>Ga0209415_10013562_pt1 | contig 13421 bp, 9 predicted proteins | sample PeaSoiSIISIP2007_FD_187696 | JGI IMG/M metagenome (GOLD analysis project Ga0209415, IMG submission 187696) | Peat soil microbial communities from Weissenstadt, Germany - SII-SIP-2007 (SPAdes) (version 2) | ecosystem: Environmental > Terrestrial > Soil > Wetlands > Peat | place: Germany... | reverse complement strand
AGAAGGTCCCTCATTGGGCCGCAGTATCGCCTCAATCGCGATCACCTACCACCTGGATTAGGTTTGCGGTAGGGACAGGGTTGGGGGTAAACGACCTCGCAATCGGTTAGATTGGGTTGGTGACGTGCACTGGCGGAACCGCACCAAACCATTCGGGCTTTGCCCGCTCTATTTGGGCAGCTAGCTGGAGCAGCAAATCCTCACGGCCCCACTTGCCGTAGAGCTGGGCGCCGATCGGAAGCCCGTCTCGGTCCAATCCTGCGGGCAGTGAGATGCCAGGCATTCCAGTTTCGTTACCAGGCATCGTGTAACGGCAGGCGTCGCAGAGCCGCGCGACCCACTGGTCGACATCCTCATCAAGGAGGAGCGAATAGGGCCCGTTCGCCTTTGGTACTCGGATCGCGAGGCTCGGAACGAGCAGGACATCGAACCGGCTCATGAAACGACCGAAGGCCCGAGTAACCTTGTTATTGCAGTCCATCATCTTCCAGATGTCGAACTTGTCGTAGCGTTCCGAGGCGAGATAATGGCGATAGACCATAGGCCCGAGATAAGCGCTGAGATTCCTTGGCTCGATACCTTTATCTTGCGCTGTTGTGCGAAACTGACCGCGGCATGAAATCCAATTGGTGACGTACGCTCGCCACAGCGATTCCCAATCGCAGGCTGCTGCATCGTCGAATTCTTCGACGTGATGGCCGAGTTCCTCGAGCACCTGCGCGACCCCGCGCACCCGGTCCGCCACTTCCGAATCCGTGGCGCTCTCCCTGCCCCAGCGGCCCGTCGAGAGACCCACTTTGATTTTTCCGGGATCGCGCGTGATGGCTGCGGAATAGAATGTCGCAGGCGGGCCCATGTGAATAAATGCACCACCTTCAGGGATGCGGGTGAGGTAGTCATAAGCGGCCGCTGTATCGCGCACGCTGCGAGTGAGCACGCCTTCGATGCTGATTCGTGTTGTGTACTCGCTTTGTGCGAGCGGCCGCGGCACACGGCCACGAGAAGCTTTAAGCCCGACGAGCCCAGAGAAAGACGCGGGAATTCGGGTCGATCCACCGCCATCCGACGCCATGCTGATCGGCAGGACGCCCCCAGCAACGGCTGCAGCGGAGCCCCCAGATGAACCTCCTGGAGTTCGTTCGAGATTCCACGGGTTGCGAGTCACTTTGAGCACGCCGAGATAATCCGTCACAGTATCGAACGTCATGCCAAGTTCGGGCGTAGTGGATCGTCCAATCGGGATCAGGCCGGCGCGAAGATAGTTCTCCACTGTAGGATCCGTTGCTGTAACGACGTTGTCCTTGAACAACTTCGTGCCCGCCTCCTGCTTCCGCCCTTTCAGCCCAGAGCCGAGATCCTTCAGGAGCATGGGTACGCCGTAGAGGCGGCCATCCTTGTTGGGGCGATCTGCATCCGGGTCGGTCAAGACGTCGTCGTAAAGCGAAAGGACGGCCTCGAGCCGCGGGTTCAACCGCTCGACCGCGGCGGCTGCCTGAGTGACCAACTCCTTTGTGGTCACTTGTTTCGCCCTGACCAAGTCTGCAAGCGCAACCGCATCGTGCTTACCCCATTCTTCCCAGCTCATGACCAGGCCATTTGATGTCGTCATTTCAATTTCCCCACTTTCAGAGGGCGCAGAGATTTCCGGGTTCACCAGCTCCAGATTTCACGAAACCAGTGCCAATGGCTGCAGGCCGAGATGAGAAGTCAAGCGATCGGCAATTTGTTGGGCTTGAGCGTCGTTGATGCGGAACGTGACCGGGATCACCGGGATCGTGAGCTGCAACCCGTCGAGCGCGAGCTGGGCAGAGATAGTGGCGAGCATTACATCGCTCGCGGCCAGCGTGCGTTTGAGCTGCCGGCGGTTGGTCACTAATGCACCGCTCACGGTCAGGCTCGGCCCGCTGGCACGAACCAAACCGGCCAGCGACTCGAGTGCATTCTCGGTGGTGCATGCAATCCCGACATGCGAGCCTGGCTTTAGGCGTGCGACCTGGGTCAGGCTCTCGGCGCTCGGCGGAGTAAACATCGGCACGATCTCGGCGGCGCCCTGAGGGGGGTTAATGGGAAGCCCCGCTTCGAGCTCAGTCAGGTGGCTTAAGCCGACCACTAGGATCGCGAAGTTGTCCAGATAGAGCCTGGGTTTCTCCAGCACGTCGGCCAGCAGCACGGGCTCGACGGTATAGGAAATCACCTGCTGGAGCTGCTCGGCCAGCATGCCTGCGTCCAGCATGTTGCAGTCGATGAAGCCCACTCGGGCGCGGCTCTTCCGGTAGAGCCGCTCGATAGCGGCGTCCATCAGCTGGCGGAACTCGGCCTCGGGCAAGCCGACCAACGAAGCTTGGCGAATAACCTGCTCCAAGCTCTGGCCTACCTCGGTCGCCGCCTGGTTACGCAGCGCCGACGGTGGCCGCTTGGTGACGAAAGTGCCACGCCCGGCCCGCGGATCGAGAAAGCCACGCTCGGCGAGTGCCTGATATGCCTTGCTGACCGTGTTCTTGTTGGCGCCGAGTTCTTTGGCCAATTGCTCGCAGTTCGGGATGCGAGCGAGCGCGCGATAAACCCCCGTTGAGATACGCAGCAGAACGACTCGTTCGATATCGGCGACCGAATTTCGCCGACGCTTATAGGTGTGTCTCGACATTCATCCGCTCCAGAATGCGCTAACGATGTCACCAAGCTGCGTCGGTGTTCCTTCGCGCCGGTTCTGCCCCAGATCAATTATATAGACATAGTCGGCAATGCTGAGCGCGCGCGTGATGTCCTGGTCGACTAGTACGATGCCAACGCCTTCGTCGCGCAGGGATTTGAGAGTGGCGTAAACGCCGTCCGCGGCGATCGGCGCGACACCCGCGGAAGGCTCGTCAATCAGCAGGTAGCGTGGGTCGCTCATGAGCACGCGGGCGAGCTCAACCATGCGGCGCTGCCCACCAGACAGCACGCCGGCCGGGTTCGTCCGCCGCTCTTTCAGCATCGGGAAGCGCATGTAGTTCTGCTCCAGCTTGGCGCGGATGCGTCTGCTGTCGCGTCGGAACCGCCAGCCGCCGAGTGCGACATTCTCCTCGACGCTCATCTCGGAGAAGATGCCAGGCTGCTGCGGTCCGTAAGCGATGCCCAGATCGATCATCCGGTGAGGCAGCGTCCCCGTGATCTCAGCATTGTCGAGCATGATCCGGCCCTGTGCCGGCTTTAGCATACCAAACACGGCCTTCAGCAAGGTGGATTTGCCGACCCCGTTGGCTCCGAGTACCGCGGTCGCGCGCCCCGTCGGCGCCATGATGTTCACGCCCCGCAGGATGTGGAGTCCGGGGTTGTACCCGACATGAAGGTTATCGACGGTCAGCACCTTCCGCCTCCACTTCGCTCGGTCCGGCCCGCACCTGCGCGCCGTGTATCCCGAGATAGGCTGCAATAACGTGCGGATCGCGCTTCACCTCGTCCGGTGCACCATCGGCGATCAGCGTGCCGCGATCGAGTACGATCAGGCGCTCGCACAGCGAGAACACGGTGGTTAAGTCGTGCTCGATCAGCACAACGGCGCGGCCCTGGTCGCGCAGATGCTGGACGAAGGTGCCGATCGATTTCTTTAAGACCGGGTGGACCCCGGCAAAGGGCTCGTCGAGCAGCAGGATGTCGGTGTCGAGCATCAACAATCTCGCCAACTCCAGCAGCTTCTGCTGTCCCCCGGACAATGCGCCGGCGTGTTCGTCGGCCAGGTGTTCGAGGCCGAGCACGCGTAGAGCTTCACGCGCGCGCTCCATCGCGCGCTGTCGGATCTCGGTAGGGTGCATGGCGAGCTCCGGCACCAAGAGATTTTCCAGGACGGTCATCCGCCGGAACGATCGTGTGATCTGGAATGTGCGTCCCAACCCGCGCGTGGCCATTTCGTAGGGTCGGAGACCATCGACTCTCTCGCCCCCCAACAGCACGGCGCCGCCGGCCGGTCTGTAATAGCCGCTGATCAGGTTGACGAGTGTGGTCTTACCAGCGCCATTGGGCCCAATCAGTCCACAGATTTGCGGCCGATCGAGACCGAAACTGACATTTTGCAGCACACGGACGCCGCCGAAATGCATCTCGAGCCCCTCGATTCGCAGATCGATGGCGCGTTGCTTGGCCAGCGCCTCGGGATAGGCGATCGGGCCGATCATGCTTTCGATTCCGGTCGTTCCGAGCGTGCTGCGGCGCGGAGCGCCCGCGAACCAGCGGACAAGGGGCGCGATGATTCCGTTGGGCGCTAGGCGCAGGGTGAGGACCAGGATCGCGCCGAAGCCTGCGTAGCGCCAGATTCCGGGCTCGATGCGATAGGGGCCGATCTCGACCACCCGTAGCGCCTCCAGCAGCACCACCAGCACAGCCGCGGCGATTGCCCCTGCTATGGGACTCTCGAGTCCGCCCACCACCGCGTAGACGACGACAAACCCCATCTCTAACAAGTCCAGAATACCGGGCGTCAAGCGCGGGATGGTATGGAAATAGATCGCACCGCACAGTCCGACCAGGAATGCGGTGAAGCTGAAGATGAGGACTTTCAGACGGGTGGTGTCGACCCCCATTGCCGCGGCGACATCGGAATCCTCGCGCATCGCGCGCAGGAACAAACCGATCCGCGAGCGGATGACCCAGTAGACCACCGCCAGCAGCGCCGCCAACAGGCCGAGCATCAGATAGTAATGCAGCCGTGGACCGCCCGGAAGCTGGGCGATCCCCAGCGATAGCCAGCCGCCGGTGACCTCCTTTTCGGCGATCACGACCAGCCGTGTGATCTCGCCGAATGCCAGAGTGAACAACGCGAGATAGGCGCCGCGAAGGCCGAGCACCACCGCGCCCAGGATGGTGCCGATGACCAGGGCGACGACGGCGCCGAGCGCGATACTGAACCACACGTTACCGAGAACCGGTATCGTGGCGGGAATGGCGCGGCCCCAGAGCGCCCCGGAATAGGCGGCGATGCCAGCTAGCGCGATATGGGCGAACGAGAACTGCCCAGCAACTCCGGCGAGCAACGACCAGGTAATGGTCAGGCAGGCCGAGTAGAGCGCCATCCGGGCAATATCAAGTTGGTACTCCGATGTGATCCACAGCTGTGGCACCAACACAAGCAGTATGGCCAGCACGACCAGCGGCATCGCGGCACGTACCTTCATGTGTCGGCGCGCCCGAAGAAGCCCTGCGGCCGCACCAGAAGCACGACCAGGAATACCAGCAAGCCGGAGGCCACCTGGTAGGTCGCGCCCTTGCTGGGATCCGGGTAGCAGCCGGCGGTCAGCGCCTCGACCACGCCCAGGAACAGCGCGCCCAATAGGGCGCCGCGCAACGAGCCGAGGCCGCCCAGCACGACGATGACGTAGGACCGGATTGCGGTCTGGGCCGCCATCTCCGGTACCTGGAAATTGAACGCCGGTACCAGAGCTGCGCCGGCCAGTCCCGCAAGGGCAGTGCCGATGCCGAATGCCCATAGGAAAACGGCGCCGGAGTCGATGCCGACCACCGCAGCCGCCTGTCGATCCATCGCAACTGCCCGAAAGCTGCGGCCGGTCCAGGTGCGGTACAGAAGCCAGGACAGCGCCACGAAGATCACCAGCCCGACGGCGCCCGCGATCAGCAGGTCGGTGCGCATACGCATCCCGGCGAATTCGAAAATCGCACGATCGATGCCGAACAGCGGCCGATCGGTATAGCGCGCCGCGCGCACGGCGATCGGGTTCCCAAGCATGCCGACCAGCGCATAGGTAAGGAAGATTCCGACACCGAAAGTCATCAGGATCGCGTACTCGTCAGGGCGCTCGATCGTGCCGGCCTGGACCGGTTTGAGGAGCACCTTAGCGATGACGACGCCAAGCACGAAGGTGGCGATCGCCACTACCGGCATCACAAAGATCGGGTTGAGGTCTGAGTCACGCAGCAGCAGGAAGGTCAGCACCCCGCCAAACATGACGAATTGGCCGTGGGTGAAGCTGATGATGCGCTGCACCGAGTAGATCAACGTCAGTCCGGACGCCATCGTGGCGTAGAGCAGCCCGACAGTTAGTCCAGTCTGAACCTGGTTCAGCACATAAAGCGGGTCGCTGACGCACACATTGCCAGGATTGGCGTGAGCGAAAAGCAGCAATAGCTCACCGGAGATCAGTACTGCCGGCAACACGACATGCAGACCGCGCCGCAGCACAGGCACTGAAGCATAGAGAGGCGCCAGAGCAAACGGACCAAACGCGGCGCCCCACAACCCGCCAGCCAATCCGGCGAGCTGCGGATCGCCGCGCTGAGTCCGATAACGACGCGGCAGAAAGACGGCCCCGAGCGCCGACCACACCGGGCCGGCTAAAAACAGCCAGATCAGCCCCGGGGCCATAAACTCTTTCGACTCATTGCGGCAGCAACCGGGCAGCCGCCCGATTGCTACCGATCCTTGAGCTTATTGGACCGGGATATACGCCTTGCCGGGTTGGGTCTGGCGGCTTGGCGGCCACACGGTCACGGCCTGCTCCGCGGTCTGGCCCTTCTTAGTGAACTCAAGCAGTTGCAGCGGCGGATCGACATATTGATGCCACAGCCACGACGGCTTTCCAGCCGGGACCGGGTTCTTCGAGTTGTACGGGAAGGTATATTTGCCCTGCGTGCCTAGCAAGGAAGTGGTTTCGAGGGCCGCGACGATCGCCTTGGCATCGGTCGATTTCGCCCGCTCGATCGCGTCTGCGACGAGTAGTACGGAATCATAGGCTTCGAAAGCATAGTTGCGTGCGCCATGGCCGAGGGCCGCCTGCGCCCGCTTGTCGACTGATTGGGCCATCTCATTATATTGCGCGCTTGTCAGCCCGACGAGCTGAAACAGGCAGCCAACACCGTTAGGGACCGCCCGCCAATAGCTCTTGTCGTCGCGGAAGCCTGGGTTTCCGACGCAGATTGTCTTGTTGTTGACTAGCCCGACGTCGATCGCGTTCTGGGTGACGATGTACCCGGTCGCGGTCTCCGAGATGTCAAGATAGGCGACGTCGGCGTTTGGGAATTCCGTCTTGAGGCGCGACAGGATAGAGGCGTAGTCCGGTTGGGCCAGCTCAACCGTCACCTGCTTCAATTCGATTCCAGTTCCGGCCAATGCCTTCTTGACTGCGTCAGCTGCGCCCGTGCCGTAGTCGGTTGTGTCTGTGACGTAGGCTACCTTCTTGGCCTTGACGCCATCGACGATCCAATCGACCACGAAGTTGGAGTAGTAGGTCGAGGCCGGCGCGATGCGGAAGATCGTCGGCGGATTCGCAGGCAAGTTCGGATCGGCTGGGTCGCCACCGGTGATCTTGTCGTTATAGGTCTCCGAGAACACCACCGGAGTGCCTGCTTGGTTGTAGGTCGGGATCTGAGCCAGCCCGCAGCCAGAGTGGAATTCGCCAACCACCGCGATGACCTTGTCGTCCTGCACCATCTTCTTGGCGATGGCAGCGCAGACATCCGGCTTGTTCTGCGTGTCGTAAAAATTCAGACGCAGCTTGCGTCCCATGACACCGCCCTTGGCGTTGAGATCGGCGACGGCCTGTTCCATCGCCCACTTCATCTCCTGTCCGCCGGCGACATCGCCGGGCTGCGAAAGCGGGCCCACCCCGCCCAGGAGGATTTCTTGGGCACGACTTGCGGTCGGCGCGGTTATCAGGGCAACTGCCGCGATGCTCGCGGCCAATGCCGACGTGATCCATTGCGAGTTACGCGCAATCATGACGTTCTCCTCCCTGAGGCAGTGATTATCCGCGACAACCCTATAGCCTGGCCCCGAGGGCTGACAAGCCCATCCTTTATCCTGGGATAATTGACAAGCGCGGGCGTGGCTCCTAGCCTTCGCAACTGTGAAGGTCCTCGGTTATACCGACCCCCTGACGGCTCGCCCCGGCGACAGCGTTCGCTTCATGGTTAGTTCGGAAGCGCCGCGTTTCGCGGCTCGCTTGGTTCGTCTGATCCACGGCGACCCCGACCCGACGGGACCGGGGATCAAGATGCAACCGGTCCCATCCGCTTTCGACAGCGCCTATGACGGGATCAAGCAATCGCTCCCGCTTGGTTCCTACGCGCACTTTCCCGATGCCAAGACGATCAGCGCACTTCCTGCCTTCACGATCAGCCTGTGGGTGTACCCGACTGCTCTCGGACGCGGTCCGCAGACGATCTTGTCGAAGGGATCTCTCTTCTCACTCAGTTTGGAGCCGGACGGTGCACTCGTCGTGCGGGCGTCGGAATCGGACAAGCGCTTCGTGCTGCGTGGGGCACGCCGGCTCCGACAGTCCGTGTGGGTCCAGGTAACCGTAAGTGTGAATTCCGATGGCGAGGTAATGCTTGAAGCCTCGCCTCGTGGGTTAAGCCCCCCAAGTGCGATTTGGCGGGTGTCGGCACACGCTGACGTTCGGCCGCGTCTTGCCGCCGCTGGGCCGCTGGAGCTGGCACGGTCGTTCAACGGAAAGCTAGGTGGCCTGACGCTTCGCGGCGGCCAAGGCGAGATCGTGGCTGCTTGGCACTTCGGGCTCGAATCGCAAAGCGACCGGATCATTGACACCGGTCCGCACGGGCTGCATGGCACAGCCGTGAACATGCCCATGCGGGCTGTCACCGGTGCCGACTGGACCGGGCATGTGTTGAACTTTGCCGAGGCTCCCGACCAGTACGACGCGATCTATTTCCACGACGACGATCTCGAAGACGCGAGCTGGCAGACGAGCTTCGAATGGCGGATCCCCGATGACATGCCCAGCGGCATCTACGCCGCCGAGCTGGAGGCCGACGACGCAAAGGACTGGGTGCCCTTCTTCGTCTGTCCCCCGCGTGGCCAGGCCAGGCATGATGTGGCGTTCCTCGCGCCGGTGCTCAGCTACCTGGCCTATGTCAACGAACATTACATGGCGGACCCTATCCGCCAGACCCAGGCCTACACGATCGAGCGCGCCCTCGCCCGTGCGACCCCGTATGAGCGGGAGATCGTGCGTGCGGTGCTCGAGAACCGCCTGCACAGCCTTTACGACAGGCATTCGGACGGCAGCGGCGTCTGCTATTCCTCGGCCCGCCGCCCGCTGCTGACCATGCGGCCCGGCTATAACAAGGCCTCGCTATGGTTCGACGCCCCGCACCAACTCAACGAGGATCTGTGTATCACGGACTGGTTGGAGCAGCAGGACCAAGGTTATGACGTGCTGACCGACCAGATCCTGCACCAGGACGGTGCGGCGGTGCTCGCACCCTATCGTGTCCTAATTACCGGCAGTCACCCGGAATATTGGTCGGAGCCGATGCTGGACGCAGTCGAGGCATTCCTGGCCGGCGGTGGCCGGCTCATCTATCTCGGCGGGAACGGGCTATATTGGGTCACAACAGTCGATCCCGCTCGGCCGCACATCATCGAAGTCCGGCGTGGCATCACAGGCACGCGGATCTGGGGTTCGGCCCCTGGCGAGGGCTATCACAGCACGACCGGCGAACCGGGCGGGATCTGGCGCCTTCGGGGCCGCCCGCCGCAGAAGCTGGTGGGTGTGGGGTTCACCGCGCAAGGGCAGGACCGCTCCGCGCCCTATCGCCGCCGGCCGGAGAGCCGGGACCCGCGCGTCCGGTTTATCTTTGAGGGCGTCGAAGGCGACGTTTTCGGCGCTGGCGGTCTGCATCTCGGCGGTGCAGGCGGGTACGAGATGGATCGCGCCGATGTGGCGCTCGGCACTCCGCCGCATGCCCTGGTGCTGGCTTCCAGCTTCGGCCACTCGGACAATTATCAGCACTGCATCGAGGAGATGCTGGAGACCGACGACCTGCAGGGCGGGACCCGTAACCCGGCTGTGCGCTCCGATCTCGTGTTCTTCGAGCATCCCGGCGGCGGCGCGGTGTTCTCGGTCGGCTCGATCAGTTGGTCGGGCAGTCTGTCCCACCAGTCCTACGATGGTCCCGTCTCCCGCATCACCGGCAACGTGCTGCGCCGGTTCGTCGATCCGCAACCCTTCCCGTTCCCGGACCTACAGGAGGAAGCCCAATGACCCTGCACCCGATCACCGATCGCGACGCGCTGGATTTAGCGGGCAACATCATGGTCGATTTCATGCCCATGAAGGCGTTCGCCGAGCACCCGCTGATCCTGACGGAAGGGCATGGGGTGCGGGTGCGCGACGTCCACGGCAAGGAATATTTTGACGGCATTTCCGGCACGTTCTGCCTCAGCCTGGGCCACGGCAACCAGGCCTTGATCGAGGCGGCTACGCGCCAGATCGGGCGGCTTGCGATGGCTGCACCGACCTTGGCCGCCAACGACCGCAGCCTCGAGGCGGCGAAGCTGCTGTTGTCGATCCTGCCCTCTCAATTCACCAACCTGAAATGGGGCGGCGGCGGGTCGGAGGCCAATGAGCAGGCCATCAAGATGGCCCGCCAATACCACAAGCAGGCCGGTAATCCGCGCAAGTTCAAAGTGATGTCACATTATCGTGGCTTCCATGGGGTCACCGGCTTCGCACTCGCGGCTACCGGATGGCCGCACATGAAGGCGCAGTACGAACCGATGCCCGGCGGTTTCGTTCACCTGCATACGCCCGACCCCTTCCGCCCGCCGTTCCCCGCTACGCCCGAGCAGGCCGGCGAGATCTATGCCAAGCTGGTCGAGGAGACCATCATTCTCGAAGGGCCGGAGACGATCGCGGCCTTGATCACCGAGCCCGTGTTGATGTCCGCTGGCGTTGTGGTGCCGCCGGTCAATTACATGCACAAGCTCCGCGAGCTCTGCGACCGCTACGACATCATCCTCATCCTCGACGAGATCATCACGGGCTTCGGCCGCATCGGGAAAATGTTTGCCGCCGAGCATTTTGGGATCTGGCCCGATATTATCGTGCTCGGTAAGGGTATCAGTGGCGCCTACGCCCCGCTGTCAGCGACGGTCATTACGGAGCGCTTGGCCAAGGCGTTTTGGGGCGATGCACCGGTGCACTACCAGGCCGGCCATACTTTTGCCGGTAACCCCGTGAGCTGTGCCGTCGGCATCGCAGCGATGACCGAGATCACTCAGAGGCGCCTCTGGGAGAGCTCACACACGCTCGGCCTCCACGCTCGCCAGCGTCTGACCATGATGAAGAAGCGCTACCCCGAGATCGGTCTGATCCGTGGCGAGGGCTTGCTGTTCGGCGTCGAATTCGTCCTCAACGCGAGTAGTAAGGAGCGCTTTCCGGCAGACATCTCGTTCGGTATTCGGGTGCGGGATTCCGCTATTGGGCGCGGTCTGCTGAGCCGCGCGAGCCATTGGATGCTCGCACTGGCGCCGCCGCTGACGACGACCCAGGCCGAACTCGATAGCATGCTGGATATTCTGGAAACATCGATCGCCGACGTGCTCAACTTCAAAGATGTCCGTGCGCTGATCGCGGCCTGATGCCTGACTCCTTGGACCTGATATCGCTTGGTCTTGATGGCCCCTATCTGGCCATTCGAGACGGTCGACTGACGCTCGAGGGGGCCGATCTTGGAGCGATCGCAAATCAGTTTGGCACGCCCTGCTACGTCACCTCTGAGGGGCAAATACGGACGAATTATCGGCGGCTGCGCGATGCGTTCGCGAAGCTCTATCCCGCGACCCGATTGCTCTATGCCAACAAAGCCAATAACAGCTTCGCTATCAGACGCATCCTGACTCAGGAGGGAGCGGGTGGCGATTGCTTTGGGCTCGGTGAGCTGACCCTTTGTCTGCAGGCAGGCGTGCCCTCGGACTCGCTGGTGCTGAATGGCAGCAATAAAGGCGAGGAGGAATTGACCACGGCCGTGGAGCGTGGCGTCCGAATCAACATCGATCATCCGGACGAGCTGGTGCTGCTGGAGCGCGTCGCCGCCCGGCTGAAACGTCTGGCCGAGGTGAACCTACGCATCCTGCCATTCTCTTACGCCGATCTCGGCTCGTTGGGCGGCGATCTTGTCGAGATCGCCCTCGACACCAGCCATGACAAATGGGGCATGGACCGCGAGAGTGCGCGCGAAGCGCTTACCTGGGCATTGCGGTCGGTATGGGTAAAGCCGCGCGGGCTCCACATGCACGTTAGCCGACTGCGGCCCAATGCAGAGCCGTTCATGCTAGCCTGTAACCTCTTGACGCAAGCAATGGCGGAGCTGCGTGATGCGGCCGGTTGGACACCGGACACGCTTGACCTCGGAGGGGGATACGCCCATCTGCGCGATCCCGAAAGCGGTGCTCCGGCGGGTAGCCACGCGGTCGCAACCTCCGAGGAATACGCCACGGTTATGATCAGAACGCTCCGTGCTGGATTCCAGCGTTATCGCTTACCCGAGCCCGAACTGTGGCTCGAACCTGGGCGCTCGCTAGTTAGCAACGCGACCCTCTTACTGACTCGGGTCGGAATCGTAAAGCGCCTTCCCAACGCATCGGTGACCTGGGTCAACGTCGATGCCAGCACCAATCATTGCCTCCGCGCATCCTTGCAGGGCTATCATTACACGGTTTTGCCGGTGGAACGGCCCGACGCAGCGCCGGACACTACCGTTACAGTGACCGGCCCGACCTGCACGCTCGACGTGATCGCGGCGGACCGACAGATGCCACGGGTGCAAACGGGCGACCTACTAGCGATCCTGGACGTGGGCGGATATGCGGAGGTGATGGCGACGCAGTTCAATCTGTTGCCTCGTCCCGCGTCAGTGCTCGTGCACAAGGGCGACGCGGAGCCAATCCGTCGCCGCGAGACTTACGCTGACTTGACCGCCGGTCAGATGCTACCTGCGCGCTTAATCTGACCGTCTGATCCCTCCCTCTCCGCTATGTCGACGGACTTACTCCCGATAACCCCCATTTATCGTGAGTGTGGGCTTCGCGCGTGACGGGCAGTCCATAGGTGTGGCTACGCCGATCTCCCATGTGCCTGGGCTGGTGTCGCTCGGACTGTTAATCGCGGAACTGCTCCCAACTTGCGTATACCGCGACCGGAAAAGCACCGCTTACCTCAAGTCAGCCAGATAGCGGCGTTCACAATCGCTTCCGCATCTCGCAACGGATGTCTCACGAGCTGCCGCATATAATAAGTCTGGCCCAGCTTGGCGCAACGAGGCGCCCCGATTGTCGGCCACCGGCCAACGAATCGCGAGCCATGAGACGATTCCCGGGGCATATCCTCGACTAGGCGGTTGAAATCAGAACTCAGGCACCACATTTCGTGTAATGTCGCAGACCGCGAGTGACAGCGAGTTCGTTTCCTTTTGGCCGATTTATGCCGGCGTTAACGATCCGTTGGCACACTGCGACCGCAACGACGCACCGATCGAGCCTTGGTATCGTAACCGGTAGTCGTGAAGGACTAGGCGACACTCGACGAGGCACCAGGAATTACGGAGGAGCAAAATCATGATTGTCGTCCTTTCGAAGTTTGCCGACGACAGCGGCGAGACCGTGTATTTTCCAGCCCGCATGTACACAAAGG
>Ga0209415_10013560_pt1 | contig 13423 bp, 13 predicted proteins | sample PeaSoiSIISIP2007_FD_187696 | JGI IMG/M metagenome (GOLD analysis project Ga0209415, IMG submission 187696) | Peat soil microbial communities from Weissenstadt, Germany - SII-SIP-2007 (SPAdes) (version 2) | ecosystem: Environmental > Terrestrial > Soil > Wetlands > Peat | place: Germany... | reverse complement strand
CTTCCCGGCCGTCGCCCTCGGACCGATCGTCGAGCAGCTCAGCCACGGAAGGTTCTTCTAATGAGCATCAGTCCCACCATCAACGAGCCCGAGGCGCCCCAAGCCACGGTGGCCCACGGCGTGGCCCAGGCACGGAGCCTGTTCGACCGCGAGATCCTGGCCAAGGCCCTCGTCGGCGCGTTCATCAAGCTCAAGCCGTCGGTACAGGTGAAGAACCCGGTCATGTTCGTGGTGCTGGTCGGCACGGTCATCACCTTCATCGAGGCGATCGCCCACCCCGGGATCTTCACCTGGTCCATCACCATCTGGCTCTTCCTCACCGTCATCTTCGCCAACTTCGCCGAGGCCATGGCCGAGGGTCGGGGCAAGGCCCAGGCCGACACGCTGCGACGGATGCGGGCAGAGACCGAGGCCCGCCGCCTGACCGATGGCGCTGAGGAGCGGGTGGCCGCCTCGGCGCTGGTCAAGGGCGACCTGGTGGTATGCGAGGCCAACGACCTGATCCCCTCCGATGGAGAGATCATCGAGGGGATCGCGTCGGTCGACGAGTCGGCGATCACCGGGGAGTCGGCACCGGTCATCCGCGAGTCCGGCGGTGACCGTTCCGCGGTCACCGGTGGGACCAAGGTGCTCTCCGACCGCATCGTGGTCCGGATCACCGCCGAGCGTGGCCAGACGTTCCTCGACCGCATGATCTCTCTGGTCGAGGGGGCCAACCGGCAGAAGACGCCCAATGAGATCGCCCTGACCATCCTGCTGGCCGTCCTCACGATCGTCTTTCTTCCGGTGGTCGTGGTGCTCCAGCCCTTCGGCCACTTCGCCGGCGCGACGGTGTCGGTGGTCATCTTGGTCTCGCTCTTGGTCTGCCTGATCCCGACCACCATCGGGGCATTGCTCTCGGCCATCGGCATCGCCGGGATGGACCGCCTGGTCCAGCGGAACGTGCTGGCCATGAGCGGCCGGGCCGTCGAGGCGGCGGGCGACGTGCAGACCCTGCTCTTGGACAAGACCGGCACGATCACCCTGGGCAACCGTATGGCCTCGGCCTTCACCCCGGTCGGGGGCCACGACGAGCGCCAGGTCGCCGACGTGGCCCAACTGGCTTCGTTGGCCGACGAGACCCCCGAGGGCCGGTCCATCGTGGTCTTGGCCAAGGAGCGTTTCGCGATCCGGGAGCGCCAGCTCGAGGGCGAGCACACCTTCGTCCCGTTCAGCGCGGTCACCCGCATGTCGGGTCTCGACATCGGCGGGCGCCGGATCCGCAAGGGAGCGGCCGACGCGGTGAAGACCTGGGTCGGCGAGCAAGGCGGGACCATCCCGACCGAGCTCGACGGGATCGTCGACAACATCGCTCGGATCGGGTCAACGCCGCTGGTGGTGGCGGACGGCCAGGACATCCTGGGGGTCATCGAGCTGAAGGACGTGGTCAAGCAGGGCATCCGCGAGAAGTTCGACCAGATGCGTTCGCTCGGCATCCGCACGGTGATGATCACCGGCGACAACCCGCTGACCGCGGCAGCGATCGCACAGGAGGCCGGGGTCGACGACTTCCTCGCCGAGGCCACCCCCGAGGCCAAGATGGCCCTGATCAAAGCCGAGCAGCAGGGCGGAAAGCTCGTCGCCATGACCGGAGACGGCACCAACGACGCCCCGGCCTTGGCGCAAGCCGACGTCGGAGTGGCCATGAACACCGGGACGACGGCGGCCAAGGAGGCCGGCAACATGGTCGACCTGGACTCCAACCCGACCAAGCTGATCGACGTCGTCGAGATCGGCAAGCAACTGCTCATCACCCGGGGTTCGCTAACGACGTTCTCCATCGCCAACGACATCGCCAAGTACTTCGCGATCATTCCGGCGCTCTTCGTCGCCACCTACCCGCAGCTCAACACGCTCAACATCATGAAGCTGCACAGCCCCCAAAGCGCCGTGCTGTCCGCGGTCATCTTCAACGCCCTGGTCATCGTGGCGCTGATCCCGTTGGCGTTGCGAGGGGTGAAGTTCCGGGCAATGGTCTCGTCGGCCATCTTGCGCCGCAACGTCTTCATCTACGGGGTTGGCGGGATCATCGTCCCCTTCGTGTTCATCAAGCTGATCGACCTCATCCTGGTCGCTCTTCACGCCTACTGATCGGCAGGCAGACCATGCTCACTCACCTTCGCCGTGGCCTCATCCTGGCCGTGCTCCTGATCGTGTTCACGTTCATCTACGCCTTCGCGGGCACCGGGATCTCCCAGCTCTTCTTCGGCCACCAGGCCAACGGCTCCATCACCTCTGAGGGCTCGACGCTCATCGGCCAGAACTGGTCCAGCTCCAAGTTCTTCCACGGCCGGCCCGACGACACGGGACCATACGCGGCAAACGTGAAGAACCACGTCTCGGGCGGTGACAACCCGTTGGTGGCCAACGGGGTGAGCGGCGAGTCGGGGGCGACCAACCTCGGGCCCCGCTCCAAGGTGCTCTTGGCCGACACCAAGGCGCTGGTGGCCTACTGGCACGCCCGCGGGGTCGACCCCACGCCGGACCTGGTCACCACCTCGGGGAGCGGCTACGACCCCGACATCACCGCTCAGGACGCCATCGTGCAGATCCCGATGGTTTCCCAGGCCACCGGGATCTCGCCGTCCCGGCTCCGGGCCCTCATCGCTCAGGAGACCCAGGGCCCCGAGCTGGGTTTTTTGGGCTCCAGCTTCATCGACGTCCTGCAGCTCAACGAGGCGCTGGCCAAGTTGTCGTGATTCGGGACGAGTTGGCCGCCGGCCCCGGCTGGCCGGGCCTGCCGACGGTCATGGAGCTGCGGTCGGCCTTCACCCGGAGCCGGGTCGCAGTGGGCGGCACCATCGTTTCCATACGGGGCTCGGTCGAGGGGACCGGGAGGTCGATGTCGCTCGGCTACCGCTGCGTGCTTGACGACGGGACCGGCCGGATCGACCTGTTGTTCCTGGGCCGGGACAGGGTGCCCGGCCTGAGCGTGGGCGCTCGCTGCCACGTCGAGGGCACGGCCAGAATGGACCACGGTCGGCTCACCGTCTGGAACCCCCTGTATCGCCTCGACCCACCTGGGTGCGGCGGAGACGGGCCGCCGAGGAGGTCGATGCATGGGTGACACCAGGCCGCCGTCCGGCGATCCGGGGAACTCGGTCACCGCGGACTTCGCCGACAGCATCGAGCCGGCGGGCCACTTCCGCATCTATCTCGGGGCGGCGGCGGGGGTGGGGAAGACCTACGCCATGCTTTCGGAGGGGGTTCGCCGCCACCAGCGCGGCACCGACGTGGTCATCGGATTCGTCGAGCCCCACGGCCGGCCACAGACCCAAGCCATGACCGATGGCCTCGAAGTGATCCCCCGAGCGTCCATCTTGTACCGCGGCACCCGCTTCGAGGAGATGGACCTGGACGCGGTGCTCGCGCGACATCCGAAAGTCGCCCTCATCGACGAGCTCGCCCACACCAACGTCCCTGGCTCGGGCCGCAACGAGAAGCGGTGGGAGGACATCCTCGAGATCCTCGATAGCGGGGTCGACGTGATCACGACGGTCAATATTCAGCACCTGGAGAGCATTGCCGACACCGTCGAGCGGATCACCGACGTACCCATTCGCGAACGGGTTCCCGACTGGGTCCTGCGCAAGGCGGATCAGATCGAGTTGGTCGACTCGTCCCCCGAGCAGCTCCGCCGGCGGATGCTCCATGGCAATATCTATCCCCCTGCCAAGATCCCTCAGGCGCTCACCAACTTCTTTCGAACAGACAATCTCATCGCACTGCGCGAGCTGGCCCTGCGATTCCTTGCCGATGAGACAGACGAGGCGCTCCTCGAGCACCTGGCCCGGTACCAGACCCAGGTGGTCTGGGAGACTGGTGAGCGGATCCTGGTGGCGGTCACCACCACCCCGGGGACCGAAGGCATCATCCGCAGAGCTTCGAGGATGGCGGCTCGCATCAAGGCCGACCTGCACGTCGTGCATGTGCGCATGAGCGATCGAGGGAAGCGATCCGACGAAGCGCACTTGGAGGCGCTGCGCCAGCTCGGCGTCGACGTGGGGGCCGACTGGACTGAGCTCGAATCGGATGATCCCGCGCACGCGATCATCGAGTACGCCAGGAGCCGGCAGATCACCCAGATCGTCATCGGTTCAAGCCAGCGCAACCGATTCCAGGAGCTCATCGGCGGAGGGTCGATCGTGAGGAAGGTGTCCCGCTCGGGCGCGGCGGCGGGGATCGACGTGCACATCATCGCCCGCCGCGACGCCGGGGATGCGCCCGAACTCGACCTGCACCAGTTGCCGGAGGGGTGAACGAGCGCGTCCGCTGGTAAGAAACCCACGGTGGCCCGGACGACGTGAGCGCATCGGCGGTGGAGGCCGTCGACCCGCCTCCACCGAGGGATCGTTGCTACCTCGGTCGGGTGGCCCGCCGCGTCTGGATGAGGCGGATCAGCTTGCGAATGAGGTAGATCACGCGCGAACCCTACCGCCGGCAACGTCTCGATCGGCGGGCGGTCGATGCATGTGTGCCCCCAGGATGCAAGGCCGGGTTGGCCCGAAAAGAGCGTGTGTCTACATGTGCTACACTTCCCCCCATGAACCGCTCGGTATCCGTCCGGGAGTTGCGCAACACCGTGAGCGAGGTGCTTCGCCAGGTGGAGCGGGGGGAGCGAGTAACGGTCACCGTCGATCGTCGACCGGTGGCCGAGCTGGTGCCGCTGCGCCAGCGCCGGCCCGTGTCCCTAGTGGAAGCGAAACGCCTCGCCTGGCGGCATCCGGCAGATCGGGGGCTCCTCGGAGAGATCAGGGAACTGCTTCCCGATACCACCGACGACCTATGAGGGCGCTGTTGGACACGTCGTTCTTCGTCGCCACCGAAACGGGTCGCCGACTCGACGAGATCCCGGACGTCACCGAGACCGAGGTTTCCGTTGTCACGGTGGCGGAGCTGACCGTGGGCGTGCTCATGGCCAACGACACCAATCGTCCCGACCGGGTGGCCACGCTGTCGGTGGTCGAGTCGGGCTGGGACCCACTGCCGGTCAACGCCGAGGTGGCTCGGGCGTTCGCACGTATCGTGACTGACCTGAAGACACGTCGGCGGCGGGTGCCAATCCTTGACGCTCTGGTCGCCGCGACCGCACTCGCAGAGCAAATTCCGGTCGTCACCCAGGACCGCGACTATGACGAGATCCCCGGTGTTGCGGTGATCCGCGTGTAGCTCCTGGCGAACCTGGGCACCGCTTACACGTTCGTCTATATGGGGAGGTGGCGCCACGGGCTTGACCGGCCCGAGCATCCGGTACCCTGTGCGGCCGTGGCTCTCCAGCCGTTCACCTACAAGGAGAAGCGCGAGCGGTGATCAGGGCCGTCATGTTCGATATCGGCGGAGTCCTCACGACCGGTCCCTTCGAGGGGTTTGCCCGCTACGAGCGGGAGCATGGTCTGCCCGAGGGGTTGATCCGGACCATCAACTCGACCAACCCCGACGCCAACGCGTGGGCCCACTTCGAACGCGGCCAGGTCGACTTCGCCGGGTTCTGCGAGCTCTTCGAGTCCGAGGCCCTTGAGCTTGGCTACGACGTCGACGCCCAGGCGGTCATGGCGGCGATCCGCGGCGAGACCCGGCCAGAGATGGTCGAGGCGGTACGGTTCTGCAAGGGCCGGTTCAAGACGGCCGCTCTGACCAACAACTTCGTGGCCACCGAACGGGTGAGCCGCGCGGACGCCCCGGGCGCCTACGAGGGCCTCTTCGACGTCGTGATCGAGTCGAGCAAGATCGGGGTGCGCAAGCCCGACCCCCGCTTCTACGAGATGGCCTGCGAGGTCCTGGAGGTGGCTCCCACCGAGTCGGTGTTCCTCGACGACCTGGGGATCAACCTGAAGCCGGCCCGCCGGATGGGGATGCACACCATCAAGGTCGTCTCGGGCCCCCAGGCGCTCGGGGAGCTTTACTCGGTCCTCGGCGTCGCCCCGGACGGCTGGGAGCCCGAGACGGTCGGCTAGCCCGGGCCGGGTCCCGGCCGGAGCCGGTGGGCCGTGCCAAGCTCGGAGCACTGAGGGGGTGCCAGCCATGAGCGGCCCGTTGGACGACATCACCGTCATCGAGATCGCCAACTGGATCGCCGCGCCGAGCGCGACCGTGCTCATGGCCGACATGGGCGCCTCGGTCATCAAGGTGGAGCCCCCGAGCGGCGACTCGATGCGCGACAAGCTTCGCCAACCGCGCTTTCCCGAGGGTCATCCGGGGACCGACGTCGTGTTCCAGCTGGACAACCGGGGCAAGCGCTCCATCGCCGTCGACCTCGGCAACGAACGGGGCCAGGAGATCGTCCGCGAGCTGACCGACCGGGCTGACGTGGTCGTCACCAACCTCACCCGTTCGCGCCTGGAGCGCTACGGGATCGGCCCGACCGAGCTCCGCCAGCGCAACCCCGGACTCATCTACGCGATCGTGAGTGGGCAGGGCTCGAGCGGCGAGGACGCCGACCATCTGGCCTTCGACGTGACCGCCTTCTTCGGTCGCGGGGGGGTGACCGGGCTGCTCGGCGAGCCCGACGGTCCGCCGGTGGCGCCCCGGGCCGGACAGGGGGACCACCCGACCGGCTTGGCGCTGTTGGTCGCGATCCTGGCCGCCCTCCGGGTCCGGGACCGCACCGGCGAGGGCCAGGTCGTCGAGACCGCCCTCATGCAGGTGGGGGCGTGGACCGTCGGCGCTGACGTCGCGGCGACCCTCATCGACCACCGCCAGCCCTCCAAGCGGAGCCGCACGCACCCGATCTCCCCGATGAACACGATGTACAAGTGCGCCGACGGGGCGTGGCTGGTCCTCTCGTCGCACAACCAGGGGGTCTGGCCCGGCTTCTGCGAGGCGCTGGGCCGCCCCGAGCTGGCCGGCGATCCCCGCTTCGACACGCCGGTCAACCGCTTCGCCAACGCCGAGGAGCTGGTCGGGATCTTCGACGAATTGTTCGGCTCGGCGCCCTTCGAGCACTGGGTGCCCGTGCTCAAGAAGACCGCCTTGATCTGGTCCAAGATGGCCGAGCTGCCCGACCTGATCGAGGACCCCCAGGCCCGCGCCATGGGGATGTTCGCCGAGCTCGAGCACCCGGCCCTGGGCAAGTTCGAGACGCTGGCCGCCCCGTTCTCCTTCGAGCGGTCCGAGGTCTATGTCAGGGGACCCGCCCCCGGGGTGGGCGAGCACACCGAGCACGTGCTGAGCGAGATCGGTCGGAGCCCCGAGGCGATCGCCGAGCTGGCCGACGCGGGCGTGGTCGCGGTGCTCGAGCTCGGCGACGAATAGCGATGCGTGGGGCCGGGTCGCGGTGACCCGGGCGCCGTTACGACCTCAGGAAGCGGCCGCCGCGGCCTCCCGGTCCTTGGCCACCTCGTCGTAGTTGGCGTAGTCGGTGCCGGTGTCGTCGGCGAACTCGTACTCGAGGAGCCCGGCCTCGCCCCAGCGCTCCCGCAGGTAGCCGTTGTTGGCGTCGAGCAGCCCGATCTTGCGGACGTTGGGCACCAGCTTGGAGAAGAAGCCGGCCTGGAAGGCCCGCGACGGGCCGACCTTGAGCTTGCCGGCCGCCTCCATCAGATACGGCATCAGCGCCGCGGGATCGACGCCCAGGCGCACCCACACCTCGGGGGTGGTGGCCCGGGTGCGGTTGCGGATGGTGTTCTCGAGCAGGAACTCCTGGCGGTCCTTCAGCTCGGCCTCGCTCAACTCGGAGTAGAGCTCGCCCAGGCTCAAGATGCCGAACGCGACGTGGCGCGCCTCGTCGGACATGACGTAGCGGAGCGCCTTTTTCAAGAGCGGTTCGGTGGTGCGGCGGTGCATGTCACCGAACGCGGCCAGGGCCAGGCTCTCGATGATGACCTGCATGCCGAGGTAGGCGATGTCCCACCGGCTGTCCTCCAAGAGGACCATGATCTGCTCCTCGAGGAACGGGCTCATCGGGTAGGCCTCGCCCAGCTTGTCGTGCAGGTACCGGGCGAACACCTCGGTGTGGCGGGCCTCGTCCATGGTCTGGGTGGCGGCGTAGTAGCGGGCGTCGATCCACGGGACCGTTTCGACGATCTTGGCCGCGGTCATCATGGCGCCCTGCTCGCCGTGCATGAACTGGCTGAGGGTGGCCTTCATCATCTCGATGCCGAGCTCGATGAACTCCTTGTCGCCCCATGAGGCGATGGGGGAGCCGGGGACGTTCGCCGCCTCGCGGTACAGGCGCGCCGCGGGCGTGTTCTCGTCGACGAGGCCCTCGACGTCGACCGGGGTACTCCAGTCGAGGTCTCTCTCGCTGCTCCACTGGGAGGTCGCGGCCCGGTTGTACAGGGTGACGAGCTGGCTACGGGAGCGCTCGTACTGCCACAAGAAGATGTGTTGGGAGTGGTCCTCGACGTTCCTGAACGCCTCTTGCATCTCGGCGTTGGAAGGCAGGCCGCCCACCGGCTCGGTCGTTGTGTCCTTGACCTCGGTCATGGTTCCCCTCTCGTGGAGTTCGATGCATCGTCTCGATCGGCGTCCGGTTCTCCGAACCCGGCGACGATCCGTGCGATGAGGTCCTCCCATCCGCCGCCGGTCGGAGCGGCCAGTCCGGCTGCCCGCTGGAGCATCAGACCGAGTCGGACCGTTCGGATGAAGTACAAGAACGCGTCGGGATCGATGTCGTGGGCGACCGTCCCGTCGACCGAGGCCGCCTCCAGCAGTGGTTCGGCCCGCCCTCGGAAGATTCCCTCGGCGTCGGCCAGGGCCTGGGCGACCTCGGGCTCGCGTCGAGCCGCCACGAACGCCTCGAGCTGCATGGCCTCGCCGTCGCTGAGCGGGTCGGACCGCAAGGCACCCCGCACCAGGAGATCGGCCACCTTCGAGGCGCGCTCGATCTCACCGGGGGCCCGGGACGCCGATCGACTGCAAACCGCCTCGCGGAGGAGGTCGTTCTTGGAACCGAAGCGGCCATAGACGGCGCCGGTGGAGAGTCCGGCCTCTGCGACCACGTCGAGGATGCGGGTGCCGCTGTAGCCCTTCTGGGCAAACACGCGGGCCGCCGCGTCGAGGAGGCGTTCACGCAGGGGATCGTGGTCCGGGCCGCGCAACGGCTCAGCGTGGGAGACCACGACAGGAAGAATAAAATTGATTCTCCTCCCTGTCAAGGACTTCGCTCAGGGGTGCCGTCGGCGGCCCCGCCGGTGCGGAAATAGTCTGCGGCGGTGCCGCCCCCTCGTACCACCGCCGGATCATCGAGCCGGCCGGTCCCAGGTGAGCCGGCGTTTCGCGGTTGGCCGGTCGAGGCCGTCGAGTTCTTCGAGGAGATCGAGGTCGACAACTCCAAGGCGTACTGGGGTGCGCACAAGGACACCTATCAGACCAAGGTGCTGGCCCCCATGGTGGCTCTCCTGGCCGAGCTGGCTCCCGAGTTCGGCGAGGGCCGCATCTTTCGCCCCTACCGAGACGTCCGATTCAGCGCCGACAAGTCTCCCTACAAGACCAACATTGCCGCTCACAACGACGCCGGCTACATCTCCCTGTCCGCGGGCGCTCTCGGAGCCGGGGCCGGCCTCTACATGCCGTCGCCCGATCAGCTGGCCCGCTTCCGGGCAGCGATCGCGCTTGACCGTACGGGGGAGGAGCTGGCCCGACTCGTCGCGGCGCTTCGAAAGAAGGGCATCACGGTGATGGCCCACGAGGTCTTAAAGACGGCGCCGCGGGGCTACTCGAGCGACCACCCGCGCATCGTGCTGCTGCGGCACAAGGGTCTCTCCGCCTGGAGGGAATGGCCGGTCGGGGCGTGGCTCGGCACGAGCGCACCCAAGCGCCGAATCGTCGACTTCCTTCGGGCCACCGGGCCCTTGAAGAAGTGGATGGACTCCAACGTCGGGGCGGCTGAAGGGTGAGCCACCGCGACGGTTCGCTGTGCTTTGCGCGGTCTCGAGGGCCGACAAGGGGACGCTCGCATCGGCGGCAGGGTCAGTCGGCCAATGCTTGGTACACGAGCGAGCGCAGCTGCGCGCGGAACGGGTAGGACGCCGACGGCATGAGCTGAGTCATGAAGATCACCGTCAGTTCCTCCGCCGGGTCGACCCAGAAGGCCGTCGAGGCGGCGCCCCCCCAGTAGTACTCGCCGGCCGACCCGGCCATCGAGGTGGCCGCCGGGCCCTGGCCCACCGCGAACCCGAGGCCGAAGCCGACCCCGACAAAGCCGGCCTCGCCGAAACCGCCCATCGCCATCTGGGTCAGGTCGACGCCACCGGGCAGGTGGTTGACGGTCATGAGCTCGAGGGTCTTGCGGCCGAGGATGCGATGGCCGTCGAGCTCACCGCGCTCGACCAGCATGCGGCAGAACCGCAGGTAGTCCGGCGTCGTCGACACGAGGCCGCCGGCGCCCGAGAAGTAGGACGGCTGGCGCCGGTAGCCCGAGGTCTCGGGGTCGTCCCCGAGCGTCGGGGACTCGCCGCGGCGGTAGTTGTAGTTGGCCGCGAAGCGCTCCAGCGAGGCGTCGGGGACGAAGAAGCCGGTGTCCACCATCCCGAGCGGAGCGAAGATCTCGCTGGCCAGGTACTCGTCGAAGGGCTTGCCGCTCAGCACCTCGACCAGCCGGGCGCAGATGTCGGTGGACAGGCCGTAGTTCCACCGTGTTCCGGGCTGGAACTTGAGAGGGTGCCGCGACAGGATCTCGCAGACCGACTCCAAGGTGGCCCCCGACCCCGCTTCACGACGCTCGGCTCCGAACGCGCGGTCGATGGGGCTGTCCGAGGCAAAGAAGCTGGGCAGGCCGGTCGTGTGCATGAGGGCGTCGCGCACCGAGACGGGCTGATCGGGCTCTACGGTCTCGATCGACCCGTCGTCCTTGACGATCCCGACCTTCATGCCCTTCCAAGAGGGGATGTAGCGATCGACCGGATCGGTCAACAAGAACGCGCCCTGCTCGTAGAGCTGCATCAGAGCCACCGAGGTGATCGGCTTGGTCATCGAGTAGATGCGCCAGATGGTGTCCTCTGTCACCGGCTTGTTCCGCTCTCGGTCCATCAAGCCGAACGATCTCGAGTAGGCGACGTGGTCGCCGCGTGCGACGGTGACCTGGCAGCCGGCGATCTTGCCGGCCGACACGTATCGCCGCTCGAAGTGCTCGGTGATGCGCTTCAAGCGCCGCTTGTCGAATCCGGCTGCTTCCGCGTCGATCTTCACGACATCTTCTCCACTCCGGCCGCTGTCCCGGCAATCGTTCCCAAACCGGTCGAGGTCACGCTATCTCCCCGCTGCGGGCACGGCCCGATCGCTTCGGTCCGGGCCATCCCTGCGCGAGACTGCCCCGATGGCCGCCCAGCTCAGAGGACCCGCGGTACGGCGCGCGGTGCATTGGCTGGCGCGGCTATGGGAGCGCCGGTGCGCCTAGTCCTGCTCGGGGTCCGCGGCTCGACGCCCGCCCCCGGTCCCGAGTTCGTCCGCTACGGCGGCCACACCTCGTGCGTGGCGGTGGCCCTCGACGGCCAGATGCCGTCGTTGATCCTCGACGCCGGCACCGGGATCCGCGGGCTCACGCCGCTGCTCGGGGGCCGGCCGTTCTCCGGCGCCATCGTGCTCGGCCACCTGCACTGGGACCACACCCAGGGCCTGCCGTTCTGCTCGGCGGTCGACAACCCCGACGCCAGGGTCGATCTGTGGATCCCGGCCCAGGGGGACGCCGAGGAGGTCCTGTCGAGGGGGATGTCCCCGCCGCATTTCCCCATCACGCCCGCCCAGCTCCGGGGGACCTGGCGGTTCGGGGGCCTGGACGAGGGGATCCACGAGGTCGGGGGCTTCGAGGTGCTGGCCCGGGAGATCCCCCACAAGGGCGGTCGCACGTTCGGCTACCGGGTCACCGACGGCCGCTCGTCGTTCGCGTACCTGAGCGACCACTGCCCGACCAACCTCGGCCCGGGTCCCTCGGGGTTGGGCGAGCTGCACGCGGCCGCGCTCGAGCTGGCCGAGGGGTGCGACCTGCTGATCCACGACGCGCAGTACCTAGACGAGGAGCTGGCCCAGCGGGCCAACTTCGGGCACGCGGTGGCCGGCTACGCGGTCGAGCTGGCCGAGGCGGCCTCGGTGCCGAGCGTGCTGCTCTACCACCACGACCCGCCGCGCACCGACGATGCGATCGACGCGCTGGTGGCCCGCTACGAGGGCGCCTCGGTCGAGGTCGAGGGGGCCCGGCAGGGCTCGGTCGTGGACCTGACCAAACCCACCGCGGCCTGAGCCCGAGCGCCGATAGCGGCGCCTCAGGGGGAGCCCGACAACCCGATCGGGGCCTGGGCCTGATCTCCGGCGGCATCGCGCACCACGATCGCCGGTAAGCCGGGGCCCGGGAACGTCCCGATGACGGCGTTCCCGGTGACCTCACCCGCCGGGTCGGTCGTGAGCTGGGCCGCCTCCTGGACCCCCATGCAGTCGCCCTGGAGAACCGCCGTCGGGACCGCCGGGCTGGGGGTGAAGTTGCATTCGAAAATGATGGCGGGCGAGTTCGGAGTGAACCCCGAGCCGGTCACCACGACCTCGGTGCCACCGGCGAGATTGGAGATGTCGATGTTGCCGAGCACCGCCAGCACCTGGATGCTCGGGTCGAAGGTCCTCGGTGCGCCGAAGGCGATCGGCACCGACACGGTCTCGTTGGAGTTGTCGACGAACGTGATGGCGCACGTGGCTCCGGCCGCTTGCTGGGCCGGAGTCGCGGGACACGGGTACTTGGTGGTGTCCGACGCGATCTCACCCCCGGCGCTGTCGAGGCCCGATGAATCGTCGACGGTCATCTCGGGCGGTCCGAGCACCCCGGTCGTGACCACGAACTTGGTGCCGAGCGTGCCGTCGGGACCCGTGACCGCGAAACCGCTCTGGAACGGTCCGCCGACGCCGAGGGGATTGCTGCACCCGACGGGGAGTTGGACTCCGTTGATGTCTGCGGTCGGCTCGCCGGGCGTCTCATTGCATTCGAAGAGGGTGGCGCTGTTGGCAGGTGAGAACCCCGAACCCGTGACCGTCACCTGCTGTCCGTTGAAAAGCCCGGTGGTCGGCGAGACCGACAGGCTGGGCACCGGGACGGGGCCGTCCAACCCGAGGTAGGCGTGGGCCTGGTGGGACCCGGCGTCCTCCACGAAGATGTCACACGAGCCACCGCGGGCCGCGTTGGCCGGTGTCGGTGGACATGGGTAGGCGACCGAGCCGGCCAACCCCCCGATGTTGCCCTCGGCCAAGGTGACATCGGTGGTGAGCGCACCGGTCGAGTCGGTCAACACCAACAAGCCCGGGGGGGTCAGATCCAAGGGCTGGGTGCACCCGATGGCCGGTCCGGGACCGTACGGCTGGCTTGGTTCGCCGGGAGTGAGGTTGCATTCCTCAATGAGGGTCGGTGAGTCCGGGGCGAACCCGCTCGCGAGCACGCGAACCGTGTCGCCGCCCTCCATCCCACCGC
>Ga0209415_10013559_pt1 | contig 13425 bp, 13 predicted proteins | sample PeaSoiSIISIP2007_FD_187696 | JGI IMG/M metagenome (GOLD analysis project Ga0209415, IMG submission 187696) | Peat soil microbial communities from Weissenstadt, Germany - SII-SIP-2007 (SPAdes) (version 2) | ecosystem: Environmental > Terrestrial > Soil > Wetlands > Peat | place: Germany... | reverse complement strand
TGGCCCTACGGGCTGAATTACAAGAGCGAGGTCACCTCGGACACGGTGCTGGTGGACCATTGCAGGATCGTCCAGAGCCTGGTCCAGGACCTGTTCCACGACTCCACCATCTTCCAGGGGCGCATCCGATCCAACGCCACCGGACAGTGCATGGATCGATCCGGAACCTCGTTGAGCCTGGGGTCCTGCTCCGACACGGGTTCGCTGATCCGCCTGGTGGCCACCGGCGACACGGGCACCGTCTACCTGGTGGAATTCGGGAATCTGGTGCTGGACGCCCCCGGCCAGTCGACGGCTGCGGGCCTGCAGATGGGCCTGTACACCTTGAACCGCGGCACCAACCAGGAGCTGCGGATCGAAGGTGGATCCCCTGTTCCCGGGGTGTCCCTCCAATTCCGGATGGTCCACAGCGCCTTGCTGCTGGAAGCATCGGGAGCGGGCGTCGTCCAGAATCCCGCCAAGTCCGCATCGCTCGCGCAGTCCTGGGAGCTGGTGGATTCGGGGACCACGGCGCTCGAGCCGCTGCTTCGAGAAGGTGTGGCCAGGACGGGTCCACCAGTGGACATCCTGGGGAGGATCCTACAGATCCCGCCGAAGCCTTGGATGGGCTGGAGCCACTGAATCCGTAACGCGAACGGTGAGTTGGCGGATCGATCTCGCCAGAGAAAGCGTTGGTGTTTTGGTAACGCCCCGAAGGTCAATCCAGCCACTCTCCCTGGATCACCCCCTCACTCTTCCATAATCGATTGCGACGCGAACGAACGGCCTGCGGGTCTGAAAGGTCGTTGGTAAATTGACAATAACCACTCTGGGAGGGCGAGTTTATGAGACGGAATCAGCGATCCAATGGTGCTGGAGTTGCGGCGGCGGCGACCGCTGCCTTCTTGGTCCTGGGCTCGGCGCAGCCCAGCTCGGCGCAGAATTGCTCATCGGCCACCCTGACAAGCGGGACGCAGCAATGCTCCTCGAACGCTTCGGGGACCGTGGGCAGCTACACATGGACCATCTGGTCCAGCGGGAGCGGGGGTTGCATGACGCCCCACGGAAACGGCAGCGCCGCGTTCAAGGCGACTTGGAACAACGCCGGGGATTTCCTTGCACGCGAAGGGTTGCAATGGAACTCCACCCAGAGCTACACCCAAATCGGCAACATCGTGGCGACCTATTCCTACACCAAATCGGGATCCGCGGGCGGCTACTCGTTCATCGGGATCTACGGCTGGTCGGAAAACCCGCTGCACGAGTACTACATCGTCGACGACTGGTTCGGCGGTGGTTCGCCCCCCACCGGGGGCGGCCAGATGATGGGCTCGTATACGCTTGATGGTGGCACCTACAACGTCTACACCCACACCCAGACCAATCAGCCGGCCATCACGGGCACCGCGACATTCGTGCAGTTCTTCAGCATCCGGCAGTCTGCGCGCACTTGCGGCACCATCTCCCTTTCCCAGCACTTCGCCCAGTGGACGAAGTTGGGGATGAACCTGGGGAACATGGAAGAGGCCAAGCTTCTCGTGGAAGCGGGGGGAGGCAGCGGGAGCATCGACTATTCGGTGGGAACCATGACCGTTGGTGGTTCCACCGCCTTGGAGCCCGTCCCGGAAACCATGCCGGAGGTCACGCCAGCCGGCGCAGCCTTCAACGCGGGCGCACCCGGTATCCTCTCCATCGTTTCGCTGGACGGTTCGGTGCTTCGGTCCGTTCGGCAGGCAAGTTCGCAGCAGGCGATCGTTCCCACCGCCAATCTGCCCAAGGGGCTTTATCTGCTGCGCTTCCAGGGGGATGCCAGCGCTCCCCAAACCAGGAAGCTGCTCGTCCAGTAGCTCCTTCTATAGCCTGCAGGCCGACCCTACTCCGGGAACCAGACCTTGGCGTCCCTGTTCGCGGTGGTGTTCGCCCCGAAGAACTTGTCCTGCCAGGCGTCCGTGGTCTCCAGGCCCGAGAAGGCGCCCGATGCCTTGGTCTGGATCTCGTGGCGGAAGCGGTAGTGCTCGAACACGTCCATCACGTGGACCGCGTAGGCTTCGGCGAGGGGCCGATGGCCGCGCACGATCAGAAGGTTCTCGTCGTTGTCGTAGGAGGCCCGGTACCCCTGGTTGTGGCTGCCGGTCACCACCACGCAGCCGGGAGAGAACGGATCGATCACCACGATCTTGTCGTGGATGATGGCGTGGGCGTCGGGGCCCGCCTTCAACAGCTCCTGCTGCCAGTAGGAGAACTGGTCGCCGATCGCCGCCGCGGCGACGACTTCGGCGTTGGCGTCGGTGTCGTGCACGAGGACGGTGTTGAAGTCGCCCGCCGCCTTGGGGTCGGTCACGGCTCCGCGGACGACCAGTTCCGGGTTCGCCTTCGCGATCCGGGCCGCCGTGTCGATGACGCTGGGTGTTCCCGGTTCGAACTCCAGGAACAGGATGGCTTGCTTGGCCTGTTCCATGAGGGCGAACACCTCCGCGAGGTCGGGAGGGGTCGGTTCGTCCGGCTGGGGAGGAGAGTGGCGTGCATGAGGGGTGTTCGGCGAGAACCAGACCGTGGCGGTTCCCTGGTCCACCGCGAGATCCTTCGCGCCGGGGCTGGCGTCCCAGGCGCGGAGTTCGGGACCTTGGGCGCCCTTGCCGTCGGAAGTGTCCGCCTTCAGGCGATTCCAGTAGTCCATGTAGGCGGCGGCGAGATCCGAGCTTTCCGCCACCAGCGCGTTGTTGGACTGGGCGCAGATCCCGGTGTCCGTCCAGTTGGTGCTCCCCAGGAGAACCGCCCGGGGATGGCCTTGTGCATCCACCTGCACGCAGAATTTGTTGTGCCCGATGTGCCCGCTGGGCACGAAGCGGTCGATGATCTCGATCCCCGTCCGCTCGTGGAGCGCCTGCCGCGCGGCGCGGTTGGTGGCGTCGTTCGTCCCCGCGTTGGAAAGGATCAGGTGCAGGTTCCCGGCCTGGAGAAGGATCTGGACAAGTTCCGGATCGTTCAACTCGTAGAGGGCGAGGTAGCAGCTTCCGCCCTGGTCCGAGGACCGCTTCACGAGCAGCTCCACGCCTTCCAGGATCTGGCCCGCGAGGGCCTGGCGCAGGGGGTCTCCAGGCTGGTCGATGCGGTTGGTCAGCACCTTGTAGTCCGGGGCGCCGTCGGGACCCGGGGGGATCTGGTGGACCAGGAACTGGGTGGAGAGGATGCCCCGGTTGAAGTAGGTCTTGAAGCTTCCGCGGTCGGGCGTCGGGGTGGAGGGTCCCGCCACGACGGCGAGGTCGCCGCGAGGCGCGAGCTTCCCGGGTTCGCCGACCAGCGGAACGATCCTGTGGCTCCAGGCGCTCCCGCGTGCGGCCAGTAGATCCTTCCACTCGAAGGCCTGCACCGGCCATTCCTCCGAGCTGTGCTTCGTCCATGCGGGGTTCGACTGGCCGACGAATCCGACCCAGGTCTCCAGTGGTTCCCAGGATCCGGCGGCGTCGGGCGCACCGGGCTTCCGGTAGATGGCGAAGCCCAGGCATCCGGGGATCTTCTCCGGATATCGCCAGGCGACCTGGATCACGTCGTTGTCCGCGAAGCTGGTGGCGTTGGGCATGCGTCGCTCCCTTCGTGCTGACATTTTCCGACTCGCAGCGAGGACGCCGATGAACCTACACGGCGCGGGACGGCACGGGGGGCGCGGCAACAGGACTGCAATCCCGACCGGGGAGTCCCCCAATGCGCATCAGCGCGAGGCGTACACCTCGCGGCCGTTCACCCAGGTGTGCAGGATGTCGGGATGGTCGTGGCGGCGCTCCACCACAAGCAGATCCGCGCTCTTCCCGATCTCGATGGAACCGGTGCATTCGTCGATTCCCGTCGCGGTGGCGGGGACCAGGGTCGCCATGGCCACGGCTTGGGGCAGGGGGCGAAGGCCCAAGGAGTCCACCAGGAAGACGGCGTGCAGCAGCGACACGGGGAGGTAGTCGGAGCAGAGGATGTCGCCGTACCCGTGCTCCAGGGCCTTGCGGACGGAGAGGTTGCCGGCCTGCGATCCGCCCCGCACCAGGTTGGGCGCTCCCAGGCACGAGGGGATGCCACGGTCGCGTGCGGCGCCCGCCGTCTGGAGGTTCACGGGAAATTCGCTCATGGCGATCCCTTCGCGGGCGCACCAGTCGATCCGCACCTCGCTGTCGTCGTCGTGCGAAGCCATTGCCACCCCGTGGCTGGAGCAAAGCTCGACCATGGCGTCCACGGCTTCGCCCACCCCGCTCTCGTGCGCGGCGCGCTTGCGTTCCAGGATGCGGTCCAGTTCTTCGTCGGACTTGTCGTAGACCTTGCCGTAGAACCCCTTGTAGGCGGCCACGTCCTTGTACTGGCCCTGGCCGGGAGAGTGGTCCATGAAGGACAGGAGATGCACCTTGCCCTCCCTCACCAGCGCTTCCAGGTGGGGGACCGCGCCCAGGTCGGTGACCTCGAAACGGGCGTGGATCCGGGTGTTCACGCGCAACAGCGGGCGGAGCTCGAAGATCTCGCGGATCAGCCCCGCGGCGGCGTTGTTGGAGCGCAGGCCTTCTTCCATGTCGGCGAAGGAGAGGGAGTGGAACATGGTGGTGATGCCGCATGCGGCCAGGCTCCGGTCCAGCTCCCTCACCGCGATCTCGGTGGGGAAGCGGGCGTTGGGCCTGGGCTCCACCGCCTTCTCGATGGCGTCGGAGTGCATGTCCACCAGACCCGGGAGGAGCCACGCGCCGCGGGCGTCCAGGCCGCCGCCGAGCGTCCGTCCTTGGACGATCTCCGCGATGGTCCCCCCCTCCACCCGCACCGATGCGTCTTCCAGGACGCGGTCGGGGAGAACGGCTCGACAATTTTCGATGACGAAGTCGGTCACGACTCTCCTCCGATCCGGACCGTCTCGTCGGCGATCCTCGAAAGCATCTCGGGGTCGTGGAAGACCCCCACCATCGTGCAGCCCCGATCGCGGAGCTCCGAGAGCAGGTCCAGCACGATTCCCGCCGATTCCCTGTCCAGGGAAGCGGTGGGCTCGTCCAGCAGGAGGAGCGACGGCTCCCACCCCACGGCGCGCGCGATGTTGACGCGCTGCTGTTCGCCCCCGCTGAAGGTCGCGGGATACGCGGAATGCAGGGGCCGCGGGATCCGCAGGCGATCCAGGATCCGCTCTGCGCGTTGGCGCGCCTCCAGCAGGGGGATGCCTTGCCGGATCTGCAGCGGCTCGGCGACCAGGTCCAGGGTCGGCACGCGGGGAATGACCCGCAGGAACTGGGACACGAAGCCGATCTCCGACCGCCTCAATTGGATCACCTGCGCCTCGGTGGCGGTGGCCAGATCCACGGTCCCGTAGGCCGCCGATTCGAACGCGAGGGATCCCCCCGAGGCCAGGTAGGTGCGGTGGATGCACTTCAGGACCGTGCTCTTGCCCGCCCCCGAAGGTCCGGAAAGGCCAAGGAACCGGCCCCTGCGCACGTGGAAGGACACGCCGTCCAGCGCCCGGACGGACAGGCCGCCCTGCATGTGGAGATGGAACGTCTTGGACAGATTTTGAACCACGAGCAAGGTCCGATCTCCTATTGCAGTTGGGAAGCGACCAGAAGCTGGGTGTAGGAATGCTGGGGATCCTGCAGGATCTGGTCGGTGAGGCCGGATTCCACCACTTCGCCGTTGCGCATCACCAGGGTCCTCTGGCACAGGAGGTTGATCACCCCCAGGTCGTGGGAGACCACCAGCATGGAGAGCCGCAGTTCGTCGCGCAGTTCGCGCACCATGTCCAGGACCCGCGCCTGCACGGAGAGGTCCAATCCGGTGGTCACCTCGTCCAAAAGCAGGATGGGCGGATCGCCGGAAAGCGCCTTGGCGATCTGGACCCTCTGCTGCATGCCCCCGCTGAAGTTCCGGGGCGGTTCGTCCATGCGCTCCAGCGGGATCTCGGTGCGCTCCAGGAGCCCCCCGGCGCGTTTCCGCATGGCGCCGATGGACCTCCAGCCGGCGGAGAGCAGCCGCTCGGCGATGTTGCCACCCGAGCTCACGCCCATGCGAAGCCCCAGTTGCGGGTGCTGGTACACGATCCCCATGGCCGCGTCGCGCACCGCCCTTTGCCGGAACTTGTCCATGGCCAGCAGGTTCCGGCTCCAGGCGCATCCCTCCTGGAACAGGTCGGGCACATTTTCCAAGGCCGGCGTCCGAGCCACTTCCAGGAATCCGGCGGTCGCGGGCCAGTCGAAATGGAGCAGGCGTACCAGGGTGCTCTTCCCCGATCCGCTCTCGCCCACGATGCCCAGGGCCTCTTCCCGGAAAAGCTCCAGGCTGACGTCCCTGCAGGCCCACACCGTGGCACACACGGGGCATCGGTTCGTCTCGGACCGCGCGCCGGTTCCGTCCATGCAGGCGTCGCATCCGGGTCCGAATCGGCGCGTCAGGCCATGGGCTCTCAGGAGCGGTTCCATCGTGCTTTCCTCTTGTCGCAGTAGCCGGTGTCGGAGCAGCAGTGCGACCGCGATCCGCCCGGACCCAGGATCTCGTCCAGGAAGGTGTCCGTGGATCCGCACCGGGCGCAGGACTTTCCGGCGAAGTCCTCCACGCGGAAGCAGTGGTCCTCGAATTCCAGGGGTTCCACCCGGGTGTGGGGCGGAACGGCGTAGATGCGCCTTTCCCGTCCCGCGCCGAAGAGGAACAAGGTGTCGGCCATGTGCAGCTTGGGGACGTCCCACCGGGGAACGGGACTCGGGTCCATCACGTGGCGCCCGTTCACGGTGCATGGGTAGCGGTAGGAGATGCGGATCTCCCCGAAATGCACCACGTCCTCGTAGAGGTGCAGCCACATCCGCGCGTAGTCGGCCTCCGCGTGCATCCTGCGGGTCTGGGCCTCGGAGGGTTCCACCTCGCGCAACGCCTCCGGGTAGGGCACCTGCAGGACCAGGATCTGTTGGTCGGTCATCCGCTCCTCGGGGATGCGGTGCCGCGTCTGCACCAGGGAGGCTTCCAGGGTGTCGGTGGTGACGGCGACTCCCGCCACGCGCTCGTAGAACTTCTTGATGTTCACGGCGTTCACAGAACCGTCGCAGCCCTGGTCGATGACCTTGACCACGTCTTCAGGAAGGAGCATCGAAAGGGTGATCTGGATGCCGCCGGTCCCCCATCCGCGGGCCAGAGGCATCTCGCGGGACCCGTAGGGCACCTGGTACCCCGGTATGGCCACCGCCTTGAGGAGGGCGCGACGGACGTCCTTCTTCGCGCCGTCGTCCAGGAATCCGAAGGTGGTCCCGGCGGATCCGGTCTTCGAGAGCCACTCATGCACGCGCATGGCCGTTCTCCTTTTCCTGCGCGTTCGCGCGAGCCTTGCGTAGGCGATCGAGATCGGAGAGGAAGTCCACGTAGTGGGGGAGCTTCCAGTGGTTGGAGAACCCCATGCTTTCGATCCCGTCGGTGTGGTAGAGCACGAATTCCTGGTCCTCGGCGGGGCAGGTGGGCGTTTCGGTGCGCATGCAGCGGTCCAGCACCCCCATGGAGATGGCCTTGATCTCGTTGTGCCCCAGGCAAAGGCCGTAGCCCATGTGGAAGCGCGGTTCGCCTTCCGGATTGGAGAACCGCGAGACGACTTCGGCCTCGGTCACCAGAATCTCTCCGGCCACCACGGACTCTCCCGTCACCGGGTGGGTCATGCGCAAGGGCAGGTACCCCACCCGCAGCTCGGCCAGGGTCGGATGGATGTGGCCGTAGCCGCGCATGCTGGAATAGGCCAGGAGCAGGAGTCCGCCCGTTTCGCCGCGGGCCAGGGCCTGGAGCCTCGCGCTGCGCGGAGCCGGGAACGCCACGGAGCGGCGCGTGATGTCGAAGGGTTCGTCGTCCTCCGTCCCGGGTTCCTCCACCAGTCCGTCGCGGCGCAGGAGCTCCACCACCCTCGGGAAGGTGTCGGGCATGTCATCGGGTTCGGGGAGTCCGCGGAACACGCGTTCGCGGATCACCTGCCTGCGGAGCGCGGGATCCTCCAGGCGGTCCAGTTCCAGGAGGCGCAGGGTGTAGTCGCCGGTGGGTCCCAGGATCTGTCCTCCGGGCACGTCCTTGAAGGCCGACGAAATCCGTCGCACCATCCGCATGTCCCCGGTGGTGTCCGGGATCGATTCTCCCAGCCGGGGAAGCGTCGCGCGGTGCGCGCGCAACAGGAAGGACGCCTCGATGGTGTCCCCGGCCGCCTGGCGCAGCGCCAGGGCCGCGAGATCGGGTGCGTGGAGTCCACCCTCTCCCATGACGCGGTCCACCGCGAGGTGCAGCTGCTCGCGGATCTGCGACAGTTGCAGGGGAGCGCTCGCCGCTCCCTGGCGGCGGTACTCGTTGAGATCGCAGGCGCGTTCGATCGCCTCGCGACCTCCCTTGACGGCGACGTAGGCCATCAGCGCACCTCCTCGAGACGGGTGGAACGGGGCAGGGCCGCGACCCGGCCCTCGCGATCCAGGAAGATGGCGTCCACCCCGCAGGGATAGGACGAATTCGCCAGGCGCAGCGCGGTCCATTCGCCGTCGGGCACTCCATCCATCCGGGGCGCGAGCTTCGACTCGATCCCCGGTCCGCTCCACCACCAGGATCCGCCGGCGGGATGGATCTTTTCCGCCAGGTACAGGAGCGTGCTTCCCCGGTCGGGATAGTCGGGATCTCCGACGCGCAGCTCCGCGATCCGGAACCCGGCTCCGCCGATGCCCGCCAGGACGAATTCCGCCTGGTCCGTGGGCGCGAGCCGGCACCCCGTTCGGGTGCTGATCCGATGCGCGGTGGGGATGTCCTCTCCCCAGAGGTTGGACAGCGCGCATTCCGAATCCATCAGGCTGTCGGCCAGAAGGTCCAGCGCCGCCGTCCGGTCGGAGACGGACCTCGCGAGAGGTCGCACGGTGCCCGGCCGCGCGAAGGCCTGCAAAACGCTGCGGAAGGCTTCGTGTTCGAGCACGGTCTGCGTCCGGTCCATCTCAGGCCTCCGCCAACAGGTCGAATTCCACCTTGGTCGAGGCCGATAGACTCGCCTCCAGCGACCTCTTCCCCACGATCGCTTCGCGTCCCGCTTCCACCAGGTCCAGCATGCGCGACAGCTCCGGCGGTTCGGGCAGTACGCGTCCCATGGCGTCCAAGGCGGCCGCGGCCAAGGCCCTGCGCACGTCGCCGCCGATCACCACCGCCCATCCGTCCATTCCTCGGAACTGGACTCGGCAGGACGAGGCCAGCACTTCGCCGGGGTGGAACCGGGAACCCAGACCTTCGCGGACGGTCATGAGGACCAGCCCTTCGCGCGGCGCCCCCAGGATCTCCGTGTCCTCGGGAATGTCGGCCAGGATCCGATCCAACCTCTCCTCGTCGATCTCGGCGAGGACTTCGCAGGTGCCTATCTCACGCATCGGTTTCCTCCAGACGGGCCAAGAACGAAACTCCGTGCCTCTCGAAGCCCAGGTTGTCGTAGAAGCGGTGGGCGTCCGATCTTCGCGAGCCCGAGGACAACGCGAGCTTGTAGCATCCCTTGGTCCGGGCGATGTCCAGGGCGCGGCGCATCATGGCCCCGCCGATCCCCTCTCCGCGACGATCCGCGTCCACCACCACGGCTTCCACGAGGGCGCTGGGAATTCCCCGGTGCGAAAGGGTCGCGACCACGAGAAGGGAGAAGGTCCCCACGACGCGACCTCCGGATTCGGCCAGATGGATCTGGTAGTCCGGGTAGCTTTCCACGACATCCCAGATGTCGTCGGCGCTCGAGGCGTCCAACGGCGGATCCGGGTGGTCGTCCAATTGCGAGTAGAGGCGCAGGAGGTCGGGGATGTCCTCCCGGCCGGCGACCCGGAAATGCAGCGAGTCTTCCATCTAGGAGGCTTTCGATCGGATGAAGGCGCTGATGCGGTCGATGGCGGCCACGGTGACCACGATCAGGATCAGGATGGTGGTGACGTCCCGGTTCTCGTAGCTGCGCAGCTTGTCGAACAGGAGCATCCCGATGCCCCCGGCACCGGTGAACCCGAGGATGGTGGCCGATCGCAGGTCGGATTCCAGCCGATACAGGACCATGGAGACCAAGAATGGGGTGATCTGGGGGATCACGGCGTAGCGGATCACCTTGGGCGACGCGGCGCCGGTGGAGGCGAGGGCGGAGACGGGTTCCATGGAGATGGATTCGAGCCCTTCGGAGAAGAGCTTGATCAGCACGCCAGAGGTGTGGAACCCCAGGGCCAGGATGCCGGGCATGGGACCCAGGCCCACGGCCGACACGAACAGCATGGCCCAGATGATCTCGTTGATGGAGCGGGTCATGTTGGCGAACAGGCGCGTCCCCGAATAGAGGACTCCCCGGACGGCACGCCAGAATCCGGACCGTCCCGGGAAGATGATCTCCAGGGTGTTCCGGGAGGCCAGGAACGAGAGCGGAAAGGCGATGAGGACGGAAAGGACCATGGCGAGGAAGGCCATCTCCACCGTCTCCAGCATGGACCAGGCGTAGCGCGCCAGCATCCGGCCGGAAAGGTCGGGAGGGAAGAAGCCGCTGTCGGGGATCGAGGGCGTCCCCGCCAGGTACTGCACCATGTTCCCGGACCCCTTGACGAGTCCGGACAGGCTCATGTCGGTCTGGCGCCAGCAGAGCGCGACCACGACCAGGAAGGCCCCGGAAACCAGGAGGTTCTGCGGGCGCAGGGGATGGACCCGCCTTTGGAGAGCTTCGAGTTCCATCCTATCGCCTCGGTTTCCGACCGTCTCCCCTCTGCGTCACTTCTTGTCCAATTCCTTCTTGAACGCGATCTGGGCGCGGACCGGGTCGTAGACGCTGTCCGCGACCGGGGCGTAGCCGGAAAGCTTGAGCATGGCGAGGCCGTCCTTGTCCTTGTAGCCGACGAAGGCTTCCTGCAGGGCCTTCTTCAGGCTCTCGGGAAGGTCCTTGCGGTAGGCGATGGGCGATCCCGGAATCAGCGGCGATGTCCACACGATGTTGAAATCCTTGTCCTTGGTCCACATCTTGCCTTCGCCGCGCAGCATGTCGAGGTCGTTGGTGGAGGCGATGTCGACCTTGCCGGCCTTGATGGCGAGCATGGAGGCCTCGTGGCTTCCCGAGTAGATGACCTTCGAGAAGTAGGTCTGGGGGTCGATCTTGAGGTCCTTCACCAGGTGCAGCGTGGGAACCAGCGTCCCGGAGGTGGAGTTGGGGTCGGTGAAGGCCCAGACCTTGCCCTTGGCGTCACTGATGCTGTGGAGTCCGGACGCCTTGTTGGTGATGATGACGCCGTGGTACCCCGCCATGCCGTCCTGGTCCACCTCGACCACGAAGCACTGGGCGCCGGCTCGCTCGGAGGCTTCCGCGTAGGACTTGGGCCCGAAGTAGGCGAAGTCCACGTGCTTGAACTGCATTCCCGTGATCACCCCGGCGTAGTCGCTGGAGCTGATCATCTGCACCGGGATTCCCAGGTGGGCCGTGAGGTAGTCGACCAGGTTCTTGAAGCGTTCGGTCTGGTTGCTGGAGGATTCCGTGGGGACCGTGCTGAACACCAGCTTGTCGGGCCAGTCCGAGGGCACGGCCGAGGCCGAGGCCGCGAGTCCGGCGATCAGGGGGAGGATTCCGAGGATCTTGCGCATGGTTCGTTCTCCTGGGTGCGAGTGGTGGTGGAACAGTGGAGGGATGATTCAGGCCGCGGCGAGCGGACCCGAAGGGATGGTGGAGACGGGAACCTCCGGGAGATCCGTCTCGGGATCCAGGGGGTTTTCGCCCCGGTAGATGGCCTCGACGATTTCCGGCGAAAGGCCTTCCGGAGGGCCGTCGTACACGAAGCGTCCGTCGTTGATGCCGATCACCCGGTCCGCGTAGGATCGGGCCGCCTCCAGGTGGTGCAGGCTGCACACCACCGTGATCCCGAACTGCCGGGTGGCGCGGCGCAGGACTTCCATGACACCGGTGGCGGATCGGGGATCGAGGGCGGAGATGGGCTCGTCGGCCAGGATGAGCGAAGGTTGCTGGACCAGGGCACGGGCGATGGCGACGCGCTGCTTCTGGCCTCCGGAGAGCCGGTCGCAGCGGTCCAGGACGCGGTCTTCCAGGCCCACCACGCGCAGGGCTTCCAGGATCCGGACGTATTCCGGACGCACGTACCACTGGAGGAGGGCCCGGGCCATGGGGATCCTGGAGAGGAGTCCGCTTCCCACGTTGTGCAGGACGGGCAGGCGTCCCACCAGGTGGAACGACTGGAAGATGAATCCGATCCGTTCGCGGAAGCGCTCCAGATCCGCGCCCAGGAGCGCGGAAGGATTCGTTCCCAGCACCTCCAAGCCGCCCGACCGGAGCGCGATGCTCCCGTTGAGGGCCATGAGGAGGGTGGTCTTGCCGGACCCGGAAGGGCCCAGCAACACCAGGAACTGTCCGGAAGGAACCTGGAGATCGACTCCCTTCAGGACCTCGCGCGGCCCGTAGCCCAGGACCAGGTCCCGGGCCACGACGGCGCAGTTCGAGGTCGAGTCAGATTCCGGCATTCCGGTTTCCGCGAAGGGCGCGTTCAGGACTCGCTGGACTCACTTGATGCTCCATGTCCCCTTGACGCCCAGGAAGACCTGGGAGTTGTATTCCGACTTGCCGACCTTGGGCGAATTGTCTGTGCCCGTGTAGGCCAGGTGGAAGCGGAAGTCCTTGTCGGCCCAGGGGAAGTACTCGATAGCCGGGGCGAAGCCCAGGACGTTGTCCGTGGTCTTGCTCGCGTAGGTGTAGGTGTCGTAGAAGACCTTCAACTGGGGGCGCAACGATCCCGGATTGTACCGGGCGCAACCGGACACCGTGTAGAGCTGGTCCCCACCCCCGACCTTGGAGTTGAACGAGGCGCGGTCTGTGCTGTTGTTCCAGTATTCGAAATCGAGCTCGCCGCCGACCGGGGCGGGATCCACCTTGATGCCCGCGGCGCCGATCATGCTTCCCTTGGACCATCCGGTCTGGGGCATCACGGTGAAGGAAAGCATGGGCTGGATCACGTCCGCGACCATCCCCTGGTAGGCGATGCCGTAGTCCAGGTAACGCTCCGTGGGGGTGGTGGTATGGCCGTAGGAGACATCCGAATTGGTGAGGATCACCTGGATGTTGTTCTGCTTGTCCAGGGAGATGGTCGGGTTCACGCCCAGGGCGTAGTTGTTGACCACGTTGTCGATCCCGGAGAACAGGTAGGTGTCGGAGCTGGAGTTGTCCTCTTCCCATCCGGCCTGGTAGGTCCAGAGCTTGCCGATCTTCACCGAGAAGTTGTCGTTGAGCTTGGGCTGCACGTAGGCGTAGTTCGCGAAGTCGCTGATGCCCTTGAGGTTGTCCTTCGCGGCGTACTTGTCCAGGCGCAGGCGCAGGCGGTAGTCGACGTTCTCGAAGACGTTCCCCTTGAAGTCCACGCGCAGGTAGTTCTCGTCGAACTGGTTGTTGTCCTGGCCCTGCGTGGAGTCGGCGAAGAACTGGGACCGGAAGTCGGTGCGGTCCACGAGGTTGAT
>Ga0209415_10013558_pt1 | contig 13426 bp, 14 predicted proteins | sample PeaSoiSIISIP2007_FD_187696 | JGI IMG/M metagenome (GOLD analysis project Ga0209415, IMG submission 187696) | Peat soil microbial communities from Weissenstadt, Germany - SII-SIP-2007 (SPAdes) (version 2) | ecosystem: Environmental > Terrestrial > Soil > Wetlands > Peat | place: Germany... | reverse complement strand
TTCGTGGCCATCATGGCCATGATCGCCGCCAGCGTGATCGACCCCGGCGTTTACTTCGCCATGAACAGTCCCGCCGGCCTGATCGGCGCCGATGCGGCCAACGCCGCTACGGTGATTTCGTCCTGGGGCTTTGTCGTCACCCCCGACATGCTGACCCAGATTGCGGTGGATGTGGGCGAGAAGAGCATTCTGTCCCGCGCCGGTGGCGCTCCGACCCTGGCTGTCGGCATGGCGCATATCTTCTCGAACTTCATCGGCGGCAAGGCCATGATGGGGTTCTGGTATCACTTCGCCATTCTGTTCGAAGCCCTGTTCATCCTGACCACCGTTGACGCCGGCACCCGCGTCGCCCGCTTCATGATCCAAGACATGGTCGGTGCGGTTGTTCCGGCTTTCAAAGAAACCAAGAACTGGGCCAACAATCTGATCGGTTCGGCTCTGTCGGTGGCGGCTTGGGGTTATTTCCTCTATGCCGGCGTCACCGATCCGCTGGGCGGCATCAACACCTTGTGGCCGCTGTTCGGCATCTCGAACCAGATGCTGGCCGGTATCGCCTTGATCATGTGCACCGTGGTGCTGTTCAAGATGAAGCGCGGCAAGGTGGCCTGGGTGCCCATGTTCCCGGCGGCCTGGCTGCTGATCTGCACCCTGGATGCGGGTCTGCAAAAGGTGTTCAGCGCCAATCCCGCCATCGGTTTCTGGTCGCATGGCGACAAGTTCCAGGCGGCTATTGACCAGAACCAGATCCTGGCTCCGGCCAAGACCATGGAACAGATGGCCAAGATCGTCATGAACGACCGTGTTGACGGCGTGATGGCGGCGGCCTTCGTGCTGGTGGTGCTGTGCATGTTGGTGGCCGGCGTCATCGCCATTGTCAAAGCCCGGGGCAATCCCAATGTCTCTACTCATGAAGTCGGCGCAGAGCCGGGGACGGTGGGAAATGCTTGAGGAATTCCGTGCTTTCGTCAAAGGCGTGAAACAGACGGGTCGGCTGATGGTCGGCGTGCCGGACTATGACAATTATGTCCAGCACCGCCAGGTCACTCATCCCGATCTGCCGATCATGACCTATGAGGAATTTTTCCAAGAGCGGCAGAACAGCCGATACGGTATCGGCGACGGAAAGTTTATCCGCTGCTGCTGAATGTGAGAGATGAATGAAAAAGCGCCGCTCCAAGGGAAACCTTGGGGCGGCGTTGTTTTTAAGACAGCAGTTCGGCCCCCAAGGGGATGGGCCGCAGGGGCATCAGCTGGGAGAAGATTTCGGCTTCGGTCAAATCGTGGGCCAGGCTGCGCTGGATCAGGGAATAGGCCAAATCGCCCGCCAATCCGGGCCAGCTGCGCAGAAACAGGAAGTCGTCGCCGCTGATGACCATCAGCTTGCGTAAGGTGGTCTGATGATCCTGGCGATGGATTTCCAGGGCCGAGAGCCCCTGATGGGACAACAACAGTTCCTCGCGCAGGAAATGGGCTTGGGCTCCGGTCAGCAGATTTTCGAACAGCGCCATGGCTTGCAGGGGATTCCCCTCGCGGACTTCGCGGCGGAAGGCCAGGGTCATGGCCCACAGCTTGGCGTGATCGTCGTCAAGCATGGGGTGGCCGACGGAGGGCTGAGCGCCAGTGGCCGCGAGCTGGGTCTCATCCGGCGGGAATGCTCCCGACATGGCTGTGCCTCCTGAGGTGAAACGGATTCCTGACCGGAGATTCTATTCCGCCATTTTGTCTCATTCTTGTCTGATCAGGCCATTGTGGCCGAATGCTAGGCTGCCCATCTCCCCAGGATGGAGGGCAGGGCGCAAATGACAGCGGAAAAACGAATTCTGGTGGTCGAGGATGTTCCGGTGGTGCAGGCGCTGCTGGTGACCATCCTGCGCCAGGACGGCTACCGTGTGGATACCGCTGCCACCGTCGCCCAAGCCATCGAGCTGCTGGATAAAGGCGACTTCGCCCTGGTGCTGTTGGACGTGCATTTGCCCGACGGTGACGGCTTGGCTGTGGCCCGCCGCCTGCGCCAAACGCCCCGGCGGCCGGGCATCATTGTCGTTTCGTCGTCCGACCGCCCGGAACAGCGGGCCCAAGGGCTGGAGGACGGAGCGGATGATTATGTCTCGAAGCCGGTTTTCCCCCGCGAGCTGCTGGCCAGGGTGCGCAATCTGCTGGAACGCCGCCAGCCCCAGGCCGGATCGTCGCCGCTCCAAGATTTCGGGCGCTGGCGGCTGGACCGTCAACAGCGGCTGGTGACGTCAGAGAATGGAGCGGCGATGGCCCTGACCCCGGCCGAGTTCGCTCTGCTGGGGCTGCTGATTGATCGTCCGGGGCGCATTTTGTCGCGGGACAGCCTGGGCTATCTGCTGGGCAGCGACCATCCCGACATCGACCCCCGCCATATCGACACCCTGATCAGCCGCATCCGCCGCAAATTGGGGGCAAAGCGGGGCGAGGTTATCGAAACCTGCCGGGGGCTGGGATATCGGTTTGTGAAATAGGCGGTTTTCCGCCTATTTCATCTCGCAACGTTCGCTGGCGACGTCGGCATAACCGCGGCTGACCGAAGCCGTCACCGTGTAATGCAGTTCCAGATTGGGCCGCAACATCACCGCCTGTTCGATGGGCAGCTTGCCCGACAGTTCGACGGCATGGCCGGGAGCGGCCACATGCAGGCGGATCGTGCGGTCGGGGTCGAACCATTGTTCGCGCCCCTCATTGCCGCCGATGCCGTCGGCGGACAGTTCCACCTGATCGTCGAGCCGCACCGAACCGGCGGTGTTGGGGCCTTTGCTTTTGGGCGTACGCACCAGGAAGCGTTTGACCGGCTGAACCTCGCACTGGCGGGGAACCGGGGCGGACTTGATGACGAAGGCCAGGCGTTTGGCCTCCAGGCCGTCGGCCATGCGGGTGCGGATCAGGCCGATCAGATCCTTGAGATCGTCCGAAGGCTTGCTCTGCTCATAGAGCGTGCGCAGCTCGTCGGTCTGCTTGCGCAGTTCGTTCAAGGCGGCGCGGTCGCCATCGGCCTGTTCGCGGGCTTTGGCGGCCAGATCGGTCGAGGCGGTCACCTGCTCGTGCAGGGACGCCACTTCGCCTTGGGCGACGCGATAGCCGACCTCGTAGGCGTAAAATACCAGCAGGCCGAAGGCTCCACCGCCCAGAATCAGCTTTAAGAAAATGCCGAAAAGATGGCGGCGGCGCTCTTCGTTGCGCCGGCTTCTGCGACGGCTCATATCCCCTTGGTCCCCGCAAGAATGAACCGGGCCGGATGGCCCTTGGAAAGATTGGTTGGCGACTTTAGCGGATCGGCTCTTCGCCTACCAGCTTGTAAAGACGCGGATCCTTCAGCGCCGAGGTCGACAGCATCTTGACCGCCGTGGGGTCGCCGACCCGCATCAGCCGAGCGTGGGGAATGCCCTCGCCGTCCTTGGTCAGATCTGTCACTTCCCAGACCGAGGTGGACTCTGCTTGCTGATAGCGTTGCCCAGCCTGCACTTCACGTCGCGCCATTTGATCTTGTGCCTTCGTCGAAACTCTGTTTGCCGGGCTCTGGAGAGCATGTCTCGTAAGCCAGCGGTTGGGCTGTGTAGAGGATTTCCGCCTGAAAGAAAAGGGTCTGCTCAGTGACGACGGTAATGGATGTGAGTTCCATCGTCTGCCGAAAAGCTCACATCGTCCACTAATCCTTGGGCGTCGAAGCGGATGGAGCGCTGCAATTCGCCGGTAATCTGGCACAGCAGGCCGGTTCCCTCGCCGGCGTGGGGCGCCACCGCCTCGCAGCTGCTTTCTGTTTTATAAAGCTGGCCGTCGTTGCTGTCGAAGATGGGGCGGTGGGTTTCCACCATCTGGGACGACCACAGGCTGAGCGGCACGCTGTCGGCGGAAATGCGCCGGGTTTGGTCGTCAACCGTCAGGGCCAGGTCGCCATTATCCTCGACCACGGTCAGATGATGTTTCTCGCTGTCTTCCTCGGTGTCCGAGATCATGGTGGCCAGCCGTTCGCCTCGCCAGATTTCCACGGTCACCTGATGGAAATGATAAAGGCTGATGGGGCCAAGCGTCACGTCGGCGGTCACCTTCAGCCGGACTTCAGTGCGGCCGTCGGTCAGGCGGCGGAAGTCGGCGTGATAGCCGCCGATCACATCGCCCTTGCGGACAATGGCGAAATCCAGCGATCCCCCGTCGGGTGGCGCCATTTCGGCGGCGACGTTGGTGCCGCACAGCCATAGCAATCCAGCGGCGGCCAGACCGGCGGGAAACCGCGGCGCGCTTCGGAAGGGGCGGAGTGAGGGGAAAGGCAAAAGGGCGCTCCCACAGGGTCTGGATGAGGTCTGGGCCAGAGTGTGCCGTCAGTTGCCAGGCTTGGAAACAACAAGTTCGGTGGGGAGCTCCAAAATTTGTAGCCTTCCGGGGTGGGCTCGCCGGAGTCAGGCCTTGCAAAGGCTGGGATTGGCGGGTGCCTAAAAGTGGAACGGAGTTTGCAGATGGCAGGCGGCGTTAACGGCGAGGCCGACGGGTCGCGCGCTGGGGATGAACATCAATGTGGCAGATTCTCTGTGATTTCGACGGCACCATCGCCGTCAAGGATGTGACCGACACCCTGCTGGATCAGTTCTCGCTGGATGGCTGGGAAGAGATCGAGGAAGAGTGGGTCGCCGGCCGCATCGGTTCCCGTGAATGCATGTCCCGGCAAATCTCCCTGCTGCGCGCTTCGCGCCGGGAATTGGACGCCGCCCTCGACGCCATCGACATTGACCCCGGTTTCCCTGATTTCGTCGCTTTGTGCCGCGATGTCGGGCTGCCCCTGACGGTGGTCAGCGACGGCCTGGATTACGCCATCAAGCGCATCCTGGACCGCCATGGTCTGGGTGATCTGCCCATCGTCGCCAATCATCTCGAGATGGTCGGCGATGATGAATACCGCCTGAGCTTCCCCTATGCCAATCCCGACTGCAAGAAGGGCAGCGGCACCTGCAAATGCCGCACGGCCCGCAGCCTGTGCCGCGGCGCCGACCTCAGCTTGCTGGTGGGCGACGGCACGTCCGACATGTGCGCCGCCGGCAGCGTCGATCTGGTGTTCGCCAAACATAAGCTTTTGACCCATTGCCGCGAAAAGGGTCTGCCCGTGGTGGCCTATCGCGACTTCGCCAACGCCACCGTGCAGTTGGCCGCCCTACTGGAAGAGCCGGCCCATCAGGCTTGGGCCGTTTCTCCCGCTGAGTAATCTGGAGAGTCTTTTCAAATGAACGAAAGCGATCTGCTTCGCGACGAAGCCCAGTACTGTTCCTTTGGCGATACCGTCCATTACCTGGACCCGCCGAAGATTTTCAGCAGCTGCGAGGGCTCCTATCTGTATGACAGCGCCGGGACGCCGTTCCTGGATCTGCAGATGTGGTATTCGGCGGTCAATTTCGGCTATGCCAACCCGCGCCTGAACGACGCCCTGAAAAAGCAGATCGACACCCTGCCGCAGCTGGCCTGCCAGTATCTGCACAAGGAAAAGATCGAGCTGGCCACCAAGATCGGTCAGCGCGTCGAAAAGACCTATGGCATGAAGGGCCGCGTCCACTTCAATGTGGGCGGTTCGCAGTCCATCGACGATTCGCTGAAGCTGGTGCGCAACGCCTGTGGCGGCAAAAGCCTGATGTTCGCCTTCGAGGGCGGCTATCACGGCCGTTCCATCGGCGCTTCGGCCATCACCTCGTCCTATCGCTATCGCCGCCGCTTCGGCCATTTCGGCGATCGTGCGCAGTTCGTGCCGTTCCCCTATTGCTATCGTTGCCCCTATGGCAAGAAGAAGGACGATTGCGGCCTGTACTGCGTTGACCAGTTCGCCCGCCTGTTCGAAACCGAATATTACGGCGTGTGGGATCCCAAGCACGGTTCCGCCGAATATGCCGCGTTCTATGTGGAAGCCATTCAGGGCACCGGCGGTTATGTCATTCCGCCGGAAGGCTATTTCGAAAAGCTGAAGACCGTCCTCGACGCCCACAAGATCCTGCTGGTGGACGACGAGATTCAGATGGGCTTCTATCGCGCCGGCAAGTTCTGGGCGCTGGAAAACTTCAACGTCAAGCCGGACATCATCGTCTTCGGCAAGGCGGTGACCAACGGTCTGAACCCCATCGCCGGTCTGTGGGCCCGCGAAGAGCTGATCAACCCGACCATTTTCCCGCCGGGTTCGACTCACTCCACCTTCTCGTCCAACAGTCTGGGCACGGCGACGGCCCTTGAAACCATCAAGATGATGGAAGAGACCGACTACGAGACCATGACCAAGGAGAAGGGCGCCTACTTCCTGGCCGGCATCAAGGAACTGTACAAGAAGCACAAGATCGTCGGCGACGTCGATGGCCTGGGCATGGCCCTGCGCATTGAAATCACCGGCGAAGACCGCTTCACCCCCGACAAAGCCATGTGCGACAAGATCGTCGACATCTGCATGTCGGGCACCTTGGATGCGGGCAACGGCAAGAAGGTCGGCCTGGTGCTGGATATTGGCGGCTATTACAAGAACGTCATTACCCTGGCTCCCAGCCTGCACATCTCGACCGAAGAGATGGACCTGGCTTTCCGTCTGCTGGATCAGGCGTTCACCCGCGCCACTTCCAAGTAAGCATCATCGGGCGCGGCGGATTGATCTCCGTCGCGCCCGAACTGTTTTTGAAGACGAGGACCACAGCCTAAATGACCCGGGTTTCCAGCCATAAAAGCCTGTTCAAGCGAGACACCATATGGCAGCGCCTGAAGCTGCGATATGTGGGGGCGATGACATGGTCCGGCCCCGGCAAGGTTGCGGTTCAGCCGACCCAGGAAATCACCGACGCCAGCTTCACCTATGCGGGCGGACGGGCGGCGGTGCTGCTGATTCACGGTCTGACCGGCACGCCCACCGAAATGCGCATTGTCGGCAAGGGGCTGGCCAATGCCGGCTTCACCGTCTACGGGATGCAGATGGCCGGGCATTGCGGGTCTGAAGAGGACTTGCTGCATACCGGCTGGAAAGACTGGTACGCCAGCGTTGAAGCCGCCTATGACGAGGTGGCGAAAAAGCACGATGTGGTGTTTGTCGCCGGTCTGTCCATGGGCGCGGTGATGTCCATGCATCTGGCGGCCCGCCACCCCGGAAAGCTGCGGGGCATGGGGCTTTTGTCCACCACCCTGACCTATGACGGGTGGTCGATTCCGAAATTCCGCTTCCTTCTTCCCTGGTTCCTGCATACTCCGCTGGGGCTGCATTACCGCTTCGTCGAGAATTTTCCTTATGGCATCAAAGACGACCGCCTGCGCCAGCGGGTGGTGTCGAATATGCAGGCGGGCAACTCGGTCGAAGCGGGCAATCTGGGCATGACCGGCGCCTCGCTGCGCCAATTGCTCAGTCTTGTCGGCGTGGTGAAAAAGGAAATGCCGAGCATCACCACTCCGGCCATCATCCTTCATGCGGCGGAAGACGATGTGGCCAGCCGGTGGAATGCCGACTATTGCGAGTCCCATCTGGGCGGTCCCAAAAAGAAGGTGCTGTTCCATGAAAGTTATCACATTATAACTGTCGATCGGGAGCGTACCGAGGTGGTCCGCCAAATGGTGGATTACTTCAGGGCTCTGTGTTCTCCCGACGACCTGTCGCCCGCCCAGAAGAGCGGACAAGACGAAGACTGAGCGCGTGACGGCGGGAAGGGAACGACAGGTCATGACGCCTCACCAGGCCACGAAACCCCATAAATCCCGTTTGCGGCGCTGGCTGTCCTCGATCCAGGGCAAGCTGATCATCGCCTCGCTGCTGGTCAGCCTGATTCCCACCGCTATTGCCGCTGAATTGACGGTGCGGCTGGTGCTGGGGGTGATGGACGACGACGTGGAGTCGTTCCTGCACGAGACATCGATCCTGTTCCTGAGCAATTTCCAGGAATCCCAGCAGGAAGGTGCGGCCCTTAGCCATTATCTCTATGAAGAGCATCAGCAAAGAGCGCCCGGCAAGGCCGTCACCCAGGTCGATCCGTCCTATATGCGGCTGGTCGAAACCTTGGGCTACGGCGTGGTGGTCATCTATGACGCCGACGACAAGCATGTGGTCTATTCCAACTATCCGGTGCGCCGCTTCGAGCTGCTGCCCAGCGGGGCGGGGAATAACCTCTACCGTCTGCAACTGCCCAACCGCACCACGGTGATGTCGGGCGGCAGCTACGCCTATCAGGCCGACGGCCATTCCTTCGTCATTCTGGTGGGCAACTGGCTGGATGAGAATTTCATCGAAAATCTGAAGTCGGTGACCTCTATCGATCTGCGGCTGTACTACCAGCGCGCCGGTCAGTTCGAGATGATCTATTCGTCGCGCTCCGACGCCGCTGCCGGTTCTGGGCTGCCGAAAGAGGTGGTCAGCGCCCTGCAATCGGGTCATTCCTCCTATTACGATCCCGAGGCCGAGGATGGTCGCTTCCGGGTGGAATATCTGCCGGTGCGCAATGCCAAGGGCGAAATGATCGGCATCATGTCGTCGGGCCTGCGTTCCACCGAACTGCCGAAGATCGGCGATCTGCCGGTCAACACCATCCTGACGGTGTTCCTGTCGGGCGGTTTGCTGACGGCTTTGACCGGAATGTTCATTTCCCGTCGGCTGTCGCGGCCCTTGCGGGCGCTGTCCAAGGGCGTCAGCTCCATCATCGAGGGCGATTACGGCCATCGGGTGGCGGTGCAGGGCGAGGACGAGGTGGCCGAACTGGCTCAGGCCTTCAACCATATGTCCGAACGGCTGGGCCAACTGCGCTCGCTGGAGGCCGAACTGCGGCGCAAGGACCGGCTGTCGGCTTTGGGCGAGGTGGCGGTGGGCATCGCCCACGAGATTCGCAATCCCTTGGGCACCATCAAGACCTCGACCGAACTGGTGCGCAAGCGCGACGGTCTGGCCGCCGGCGATGTCAAGCTGCTGGGCTATGTGGTGGACGAGGTGCGCCGCATCGACAGCCTGATTACCGAGTTTCTTTCTTTCGCCCGTCCCAGTGCTCCGGTGCTGCGGCGTCTGCCCCTGTCGGCGGTGGCCGAGCGGGTGGCGAATTTCTGCGAACCGGAGCTGTCCAGCCATAATATCACTCTGGAGCTTGAAGACGTTTCCGAGGGGCTGGCGGTGAACGGCGACGAGGATCATTTGTTCCAGGCCGCTCTCAATCTGGTGCTGAACGCCATCGACGCCATGGCCGGCGGCGGTTTGCTGAAGGTTCGGGTCTGGCGCGACGGCAATTGGGGCAAGCTGTCCTTTACCGACAGCGGTTCGGGCATTTCTCCCGAATTGCAGGAAAAAATCTTCGATCCGTTCTTTACCACCAAGCCCAGGGGTACCGGATTGGGGCTGGCCAAGGTATTCTCGGTGATGGAAAACCACCGGGGCACGGTGGAACTGGTCAGCAAGCCGGGGGAAGGCAGCTGTTTCACCCTGGCCCTGCCCGTAGCCGAGTAAGGACAGCCCCATGGCGCATACGATTCTGCTGGTCGATGACGAGCCCCGCCTGGCCGATGTGACCAGCGTGGCGCTGGAGCAGGCCGGCTATCGGGTGCTGCTGGCGGCGGACGGCCAATCCGCCTTGCGTCTGTTGGAAAGCGAACAGGTCAGCCTGCTGTTGACCGATCTGCGGATGCCCGGCATGTCGGGACGCGAGTTGATGCTGGCGGCCAAGCGTGCCCATCCCCAGTTGCCGGTGGTGGTGATGACCGCCTACAGCTCGGTGAAGGACGCCGTGCAGTTAATCAAGGAAGGCGCCTTCGATTATGTGGGTAAGCCCTTCGAGATCGACGATCTGGAAAAAACCCTGAAGAACGCCTTGCGGCTGTCGGACGTTCTGGCCGACAACGAGCGCCTGCGCGGCGAGTTGGAGGGGCGTTACAGTTTCGAGATGCTGGTGGGGTCCAGTTCGGCCTTTCGCAGCGTCATCGAAAGCATCGCCGAGGTTTGTGAAAGCCGAGCCAACGTGTTGCTGACCGGCGAATCCGGCACCGGCAAAGAGCTGGTGGCCCGCGCCATCCACTACAACAGTCCGCGCAAAGACAAGCCCATCGTCGCCATCAACTGCGCCGCCATCCCCGAAGGATTGCTGGAATCAGAGCTGTTCGGCCATGTGAAGGGTGCTTTTACCGGAGCCGTGGCCGACCGCGAAGGCCGCTTCGCCCAAGCCGACGGCGGCACGTTGTTCCTGGACGAGATCGGCGATATGCCGCTGCCGGTTCAGGCTAAAATTCTGCGGGTGCTGCAGGAACGCAGCTTCGAGCCGGTGGGCGGCGCCAAGACCCGTCAGGTGGATGTGCGCATCATTGCCGCCACCAACAAGGATTTGCAGGAAGCGGTGCAGAATGGTGAATTCCGCGACGACCTCTATTACCGCCTGAACGTCTTTCCCATCGCGCTGCCGCCACTGCGCGAACGTCCGGACGATATTCCGGCTCTGGCCAGCCATTTTCTGGAAAATCTGGGTATCGGCATGGGCAAGCGCCTGGACGGTTTCACTCAGGCGGCTTTGGCGGCGATGAGCGTCTATGCCTGGCCGGGCAATATCCGCGAGCTGCAAAACTGCGTCGAGCGCGGGCTGATCGTCGCCAAGGGGCGCATGGTCGATGTGAATGATTTGCCGCGCTATCTGTTCGCCGCTCAGACCGTAGCCGCTGACGGGCCGCGTTTTCCCATGGATCTGGACGACGAGCTGGCCCGTTTCGAGCGGGAAACCATCCTGGCTGCCCTCAACCGGGCCGATGGGGTGCAGGTGCAGGCGGCTCAGCTTTTAGGGGTCAATGAACGCAGTCTGTGGCATCGTATCAAGAAATACGGCATCCAGATCACTCGCCGCGCAGTCTCGTAATTTGCCTGCGGCGTCATGATTTTCCTGCGGTGCCAGGGGCATAATTCAAAGATAGCCCGGCAGGCCTTGAACTTGCCATCATTCGGGTGTTTTTTAAGACCAACCAGCCATCCAACCAGAGTGAGTAATCTGACCATGAAGTTCCTGCGTCCGCTGTTCGCCATCGGGGCCGCCGCCCTGGTCGCTGCCACCCTTTTGGTCGCGCCCCTGTCGCCGGCGCGGGCCGACGACGTCAAGGACGGTCAGGCCATGATCAACCAGTTGATGGCCAGCGCCATCAGTGATTTCGGCGGCAAGACTCTGTCGGGAGAGCAGAGGGAAGCCCTGCTGCACGCCTATGTGACCAAATATGGTTCGGTGCCTCTGTCCAGCCAGGACATTCTGGGCCGCTATTGGGGCCGTGCCACGCCGGAAGAGCAGGCCGAGTTCCAGACCTTGGCCGTGGATTACGCCATTGGTTCCTGGTCGAAGCAACTGGCCGACATGCCGGCTCAGCAGAGCGTGGAATTCACCTCGTCGGAAACCACTCCCGAAGGCCGTATCGTTCTGCATTCGCTGGTGGTCAACAACGACAATACTCCGGTGGATTGGCAGCTGGCTCATGCCGAAGACGGTCGTCTGGTGCTGAGCGACGTGGCCATCAACGGCGCCAGCATGGTGCAGACCATGAAGGCGGACTTCACCACCATTATCCGCTCCAACGGCGGTAAGGTTTCGGCCCTGCTCGATGCTTTGAAGCAGAAGATCGCCAGCTACAAGACGGCTCAGTAAAGACGGTTTCGTCTGAGTAGAGGACTCTTCCTCCCGGAGCATGGCGTCTCCGGGAGGAAGCCCGACCTGGGAGAGAGACAGGCCGGGGAGGAGCCGAATATATAACCCTCAGCCTCGCCCCGCGAGGCGGCGGCCAAAGGGCCGGATGGCCAGATATATTATCCACAGCCGTGCCCCAGCACGGCGGCGGCCAAGCGGGCGGATGCCCGCGCCCGGCGAGGGACTTACGGCGCAAAGCGCCGGTACATCAAACCCGGATGCCCGCGCCCGGCGAGGGACTTACGGCGCAAAGCGCCGGTACATCAAACCACAAGGGACTTTATTAAGACGCCGGCTTCCAGCTTCTGCGGTTGCTCTGGCGCGAGGCCAGCAGGATGCCGCCCAGGGTTCCGGCATAGAACAGCGCCTGCATGGCGGAAGGCCGTTCCTGATAGCCGATCAGCACCGACAGCACCCGACCGGCGATACCGTCTTGAGCCATCAGCCACGAGCTGTCCCACAAGGGGTCGATCAGGGCGGGCAGGGTGCCGGCGGCTACCAGATATCCGGCGGCTTGCGCGGCCATGCCCGAGGCCAGCAGGGTCAGCAGCAGGCTGGTGACGCTGAACAGGTGGCGGGCGGAAATCCGCAGCAGGCCCAGATAGAGGAAAGCGCCGATCAGGCCGCCTCCGGCCAGACCGAGGGCGACGCCGGCGGCGATATCCAGGGCTGATTCCGGCTGAGACAGGGCGATGCCATAGACGAACAGGACGGCTTCCGATCCTTCGCGCAAGACTGCCAGCCCGACCACGACGGCCAGCATATGCAGAGGCGATTCTCCGGCGGCGACGGCGCGCCCGGTTTCTTTCAGCTTGGCGGCCATCTCGCGGCCGTGCTGGCGCATCCAGATGACGGTCCAGCCGATCAGTCCGGCGGCGAAGGCCAGAATGGCGGTATTGAAATATTCCTGGCCCATGCCGGCGGCGGCGTCAGAAATGGTACCGGCGAAGGCGGCGACCAGACCGGCTCCGCCAAAGCCGCCCAGCAGGCCATAAGCGACCCAGCGGTTGCGGCCCGGAGCGCCTTCGGCGGCGGCCAGCACCACGCCGACGACCACGGCCATTTCCAGAACTTCACGAAAGACGATGATGGCGGTTGCCAGCATGGCGCTTACTCCTTGGGGGCGGTTGCGGCGGGCTGCACCACTACGGTGCCCTTGGCGGTGTCTTCATGGTATTCGCCGACAAAGGCGTAGCTGCCGGCCTTCAGCGGCCCCAGCAGGATGGTGATCTCCTTGCCGGCGGGAACAACCTTTTCGCGGCGCAGGGGAATGCTGTCGAATTCCTCGGGGGTGGCGTCCTGATTGCTGACGATCAAACTCACCTTGGCGTCGGCGGGGATGGTGATGCTGTCCGGCACGAAGCGATGGTCTTTGATGACCATGTGGTAAACGCCCGGCTCGTCAGCCTGGGCGCAAAGCGGTAGGGCCAGCAGGGAAAGTCCCAGAAATACGGCGCCCAGGGGGCGAAGACGGAACGAGGCGGACATGGCGGCTGATCCTTGAAGACGGCTTGCATGTGATATTAATAACCATTCGCAATATCAGATGCAAGTGCGAGCAAGACAGGGCAGCCATAATTTTTTAGGGAAGATGGGGTGTGTGAGGGGGGGGCTTGTGCGGGGAATGGACCTCCGGGTCAAGCCCGGGGGGCGGGAACAAAGGCTTGGAGCCCAAATGCCCAGCGAGGGGCAGATATATTATCTACAGCCGTGCCCCAGCACGGCGGCGGCCAAGCGGGCGGATGCCCGCGCCCGGCGAGGGACAGATATATTATCTACAGCTGTGC
>Ga0209415_10013557_pt1 | contig 13426 bp, 9 predicted proteins | sample PeaSoiSIISIP2007_FD_187696 | JGI IMG/M metagenome (GOLD analysis project Ga0209415, IMG submission 187696) | Peat soil microbial communities from Weissenstadt, Germany - SII-SIP-2007 (SPAdes) (version 2) | ecosystem: Environmental > Terrestrial > Soil > Wetlands > Peat | place: Germany... | reverse complement strand
AAAGGACTCGTCGCCCCGATCGACGAGCCAGATGTCCCGGGCGAGCCGATGGGCGACCGGCCGGTGATCCACCAACTCATTCGATTCGCGGTCGTCGGCGGGTCATCCTTCGTTATCGACTTCGGGATCCGATGGATATTGACCTTCCACGTTCCATGGGGAGACCATCTGCTTAGCGAGGTATTCGGGTCGTGGCTCCAGGCCAACATCCCGTTCTTCGCCCACCGGTTCGTTTCTCCCCAGAACGCAGCCGTGCCCTTTTTCGTTGCGATTTCTTCGAGCATCGCAATCGTCAACAGCTTTATCTGGAACCGGCTCTGGACCTTCGAAATTCGGGGGAAGGAAGAACGGATGGGCCAGTTCCGTCGCTTCGTGGCGATCTCGGTGATCGGCATGATCCTCAACGTCCTCATATCCAGCACCTTGGCGAACCTCATTCCGGGTCATGGGCAGCGGGGTTTGGCGATCGCTACCGTCATCGCGACCGCCGTCGTCGCGGTTTGGAATTTCGCCGGCCAGCGCTACTACGCCTTCAAGCCGAGGAAGAAGTGACGGTTTGTTTCGAGTGGCGAGACGCCCCGCTGGGCGACTTCGCGGTGGTCGGCGATCCCGTAGCCCACTCGCTATCTCCCCGGATGCAGACGGCGGCCTTTGCCGCGTTGGGGCTGAACTTCACATACCGGGCGATCCGGATCCGGGCAGGCGAAGTCGCGACGGCCCTCGATCATCTTCGCACGCTTGGATATCGCGGGCTGAACGTGACCGTTCCCCACAAGGCAGAGGCGCGGGACGCTATGCGAAACGTCGACGAATTCGCGGCGCGCTCCGACTCCGTGAACACGATCCGGCTTTCCGACATGGCCGGGATTTCGACCGACGGTTTCGGTTTCGTGGATACGATCGTGGGAAGAGTCTCCAAGAGTGCTCCGATCCTGATCCTCGGCGCGGGTGGCTCGGCGCGGGCGATCGCGCTCGCCTTAACAATGGATGGGTACAACCTAAGCATCTCTAACCGCACACCCGCGCGAGCCCACGACCTTGTTCACGGGTTGAAGATCGATATCCCGGTCGTCGAGAATGCCCGTGTCGGGGACTATGCGCTCGTCGTCAACGCGACGTCCGCATCCCTGCGCGGCGAATCTCCGGTGGGGTTTGGTGCGCTGGCCCAGGGAGTAATGGAGTCTTGGAGTGATGGAGGAATGCAGGATTCGGAGACGGCCGATCCCAACGCCCAACGCCTAACGCCCAACGCCTCTGTCCCTCCCTCCGTACCTTTGGCCTACGATCTCGTATACGGCGACACGCCATTCCTTGCGGCGGCTCGATCCGCGGGCTGGGAGGTCATGGACGGCAAGCCGCTTCTCGTCGCGCAAGGCGCGAGATCGCTGGAATTCTGGCTGCCCGAGATCACGGCGCCGCGAGAGGTAATGCTGGAGGCGATACTCTGAAGGTGTTGCCCGCGACCGAGGCGAACATCGCCAAAGCGGCAGTGGCCCTCCGCAAAGGGAAGCTGGTCGTGATGCCGACGGAAACGGTCTACGGGCTCGCGGCCGACGCCACGAATCCGCAGGCCGTCCGGCAGATATTCGTTGTGAAGGAGCGGCCGGCGGAGAATCCGCTGATCGTTCACATCGCAGACATCGATCAGGTCTCCGTGATCGCAAGCGCCTTTTCGGACGCGGCGCGGACGCTGGCGGAGCGGTTTTGGCCGGGGCCGCTGACCCTGGTCTTGCCTTCCGCAGGCGTGGTCGCTCCCGAATGCACGGGGCGCCTGGGAACGGTCGCGATCCGCATGCCGGCCCATCCGGTCGCCCTCGCCTTAATCCGGCAAGCCGGACGGCCCGTCGCCGCTCCCAGCGCCAACCGGTTCATGAAGCTATCCCCCACGCGCACCGAGCACATCGATCCGGTCATCGGCGGCCAGGTCGCGATGGTGTTGGACGGCGGAGCTTCGGAGATCGGAGTGGAGTCGACAGTCGTGGATTGCTCCAACGATACGCCGCGGATCTTGCGGCCGGGCGGCGTTTCGCGCGGCGATATCGAGGCGGCTTTGGGCAGCCCGCTGGGGACGATCCCACCTCACCAAACCCAGAGTTCGCCGGGAATGTACACTCGGCACTACGCGCCGAGGGCGCGGCTTGAGCTGATACACAAGCTGGACGATACGATGCCCGGCCTCACCTTCGAGCCGCCTCTGAACGAGAGGCAGATTCACATGCCCGGTTCGCCGGGAGCATTCGCGGCGTTGCTTTACGACTGCCTCCACCGGCTGGACGCGATTGATATTCCGACGATCTACGTGCAGTTGCCGCCGGAGGCTCCGGAGTGGGAAACGGTGCGTGACCGTCTGCAGAAAGCGAGCGCCTGATCGAGGTTTTTGCCGGCAAAGATGCCGGCGCTCCCAGCTACCTCCGTTTCCGGGCGTGGCAGCCGGTCCGTCGGGTGGCCATGAGCTGCCACGCTTTAGGGTTCGACTGTGTCCACAATCTCCAGCGACTGGCGATCGAGGATGAGCCACCTCCGGACGGTCTCGAGCCTGAGGGCGGCGCGCGGATTGAGGCAGCAGGCACGGATCGCGAGCTCGGGTCCGAAGTCCTCATGAAGGTTACGAAAGGCGTCGAGGAGGGTGATCGCGCTGCCGGCGAGGGCGCCGTTCGAGGCGAGACGAACCTCCTTGCGGCCGATTACGCATTCTAGGCCCCACATAGTGATCTTCTGGTTGGGAGGAAGCCCGGTGGCAAGGGTCGAGTCGCTGACGGCGATAAGGCGATCGGGCGGCTTGCACTTGATCAGCAGTCTGGCGGCATCTCGCGAAACGTGGAGGCGGTCGTAGATCAGCTCGCAGGTCAGCGAATCGTTTGTCAAGGCGTAGCCGACGGTACCAGCTTCTCGGTGGTGAAGGCCGCGCATGGCGTTGAACGTGTGGGTCGTGTGGGCGGCTCCGAACTCGAAACCGCGCCGGGCTTCCTCGTAAGTCGAGTTCGTGTGGCCCATGCTCACGATGACGCCGCGCTTCATGAGCCGGCTCGTCAGCTCGAGTGCGCCCGGGATCTCGGGGGCGAGGGTGACGACCTTCAGGCGCGGATCGAGGAGGATGCGGTCCCAATTCTGGGCGCTGGGCTGAGATCGCTGTGGCGGCTCGATGATGTAGTTCGGAGGCTGAGCCCCGGGGAAGGCCGGACTGATGAAAGGGCCTTCCAAATGGAACCCCAGAATCATGGGATCGATCGGCATGCGCTCAAGGGCCTCGAGCACAGTGTCGACCGGCGAAGTGACCGTCGTCGGAAGGAAGCCTTCGTAGCCGACACCCTCGAGCTTCCGGCAAAGGGCGAGGACATCGTCCGTCGATCCCGCCATGAAGTCGAGGCCGAAAGCGCCGTGGATATGGATATCGACAAAGCCGGGAACGAGGAGGGCCTTCGGAGGGCTGCTGATTCGGGTGAAACGGGGCGGAGACGCTGAGAAGTCGACTTCGTAAACGCCGAAGCCGTCGGGGCCAAGGGTGTCGAAGGCAGCGATCATGGATTCACCGTGAGTTCGGCAGGACGCCGAAACCGCTTTGAGGTCATGGCCGCACCGCGAACTTTCCGCCGTCGCGGATCACACGGCCGTCGATCTCGAGCATTGTGAGCTCGGCCATGACTTCGGGAGTATCCAGGCCCGTACGCTCCACGATGAACTCGGCGGTAAGCGGAGCGGACTCGATCGCCTTCAGGATGCGCGAACCGGCGGGGGTGAGATCGGGAAAGGTCGGAGCAGCGACGGCGGCGGCAAGACCGATCGCCTCGAGCACCTGGTCGGGGTGGTCGACGAGCGTGGCTCCGTCGCGAATAAGGGCATGAGATCCCTTGAAGTTGGTGTTGTCGATATTGGCGGGCACGACGAAGATCTGTTTACCTTGTTCGTTGGCCGCATGAGCCGTGCTCAGGGCTCCCGAGCGCTCGGGCGCCTCGACCACCACGACCGCCAGGCTTAGCCCCGCGATCAGGTGGTTACGGTTCAAGAAGCGGAAGCCGTTGGGACGCGAACCGATCGCATGGGCGCTAACGAGACAGCCGTTCTCACGGATCTGCATGAACAGCCCGCCATGGATGGCCGGATAGACCTGCTCGATCCCTCCTGCGAGCACGGCGATGGTCTTTCCTCCGTGGGAGAGGGCGCCCTTATGAGCGGCCGCGTCGATCCCGAGCGCGCCGCCGCTCACCACGGTTGCGCCCGCTCGAGCGAAGGCTTCCGCGAATTTCATCGCTACGGCTTTGCCGTAGGTCGTCGCAGCACGGGTGCCCACGATCGCAACGCAAGGCTGATGCGCGCAGCCAAAGTCTCCCCAAGCGAAGAGAGCGGGAGGGTAATGCAAAACGCGTAGAGGCTCGGGGAACTCTCCTCGTACGACGACGCACACACCGGCGGCGGCGGCTCTGGCGACTTTATCGGGACTCAGTTGTCCGGCTCGCTCCCGCTCCTTTTCGTTGAGCGACCGATGGTTTTGGATGGCGGCCGCCCAGCCCTCGCGAAGAGGGCCTAATTCTCTTAAGAGAGCCAAGCCCCTGCTTGGAGGCATCTCGGTCGCGAGCAGAGCTTGCCAGCCGAGGATGTCCATCGAATCGTTGTCCGTTTCCTTCTAACGACCGGAGCCGATTCCGCCTCCACCACCGCCGCCCACGCCTTTGCCTGACCCGCCGGGGCCCTTACCCTGGTTGTTGGGGGGCGGCGTAACCGTCTTCGGCAGCGTGTTGTCGACTGTCAGAACGAATTGGCGCGTCATCGTATTTCCCAGCCAGTCGGAAGCAGTGACCGCGAACACTTTGCGTCCGTCTGTAAGAGGCTGATTCTTCGATGCCGAGCTGAATCGAACGTCCGCGATGCCATCGTGACCGAACGTCACATCGACCGGACTACCATTGACGGTCACCTTCAGGCTCTTGTCGTTGACTCCGGATGCCTCGTCCTCGATCTTGAACAGTACTTCGAGCGATTCGCCGTTGACTTGATCTCCCGCGTGCGGCCAGCTCATCGTGATGGCAGGGGGGGTCAGGTCGACGCCGGAATTCTTGTCGAATGCGAGAAGACTGCCGTCGCGAGCGAGCACGAGCAGCGTATCGCCGGAAACGACGGGAGTACCGGCGGCTTGAATCGTCCAAATGCGGTTAGGCTGCTCGTTTTGCTGCCCTTGCTTGCCGCCAGCCCCTTGGCCCTTCTGCCCGAAGCCGAGGCCAGCGCCGTTGCCGTTCCCAGTGCCGTTGCCGTTCCCTGTGCCGTTGCCTAGGGAGTTTCCGCCATTAGAATTGGTCGAGCTTCCTCCCTCGTACTGCACGCCGATCGGGCGAATGAGGTAGCTCCAACTCACCTTGCCTGTCATCGGGTCGACCAGATTGATCGCGCCGTCGGAGGTGGGGACGATAAACAATTTGCCTGCGACAGCCGGCCGCGTTACCGGATAGGAGCCGATTTCGATTGGCTTCTTGGTAATCGCATGGCCGCGCAGATCGTAGTACATGGCGTTTCCATTTTCGTCGACGACGAAAACCCCGCTGCCGGATACCGCGGGCCCAACCGTGATGTTATTGTCGAGGTGCACTTCCCACTGGCCATGCCCGTCGATGGTTCGAATCGCGTCGAGATACTGTCCGCTGTTGATGATAATCATGTCGCCGACCACGATCGGCCTAGAATTGGCGTCCAACGTGGCGAACGTCTGTTTCCATGCCGGCTTCTTCGTGATCGTGCTCACCGCGACGAGTTCGTTGTTGTTGTCCATCACGAGAACGTTGCTCCCGGAGGCAACCAACGGCCCCGTGACGTCGTTCAGCATACGGATCGGCGCCTCGGCGTGATTCGCCTCGTCCTTCCACGCCGGCGTTCCGGTGTCGGGGTCGATCGCCATGATCGTGTTATCGGTCTCGGAGATCACGGCGTACTTGCCGACCGCGATCGCCGCTCCCACGATCGGCTGCTGGGCGATATAGGTCCACTTTTCCTGCCCGGTTGCGGGGTCGAGCCCGTAGACCTTGCGATTGTCGGCGGAGACGACAAGAACGCCGTCCATGATGGCGGGTACCCCTTGAAAATAGCCATCGATGGGATCGACGAGAGGGAATCGCCATTTTTGGTTGCCCGTATCCTTGTCCAGTGCGAAGGCCCGCTGGCCAACCGCGACGTAGATGGTATCCCCGTCGATAAGGGGCGCACCGTTTACCTTGGCATTAGTCGGCTGAACCCAGCGCCAGGAAAGAGGCGCCGGTCCGTCAAAATCTGCCGAAACCAACGACGCCACCAACAGCGTCGCCACTCCGGCTCCCAACAATCGAGAATTAAGCATGTTTGGCAAGTTTCCCCAGCGCAACCCAAGATTGGCGCTTATCGGCATTTTAGCGATGCAGCGCCGGTCTTGTCTACTTTCGCGCAGAAGCGCTCTTTTCCGACGCTCAAATGGGCGCTAACGTCACGCTCATTTTGAATGAGACCGGCAATTCTCCGGCAAACCGCTCGGTGGCCGTTCCAGAAATTCGTGGCGGCTCAGACCAGCGGTCGGCGGTGACGTTGACGAACCCGCCGGGATTGAACACGGTGACCGATCCCCCCCGGTTCTTGCGCCGTAGGTAGTCGATCGCCGCGGCTGTGCTTCCCGATCCGCAGCCCCGCGTTTCGCCAACCCCCCGCTCCCAAATCCTTAATTCGATCTTATCTTTGGCAATCTCCCGCATCCACATGACGCTCGTCCGTTCGGGGAACCTCTGGTGGCGTTCGATCTGGGGGCTGACCCGGAAGAACTCCTCATCGCCGGGAAGCTCCCGCGCGGGGAGGATCGCGTGGGCGGTTCCGGTCGAGAGGACGCTGCCGGAGTAAACGTCGCCGTCGATCCGTACGACCGTGGCGTCGAAGACTTCGTCTTCCCCAGCGATAGGGATGTCTTTGGGGCGGTAGGAGGCGGGGGGGAGCTGGAAATGGATAAGGTATCGCGTCTTCGGCATCACATCCCGGATTGCGACAAGGGCCTTTTCCCCCATCGCCCTCGCGTGCTCGATGAGATCGGAAGCCGAAGCCACGACCGGGACCCCGTGGTGAGTCATTCGCATTTCGCCGGCTTGCACCCAGCCCTGACGCAGCGCATGATCGAATCCGCAGCGGATGCCGTTGCCACAGAAGTCCTCGGTGCCGTCAGGATTGAACATCCTTAGTTGGAGGCTGCCGTCGGGTTCTTGCCCGATCGCGAGCAAGCCATCGCTTCCCACGCCGAACCGTCGGGGGCAGGCCCGCTCGGCCAGGTCGGTCAGGAACTCGGTTTCCGCGACTTCTCCTCTGGCTGAGGCTACGTCGTCGAGGTGTACCAGAACGAAATCGTTTCCGATCGATTCGACTTTCCAAAAGGGGAGTGTGGACATTGCTGGATTGCTAGTGTAGTGAGTCAGGAGTAGTTTGGCTAGGTAACTTTGAGCGTGAGCCCATGCCTCCGCCGCGTTGCCTTCCTAAGCTGTCAGGGAGCCGCCTGTAAGCGGTGGAGGCAACCGCCGCCCGCCATCTCCGTCCGCCTCCACCCCTCAGCCGCATCTCCTCCAGGGTTCGCGCTGGCAACGGGGCGGAGGCATCGAATCCCCGTCCATCACTCCATCACTTCCATCGCGTTCATCATCTCGGTCTCACCGGAGTGGCTCCAGATAGCACTGGGCGGTATCGACGGTTTCCCGGAACCAGAGGCCGTCCGGGCAGACGAGCCGGAACCACCAGGCACTGGGGCGGTGGCTCGCCCGCTTCATCCCCTGCGAAGAAATGACGGCCTGGCGAATGAGCCTCATTCTCGCAAGCTCGGCTTCCAACTCGATGCAGCGCCGGCGCTCGTGCATGCGGAGGATCTCCGCATTGGCGGCGATATCCCGCTGCTGATGCATGAGGCTGCGGATCGCGGCTCCGGTCTCGCGCCCTTCCACGATCACCAGGGCAAGCTCTTCCTGGATTCGGGCTCGCTCCGCAACGGCTTCCCGCGCCGGCGATCTCTCGAAGATCTCGGCCCGAAATTGCTTTCCGGAGGCTAACTCCAGTTCCACCCGCTTGGCCTTCAGTTCGCGCCGCTTCGAATATAGGGTCAATCTTCGTGCCCTTCTTTCAAGCAAGCCTCTGGTTTCCGCTTCGAGAAGGTCGTGAAGGGATTGATACTCCTCGGCCAAATGCTTCCAGGATCCGCCCAGTTCGGATTCGAGAAAGGCCAGGATCTCGACTGGCCGCCTGAGCCCGCCGAGCTTCTCGATCCGTGTCTCTTGATCCTGGGCGACGCCGAGCCAGCGGCCCGCGATGCTCGGTGCGCAGACTTCCACGGCCCCGAACGGCCCCTGAAGAGGCTCGGGCAGCTTGATCCATGAGCAGCACACCTGCAGAGCCGTCCAGGCGTCGTAGCGAAGGCGCAAGATAGGGTTCAGCTTGAGTGCGATGCCGAGCCGGGCCTCGAGGCACTGATGGAGCTTGCGGCTGAATTTCACGTAGCTGCTGGCGCCCTCGTGGAAGACGAAGACGAATTCGCGGGCGAGCATTCCGATGAGGGTAACCGCCTTGCCCACGAGCACGCAGTCGGGACCGAGCTTGCGCTCGATCGCAGCGGCCAGATCGGCGACGGAAGCGAGCGGCTTCTTGAGGGTGATGAAGAGCGGGGTCGGGGTCATCACGATCACCGCTTTGCGGGTCACGCGGATCGTGCCGCGCCCTTTGTCAGGGACGACGAGGTCGAAGGGAATCGCGCCGGTTCCGAAGCGGCGAAGCTCGTACTGGCCCCCGCCGTGCACGGCTTCGTCGTAGCACTGGCAGGCCCCGCGGCGGGTCGTCTCATCCACAAAGAGGTTCACCAACTCGAATCGGCCTCGATTTGCGGTCGACGTGTTGAAGCGCAGAAGCTCGGTCGTGGTCGTCGCTTCCGGTTCGATGGAGGAGTTGGAGGCGAAAGCGTAGAGGACCGGGATCAGCTCGCGGTAGAAGTCGGCGAGGGTGGGGTTGGGCTTCTCCTCGAGTAGCTTCTCGCGGATGTCGCAGATCGAAGTCCGGAGTTGATCGGCGAGCCCTTCCGCAGTTTTGCCGCCTTCGCCGGAAAGGCATTCGAGGCTCATGTCGAGAGCCCAGTCGAATGTGGCCTGAAGGGTAGGGAACACCTGCATAAGCGGCAACTCCGCGGTGATGGGTGGGTTTTCGTCGAGCGAGACTATCCCGCGCCAGCCCCAGGCCTCGGTCGCCTTATCGAGAAAGTCGGGGCGCGTCGCGAGGAGCTTGCCGAACTTGAGGCCGCCTCTGTGCAACTCATTCTTGGTAACCACGGTTTCACTGCCGAAGAGACAGGAAAACTCGCCGGCTGCGCTCCAAAGGCCCTGGGTGGTGGTGTCGTTATGGGGAACCGCAGCGAACTTGCCGGGCTGTCGGCGTCCGACTGCGAGCTTGGCGAAATAGTCGGTGTCGTGGACGCCGGCCACGAATCGCCTCTCGTAGCCCAGGCGCTTGGCGGCGAGCATAAGTCCGGCCTTCATTGGCTCGTCCCAGAAGACGGTCTGGCCGAGGGCGAGGAATGGCGCATCGGGAGCCTGTTGGTTTAGTTGCCCCAGAGCCTCCTCCAAGCCCATGACGGTACAGTCGTCGCTCATGCCTTTACCTGTCTACGCACTTCTTGGTAAGCAGTAGGCGGTAAGCGGTAAGCCGGAGGCGCCCTCACCGCTCACCTCCCTCAATTCCTCCCACTCCACTCCCCAGCACTCCACCGCTCCATCAGTCCACCACTCCATCACCTCCGTCACCTCCATCATCTCCATCCCTCCATCAGCTCGACAGCCCATCAGCCTGTCAGCCCATCACTTCCCGAGGGCGGGTACCCTCAACCGAATGTCGACTCCCCTCAAAGCAAGCGAACTGCGGCAAAAGTATCTGCGCTTCTTCGAGTCGAAGGGTCACACGCAATACCCCTCGGCCTCGCTGATTCCGTACGACGTGACGGGCCGGCTCGATGAGAGCCTGCTCTTCAACGGCGCCGGCATGGTCCAGTTCAAGCCCTACTTTCGCGGAGTCGCTCAGCCCTCGAATCGACGTCTGACTACGGCCCAGAAGTGCGTGCGGACCGGCGACATCGATATCGTCGGCGACCTCACCCACCTCACATTCTTCGAGATGCTGGGGAACTTCAGCTTCGGCGACTACTTCAAGAAGGAGGCGATCGCCCTTTCCTGGGAGTTCATCACCGCGCCCGAATGGCTCGGGCTCGACCCGCGGCGCGTCAGCTTCTCAATCTTCGAGGAGGACGACGAGGCCTACGAGTGCTGGGCGCACTGGCTTTCTTCGGAAGGGATCGATCCCGCCACACGCATCTTCCGCCTCGATGAGGAGACGAACTACTGGCCTGCCGGCTCGTTCTCTAAGGGCCCTCCCGGACCGTGCGGGCCGAACTCGGAGATGTTCTACTGGACGCAGGGCGAGCCGCCCTCCGCCCCTTACACGCGGGACGACTGGATCCGGGACGAGGCCGCGTCCCGCTGGCTCGAATTCTGGAACGACGTCTTCATCCAGTTCGAATGGCAGGGTGAGCTGCGCAGTCCGAGCCGGCCCCAGGAAGGATACGTCAAGACCGGCATGCCGCCGCTGCCGTTCCAGTCGGTCGACACTGGTATGGGCCTGGAGCGCACCGCGACCGTCCTCGGCGGCCTCTCATCGCTTTACGACATCGACATTTTCCAGCCGATCCTACGGAAGATCGAAGAAGTCTGTGGCACGGGCGGCTCGCCCGTGGGTGTCACGCCCGACCCGGGCGTGGGCTTTCCGGCGCGGGCCGCGCCGGATACTCATGGCCGGGCCGGCCATGCCACGTACGCATACGGCTCCGACGCCGCAAAGGACGTCGCGACTCGAATCATCGCGGACCACATCCGGACGGCCGTGTTCTGCATCGCGGACGGGGTGTTGCCGGGGAACTCGGGTCGCGGGTATGTGCTGCGGCGGCTCATCCGGCGCGCGGTGCTGAAGGGCCAGCGTGTGCTTGGCATCGAGCAGCCCTTCTTCCACCGCGTCTACGAGGGCGTGCTGGAGTCGATGGGGGATCATTATCAGGAGCTGCACGAGCGCCGCGAGATCATCGTGGAGACGCTGAAGAACGAGGAGTCCCTGTTCCGGCGCACGCTCGAGGCAGGCGTCGATGTGTTCCGAACCGATCTGGCAGCGATGTATGCAAACATCTGCGCACAACGTGGCTCTCCGAAGACGGAATTTTACAGGAACATGGCCCTGATCCAACTTCCTGGGGATTTTCGCCGGTTGACGTCGCCTCAGGAAAGGGCAAGCGCGCCGTTCTCGGGCAAGCTCGCATTCGATCTTTACGACACCTACGGCTTTCCCCTCGAAGTAACCAAAGAGCTGTGCGCGGAGGCTGGTGTCGAGGTCGACGAGCAGGGTTACGAAAAGGCGATGGTCGAGGCCCAAGAGCGGAGCCGAAAAGGCACGGAGCGCAAGAACGTCTACGAGGACGTCGAATCCACGGGATTCGAGGTCCCGCCGACCGTTTTCCGTGGATACGACGAGCCCCGGACGATCTCTCATGTCGTCCGCGCCCTGGAGGTCCCGGACATCTCCACCCCCCAACCCCCCTCCTCACTTACCCATTCGCTTCGCTCAGGGCAGGCGCCTTCGGCCCAAAGTGAGGAGTGGGGCGGACCCCATCTTGCGATCGCTCTCGACCAGACGCCGTTCTATGCCGAATCCGGCGGCCAAGTCTCCGATACGGGAACGCTCTCGGGCCAGGGATTCGAGGTCCGCGTGATCGATGTGGTGAAGCGGCATGGCGTGTTCGTCCACGAAGTCCTGATAAGAGACGAAAGCCAAATGGCGAAAGACGAAAGGGGGGAGGGTCTCTCGTCTTTAGCTCTTTCGTCTCTTCCCGAGTCTCTCATCGGGAAAGAGGTCGAGGCGCGAATCGACTTCAACCGCCGCATGCGCATCATGCGCAACCATACGGCCACCCACCTCCTCCACGCCGCGCTGCGACAAATTCTAGGCAAGCACGTGACTCAAGCCGGATCCTACGTCGGGCCGGATCACCTGCGCTTCGACTTCACCCACGGCAAGCCGATGACGCCGGAGGAGTTGGCTCGGGTCGAGTTCATCGTCAACGAGCAAGCGCTCTGGAATACACCGGTCAAGACCTACGCCGACATGCCGATCAACGAAGCCAAGTCGCGAGGCGCGATGGCCCTCTTCGGCGAGAAATACGGCGACCGGGTGCGGATGGTCGAGATCGGCGACTTCAGCCGGGAGCTTTGCGGAGGAACCCATTTGCGCGCCACCGGCGAAATCGGGCTTTTCAAGATCACGAGCGAGGCGAGTGCGGCGAGTGGGGTCCGGCGGATCGAGGCAGTAACCGGCGAGGGGGCCTACGCCTGGGTGCTGGAGCAGACCGGCATGTTCTACGAAGCGGCGGCCCGCCTCAAGACGGCGCCGAAGGACGTGCTCGGGGCGATCGACCGGCTTCACGAGCAGATGCGCGACGAGCGCAAGAAACGCGAAAAGGCGGAGACCGCGCTGGCCCGAGGCGAGACCTCGGGCGCGGGTGCCGACATGCAGGAGATCAAGGGAGTCTTCTTGTGGACGCGGAAGTTCGAGGACGTCGATTCCAAGGTCGCGGCCTCGGCCATCGACGACGCGGTCGCCCAGAACAAGAACCTCGTCGCCCTCGGAGCGGTGGTCGGCGAGCGCGTGCAACTGATCTGTAAGGTCGGAACGGAAGCGGCGAAAAGGGGCGCCCATGCTGGGAATCTGATCAAACAGATCGCGCCGATCGTGGGCGGAGGCGGAGGCGGGCGGCCCGAGTTCGCGACTGCGGGCGGGAAAGATGCGTCGAAGATCGACGCCGCCCTCGCGGCCGCGGCGGGATTCTTGGATGGGATGGTTTGAACGTGTTAGGGTGTCATCCTGGCACCCGGGCTGAGCACATTTAAGGTTCCCGGGACCCCCACCCTCCCCTCCCCCTCATCCTCGTCTCCGACGAGGATGAGGGGGAGGCTCTTTAGCCCCTCTGATACGTTTCCGCGTCGTACTCGCGCAGGTCCAGCGTGAGCGAAACCTCGTTGTTCTCGAGCGACATCGTGAAATGCGAATGCAATTCCGCGAACATCTCCTTTGCGATGCGCTTTTTCAATTCGTCCGGACGACCGGACAGCAGGCTGACCGTGCAGTGAGCGAATCCGGCCGGACCGCCTTCTCCCACGTGCCAATTCGATCTCAGGGCGTGGTAGGCCTTTACGGCCTTGGAATTGACCGTCTCAAACTCGCACAGCTTTGCGACCAGCGCCTCGAGGATGTCGGGGATGTGGGCGTTTTCGAAAAGGTCGGCAGTGGTTTCAAGGAAGATGTGAGGCATCGGGATTGGAGAGTTGGAGTGATGGAGTATTGGCGCCGTGAGGCGTGAGCCTTCGCGTGA
>Ga0209415_10013554_pt1 | contig 13428 bp, 7 predicted proteins | sample PeaSoiSIISIP2007_FD_187696 | JGI IMG/M metagenome (GOLD analysis project Ga0209415, IMG submission 187696) | Peat soil microbial communities from Weissenstadt, Germany - SII-SIP-2007 (SPAdes) (version 2) | ecosystem: Environmental > Terrestrial > Soil > Wetlands > Peat | place: Germany... | reverse complement strand
AAGAAATAATAAGAATTTACCAGCGGCGAACCCGGCCGATCCGATGCTCGAAACTCGCGCCCGTCCACAATCGGGATGTTCATGGTGTGGAAGTAGCCCTCGCTCACATACGTGGCATTCGAGGTGAGCGGCCTGTTGTCGCGAGGCGGCGGCCAGCCCTCCGGGAACGAAGCGACCTTCTCGAGTCCGTACATCGGCGTCGGCCATGCCAGAGCGGCTGAACGAATGCCGGAAGCCGAGCGCGCACGCGTCAGAACATCTTCGAAGAACCGGCGCGTCTGCTCCGGCGTGTAGTGAACCATCTGTGTGTCGAAACTGGCGAGCAGCAGACGATCGGTGCGATAGCCCGGACCCTGAGCCAGCGTGCTTCGAAAGCCCTCCACCAGCACGCCGGAAACAGCCAGCAGCACCATGGAAAGAGCCACCTGAGCGGCCACGATGGCGTTGCGGCCCCACAAGCGCCGCCGGCCTGCGCTGTCCGCGTCGATGGACTTGAGCGCGGGAACAAGATCGGGCCGCGTCGCCCGCAGCGCCGGCGCAAGACCGAACAGCAGCGTGCTCACGATGGAAACCGCCAGGGTGACCAGCAGAACACGGTGGTCCACACCGATGGCGAACGCCACGGGCAGATCGGTGGGAACGGGTATGCGTCTCCAGAACTCGGCGATGGCATCGGCAATCACCACACCACCGAGCCCGCCGGCAATCGCCACCAGCAGGTTCTCCAACAGAAGCTGGCGGACCAGAGCGAAGCGTCCCGCTCCCACCGCCAGGCGCACGGCGATCTCGCGCGAGCGCGCACGGGACCGGCTCAGCAGCAGCCCCGCCACATTGGCGCAGGCCACCAGCAGAACGCAGACGCCCAGCAGGATCAGCATGTTCGCCATCGCGGGGATGTGCGGACCCTGCTCGGTGCGGAACTGCAGCTCGCTTTCCGCCAGCAGCCGCCGGTCGGGGTTGATCTCCTTGTGCAGCTTCTGCAGCGTGGCTGAGATGGCGGCAACGTCGGCGTTCGCCTGCTCCAGACTCACGCCGGGTTTCAGCCGCCCCTTTACGAAAAGCCAGCCCGCATCGCGATCATGGATGTTCCGCTGGGGCACAAGGCGCGGCGCCATGGCGATGGGAACGAAGAGCTCCGGACGGAGGATTGTGTCGATACCAGTGAAGCTCTCCGGCGCTACGCCGATCACGGTGACCTCGACGCCATCCAGCCGCACGCGAGAGCCGAGCACGGAAGGATTAGCGCCGAACTGGCTCACCCAGAACGCGTGACCGAGCACGACCACAGCATCGCGGCCTTCCACCCGATCTTCGTCGGGACGAAACCCGCGGCCCAGCACGGGCTCGATGCCCAGGACCCGGAAGAAGTTGCCCGAGACGAGGAGCCCGAATTTCATACGCGGCAAGGTCCGCGGATCGGGGCTGAAACCGAAATTCGTGTAGGAGGCCGCCACCAGACCTTCGAAACTGTGGGTGTGATCGCGAAGGTCAATGTAGTCGGGGTAAGAAATGGGCGAATTCGAGCCGAATGGCGCGGGCTTCGCCGTGTTGATGGCCACCACACGGTCCGGCCGCGGCACCGGCAACGGGCGCAGCAACAGGGAATCCGCGAAGCTGAAGCCTGCCGATGTGGCGCCGATGCCGAGCGCCAGCGAGCAGATGGCCACCAGCGTGAAGCCGGGGTCCTTGCGCAGGACCCGGAGGGCATAGCCGATTGATTGCAGCATGATGCTACTCGTCTCTCAGGGAGCGCATGGGGTCAACCAGCGACGCCCGCCGCGCCGGTGCCCACGTGGCCAGCGCCACCACCACCAGAAACAAGACCGGCAAGGCGGTGAGGACCAATGGATCGACGGACTCTCGTGGTTCGAACCAGAAAGCGGACATGGCCATACGGCAGGCAAAGAAGCTGAATACCAGCCCCACCGCGACCCCTGCCGCGCCGAGTCTCAGCCCCTGTCCCAGCACCATCCACACCACTTTCCGCCGATCCGCGCCGATGGCCATGCGTATGCCAATCTCCCGCGTTCGCCGGCTGACCGAATACGCCACCAGCCCGTAGAGCCCCACCATGGCCAGGACGACTCCCATCAGTCCGAGGCTTGTCACCGTGTCTGTAATACGGTTCGCCGTCGATACGATCCGTTGCTCGTAGAAGTCGCGCATGGTGCGCACGTCGAACACGGGCATATCGGGATCGAGGACTCGCACCACCGCTCGCACGATGGGCGCGATCGCACCGGCATCCCGTACCGCGGACTCGGCGACCAAAGACATCTGCGCCTGGCGGTGCTGGCGGAAGGGCAGATAGACGAAATCCATGGGGGGCTCTGAGGTCCACAGATATTTCGACATGTGAGCGATCCCTACAATCTCCATCAATGGGCCCGCAGCCCCGCCGAGATGTAGGTGTTTGCCCAGAGCGTCTCCCTGCGGCCAGTATTTGCGCGCCATGTGCTCGTTGACGATGGCCACCAGCGGCGCATTCTCGCGGTCCGATTCGCTGAAGTCCCGCCCCCGCACGACGGGGATATCCATGGTGCGAAAATAGCCCTCGCTCACGTAAGCGCCGAAACTCCCGACCGCCTGATCGGTGGATTTCAGAACCATTCCCTCGGGGACCACGGCGATATCTGTGGCTGTAGACATCGGCACCGCTGAGGTGAGGGCAACGGACCGCACTCCCACGGCGGAGCGGCTTCGCTCCAGCAGATTGTCATAGAATCGCCGCGTTTGGTCGTCGGTGTAGCGGGCGAGCTCGGTATCGAAGCTGGTCAGGAAGATATGGTCCACGCGGAAACCCGGGCCCTGCGTCAGGTCGTAGCGAAAACCCTGCACCATCACCGCCGCAATCGCCAGCAGAACCATCGAAAATGCAACCTGGCCGGACACGATCAGGTTGCGACCCCAGAACCGGTGCTTGCCCGCGCTGTCGGCATCGGCCGCCTTCAAAGCGGGAACCAGATCCGGCCGGGTCACACGCAGCGCAGGCACCAGACCGAACAACAATGTGCTGACCACCGCAACCGCCAGCGTGAATAACAGCACGCGATGGTTGACGCTCATGTCGAAGACGATAGGAAGGTCAAAGGGAACGGGAGTGCGGCGCCAGTAATCGGCGATCACCTCCGCCACGATTGCCCCACCCGCCCCGCCGGCAATGGCAATCAGCAGGCTCTCCAGCAGGAGCTGGCGTACCAGAGCCCCGCGTCCGGCGCCAATGGCCAGGCGCACGGCGATTTCCCGTGTCCGCGCTCGTGCCCTGCTCAGCAGAAGACCGGCGACGTTGGCGCAGGCCACCAACAGAACCGCAATCCCCAGCACATTCAGCATGAAGATCATGGGCAACATACTGGGACCCTGAGCCACGCGCAGTTCCCATTCCGTCTGTACCTTCAGGCGCTGATCCGGATCGGCCTGCTTATGCAGCTTCAGCAGTGCAACGGCGAGGGCCCCGATGTCGGCCCGAGCCTGGTCCAGCGTCACCCCGGGCTTCAACCGGCCCTTAACGAAAAGCCAGCCGCTGTCCCGATCATGAAGCAGGTTCTTCGGCATCATGCGCGGCGACATGGCGAAGGGCACGTACAGAGTTGGGCGAAAGACCGTGTCGATGCCGGTGAAATACTCGGGCGCCACGCCGATCACCGTGAATTCAATGCCGTCCAGCCGGATTCCGGACCCGAGAACGGTCGGGCTGGAGTTGAACTGGCTCACCCAGAAATCGTGACCCAGCACCACCACGGCGTCGCTTCCTTCGGCCTGATCCTCATCGGGTCGGAAAGCGCGTCCCATCGCCGGCGGCACGCCCAGGGCGCGGAAGAAATTGCCGGAAACGAACATCCCGAGTTTCATGTGCGGCAGGGTGTTGGCATCCGGGCTGAAGCCGAACCTCCAGAAGGAAGCCGCCGCCAGGCCTTCGAAGCTGCGATTCCGGTCGCGGAGGTCGACGTAGTCGGGGTAGGAAACTGACGTATTTTTGGAAAACTGCGCGGACTTCTCGGTGTTGATGGTAACCACGCGATCCGGCTCGGCCACCGGCAGGGGCCGGAGAATCATCTCGTCGGCGAAGCTGAACATGGCCGATGTCGCGCCAATGCCGAGGGCCAGTGAGCAGATGGCCACGAAGGTAAAGCCGGGATCCCGCCGCAACATCCTGAGAGCTTGCCTGATGGACGGCATCACGACGTAGTCGGGAAGCAATTCTTATACCCTTGCCGTAAATTGTGCTCTTTGAATAGAATCAAGGCCTTGGTGGCTCCGATCCAGGCCCGGCTGTCCATTCCTGGGAATCCTGATCCGGTGACGTACACCCATTAACCAGTTTGTTTGTAACGGAAAGGTTTCAGCGGGACTGCGGCATCTCTTCAGCAGCCCGCGGTGGCGCGGGCGCGGAACCGCCCACCGGTATTTCGATGGTCACCAGCAGCCCCGGATCGGCATTTGTCGCACGGATGACGCCACCATGGAGTTGCACGGCGCGGCGGGCGATGGCCAGTCCGAGACCGGTACCGCCACTGGCGCGGTTTCGGTCTGAATCGACGCGATAGAACGGGTCGAAGATCCGCTCGATGGCGTTACCGGGCACTCCCGGACCGAAATCGCGAACGCGGATCACCGCGCTGCTGCCGTTTCCGTTCAGATCGATCTCGATAGGACTGCCCTGCGGGGCATAACGAATGGCGTTACGCACGACGTTCTCAACAGCCCGCCGCAGCAGTTCCGCATCGCCGTCCAGAAAAACGTCAGCCTGCGCATGCAACACCAACTCGCAACTTTTGGCGCGCGCTTCGATGGACGTGTCATCGGCAATTTCACTCACCACCTGATTGAGCGAAAGGGGCTCCACAACTCGCTTGGACGGATCGCCCTCGGCCCGCGTCACCTGCAGAAGTTCGCCGATGAGCGTGTTCAGCCGGTCCGCTTCCTTTTGAATGCGGTCCAGATCGGCGGGGTTTTTGTTGGTGCGCGCGAGCTCAACGGCCACGCTCAGGCGCGCCAGCGGGCTGCGGAGTTCGTGCGAAATGTCCAGCAGCAGGCGCCGTTCGGCCGTCAGCAGTGTCTGGATGCGGTCGGCCATCAGGTTGAAGCTGCGGGCGAGCTGGCCCAGTTCGTCTCGCCGGCCGCCCTCTGCGCGGACGTTCAGCTCGCCGCGGCCGAAACAATCCACCGCTCGCCGCAGGTTACGCACCGGTGACGTCAGGTGCCACGAAAGCAGGTAGCAAAGCAGTACACAGATAGCCAGCACCCACAGATGTTCCGGCCTCAGGAACCAGAACGTCATGCGACGGGGTCCGGCGAAGATCAGCCAGTAGTGCCCGGAGGAATCCGGAGTGGCGATGCGCAGTCGCGTGATGTTTCGAAGCCAGCTCAGGTAGCCTTCATGCGGCAGCATCGAAGACCGGTCCTGGCCCGTGAGGAGATCGCGTCCGCTGGAATCGGTGAAGATCATTTCGTTCCGCGATCTGCCGTGCAGCCGCGCCAGCGTGGCTCGCAACGCCGGCCGTCCACCATTCTCAAAAGCCGCGCGCGCCTCGTCGGCCCGCTGAACCGCCACTTCGGAAAACAGGCCCGAGCGCCCCGCGCCTGACTCCAGCGCCATGGCGGACGTCACCGCGATGCCGAAGCCAGTAATGACCGTGGTGGCCAGGAACCACAGCAGGATCTTGGCGAACAAGGACCTCATGCCGCGCCCGCCTCCTCCGGAGCGTTGACGAATTGGTAGCCGATTCCGCGGATTGTCTTGATGAGCGGAGTGTCCTCCTCCAGTTTCCGGCGCAGATGGCTGATGTGCATGTCAATGGACCGGTCGAACGGCGTGGCCTTGCGATTATACAGCGTCTCCATCAGGGCGTCGCGTGAGACGACGCGGCCAGCGGCGCGCATCAGCATTTCCAGAATCTGGAACTCCAGGGTAGTGGTTTCCACAGGCTCGCCAGCTCGCCAGACCTGCCGTGTTCCCGGGTCGAGGGCGATCCCGCTCACCTCGATTCGGCCGCTTCCCGCCTTGCTGTCGGAACGCCGGAGAATGGCCTTGATGCGAGCCACCAGCTCGCGAGGATTGAACGGCTTGGGCAAATAGTCGTCTGCACCGAGTTCCAGACCCACGATGCGATCCACGTCCTCGCCGCGCGCGGTCAGCATCAGCACCGGCACCCGGCTCTGCTGGCGTACCCGCCGCAGAATCTCGAAGCCGTCCATGCCGGGCAGCATGACGTCCAGAATGACCAGATCGAAACCGCCCTCCACCGCCTGCGACAGGCCGGCGCGTCCCTCATGCTCGAACTGTACGTTGTAGCCTTCGCGCTCGAGAAACTCCCCCAGGAGCGAGCACAATTCGACGTCGTCGTCGACCACCAGCAGCCGCACGCTACGAATTTAGCACGCGCACCGGAACAAAAGGTCAAGGAATTGTAAGCGCCAGCCGCCGTGGTAACCGCGCCCCCGCGGCGAGCATCCTTCTAACATCGGACACGTTATGACTCGTCGCGATTGTGGCATCGCCCTTGCGGCCTTCCTCGGGCGAAATCTTGTGAGCGGTGGACCGGGCGCTGGCCAGGAAGGACCTGCGCCATCGGACACCATATCGCCGAAGCGACCCTCGGCCCCGCCGCCGTCGTCTGAAACGGCGCCCGCACCTTCGAGCACCGGGAAACCAACCACGATCCGCGTGAACGTCCAGCTCGTGAATGTGGTTTTTTCCGTGAGAAAGACGCAGGCCGGTGCACTCGTGCCGAACCTGACTCAGGACGATTTCACGGTCTTCGAGGATGGGAAGCAGCAGGCCATCGCACAGTTCTCTCGCGACACCGATCTCGCGCTGCATCTCGGCCTGCTCATCGACGTCAGCCGCAGCCAGGCTCGTCTGATCGGCGACGAACGCGACGCTGCGTCAAAGTTCTTCGCCAGCGTGATGCGGGCAAAGGATGAAGCCTTCCTGCTTTCGTTCGGGAGAGACACCACCCTCGAACATGACTTTACTGAATCCGTGCCCGCGCTTCAGGCCGCGCTGAAGAACGTGAAGATCGACAGCGGCTATGAGCAGGCCGGCCGCGGAGGCGGCGGTGGAGGAGGCTATCCGGGTGGCGGCGGTGGATATCCGGGTGGTGGCGGCGGTGGCTGGCCCGGCGCAGGAGGACGCAGACGCGGAGGATCTCCCGGCGGACAGGGACAAGGCCAAGGCCAGCATCACGCCGGCACGAAATTGTACGACGCCGTCTGCCTTGCCTGTACGGACGTGCTTGCCGCAAAAACCGGGCGCAAGGCCATGGTGCTGATCACCGACGGCAACGACCGCGGCAGCCATTACAGCCTGGATCAGGCGATCGAGAACGCCCAGCGAGCCGACACCATCGTCTACAGCCTCTACTACGCCGATACCGAGCGCGGCGGTAACGGAAGGTACGGACGGCGCGAAGAGGACGGAGGCGCCGGCATCACCGGATTGCATCGCCTGGCCGATGAGACGGGCGGACGCCTGTTCACCATCGACAAAAAGAACACCCTGGACAAAGCATTCGGCGATATTCAACAGGAGACGCGCAGCCAGTATTCCCTGGCGTGGAAGCCCGCCAACGCCGCGACGAACGGCGATTACCACGAGATTGAAGTGCGGCCGAAGAACGCGGATTACACGGTGCAGGCGCGCAAGGGCTATTACTCGGCCAAAGGCTCCTGAACCTCCAGCATTCCGTCGAGCAGCGCTTCGCGGATCGGTGGCAGCAGCTTCGCGGCGGCCTCGTCGAAAGCGATCTCCTCGCCGTCGGCGAAACGCCGGATCGCGCTGCGCACATCGGGAGCCTCGTGGAGGAGCGTTAGCAGCAACTGCGCGCTGGGTCCGAGCTCGATGGTTCCAACGAGCGCGCCTTTGGGAAAGCGAGCCACCACTTCCGGGCGGGCGGTCCTGCCCAATTGATATTCCCGCGCGAGAACTGTGCCCGCCGGAACCCGCAAACGGGCGTCGATGAGCTTCCGGCCGTCGGCCGCGAGTTCCCGCGCGGCAACAAGCTTGTCTATACGGGAGCTGGCGACCCAATCCGCGTCGGATTGTGGGACGTCAACGAGGCCGGTCCAGCGCCGGTCCGGAGCACTCCGGTGCACCACAACCAGGCCCATCGCGAGCCCGCGAATCCCCATGTCGTCCAGGTGCTCGCGGCAGCGAACGGTGGCGCGGGCGAAATTTTCGCCCAGATCCGGGTGCTCGACGGAGGCATAATGAGCAGCGATGCTGTCAAGATCGTGCGCGGGATATCTCAGCAACAGAACGCTGGCGCCGGCCGGAGCCACCGACGCGGCGATCCGATCCTCGAGACGCTCGCCCTCGAGAATCGGCCAGTCCGAGAGCACAACCGCCCGTCCTCCGGGATTGAGGTAACGCGAAACTTCGGCCAGGATGCGCAACGCGAGCTCGTCGCCGCGGTCCCCGCCGAACAGAAAAACTCTTTCGTCGAAGTCCCGCGGCCGCGCGAAATAGGGAGGCTGACAAACGATGAGATCGAAGGTCTCGCCGGCCACCGGTGTGAACAGATCGCCCTCGCGGAATTCCACATTGGCAATGCCGTTCAGGGTCGCATTGATCTTCGAGAACGCAATGGCGCGCGGGTTGATATCGGTGCCAACAACGAAGGCTGCGTTGCCGGCAAGGAGCAGCGCGCAACTTCCCGCGCCGCAACCAAGGTCGAGGATTCGACCCACCCGCTGTGTGGGCTGTGAGGCCTGCCAGAGCGCGCCTGTAGTGACTCCGGGCCCCATGACGGCGTCCCTGCCTCGGGTGAGGTGGTCGCACAGAAAGTAACGTTCATTCGCAACAACCAACTCGAACGGCGAGACCAGGTTGTCGTCGCCCGCAGGTTCGATGAGGCCTGCCTGGGCAAGGTCATCAAGCAGGGACGTTCCCACCGCCGCGCGCGCGTCGGCCGCGCAAACCGGATCGTCCAGCATGAACATCCGCGCGATCCAGGCGGCCGGCTCGTGCAATCGCCTGGCCTGCCAGTTGCGAATCGGCGCGCCGGTGGCACCCGGCATCCCGTCGCCGACCTTCGTCAACCGTCCCGCGTATTCCTCGGTGAAGCCGATCTCCTCGAGGCGCGCCCGGAGGCGATGCCACACCTCGCCATCCACCATGGGAAGCCGGGAGCAATCGGGGAGTGCGCGCGTGGACACCGCTGGCGATGATAGCAAGTTCCGCTTCCTATAAAATCGGGAGGCAGACCCATGGAGAATCACGATTCCGTCAACAAAACGCGCCGCTCCCGGTTGTTCGACGAGGCTGTGCAGGATATCCGCTATGCTCTGCGCAGCCTCCGCAAGCACCCGGCGTTCGCGGCGGTGGCGATTCTCTCCGTCGCCCTGGGGATCGGCGCGAATACGGCCATCTTCACATTGCTGAATGCCGTGACGCTGAAATCGCTGCCGGTGAGCGCACCCAATGAGATCTTCGCGCTCCGCTGGAGCGATCCGAAGACGCCGCAGCATTTTTCGTGGCCCACCTTCGAGCGATTCCGCGCGGCCGTACCGCAGACGCCGATGGCGGCATCCACGCGAGTCACGTCGATGAACGCGACGGTGGGAGGCTCGTCCGCGGCGGAACTGGCGAGCGGACAACTCGTGTCGGGAGAATATTTCGCGGTGCTCGGCGTACACGCGGCGCTGGGGCGTCTGTTTACACCCGACGACAACCGAACGCCGGGCGGGCATCCGGTAGCGGTGATCAGTCACGGTTACTGGCAGCGACGCTTCGCCTCGTCGCTCGCGGTGATCGGGAAAGACCTGACGCTAAACGGCGCTCACTTCACCATTGTCGGCGTGGGTCCGCCAGGATTTCACGGTGTGTGGGCCGATTCGCCCGCCGACGTCTGGATTCCCATCATGATGCAGTCGGCGGTGCATTACGCGGGAAATCGCTCCTGTCACAATTGCGACGACGATAAGCCCTGGCCGCCGCAGGAGCAGATATTGTGGCTGGACATTCTGGCCAGGATTCCGCCTGCTCAGATCGCCGCGCGCGCGCATCTCAGCGTCGCCTTCCAGCAGGAACTCACGCGCGTGGCCGACCTGTATGGCCACGATGGCGCGAACCGGCGAGCAGTGCTGGCGCAGCACCTCGCTCTCGAGCCCTGCGGCCGCGGCTTTTCCTATTTCCGCAAGAGATTCTCCGAACCACTGGTGGTGCTGCTGGGCATGGTCGGGCTGGTGCTGCTGATCGCCTGCGCCAACGTAGCGAACCTGCTGCTGGCGCGGGCCAGCGGACGCCGGCGGGAAGTGGCCGTTCGTCTTTCCATCGGTGCTGGGCGCGGTCGGCTGCTACGGCAGTTTCTTACCGAAAGCGCAGTACTCGCGGCGCTGGGCGCACTGGCTGGCCTCCTGATCGCGAAAGGGGCCATCGCCTTTCTGGTGAAGGAAACGTTTGCCGGTCCGTCGCCAATGCCGTTGGCGCCTGACCTCCGGGTCGTTTCGTTCACGCTCGGCCTCACCCTGATCACTGTTCTGCTTTTTGGGCTCATGCCAGCCATTCGGGGGACGCGGGTCGAGTTGTCCGCGGCAATGAAGCCCGGAGCGCCGTCCAGCGGCAGTGGATCCCGATTCGGAGGAATGAAGCTGCTGGTGGCGTCTCAGGTGGCGTTGTCGCTGGTGCTGCTGGTGGCTGCCGGGTTGTTCGCCCGCAGCTTCCGTGAGCTTCTCCTGCGGGACGCCGGATTCAACCGCGAGAATGTCATCGCCGTTTTCGTCAACCCGACGTCGGCCGGTTTCACAGAACAGCAGCTTCCAGGGCTGTACGGAAGTCTGGTGGATCGCATTGACGCAGTGCCCGGGGTACGATCAGCCGCAGTCGCGGAGAACGGGCTGGTGAGCGGTTCCCGGACCACGAGCGGCGTCGAGATCGCCGGATATCAGAAAGGCCCCGATGAGCGGATCGAGTTCCAGGAAGATCGCGTCGGGCTGAATTACTTCGCCACGGTGGGCATGCATCTGGTGGAAGGCCGCGATTTCGCATGGAGCGACACCGAGCGCGCGTCCAAAGTCGCCATCGTGAATCAGACGCTCGCGCGCAGGTATTTCCCGGGCCGCAGCGCCATCGGGCAGCGCTTCGGCTACAGCGTGGCGGACGTGCAGATTGTGGGTGTAGTGGCCGACGCTCTGGTCAACGACGTGCGCGGCGCGGCGCCGGCCATGGCCTGGTATCCCATGGCGCAGAAGGCGACCTGGGTCACCTGTATTCTGGTCCGCTCGGCCGGGAATCCGGTTTCTATTGAATCGCAACTGCGCAACGCAGTGGCGCAGGCCGCGCCCGGCCTTCCGGTCCGCAGCGTAAGAACGCTGGAGGACCAGATTCGCAGCGGTCTGCTGGAAGAGCGTCTCATGGTGGAGCTTACCTCGGCCTTTGGCGCTCTGGCCTTGCTTCTGGCCGCCGTAGGCTTGTACGGGGTGATGGCCTACTCCGTGGCTCGGCGCACATCGGAGTTCGGCATTCGCATGGCGCTGGGCGCGCGACGCGGGAAAGTGCTCGGGATGATGTTGCGCGAGTCGTCGCTGATCGTGGCGATCGGTCTCGCCTGCGGCATACCGCTGATGCTCGGCGCCATGCGCCTGGTGAACAGCATGCTGTTCGGAGTGAGCCCGGCGGATCCGCTGACTGTTTCCGTCGCCACCGCCGTACTGGTGGTCGTAGCACTGCTTGCGGCCGCCCTCCCGGCGGTGCGGGCTTCCCGCGTGGACCCGATGGTCGCACTGCGGTATGAATAGCACCGTAGCACCATTCACTGAGTGGCCCAGGGTGTTTCAAGGATGTGTGGCTCAGGTGGATTTGCCGATCACTAGATTGACGATGCCACGCGCGCTCGAGCCTGACCACGAAAGCGATACGACCGGCGTCGCCAGCGCCGTTCTGGAGAGTTACCTGGCAATGATCGCCGAGGTGGCCTGCCTGATCGGGATCATTTGCCCGGAGACCGCGTCCCCGCATCAGGAAGACCTGTTGCGCATGCGCTCGCGTTTGGCCTTCGCGGGTGACCTGCAGACGCTGGCGGAGACGCGCGGGGCGATCGAAGGCGAGCTGCGGACCTACGCGGAACGCACGCGCGCGCTCCTGGAGCGCCGATCCGACGACCTGAGGAAGATGCTGAAGGCGTTCTCGCAGGTGACCGACGTGCTGGCCGAAAGGAACAAAGCGAGCACGGACAGGTTCGCGCATTTCGCCGGCCTGGTGCAGGAAATCGCCGATGCTGTGCCGTGGACGAACGTGCGCGAAGCGCTGGGCGAGGTAATCGCCGACATTGGCACCCAGGCGGATGTCCTGCATCTGGACAGCCAGCTCGCCCTGGCGCACGTGGAGGAACAGATTCGTGTATTCCGGAGCCGGCTGGAGACCAGGAATCCGCAGCATCTCGATCTGTTGACCGGCGTCGGCAATCGCCGCGCCGTGGAGGAGCAGATTACGCGTTTGATGGAGAGCGGCAGAACATTCACGCTGCTCCTTTTCCATGCGTCGGACCTGGAAGAGCTTGCGGGGACGGCGGGGCGGGCGGCCGCGGATCAGGTACTGGTGCAGGCGGCTTCGCGGCTGGTTGGGCAGGTGCGGGCGCACGATTACGTGGGACGGTGGTCAGCCACGGAATTCGCCGTCGCCATGGAATGCTCTCGCGAAATCGCGAAACCGCGTTCGGAGCAGATCGCTCGCTGGCTGAGCGGCGCTTACGTGCTGCGCGGCGGCGACGATCGCGTAGACGTTACTTTCGGCGTCCATGTGGTGGACCCGCCGGTTTCGACGATTTCCGCCGATTCGCAGGACGCAGCGACTTCACCTCTTCCGCGGTAAGTTCGCGGTATCGGCCGATTTCCAGCGAGCCCAGCTTCAGCGGTCCGACCGAGGTCCGCACCAGCTTCAGAACGCGACTCCCCACCGCCTCGATCATGCGCCGCACCTCGCGGTTGCGGCCTTCGCGGATGGTCAGTTCCAGGAAGCTGTGTTTCCCGGAGTCTCGCGAGCGGCGCACTTCGGCAGGCTTCGTGGGCCCGTCATCGAGCTCCACGCCGCGCCGCAGTTGCTCGAGCTGGTCCTCGGAAAGCACGGTGGCCGCCTTCGCCAGGTAGGTCTTCGGCACTTCGTTTTCCGGATTCATGATCCACTCGGCGAATGCGGTGTCGTTGGTCATGAGCAGCAGGCCGCTGGTGTCCTGATCCAGCCGGCCGACGGGTACCACGAACGCGTCCAAATCGCGGACCAGATCGTACACGGTCGGGCGGGCCTGCGGATCTCCAGAGCTGGTGATGAAGCCCTTCGGTTTGTACAGCGCGATGTAAATGCGGCGGCGCGCGGTCACCGGCTTGCCGTCGAGCGTGACCACATCCCGTTCCAGGTCCACCCAATGGTCCGGTGTCTGAACCAGCCGGCCATTCACCTTCACGCGTCCGGTCCCGATCCATCGGCGGGGG
>Ga0209415_10013553_pt1 | contig 13428 bp, 10 predicted proteins | sample PeaSoiSIISIP2007_FD_187696 | JGI IMG/M metagenome (GOLD analysis project Ga0209415, IMG submission 187696) | Peat soil microbial communities from Weissenstadt, Germany - SII-SIP-2007 (SPAdes) (version 2) | ecosystem: Environmental > Terrestrial > Soil > Wetlands > Peat | place: Germany... | reverse complement strand
GCAATCGTCCGAGGCATTGGAGGCGGTCAAGCGGAAGGCGGCTATCGCTCAGGAGAAACAAACCTCTCCCGACACGCCCGCGCCGGAGCCGAAGTAGCGATGCGCTTCGACCCCGGGCTCGTTGGCAGGAGAGAGTTTCTGCGAGGCCTGGCCGGAACCCTCGCCTTCCCTGCCTTGGCGCGGATGGCAGCCGCCGCCGACTCTCCTTCTTACCCGTTCTCTGAAGTCCCGTCCTCAGCCACCGGCATCACCTGGACTCACACTGCAGGGCTCTCCCCTGAGAAGTACTTGCCCCAGTCCACCGGCGCTGGATGCGCGTTCCTCGACTACGACAACGACGGTTGGATGGACATTTATCTTGTCAACAGCGGGAAATGTGACATTTTCACGCCCACGCAGCCGCTGCGCAACGCGCTCTACCGAAACAACCGCGACGGCACCTTCACGGACGTTACCGAGAAGGCCGGAGTTGTCGGCGGTGGGTACGGCATGGGCGTCGCGGTCGGCGATTACAACGCCGACGGCTTCCCCGATTTGTACGTAACGCAATATGGACGCAGCATTCTGTATCGCAACAACGGCGACGGCACGTTCACGGACGTGACCGAGCACGCGGGGGTGGCTGCTCCGGGATGGGCATCGAGTGCGGTATGGTTCGACTACGACAACGATGGACGGCTGGATCTTTTTGTTTGCCGCTTCGTGGACTTCGACAAGTCCAAGCATCACAATTGCGGCGCGCCCAACATCCCCGCGATTAAGGGGCTGAACGAGTATTGCTATCCGCGCATCTATTCGCCGATGGCGAGCTGGCTATTCCACAACAATGGGGATGGCACCTTCACGGATGTCAGCCAGAAAATGGGAATTGCGGACAATCCGGGCAAGTCCTGGGGCGTCGTGGCCACCGACATCAACAATGACGGATGGATGGACCTGTTTGTGTCCAACGACACGGAGGCCAACTTCCTGTTCATCAACCGCGATGGGCGGCGTTTTGAAGAAGTCGGTTTCACGTCGGGGGTGGCCTTCGGGGAAGGGGGAAGAGCGCGCTCGGGGATGGGCGTCGATTCCGCCGATCTCAACCAGGATGGGTGGATGGATCTGTTTGTCACCAACCTGAACCACGAGCTCGACGGCCTCTATCTTAACCGGCACGACGAAACCTTTGACGACATCGCTGCGCCTTCTGGAATCGCGAACGCCACCCGGCTAATGAGCGGCTGGGGCGTGAAATTCCTCGACTACGATAACGACGGGAACCTTGACCTGATGATCGCCAACGGCCATCCCGATGACCTCATCGAAAAAATCTATGACAATGTGAGCTACCGCGAGCGGCTCTTGCTGTTTCATAACAGCGGCAACGGCCTGGACAACGTAACTCAGGCGAGTGGTGAGGCCTTTGCCCGTCCCATGTCGGCCCGCGGTTTAGCCTTGGGCGACTTCGACAATGATGGAGGCGTCGACGTGCTGGTCTCGTGCAACGACGAGCCACCGGTTCTGTTGCACAACAACGTTGGCAGCCGGAATCATTGGCTGGGGACAAAACTCATCGGCAAGAAGGCGAATATCGATGCCGTGGGCGCGCGCGTCACCTACCAGGCCGGCGACCTGAAGCGCAGCCGGATGAAAGTAGGTGGCGGCAGCTATCTCTCATCGCACGATCCGCGGTTGGTGTTAGGGATTGGCAAGCAGACGAAGATGGACTGGATCGAAGTGCAGTGGCCCAAGCCCAGCACGCTGGTCCAGCGCTACACCGATTTGCCGATTGATCGCTATATCTCCATCGCGGAAGGCGAGCAGAGGTGGAAGTAGCGCACGTCAACACTCGCATTGATCACCGCTAATCAGAACTGCTCTCATTGTATTTCCGCCGCCAACGCTTGATGATCCGGTTGACCGCCATCAGGCCCCTTGTAGCTTGTAGCGTCACATCCGTCTTCCGCCAAGATCGTTCGCCAAAGCGGTAGCTGCTCGATGTCAGCTACCGCGGAGCAACGGCGGGTTTCTACCGGCAAAGATCGCTTCCGGGTGCCGACCCTCGCTAAGAATCGACCTTAAAGCCATCGTGGCACGACTACTCACAGCCTATTTGCTGTGGGTCTGATTGGTAACGGGAAACGCCCTTGTCGCTACCGAAACGATCACGTTTGTTGATTGGCCAGAAACGGGCTTCGGGGAAGCGAACGAACGAGGTTCCGGGCGGATAGTCGGCAATCCAGAAACTATCCCGCCGGACCCAGATCGGAGTTATATTGAGATCGCCGCCGCCGCTGCTGGCGCGGCGCGAAAGGAGGGTGGGAGTCTGCCAGAGCAAGAAAGCCGCCCATGTGAGGGGCGGCCAGCTTCAGTGCCTCCGGATAGCCTGCTGAGACCTCGGCTTAAGATCAGCAGGACCGAAAGCGAAAATCAATCCCTTTCTCGCACAGGGCCCTAATCCGTTTGGTACCTCGCCTCCGTACGGCCGCTTCCTGTTCCGCGCTATTGCCGCGTTACCTGTTCGAGTCCTTGGCCCATTTCTTCTTTGATTTTTCCGACGGGTCTCTCTAGCGTGCCTATAGGCGCGTGCATCGCGCCGGAGTTCACTTTTGGCCCGCACTTGCAGCATCTGCACCCACCACCGCCGCGATGGCATCGACAGGGCTCTGCTGCGAGGCGAGCAGATCACGGTTGTGGCTCGCCGCTACAGCGTCTCAGACGACGCGCTAGGCCGACACAGAAAGCACATTCAGCTTGTCATGGCAAAGGCTGCTGCCGTCGTCGAGCAGAAGGATGTGGCCTATGGTTCGGCCCTGCTGGCCGAGGTAGCGCGAATCAGAGCCGACGCAGAGCGCTTGCAGATCGAGTCGGAACGCCGCCAGGACGTGCGCGGCGCGCTGCGAGCAATCCACGAGAGGCTTGCTGTCGTTGAACTTGAGGCCAAGCTCTCCGGCCAGATCGACACGTCGCAAAAGAGCGTCACGATCAACGTGCAGGCGATCAGCCCAGAGGAAGCAGTCGAGTACGCCCGCGACATTCTGGAGTTGTTCGGCGCCAGTGGTGTGCCGCAGCGAGAGCTCCCGATGCCGCTGATCGAGGCTGAACCTAATGCGCCAGATACGGAGGGATGCGATGCACACTGAACTGAACAATGTCTCCGGCCTGCCATCGCTCGAGCGCGCGGCGGCCCTACGCCTGCTTGTGGCCGCGCGGCTGTCGAACGATTTTGCCGCTTTCGTGAGGAAGGCGTGGACCATCCTCCATCCCGCCCGGCCAATGGTCTGGAGCTGGCACTACGACCTGATCTGCGAGTACCTGACCGCCATCCGTCAGCGCAAGCTGACCCGGCTCATCCTCAACGTGCCGCCGCGAACTGCGAAGTCCACGATCGCGACGATATGCTTTCCGTGCTGGGTGTGGGCCACCGATCCGCGACACAACTTCCTTTCGGCGAGCTACTCGCTGGACCTGTCGACCGAGCACTCGGTCATGCGGCGCAACCTGCTGCAGAGCGGGTGGTATCGGCGGATGTGGGACGACAAGTTCAGGTTGGCCGGCGACCGCAACCAGGTGGGCCAGTTCATGAACGACCGGGGCGGCCAGATGATCGCCAGCAGCGTCGGCGCAGCCGCATGGGGCCGTGGCGCCGACACCCTGATAGTCGACGACCCGGTCAACGCCAGCCAGGCGCTTTCCGACGCCGAGCGCACAGCGGCGAACATCTGGATCGAGAACACGCTCCCCTCGCGGCTGAATGACCCGGCAAGCGGAGCGATCGTGCTGATCATGCAGCGTCTGCACGAACTGGATCCCACCGGGTATCTCCTGGAGCAGGAGCCGGGCGTCTGGACTCACGTCCGCATCCCGCTTGAGGCCGAGGAGGACGAGACCTGGACGTTCCCGATCTCCGGGAGAGTAGTTCACCGCAGGGCGGGCGACATCCTGATGCCCGAGCGCTTCACTCCGGACACGGTCGAGCAGTTGAAGGGGCGGCGCTTGAGCTGGTCCGGCCAGTACGAACAGCGCCCTGCCCCGCTCGGCGGGAACCTTATCAAGCGCAGCGAAGTCCGGTACTACGGCGGAATTGATCCGAGGACTGGCCAGCCGGACGAGAAGCTGCCAGATCACTTCGACCGGAAGCTGATCTCGGTCGACTGCTCGTTCAAGGACGCGGCCACGTCGGACTACGTGGCGATCGGAGTCATCGGCGTCAAGGACCGCAGGCGCTATGTCCTGAACCTGGTGAACGCCCACTTGGACGCCGCTGCAACCGAAGCCGAGATCAGGCGGCAACGGGACGTGCATCGTGTGTGCGCCGTGTTGATCGAGGACAAAGCGAATGGCCCGGCAGTTGTCCAGCGGCTCAAGGTCAACGTGCCCGGGGTGATCGCGATCAACCCGCAAGGTGGCAAAGTCGCGCGAATGTTTGCGGCCGCTCCGGAATGGCAATCTGGGGACTGGTATGTCGATCGCAATGCCGCTTGGACGGAGCCATTCGTAGAGCAGATCACGATGTTCCCGAATGCGGCACACGACGACCAAGCCGACATGATGTCACAGGCTTCGGCATGGCTGCTGCAGGCCAGCTACCCGACCGTGGCCTGGTGGCCGGTCCGGTTGTAGCGGTGCACGACGACACGGGGGACGCGATGTCACAGGCCGCGTCCTGGCTTCTGCGGGCCAGCGTGCCGACTTTCACGATCTCGAACGCGTTCACGGGAGAGATTCTGGCCCAGTACTAGCTGGAGCACGCACGGTCGTACTCCTCGCGCCGGTCGCCGCGTGCGATCTCTAAGCATCCTTTCGTAGTCGTTGATCGGCTCGCTGTCGAGCATGCTGAACAAAGCTGCTTCCTCTCGTCGCAGCTCACTCCTTTAGCCGAACCGATATTCCTTAGGCATGTAACCGAGGTTGCTCGGGAAGGCGTAGCCCAGTTTTATCGTGGCCACGTCCGGAGGCAGTGCTGCGATCGCCTGGCTTACGTCGAGCACGTTGTGGGTTTGCACACCATTGACTGCAGTGATTAAGTATCCGATGTGCAGTCCCGCGCGATCACCTGCTCCGCCCGGGACCACGCCCGTTACAGTGGCAAAAGAAACGGTCGGATTGGTGTCGATTACGATGCCCAAAATCGGTAGGCTTTCGGCCTCGCTTGGTCGCGCAACGCTCACACATGACTTGCGAGCGGAGTCCAGATCTGCAGAAGCATAGTTCTTCTGCAGCACTTCAACGTGGACCCCGGTACGCTGAATCGATTCCAGATCCTTGCCCTTGTAAGCCATTTTCGTGTTCTTAAGATTGACGCTATCCACGTAGTCGTACTTGGTTCCTGGCGCGATGGGGACTGCTTTCTGAAGCTGTACCGGAATCTACACTTTTTGAACGTGCAGGATCGCATCGCAATAACGAAGTCTGGGCGGTAATGATTTTGCAAATCTCGGAATACAGTCTTAGCAGAGCCTTTACCCTCGACCGCAAGAAAACTCTTCCAAAGAGTTTTTATTGCAGCTTCGTGTACTCCGCCTTCGCTTCCTTCAGGATGGGGATGTCGGGGGCGGCGTCTTTCCAGAGGGTGAGGAAGTCCATCTCCGGTTACTTCCGGTTGGCCGACCATCCGGGAGTGATCGCAGGGCGGTCCGAATCGCAAATTTCTCCGCCAGTTGCGCCCGCCTTGCGCTAAACCCTCGAATACGCTTTGATAAACCCCATGACCATCTCCCGCCGCCGCTACCTGCTGTGGTTCCTCCTCTTTTCGCTGGTCACCGCAACCGCCGCCAAGGATTCCCCAAAGAGCAAGTATCTTCTCTTCGTCGGCACATACACCGAAAAGGAGAGCAAAGGCATTTACGCCTACCGCTTCGATGCGGCATCCTCTGAACTGACTCCGCTAGGCATAGCGGCGGAAGCCAGCAACCCCTCATTCCTCGCGATCGACCCGAGCCACCGCTTCCTGTACGCGGTCAACGAAGTCGAAAAATATAAAGATGCCAACAGCGGAGTGGTGAGCGCCTTCGCCATCGATCGTCAGAAAGGCGACCGCCAGACCGGCAAGGTGCAACTCCTGAACGCAGTCGCCTCGCGCGGAGCCGACCCCTGCTACATCGCGTTCGACAAGACCGGAAAGTACGCGCTGGTAGCCAACTATACTGGAGGAAGCGTGGCCGTATTTCCGGTTCAGCCGGACGGCCACATCGGCGAATCTTCAGCTTTCGTTCAGCACGTAGGGTCGAGCGTCAACCGCGAGCGCCAGGAAGGTCCGCACGCGCACTGGATCGAAACTACCCCCGACAATCGTTTCGCAATCGCAGTTGATCTGGGCCTTGATGAGCTGCTGGTCTATCGCTTCGATGCAAAAACCGGATCCCTCACCCCGAACAATCCTCCCTACGCCAAGCTCGATCCCGGAGCCGGCCCTCGTCACCTCGCCTTTCATCCAAACGGCAAGTTCGCCTACGTAGTAAATGAATTACAGTCCAGCATCACCGCATTTGCCTACGATGCCAGCCGCGGCACGCTGCATAAGCTAAAGACAGTTTCAACCCTTCCCAAGAACTTCTTGGGGAACAACGACACCGCCGAAATCAAGGTGCATCCCGGCGGCAAATTTCTATTCGCCTCCAATCGCGGACACGACACCATTGCCGTCTTCTCCATCGACAGCAAAACCGGCGCTCTAACTCTGGCAGATCACTTCCCCACCCAAGGCAAAACCCCGCGTAATTTCGAAATCGACCCCACCGGCAAGCTCTTGTTCGTAGCCAATCAAGATACTAATAACATCGCGGTGTTTCAGATCGACTCCAACAACGGCCGACTAACCCTCACGAAACAGACACTCCAAGTCCCCTCACCCGTTTGCCTGAAGTTCGTGGCCGTCGAATAAGAAAAAGCCCACTTCTTGAAAGGCATGAGAAGTGGGGCCGCTCAAAATTGTCTTAGCAAAGCCGTGGCCGTTAGGGTATGCATCCTCCTGAGTTCTCGTCCCGGACAAAGAGGGCATCCAGTCCCGGGGCTTTGGCGGTGCCCGCACAGGGGAGATGGCTTGCGTATCCTCACGACCGTCCTTGGGGTAATCGCGTTCCCCCCAGAAATCCGAGTTCGGTGTCGATTGGGGAATGCTGTAGCCGTTCGGGTAGTTTCCGGTTTGCCGCCCCCGTCCAGAATCGTCGGATCCGCTGTGCACGGAAAAACGTGGAATGGACTGACCGACAGACCATTATCTTGCTGGAGCGGAGACGACTTCCCTCGGGGTCTGGTGGTTGGTGATACGCTCTCCGCTCCACACCACGCGGGTTGATTCGGCGTGATCCCTGCATTCTCCCTTGACATTCCGAACGTACAGGGGCAGTATTTTCCTCTGTATTAAACGCATTTAATACAGGCATTCCCGCGCAGGGAGGAAGTCAACATGCCTGCTTGTCTCCGCTGTTCGATTCGCCCTCGATTCGTTTCGCTCGCCGCTATCCTGCTCGCGCTGCTTGCCTGCATTCCGTCCGCGCGGGCGCAGTCCGCATACGTGCTCGTCAGTCAAGTGGGCTACGAGGCTGGCGAGATGCCCTTTCGTGCCTACCTGATGTCCACGACGCCGGCAAGCGGCGCAAGCTTCAAGGTGTTCAATTCCAAGGGCAACACCGCGTACGTGGGCCACGTCGGCGCTTTGCTGGGGGCCTGGAGCCACAACAAGAAAGTCACCTATGACGTCTACGCCCTCGACTTCACGGTTCCGACGGGCGACCTCTACAAGATTTCAGTGTCCAACCCTGCGGCGACCTCTCCGCGCTTCGCGGTGGACTGTCCGGATAGCCTCTATTCCGGCTTACTCCTGAACACTTTGTTCTTCTACCAAACGCAGCGCGACGGAGCGAACTTTGTCCCCAACGCGCTGCGTACCGAACCCGGCCACCTGAAGGACAAGAATGCGCGCGTCTACAAGACGCCTCCGCTCGACGACAACGATTTCATCAACAACGTTCCGCCCAAGCCGCCTCTGGTCTCTGCCAAGCTCCCGAATATCGACGCCTCCGGAGGATGGTGGGACGCCGGCGACTACGAGAAGTACGTCGAAACCACCAGCTACACGGCCGCGCTGATGCAGATCGGCGTTCGCGATTTCCCGGACCAAATGGGCGCCCATGCTCGCGTGAACCCTCCCGCGCCCCCCGGCTCGCTTTCCTATGCTGGCAACAGCGGGCCGGGAGCGCCCGAGTCCTCCGACTTCACCGACGAAGCCAAGTTTGGCGTCGACTGGCTGCTGAAGATGTGGAATGACACAACGCGTACCCTGTACTACCAGGTGGACAACACACAGGACTGGAACTACTACGGCGAAGGCGATCCCAGTTCGGCCACCGGTAACTGTGGCGGAACGTACGCAACACCGTTCTGCCTGATCACCGAGTACGACATCTGGACCCTGCCCCAGGCCGCCGACAATTTCGATCAGCCCGGAGATCCGCGACCGTGCAACCCCTACACCACGTACTTCATCTGCTATCGTCCGGTGTACGTGGCCGGCCCTGCAGGCTCGCCCATCAGCCCGAATCTGGCGGGCCGTTTGGCGGCCGACTTCGCGCTGTGCTACCAGCTCAACCGCGCCGCGCACCCGTCTCTGGCAAACGAGTGCCTGAAGGATGCCGAGGACATTTTTGCGCTCGCGGATACCTCGTATCCCGACCCAGCGCCCACGGTCGATTCCGGCACTTGCAGTAAGTGCCTGCTGACCATCTCTCCCTTTGACGGCTATCCCGAGAGTGTGTGGGAGGATGACATGGAACTGGGCGCCACCGAACTCTACTTCGCCCTGCAATCCGCCGGGGGCGCCAAGAATCTTCCTGGAGGACTCCCGCACACCAACCCCATGGATTACTTGCGCCAGGCGGCGCAGTTCGCCAAAGGCTACATCACCAACATCTACGACGCCGGCTATACCGACACGCTCAACCTCTATGACGTAAGCGGCCTTGCCCATTACGAACTGTACCGGGCCCTGGAGATGGCGGAGGCTCCGAGAGGACTGGCAGTTTCGCAAGCGGGCATCCGCAAGCAGTTCCTGCAGCAAGTGGCGGACGCGATTACGCAAGCGAGAACAGATCCCTGGGGCTTCGGCTACCCATGGAACGCGGGCGACAGCACGTCGCACGGGGCTGGTCTGTCCGTGATGGCCAGCGAAGCCTATGCCCTGACGCACGCCAAGCGCTACGACATCTACTCGCAGAGATGGCTAGCCAATATCCTGGGCACCAATGCCTGGGGCTCGTCGTTCATCGTGGGGGACGGCAGCACCTTTCCGAATTGCATTCAACACCAGGTGGCGAACCTGGCGGGAGCGCTCGACGGCACATCCGGAGGCACTCCGGTCCTGTGGGGCGCGGCTTCTGAGGGCCCCGGCGGTTATGTCAGTGCCGGCGTGCTCGATGGCATGATTCTGTGTCCGGCCGACGGCGCCGACACGTTCAAGAAGTTCAATGGAAGCGACGGTGCGTTTGATGCGTCGCAAGTCGCCGTGTATCAGGACAACGTGCAGTCTTTCAGCACCACCGAACCGGCGATCGACCTGACCGCGACATCGTTTCTCATGTGGTCCTGGAGATTGGCTCAGCACCCCAGCTTCTGAAACAACTCAAACCCTCTCGACCTGGGAGGACAGTGCGCTTGCCTGAACGCTAACAGCGGAAGTGTTGGCGGCACGAATGCGTCAAGAAACTCGGGCAAGGAGCTATGGAGAGACGTTGCGGGATCCGCCCGGGGCGTTCTGGTCGAGTCACGGGCAAACCGGAGATTGCGACTGTTCGCCGACAACCGTTCATTCCAGTAAAATGATTGCGGCAGAAGCATCCACACGCATGAAAAAGCTGCGCATCCTGCTCTCGCTGACCAACGACGACAACGATTACCAGATTGAGCAGACCTCCGCTGCCCGCCAGGCCGCCCGCAAAATCGGCGTTGACCTCGATATCATCTATGCCGGTAACGACGGCATCGTGCAGAGCCAGCAGTTGCTGTCCAGCATCCAGTCCACTACCGCTGCGCGACCCGACGCCATCATCTTCGAACCGGCCGGATCTACCGCGCATCCTCAGGTTGCCCGCGCCGCCGTCGCCGCTGGAATTGGAGTGGTGGTGCTGAATCACGGCGCCGACTACATTGCCGAACTCCGCCGCCTTTTCCCTGTACCCATATTTTCCATCACCTCGAACCACGAAGAGATTGGCCGCATCCAGGGGCAGCAACTGAGCGCCCTGTTCCCCGTTGGCGGAAACGTTCTCTACATCCAAGGTCCCTCCGAGAGTTTACCTGCCAAACAACGCTATACCGGGGTGCTCGAAACCAAACCCAGCAGCGTTCAACTTCGCATCATGAAGGCGCACTGGACCGAAGCCAGCGCCTACAAAACGGTCGGCTCGTGGCTCCGGCTCTCCACTTCGCGCCAGGCGCGGATTGAAGCGGTCTGTGCACAGGACGATTCCATGGCCATGGGAGCCCGCAAAGCCTTCGAAGAATGCAGCGACTTGCACGAGCAGTTGCAGAAGATGCCGTTTCTCGGTTGCGATGGAATGCCCAAGACCGGGCAAGAATGGGTGCGCCGAAAGTTGCTCACCGCGACCATTTTCATTCCGCCGAATGCAGATCTGGCAATTGAAATGATGATGAAATCGATTGCCACCAGCACGCTGCCGCCAGAGCGCACCTTCACCACCGCCCAATCCTTCCCCGCCGTCGAAGTCCTCGCAAAGAAAATGCGGCAAGAAGGACAAGAGAAGAGGTGACAACAAATTGATCCCACGCCGACTGAGGCCCGGACCGCTTACGGAGAAGCGACTACCTCGCGACCAACAGTTTTGGCTCCTCGCTTTCCGCTCCGTATTCCTTCGCATTGACTGGTGTCGAGAGCAAGGCCCGGCGCTCAGCCAGATGAACTCTTAGCAGTTCCACCTCATCTTCCGCGCCAGTGAGCGGCAGGGCCACCTGCCCGCCGGTTGCGGCCGATCGGCAGAGCGCCATCATGATCTCAAAACCTGCATAGGCGCTCTCGAAATTGCAGGAATGCACCTTGCCGTCGTCATCCAGCCAGTCCGCGATTTCCTGCACGTACGGGGGCATGTCGAGATCGTAGTTCATGCAACCGCCGCCTGCGGATGCACCCGTCTTAGTGACCGCCCGCCAGCCACCCCCGGTGAGAACTTCGGCGAAGCCGTCCGTGCCCTGCGCACCGATCCGGCATTTCCGCCACCAGTAATCGACTTCTGGAACGTCTGGAGCGCCTGCCCCGCACTCCACAATGCCGCGCACGCTGTTGGCAAACTGGATAAAGCCTGCGATGTAGTCCGGCGACGGGTGCAGATCCGACAACTTGCCGCGCCCGGCGGCCTGAGCCATCACCCACTGCGCCGCCGCTTCGCCGTTGTACCAGCGGATGTAGTCGATGAGATGCGACATCATGTGCATCATCCAGCCTGATGCCGTACCGTAGACGGTGTGGACACGCCCGAGCGCGCCGCTGGCGATGATCTCCTTTACCCTCCTGTAGTGTTCGCCGTATCGATGTTGGTGGCTGACGACGGCTTTGACGCCACTTTCCGTCAGCAGTTTTCTGATTTCCATGCCCTCGCGGCTGTTGAGCGCGATCGGCTTTTCGAACGCGACCAGGCGGGCTCCACTCTCGATGGCGACGCGTATCATCTCACTGCGAAGCCTGGGGAGAGTACAAAAACAGAAGACATCGGGCCTTACCTCCAAAGCGAACTGCAGTGCCTTAATGCCCTTGGCGGCACCGAACTTAGCTGCTGCCGCGTCCAGGCGGGCCGGGTCGATATCGCAGACGCCCGCCACTTCGAAGCGGCCATTGGCATGAAAGGCCTGGGCATGGTGCATCCCCCGCTTGCCCATGCCCACTACTACAACTCGATATTTCGCAGTCATCGTGCCCTCCCGTCCCACTCCAGAACTCTGCCAATCGTGTAGTCCACCTCCTCTGCGGTCAGTTCGGGAAACATCGGCAGTGAAACGCAGCAGGCCGCATTGCGTTCCGAGTTCGGGATCGGCCCAACAATGCGAGCTTCATGACCCCAGGGATATCCCGCCTGTTGGTGAATCGCAATCGGATAATGGCACTTTGCGTCAATGCCTTCATTGCTCAAGAACTGGAGGAGCGCATCTCGTTGTTCAGGCCACTTGGTCTCGATGACGTAGAGGTGGTAGACGTGACGGTACCCGGGAGTCTCGTAGGGTAACGTGATGTTCCGCACGCCAGCCAAGCCCGCACTGTAACGCGCCGCCCACTTCCTGCGAAGGTCATTCCATTCGTCGATGTGCTTCAGTTTCGCACTGAGCACGCCAGCGTGCAGGTCATCGAGCCGGCTGTTGTATCCCGGGCTGTGGCAAGAGCGCTGGGTCGAACCGTGATTGCGCAAGCGGCGGACGATGGCATCGACCTGCGTGCTATTGGTCACCACTGCGCCACCGTCGCCAAATGTTCCAAGATTCTTCTGAATGATGAAGCTGATGGTGGCGGCATCGCTCAATTCAGCGATCCTGAAGCCGTTGCCGCTCGCGCCGATGGCTTGCGCATTGTCCTCAATCACCAACAGGTTGTGCCTGTCGGCAATCTTGCGGATGGCTTTCATATCCGCGCACTGGCCATACAGGTGGACGGGCACCAGGGCCTTAGTGCGGGGCGTGATCGCCGCCTCGACCTTGTCGGGGTCGATACAGTTCGTCTTCGCATCGCTGTCCACAAACACGACCGCGGCTCCTGCGATCCAGATCGCTTCCGCGGTTGCGAAGAACGTGTTGGTGGTGGTGATGCACTCGTCGCCGCGGCCGATGCCGAGTGCCTTGAAAGTGAGCCACAGTGCATCCGTCCCGTTGCCCACGCCAATGGCATATTTCGTTTCGTGATAATCTGCCAACTCCTCCTCGAACCGCTTCAACATCGGGCCCATCACGTACTGGCCGCTTTCCAGCACTTGCTGGATGTTGGCATCGATATCCACCTTTATGTTGTGGTACTGGCGCGTGTGGCCGTAGAAAGCCACGCTCAATTTGGTTTCCAACATAGGGTCTCCTTGCGCGGGGCACCTGATTACAGGCCCAGATCGGCTACATGGTACTCGCGGGGCGAGGTGGAGTCAGTGACACGAAGAACAGATCGACGTGACGAGCTGGCAAGTCGACGGCAGACTGGTCTTGGGGACTGCCGTCCTGCATGTTGTCGATAGCTTTCTCTTGCGTGCCGGCAAGGCCGTCTATGGCTGCGGCTGGTGCAGAGGCTTCGAGCGGTCAATCACCCATTGCGGAAATACAGGAGCTCCCTGCGGAGGCTTGCCCTGCGTGATGGCCCAGTGATCGAGCCAGCCTGCGCCTTCTTCTCCTACGAATGTGTCGGGCAGGCTATACGCTGGATCACTCAGGGCGTCACCCAGCGTGATGAAGCGATAGCCTCTCTTG
>Ga0209415_10013551_pt1 | contig 13431 bp, 7 predicted proteins | sample PeaSoiSIISIP2007_FD_187696 | JGI IMG/M metagenome (GOLD analysis project Ga0209415, IMG submission 187696) | Peat soil microbial communities from Weissenstadt, Germany - SII-SIP-2007 (SPAdes) (version 2) | ecosystem: Environmental > Terrestrial > Soil > Wetlands > Peat | place: Germany... | reverse complement strand
TTAAATCCGGCAGCTGCGCCCCTGGTATCGACCAGCCGGCACGGAGTCATTGGGTAGAACTCCAACCCCGAAGCCGCCAATTCCTGGGCAGCGTTTTCGATGGAAGGGGCGACTCGGGCACCTACCTTGGTAGTCATGCTGGCGGAGGCTGGGCTGGTTGTTGAGAACGGATCGGTCGTTTGACCCCAAGCTGAGCCCGCAACTAACCATAACCCGGCGAGCAACGCCACGTGAATCTTATTCAGCCAGTTGATCTTACAAGTCAATTCCACGAACTCTGTCCTCCTCGACCCTCGGCCAAACTTAGGGCTGGAGGGTTATAGTACCTCGGGCGACAAAGTACTTCCTTAAGTCATCGGTCGGGAAACAGTTAATCTTCACCCCCCGTGCTTCCGGCCGAGCGTTCGCGCCGTGCGTCCGCGCCGGTGCGGCCGCATCCCGCGCATCATCTACTTTCGAAACAAATAGTTCCCGGCCGGAGTCTGCCCTGTATGGCTCATTCGGCTTTACAGACAGCGGTGCAACCGTTTTGTGTCTGGACTGGCGGTTCCCGGAACTTCGCCATTCATCTTCGTCCCGACGTCATCGAACGCCTGGGGACAGAATCGTGGATGGCATTCAAGCGGGTGCCGGGCCGCGGACTCGAGATTGGGGGAGTTCTGCTTGGCCGCGTGGACACTAGTGGCGATTCGACCACCTTCTGGGTTGACGGATTTCAATCCGTCGAATCGGAGTACCGCTCAGGGCCGTCCTATCTCCTCTCCGAACTCGATCTCGCGCAGCTCCTCCAGGAAATCGGCAAGAACGGATCTGAAAATATAGGAATCTTTCGCAGCCAAACGCGTTCAGAGCAACTGAGTTTGGCAGAGACGGACGTTGAGTTAATCGATCGCTGCTTCGACTCCGGAGACGCTCTATTCTTGCTCCTAGGACCGGTGCCCGGCATGGCCGCTTTCTTCGTTCGGGCAGACGGGGCAATACGGCGGGTTCACGAGTTTGCTCTGGTGTCGTCCCTGACGACGATAATGAATCTGCGGCAACGCCGTACCTCGGCTTCAGCCCAGCAGCCACCGGCCCAAGGACCTCCGCATTTGTCGCCGAGCGCCGCCAGGCAACTTTATCCCGTAGGAGACCAAGCCCTCAGCGTTCCTGATCGACGAAAATATCGCAGGCAGGCGCCAGAATCCGCCTTTGTCGCTTCCTTCAAAACAAGGGAATCCTCCGGTGTGAAGAGGATGCACTGGGTCGCGGGGGCGATTGTGTTCCTGGCTCTCGCGGCAATCGCGAGCAGGTTCTCCGAGTCGCTTCGCCTTTCCGCTTTGCCAAGCCGGGTGGGGCCTCAGGTCCTCCACCTGAATGTTCAGTTCGCCGGACCCCTCCTCCGGCTGCATTGGGACCCGAATGACCCGAACATACGCGGCGCGGTTCGCGCCATTCTTCATATCCAGGATGGCGATGGAAAGACCGAGCGGGATCTCGCTCCCTCCGAATTTAGGGAGGGAAGTGTTACGTATGAACCAAAGAATGTCGACGTGACGTTCCGATTGGAAGTCTATTCGGCAGAGCCGAGGGCTGCGGGAATCGTCCAGGTGGTAAATTTGGCGCCGCCGTCCGCGATTGCTCCCGCTGCGTCTGGGCCGCCAAATCCGAACCCGCCGCTGATGAACCGATGGTCCCCGCCGCGGATGCCCGATGCCCCGCTCTCGCGGACCTTCGAAAGCTCACAACCAGCACCGGTCGCTGGAGCGCCCACGACTCCTCCTTCGCTTCGAGAATCGACAGAGCCTGGTTCGCGCGATTTTTCACTACCGTCAGCGACACCCGCCGCGCCTAGGGGGCCCAATCTGCCGCCGCCGTTAACGAACTCAGCGGTCTCGTCTCAGACGGTCAGGGCTCTCCTCGCGCCGGCCGAAGGCGAAACGTCACGACGACGGGCACCGATTGCTGAGGCGACTCCCGCTGGGCTTCCGCCTCAGCCTTCCGTTGGGATCTCGATGGAGCTCGTTTCGGGTTCACGCGTCGGACGCTTTGTCCGCCGGGTTCCACTGCTCCGCCGCTTGAGTAAGGATGAAACACTGGCGCCCATCCCGATCAATCAACCCCAGCCCGCGTTGAAGGCACCCCTGGTCAGCCTGGTCCGGCCGGTTTCAATTGGCATCAAGATCGATGTAAATGAATCCGGCGCCGTAACGTTTGCCGAAGTGGACGACTACGGCGACCCTCCCAACTTTACTTTGGCAAATGCGTCACTCGCGGCCGCCCAGCGTTGGACCTTCATGCCGGCGCGGCTAAAAGATGCCGCGGTAGCGAGTCAGGCAATCCTATACTTCAACTTCAACCCTTGAACGCGAAGATCCTGAACGCCAAGACCGCGCGGCGCGGAGTTCAATGGCGCCGGAGGGTCGCTTGAATTTGTTCCAGGGTCTCGACGACTTCCGGGTTCTTGCCGCCGTTCAGATCCACCGCAAGTTGAGCTTCAGTCTCGGCTTCCTTGGGGTTCCCTGTCAAATTGAGGATCTCGGAAAGCAGCCAATGCGGCTTGAACCATCTGGGCGCGCTCGCAATGGACGAATACAAAGCTTGTTCCGCGCCCGGTAGGTCGCCCTGCGAGGCGGTTATTACAGCCAGGTTATAGTATGCGTTGTGGCGATCCTCGGTGATGGTGGTGGCGCGCTCCGCCGCTTCGAGAGCCTGACGCGAAGCGAGTTGCTTCAATGTATCCGGACTGTGCTCCGTCTTGGCGATTAGCTCGCGGGAGTACCACATATCCAGACCCGACTCCGGCGGCACCATGGTTGTGACCGCTCGATACCCCTCCAGGGCTTCCTGAATGCGATTCGCGTCCAGCGCCCGGCGCAGAAGGCCCCAGCGGAAATCGACATGAACCAGTTGGACGGCGAGCACCAGAAAGAGCGTACCGGCGGGGATGGCGAGAGCTTGAAGGAACCGGCCAACCCGGCGGTCCAACGGTTTGGCCAGCGCCTTCTCAGGCATCGCTCCCGCGATCAGCATTCCAGCAGCGAAGTAAAAAACGAACGCTGTAGGAACGATGAACGCAGTAAACTGCTGGCTGATGAAACTGGCGCTCAAGCCTGCCAGGAGAGCCGTACTGAGTTGCTTACGTTCGACCCACCGGCCTGTCGCAATCCAGCTTTGAACAAATACCAGAATCAGCAGCACCAGACCTGGCACGCCTTGTGAAATCAGGGCGTCCAGGCAGATGTTGTGAGGCGATTCATGATAGAAGTCCGGATAGGCGCGCGCCAGCTTCACGGATTGAAAGGCGGGAAATTCAGTAGCGAATGTTTCCGGCCCCACGCCGACGATGGGGTGCCGGCGAACCAACCCCAGGGAGTCCCGCCAAACCATGAGGCGCGGGCCTCCTTGCTGATCTTGGGTCCACTGCACCAGCCGGTCACGGAATCGCGTCCCGGCGGGTGACATGTAAAACCCAGCTCCCCCCAGCAACAGGACGACGGCAGCCAGGATCCCACGGAAGTTGAGCCTTGCGCGAACTTTCCAAACGAAGACCAGCGCGCCTGCCACGATGCCCAACAGTCCGGCTCGGGTGCCCGTGAGCACCAGCGCCACTATCCCGATTGCGGCGACCATCTGTGCCGTGATTTTCCAGGATCTCCGCGTCTCGAAAACCGCCAATCCGGCGGCGACGAAGACCACCATGAGCAGGTAATTCGCGAAATAAGTCGCATGACCGATCGGGCCTGGCGGTCGAATGATCCTGAGATTGTCGTAGGCGGTGACGTAGGTGCTGGGATCCATCCAGGGATCCCGGCCCAAGTATTGGAGGATGCCATACGCCGCAGCCAGACAGCCGGTGAAACAAACGATTCGGAGAAGCCACACAATCTTCGCCCGGGACACTGTCAGCCAGGCGGCGGAGAGAAAGCAAAACAGCAAGATCGCCGCCTGCTCCAGGGCGCCAAATCGCCGCCAGCCGGTGCCCAGAAACGCCAGTGTCCAATCGCGTGAGAACGCTGCGGAGATGAATACGGAACAGATTTGCGCGCCTACTAAAATTGCGTACCAGAATCCGAGGCGGTCGGAAAGAAGAACCGCAATCCCGGATTGCAATTCCTCGAAAAACAGCAGCAGGAGGGCCGCGCCCAGCAGCACCAACGCGACCTTGGGCACCACGTCGAAATAAATGAGCAGGTGAGGAGCAATTACGAGAGGCACCAAGGCCACGACAAGACACACGATGACTCCAATACCAAACTGCGAATTCCACATGGCGGCTAAGATTGTGCTATATTTCCAAGTCTAACAGCGAGAATAATGAAGAGAGCCGCATACGTCTGCGTGTGTTTCTCGGTGTCGATCGCTCTCTTTCTGCGCGTATCCCCGCTCGAGTCGCAGTCACGGCGCGTGGACGATAAGAAAGTCGACACGCCGCCTGCGCGGTCCCCGGAACAAACCACCGGTCCCCTGAACGATTTCCTGCGCCGCGGCCTGGCGTCCAGCCCCAGTAAGGCGTCTACGCCGACCACGCCAGTTGTTTCCGTGGGTGGACTTTCGGTGAGCGGATCGGCTTCCTTTGTGTATAACGGCGGCGCGGCCCCGCAGGCGCAAACCATCACCGTCAGCAGCTCGGCTGGAGCGATCAGCTTCGGGACCACCGTGACCAGCGGTGGATGGCTGAGTGTCAATCCGGGCTCGGGAACAACGCCCGCAACATTGAGCGTCTCCGCGAATCCCACCGGACTGGCTAACGGCACTTACGGTGGTTCCATTGCGGTGTTCGGTTTGTCGAGTGCCACCACGGCAACGGTGTCGGTCAGTTCGGTGTCAGCCAGTTTGGTGGTCAACGTCAGTTCCCAACAGACTCTGACCCTCAGCGCGTCATCGATCCCCCCTGCGCTCGCTGGGGTGGTTTACTCCGCGACGCTGGGCGTGACAGGCGGCACGCCGCCGTATAAGTGGTCGGGCTCGGGATCGCTTCCGGGAGGGATGAGCCTGAGCTCGGGCGGGGTCCTGAGCGGAACACCGTCGCAGGCCGGTGCGTACTCCTTCACCGTAACCGTCCAAGACAGCTCAACGCCGCCGTTGACGGCATCGGGGAGCTTCAATCTGATCGTTACGCAACCGTCAACGCTGCTTTCGGTTTCCGCTCAGCAGTTGAGCTTCTCCTATGTGCAGGGCGATTCCAACACGCCGGCTCCGCAGAGCTTCGGAGTGCTGAGCAACCCGAGCGGCACCGCGGTCGCGGCGACCTCCGCCACCAGCGACGGCGGATCCTGGTTGATCGTATCGCCGAACTTCGGCCCACAGGGCCAGACGCCGGGCACGATCACCGTGTCTGTGGACACTACGAAGGTGGTGGGGCCGAACACCTACACCGGCGAGATCAACATCAGCGCCCCTGAGGCGAGTCCTTCCAACGCGAGCGTCTATGTGACGTTTCAGGTAGGCGCGGCGCAACCCCCGCAACTGAGCGTGACTCCTCCCCAAAGCTTTGCTCTGCCACAGGCTGGCCAAAGCCAGGGAACCGTGGGAGTGTCCAACATCGGCGGCGGCACGCTGAACTATACCAGTGCGGCCACCTCCGATTTCAATTGGCTGACGATCGCGGGCGGGAGCCAGGGGAATGTCACGCCGTCAACACCGGCCAGCGTCGGTTTTACGGTGAACGCCGCTAACGTTCCGCCCGGGCTTCACTCGGGGCGGATCGCGGTAACCGACCTTGGCGGCACCAGCGCCTCCAATCCCCAGATTTCGAACGTGGCGCTGCTGGTGAACGGAACCCAACCCACAATCCAGCTTTCGCAAGCGGGCTTGACGTTCTACTCGGTGCAGAATACGAACGTGGTGCCGCCGTCGCAATCGGTAGCGATTTTCAACTTGGGTTCGCAGACTTTTTCGTGGTCCACGCAACCGATCCAGTACGCTGGGACAACTCAAGGTTGGCTGACGGTGACGGCGTCCGGCAGCAGCGACCCCGGATCACCGGGACAGGCCACCGTGTGGGTGAACCCGGCAGGTTTAGCGGAAGGGCAATATTATGCGACGGTGAACGTGACCTCAGCGGGGGCGGCCAACTCCCCTCAGAGTTTCACCGTGCTGCTGAATGTGGTGGGGCAAGGCCAGTTGGGATCGTCGCCGCAGGTATCCACTTCGGGGACGATTTTGGCGGCTCCGGCGGGAAGCACGGCCGCGGTGACACAAACCATCACTATGGTTAGTCCGGCGGGCCTGAGTCCCAGCTACAGCACCAACGTGTTCACCTCGGGCGGCGGCAACTGGCTGTCCGTGACGCCCGCGGCCGGATCCCTGGGCGTAAGCGGGATCGCGCCCTTGACGATTCAAGCCAGCGCCGCGGGCGTGGCCACGGGGGTGTTCTACGGGACGGTACAAATCGCGTTTGGAGACGGGACCATTCAAACCATCCAGGTAGCATTGGTAGCCACATCCGGGGCATCCACATCCGGCGCCGACGCGAGGCTGAGGTCCAATGCGGTAGGGCGCCCCGACGCCTCCGGCGGTTGCACGCCGAAGACGCTGGTGGCGACGTTCACCAGCCCCGGGGAGAACGCGCAACTGCAAGTAGAGCAGGCGCAAACATTCCAGGTGCAGATCTCCGACGACTGCGGCAATCCGCTTTTAACTTCGGAGAACCCCACTGTCGAGCTGGTGAATGCTTCCACCAGTCCGAACGCATTGTTAGCCACTCTGACGTCCACCCCAACCTCTAACGGCCTCTGGACGGGCTCCTGGACTCCATCGATGCAGGGAGCCGTGCAAGTGCGCGTGTATGCGTCGCGAGGACTGACTTTCGGGGGTATTTCGACACCTCCGCCGCCGCAATCGGTGGTGGATGTGACGGTGCTGCCGGCGAATGCCGATGCGGCCGCACAGCCCGCGGGCGTTATCAACGGAGCCAGTTTCGACACCAGCATTCAGGGGCTGGTTGTACCGGGCGGCTACGTATCCATCTACGGGCAGCGAATGGCGGACGACACAGCTCAAGCCACGGGCGGTTCGCTCGCACCCACTTTGGGCAACGCCCAATTGCTGTTGGGCGGGCAGCCTCTGCCGCTGCTGTTTGTGAACTCGGGCCAAGTCAACGGGCTGATCCCGCAAAATCTGGCGCTGAATAGCAGCATTCAACTGCAGGTGGTTCGCGACAACACACAGTCGGTGCCGGTGCCGGCTTTGGTGACGGATCTGCAGCCGGGCATCTTCACCACCGCGCAAACCGGGCAGGGGCAAGGATCGATCCTGATCGCTGGAACCGGCACGGTAGCGGGACCCGGACCCGGGCCGGCGCAGCAGCCGGTGAGCCCCGGACAGTACCTCGAGATCTACGCCACCGGGTTGGGCCAAGTGATGGGAACCGGCGGGGCGGCTCCGCCGGGGGATGGGCAACCGGCGCCCGCTTCAGGCTCGCCGCTATACACCACTGCCGCTACGGCGACCGTGACCATCGGCGGGGTGAGTGCACCTGTCGCTTTCGCGGGGTTGGCGCCCGGTTTCGTGGCCCTGTATCAGGTGAACGTGCAGGTGCCGGCCAGCGTGCAGGCGGGCAGCGCCGTTCCTGTGGTGCTGACCATGACCGACGGCAGCGGTTACTCGGCGTCTTCGCAAATGGTGACCATCGCGGTCTCTGCGCCCGCCGTCGAAAGCGCCGCCGACCACTCCGGCGGCAGGGTCGCCCCGGGCGAGATTGTCGTGCTCCATCCCCCCAATGCCGGACCGGAGGACCTCCTGGGCTTCCAACTGGACGGCGATGGAAAAGTGGCCACGGTCCTCGCGGACACCCGCGTCTGGTTCGATGGCTTCCCAGCCCCGCTGGCCTACGCGGTCAGCGGCAATGTGATGGCCGTGGTCCCTTACGAAATCTCCAACCAGAGCACAACCAAGGTGGTGGTGGAGTACCAAGGCAAGCTCGCGCCGCCCGTGACCCTGGACGTGGTCCCCAGCACGCCCGCGTTGTTTACGCTGGATTCCACCGGAAAAGGGCAAGCGGCCATGTTGAATGAAACCGGCTGCTGCAACTCCCGCCACGACCCCGCCGCGAGGGGCAGCATCGGCGTGCTCTATGCGACCGGCGAAGGTCAGACCACTCCGCCGGGGATCACCGGAAGCGTCAGCTTCCATGACCGCATCGCCGACTACCCCTCGCCCCAGCTCCCCGTGCATGTGACCGTTGGCGGCCAAGAGGCCGAAATCGTCTATGCCGGCGATGCACCCAATGCCGTTGCCGGCTTGATTCAGGTGAACTTTCGTGTGCCTGCGAACGCCCCTATCGGCGATGCCGTTCCACTGGTCCTCTCCATCGGCGATTCCCGCAGTCCCGACGGAGTGACCATGGCCATCCGATCGGCGGTGAAGCGAATTCTCGTTGTCGATCCCGACCCCGCCGCTCGCAATTGGTTCAAGAAGGTACTCGTCGGCGCTTCCTATGACGTGTCGACGGCGCGGAATGGCGTCGATGCCGTGAACCAAGCCAAGCTTCACCCCACCGACCTGGTCATCTTCAGCCTGGCGATCCCCGAGAAGGAGCGCATGGATTCAATTCGCGCCATCCGCGCCGCATGGTCACAGGTCAGTGTCGCCGCAACCACCCCCGGTTCCGTTCTCGATCCCGCCACTTTAAGAGGCGCCGACCTGCTCGGCGCGCAGACCATTTTCACCCATCCGCTGGATTCGCAATCCGTCCTCCGGCGCGTGCGTGAGCTCCTGCGCAGCCATCCCACGCCCTACACGACAGATGAGCAACGCACGCCGCCCCTTTCCCTCCGCGCCGGCGTCCAACGTTAGACCGGGGTCATGATGTGGCGCGCGCCACGAGGCCGCGGGAGGACCTTTAGATCTCGATCTCTCCGGTGCTGTCGCCGATGCTCGCCGCCTCCACGCCGAGCTTGTGCAGAATCGTGAGCAGAGTGTTCGCATGCGGCGTTCCCTCCGGCATCACGCAATGCAGGTTGCCCTTCAGTTGGCCTCCGGCGTGGCCCGCCAGCAAGATCGGAAGCCGCCGGTGGTTATGCGTGTTCGAATCGCCCATCGGACTGCCGTACAGCACCAGCGAATGCTCCAGCAGATTGCCGTCGCCGTCCGGCGTGCTTCTGAGTTTTTCAAGAAAATACGGAATCAGACTCGCGTGATAGCGGTTGAGTTTCGCGAATTCCTCGATCCATTCCGGGTTTTCGTTATGGTGCGAGAGCGTGTGAAACGGCATCTTGACTCCGCTTTCCGGAAACACCCGGTTACTGGTATCGCGGCTCATTTTGAATGCCGCAACGCGGGTGATCTCGGCCGCGAACGCCAGCGCCTGCAAATCGAACATCAGCTTGACATGTTCTTCCCATGAATCCGGCACGCCCAGAGGAGCCGCCGCCAGCTCCCGCGCGGCAACGCCGGCGTTGTGTTTTTCGATCGCCTGAATGCGCCGCTCAATTCCGCGAATCTCTTCGAGATGTTTGTCGATCCGCGCCCGGTCCCTCGCACCGACGTCGCGTTGCAGCCTGGCTGCGTCCGGCGCGATTCCATCCAACACGCTCCCCCGTGCCGGAGCCCGCGAGGCGGCGCCGAACAAATTCTCAAAGGCCACTCGCGGATTCACCGTCATCGGCAGCGGATCGGTGGGCGACGCCCAACTGATCGTCTGCGAGTAAATGCAGCTATAGTTAAACCCGCAGGAGCCGTTCAATCCAAAGTTTTCAATGCACAGTTGGATCGACGGCAAACGCGTATCCTGCCCGAGCTTCTGCGCGTACACCTGGTCGATGGAGATGCCGTTGGATATATCCGGGCCCGCGGTCTGTTTCGCATGCGCCCCCGTAAGGAACACCGCGCTCGAACGGAAGTGATCCGCGCCTCCCTCCGTGGGCGACTGAGCTTCCGCCAGCCGCGCATCCGTACCGGTGACGATCGTGATGTACTCGCGGAACGGCGCTAATGGCTCCAGCGAATATGAAAACTCGAAATCGGCCCCACGCTGCTTCGGACTCCAATAGTTCTTGCTGTCGCCTTCGGGAGTGCTGCCGGCCGCGCCATGCACCATTTCGATGCATGCCAGACGGCTTCGGGGAATCGCCGCGGTCTTGCGCAAAGGCGTTTGCGCGGGCGCCATCGCATCCAGAAATGGAAGAGCCACCGTCGCGCCCATCCCGCGAAGTACCCTACGGCGCGAGATATGTTTCTTCGTTAGGAACATCGCTCAAAGCCTCCTGCCGCGTGCCCGCATGCTACATCGAAAATTATACCCGGCTTGAGGAGCCACCTGCGCCGCACGCTTCTGCGTGGGGATGGCGCCGCCGCCGTTCCCATCGCGATTCAGGTTGGCACCGCATCAAGCCAGGCCGGCGTGTCCATCGCCGTGTCCGCACCCTGAGCGATATAGTGCACTAACACCAATCGTTCGTCCTTGCGGGTTCACGGCGGGTCGGCACAGGGTGTCGTATGATGTTGAAGCACCCAGCATCGATATCCAATGCGTGGTAAGAAAGAAGAGAGCTGGGTGGGCCTGAGGATGCAGATGAAATCCAACAACAGCATTTCCATGATCTCGGCGGCATTGGTGGCGTTGGTTGCGGGAGCCGCCATGCTGCTTGCGCAGTGGCCGAAACACCCCACGGAGGGGCCAAAAACCGAGAGCGGTGAACTCGACATGAAGGCGCCTGCTCCGAAGGCGCCGGACGGACATCCCGACCTTTCCGGACTGTGGCAGCCCATGCGCCGTAATCCAGCGAACGGAAAAGGGAAGGGCAAGGGCACGGGCGGAGCCGCGCCGGTGCGAGCGCCGGGTGAGCCCCCAGCCGCGCAGTTCGGCGACCTCGGCGTGGGCTTTGAGAAAGGACTTCCCTACACCGAATGGGGCCGGCAAATACGGGACGAACGCAAGGCGAACGATAGCAAGGACAACCCCGACGCCCACTGCCGGCCGCTCGGGTTGATGCAGCTCCACACGCATCCTTTTGAGAAGAAGATCGTGCAAGGGCCAGGAACGATCGTCATCATGTACAACGCCAACAATGACGTCCGCCAGATCCTTACGAATGGCCAGACCCTGCCCGAAGTGGGTCCGCAGCTTGCGCCTTGGTGGTACGGCTACTCGGTGGGCAAGTGGGAAGGCGATACCTTAGTGGTCACCACCGTCGGATTCCGCGACGACGTGTGGCTGGATGTGAATGGGAGCCCGTTGACGGGTACCGGGAAAATTGTGGAGCGCTTCACGCGTCTCAACTTCGGCACGCTGCAAATCGACGTCACCATCGAAGATCCGAAGGCGTATACGCAGCCATTTACCGTCCGCGTGATGCAGCAATTGATGCCCGATACGGAACTCTTCGAGTCGGTTTGCGAGGACCGGGACGCGGTGCACTATGTGGGCGACCTGGATGCCAAGCAGAAGGCGCCCCAGAAATAGTCGCCAAAGTCACTTCCACACGGGGGACCCGAGTAGATATAGAATGTCCATTACGCGCGCGGTGTTCCGCGCAACCACTCCTGGGTATGGAGCGAAGATATGGAGCGAAGACAAGGAACGAAGATAAGGAGCGAATATGTGCGATCAGGATCATTCTAAGGACGAACTGGAGCGGTACGAGGCTCTCGGATTGATAACACGAAAGCAATTCGGCGTCATGTTGGGAGCAGGCATGGCCATGATGCTGCCAAGCGTCGTGAACGCGGCTACCGTGACAGAATCGGACGTGAACGTGAAGACGCCGGACGGCACAGCGGATTGCTACTTCGTGCATCCCGCCACCGGCACGGCCCCAGGTGTTCTGATGTGGCCGGACATTTTCGGACTGCGGCCGGCGTTCCGCCAGATGGGTAAACGGCTCGCCGAATCGGGCTATTCGGTGCTGGTCGTGAATCCGTTCTACCGTAAGCAGAAAGCCCCGACCGCATCCAAGGGCGGCGCCACTCCCATCCAGGAGGTGATGCCGTTCATGCAAGCTTTGAACGAGACGACGCACATGACCGATGCGAAGGCGTTCATCGGGTGGCTGGACCAGCAACCCTCGGTTGCCAAGAACCGGAAGATGGGCACGCAGGGGTATTGCATGGGCGGGCCGATCGCGTTTCGCACCGCGGCCGCCATGCCCGATCGCGTCGGCGCAGTCGCCTCCTTCCATGGGGCCGCACTCGTGACGAATATGCCGAACAGCCCGCATCTTCAGGCCGCCAAGACCAAGGCGCAGTTCCTCGTGGCGATTGCGGAAAGTGACGACAAGTCGACTCCAGATGCCAAGACAGCGATGAAGGACACGTTCGCCAAGGCTGGCCTGCCCGCGGAAATCGAGGTGTACACCGGCTCCATGCATGGCTGGTGCCCGCCGGATACGAACGTCTACAATGAGCCGCTGGCCGAGAAGGCATGGAGCCGTCTGCTCGTGCTATACGGCAAAGCTCTCGCCTGAACTCCCAGGGCCTTCGCGGGTCCGCCTTTCGCCTAAAGGCCACAGGACGCCACGTAAGGGGCGCACGGCCCCTTACGTGCTGCAATCTCCTTGGGGAAAGGAGAATGACCATGCACAAGTGTATAAACGTCCGCCGCGCCATATTCGCCCCCGTTGGTATCGCGCTTCTCTTTGCCGCCGCATCGTCGGCACAGGAGGTGAAGACGAACTACGATCACGGAGCGGATTTTAGCCGCTACAAGACGTTCTCCTGGGAAAAGATCCAAATAGCAGATCCTGCCTCGGCTGATCGGATCAAGGCGGCCATCGCCGCGGACCTGACCGCGAAAGCTGGCTGGCGGCCGGTGGAATCGGGCGGCGATATCGCAGTCATGGCGCTGGAAATAGACGAGACTCACCAAACTCTCAACACCTATTACGATGCCTTTGGAGGCATCTGGAGTTGGAAAGGCGGATACACAGATTTCACCACGACGATTGACACCTACCAGGTCGGTACTCTGGTTGTCGATCTGTTCGACGCGAAGACAAAGAAGCTGCTCTGGCGAGGATCGTCCAGCAAATCGCTTTCTAACAGGTCCGACAAAAACTTCAGGAATCTGGATAAGGGTGTGCAGAAGATGTTTGAGCGTTTTCCGCCCGCCAAGCAAGCAAAAAGCGACCCTGCTTGCATCTCCACCGCAAGGACATTTTTCTTGGCCCAGTCTTGGAGCTGACCCGCTGTTTCCCGGTACGCATCCGGGGTCCAGACTTTGCCGGACCTGACATTCCAGCCGATTCCCGTCAGCTCCCGTTCGGTCGGCGGCACAGCCCCGCCAGGGCAGGCCACCTCGGAACCGTCGGAGCTAACGATTTCTGAAGCATTCAAAGACAGCGTGTTCCTCCAGCGCTGAATTTCAGACTCCGATTTATTGCGCCTATTTTCCCAATCCTTCTAACCACTTCGCACTTTCGCTCCAACGCAGCCCGAAATCTTTCCGCTACGCTTCAATCAAGAAGTACGTTGCTCGGCCGAGCAGATCGTTGTAATGGTGAATTCCGCGTC
>Ga0209415_10013550_pt1 | contig 13431 bp, 14 predicted proteins | sample PeaSoiSIISIP2007_FD_187696 | JGI IMG/M metagenome (GOLD analysis project Ga0209415, IMG submission 187696) | Peat soil microbial communities from Weissenstadt, Germany - SII-SIP-2007 (SPAdes) (version 2) | ecosystem: Environmental > Terrestrial > Soil > Wetlands > Peat | place: Germany... | reverse complement strand
CGTTCCCATTCGGCCTCGGTCGGCAAACGGAACTTTGTTCCGGGCGTCGCCCTGCCGATGGTTTCGCTTAGCCATGCACAATAGAGGACGGCATCGTGCCACGATATTCCGACCACGGGCTGCTCGGGATGATTGAGCGCGGGATCGCTCCAGAAAGGCGGCGGCAGAGTTTTGGTGTCGCGCAGAAACTCCCCGTAGTCGGAGTTCGTGACCTGCCGGGCGGCCAGCAGGAATTCGTCAACCCACACGCGATGCACGGGCCTTTCGTTATCCTGTCCGCTTTCGCAGCCCATGAGGAACCAGCCGGCGGGAATGCGGACGAGCGCGGGAACAGATATTTCGGCTTGGGACGGGGAGATCGGTTGCCTCGGTTGCGTTCGTCCTTTCGTTTCCTTGATTTTGAGCATCGGTGTCACAGTGCCCGCAGCGCGCGGACTACGTCGTCGATTTTATTCTCCTGAAACAAGCGGATACCCGCAACACCAGCCGCTCCCGCTTGCAGACACGATGCGGCGTTTTCGATTGTGACGCTACCGAGGGCGAGGACGGGGATCTTCGCCTGGCACGCTTCGCGCAAGGCGGCAAGGCCGACAGGGGGCGTTGCGGCAGCGCCACGTTTTCCAAATACCGGAGCGAAGACGGCGAAGTCGGCTTTCTCGGACTCGGCGCGCAGAACATCGGCGGGAGTGTGGCAAGAAGCAGCCACGAGAAAGTGGTCAGGGGCCGGTGGGCGGTGGGCAGAAAACTCCACAATCACGCGCACTTCCCGGGGCGACAGATCGTTGGCACGGAGATGAACGCCGTCGGCTCCCACGGCCAGTGCGACATCTGTGCGGGAGTTGATGAAAAGGCAAGTTCTCGGTTCTCGACCTGTTCTCAGTTCTCGGTCCTCAGTTCTCAGTCGAGTCTCGTCGCGCAGGGCAGTCAGCGCGTTCCTCGCCAGCAGTTCCAGTTCCTTCGCGCTGAGATCTTTCTCGCGGAGCTGGATGTAGTCGACGCCCGCACGCGCGGCTTCGGCAACTTTCGCGAGCAGGGCTCGGCAGCGCGTGTCCTCGTCGCCGCGAAACTGGCTTCGGTCGGTGATGTAGTAGAGAAGGCAGCGATCCGCCATCATCTCTCAGCGTACTACGGACGCACACGGAAGGAACTAGTCAGGCGGAGCGAACGGGAGCTTCACCAAGGCGCGTGCGGGGCAAGGTGAGGAAAATAATCAGGATTATGAGCCCGAAGATGGCGAGGATAAAAATGCTGCCTTCCGGGCCGGTGACGCCGCCACTCAAGATCGGCCTACCAACTGGATGAGTGGCGAAGAGGTGGTGTTGCACCATGATTCCGCTGTCGGCGACTCCGTAAAGGAACGATTGAGACCAGTCCCACGCCGTGTGGAAGCCAATCGCCCACCAGAGAAAGCCGGTACGCCATAGACTGAGGCAGAAGACAATGCCAGCCAGTCCCGCGGAGAGCAGTCCGATGGGGGATTCGCCTGGATTCTTGCCATGGCCGAGGCCGAAGAGGAAGGAGATGATCACGGCGGATGTCCAGAAGCCAAAGGCTTCGCCGTGGGGCGTCTTCAAAGCCCACCGGTAGAGGCCGGCAAGGCCGCGCGTCAGCGTGTATTGGACGTATCCACGGGTGAGGTACTCCTCGAGCAGGCCGACCAGAAGGAAACCGAGCAGCCACGTTGCTCCGTAACGAACAACTTCGCTGCCAAAGAGCAGGCGTCGGTCGATCACGAGCAGTCCGGTCTTCCACAGGCTCAAAACCAGAAGAGAAAGACAAACGACCCCCCAGGCAAGTCCGGCGAAAAAGTGCGCAACTTTATGGCTGCCACCAAGGCCGTACACGGAGTAGGAACGGCGCTCGATCTTCGACATAATCCAGGTGACGAAGAGAAGCACGACGAAGGGGATGGACTCAAAGAGTATGCCGCTTTTGGCGGAGATCTCCGCGGGGGGCTTGGCGGCGTTGGGATCAACGGGGTGGACCTTGTGCATTACGAAGTTTGTCGCAACGACAATCACCGCTAACATGGCGATGAAGACGAGCAGGCTCCAGCCGGCCCGGAGGCCATCTTGGCCGATGAATATCTTGTGAAGAAGGTGCGGCTGCGCCCGCGCGATGGGTGCGCCTGGTTCGGTGGGGATCGGCGTCGGGTCGGGATTCGGCGTGTCCTCGAGATTCAATGCGCCTCCTCGTGCTTCAAGAATAATGTCAGATTCTTACTTTCCAGCGTATCGCAGCGTAAATACCTCGGAAACACAGCCTGAAGCAGTGTATACGGAGTCGGAACGCTGGGGGTCTCCTTGCCGCAGGCGCTACATGGCCCGCTGCTCTCACTTACGGTCAAGGGCGCTCGGACAAGAGTGTCCGCGCCACACGGGCTTACGGCCGCGTCTTGGCAATCTCGGGCACCGCTGCTTCTCCCGTGCGCTTGGGTTGTGGCGGGGCGAGATGATACGTGGTCAGTCCTTCTTTCAGGAACTCGAAACTTTCTTCCGGCGAATCCGACATCTTGAAAAGGTCGAGGTCGCCCGGAGAGATGGTGCCGGCATCGACCATCGCTTCGAAATTGAGAATCTTCTTCCAGTACGCGCTGCCGTAAATGACGACAACAATTTTCTTGGCCAGCTTCTCCGTTTGGGCGAGGGTGAGGATTTCAAAAAGCTCGTCGAGCGTGCCAAAGCCGCCGGGAAAAATCACCAGCGCCTTGGCCAGGTACGCGAACCAGAACTTGCGCATGAAGAAATAATGAAACTCGAAGTTGAGCGACGGCGTGATGTAGGGGTTCGGATTCTGCTCGAAGGGCAGGTTGATATTTAGGCCGATGGTTTTTCCTCCCGCTTCGTGGGCGCCGAGATTGGCCGCTTCCATGATGCCCGGGCCGCCGCCGGTGGTGACGACGAAGCGGTGACGCTTGGCGGGAATATGCGTGGACCATTCCGTCAGCAGGCGGGCCAACCGGCGCGCTTCCTCGTAGTAGCGAGCCATGTCAACCGCGGCCTCGGCGCGCTTCATATCCGTGGCTTGCTGCGCGGCGGAGAATTGGGCACCGTTGCTGCGGACCTCGGTCAGACGGCTGCTGGCACTATCGCGGCTGTGGATGCGGGCGGAGCCGAAAAAGACGACCGTGTCCTGAATCTGCTCGCGGCGGAAGCGCGAGAGCGGCTCGCTATACTCGCTCAGCAGCCGCAGAATTCTACCGTCAGGACTGTTGAGAAATGGTTCATTCTTGTAGGCGAGGGGAGCGGGTTTTATTTTTGGATCGGCCATAATTCAGCGCTAATTGGTAATTTGCGATTTGTAATTGGTAATTTCAACCCCTCCGGCCCCGCATGAGCGTCTTGGTCTTAAATTACAAATTACAAATTGCCAATTGCAAATCCCCTCATTCCTCTTCCTGGTATTGAATGGCCTCCCAAAATCCGATCCACACATTGAGCACGCCCAAGCCGGTCGCGACCCCGCGCGCAAAGCCACTGGCGACCACCGCGCGCAGCGTGGGATACGGGAGTAGGAGCGGATTGTCCGACCACTCCGGGCGCCAAGGCAGGATGATGAGCATCACCCCCAGCGTCGCGCACAAAAATACGAACAAAAGCACTCCGATGCGGCGGAGCCATAGACGCGCAACCGAAGGCGAGGACCTCGCAACGGAAACTGGGTCTGGGACTGAATCGCCCGGGACGGATGCTTCCGCCGGAGGTTTGAGCTCCCCGACACTGCTGGGTTCGCCGGCAAAAGGCAGCTTGCGGTCGGAAATCATCGTTGCGGAATCATCGCTTGGACATCATGCACGCGTCGTTGTCTGTAAGGCCGTGGGGTGAGCATTGGACCGCCGTCATCCCCAGCGCAAGTTCCGAACCCACTTGGTGCATTCTACAGGGAATTCAGAGCAGTTGCCGAGCTTCGCCACCCCATCAAGCCAAATCCGGGCTTGACGGGGGCCCCGGTTCGCCCGGCTGGGCAGGTGAGGGCACATGCCCTACGTGAGGCTCTAAGATTTCAGAGCCTGAATGCGATCGGCCACGTCACGATAATCGATGTTCGTGCCGTATACGCTGGTGAAATGACGCAGGGCCGCGGGCTTGTCCTGGGCACTTTCGCAGGCTGACCCAAGTTCGTAGTTGATGGCCAGACGCGCTTCGTCATCGAGTCCAGGAATGTTCAGCGCCTTTTCATACCAGCGAATGGCGGCTTCCGGAACCCCTTTATCAAGGAAGCACTGGGCCAGCCAGGTGTAAGTTTGCACGGGTTGGGCAAAGGCATGGCCGCGCTCAATGGAGGTACAGACCTTCTGCAATTCAGCGATGGCTTCGTCGAGCAGTCCCATTTCGCGGAAGGCCACGCCGAGGTTGTAATGCGTTTCCGGATCGTCGTCACCGGCTACAACGTCTTCTTCGAGTTCCTGCTTCAACTCCCCGAACATCTCCGAAAGATCGATGCTGCCGGAGGGATGCATGGCCTGAGCTCCGGCACCCAGGGGACGCACGAGAGCGGGACTGTAGCTCATGGTAGAAGCGCTCATAGCGGGCGCGGCAGCGGTGGCAGCGCCTCCCGCCGATGCGGCTATTGCCGGTATCGGCACGACCGGCGGCGCAGGCGGAATTTCAACATCAGGATGTGCCTCTTCAATCTGCGCCACAGGTTCAAGTGCCGCGGGCTCATCGGCCACCGGCTGCGGTTCCGGCTCGCTCGTTCTGTCTGCCGCTGGCGCTGGCGCAACCGGCCAGCCCGGCAATACCCGCTTGGCGGGCGGCGGTGCTTGCGGGAAAGAATCCCCGAGCGAAGCTTCAAGATCGGCGACAAACGCGTTCAGCTCGCTGGTCGGAGCGGATGCGGCATGCGCCGGTTCCAGCTCAGGCGCGGACTCCGCCGGAGCCTCCTGGTGGATTTCGTCGTGAGTCTCCTGGTGATACCCGGCCAGCAGATCGGGCGACGCCTCGATCTCGGAACCGGGCTGGGCCTCCATTTCAACTTCGAAATCGGCGGGCCCGTTGGCATTGATTTCGTCGGCATTGATCTCGGTGATTTCCGGTTCCGGCTCGGCCGGCGGCTGGCCGGCAGCTGCAATCGCAGCCCGCAACGGATCGAGAATGCGGCTATCGCTGGTCAGGGACTCGAGCTTTTCGAGACCGGCGTGGGCCTGGTCGGTCATGAAGTGCTCGAGATAGAAACGGATTTCTTCCACCGTCTCCGCAATCTCGGGATTGCTGGAGAGATCGGCTTCGACGGCAGCCGGCACTTCGGCGACCGGAACGTTCTCGTCGACCGAAAGCGAATGCTCCCATTCGGAGGCAACGTCAGACGAAGGATCAGGCGCGCCGGAGGGCGCATGAGCGGCTAAAGCGTGATCGGTCGACGCATGCTCAGTCAAGTCATGACTGGACAAATCATGGTCAGGCGAATCATGGACGGCGAATTCTGGATGCACGGCATCGGCACCTTCGCGAGCCGCAGTCGTCGGCCAAGCCGCAGTCACAGCAGCGGATCGCGCAGCGGGCGATGAAGCCAGGGCGGGCGAAGCGACCTCTGAGGCGGCAGATGTCGCCGATCCCATGGATAATGGGCCGGCCGCCGCGCTCTGTTCATAGCGCGCAGCCAACTCGCCATAGCGCACGGCTTCATCCGGATAACCGGCATCGTGGTAAACACTTTCCAGCGTGCGGCAACAGACGGCAGCTTCGGTAAAGCGATGGAAACGGGTGTGCAGCGCGGCCAGGCGCTGGTTCAGGCGCGCGTCGCGCGGCGCCTGGGGCAGAACGCCCAGCAGGGGGACGACCGCCTTGTCGGGCAAGTTGTATGAAAGGAAAAGATCGGCGTCAGTGACCGCTGAACGCACCGCGATGGCGATGTCATCGGGATACGCCTGATCGATGACCGGGGCAATCGCTTCCAACTCCTCCACGATGACCGCCCCTTCTTCGGCGGTGATCCCGAGGGCCGGCGCCGCTCCCTCCATGCGCGACACCACCTGCTGATAGTTCTGCATGTGGAGCTGGTTCTGGGGCTCGGTGGTGGCCAGCATCTGGTACAGATCGCGAGCGCGAGCCAGGTTTCCGTCTTTGACGGAGGCGTGCGCCAGAAGCTCAGTCACTTCGTTGACGTGTGTGCTCTCGCCCGCCTTATTCATCAGGAGCAAGAGCGAGTCCAGCGCGGCGGCATCGTCGCGCACATGGGTGATCATGGTATGCAAGCTGCCCAGCAGCTTGGTCGAGTCCGTCGCCAGCAGGCGATCGGCATGCCGGGTGTAAATGTCGAGCGCCTCGCGATATTGACCGAGGCGGGCGCAACCCTCCGCCAGCAAAAACAGCCCCTGGGGATCGTTGTGCACGGTGAGCAGCTTCTCGGCAATGGGAGGACTCTTGACCAGGTTCCCAGCCTTCAGATAAGCCCGCAGCAGGTCGCGTAAACCATCGGGATGAGAATCGAGGTCGGAGGCCTTCTCCAGGTGCTCGATAGCGCTCTTGGGATCGTCGGCCTCGAGAGCGGCTTTGCCGCGCAGCAGCAGCACATAACTATTGCCGGGCTCGAGCACCTGCATCCGCTTCAGCAGATCTTCGGCGGCTGCCAGCGAACCACGGGCGCGCAACGATTCCGCCGCAGCGCTGAAAATCTCCCACGCTTCTTTCTTTTTTCCCAAGCGCACATAGACTTCGGCGAGTTTGACCCGCATGGGTACATTTTCCGGGTCCATTTCGAGGACCTTCTGGAAAAGGCGCACCGCCTGGTCGAGGTCCCCGGCCTTCATGAAGTCTTCGGCCACTTGCAGATATTGGGCGCGGGCATCGTTGAACAAGCCCTGCTGGGTGTAGAGTTCCGCCAGCTTCAGCGAGGAATCCACGCTCGGCTGCAGCTTGGTGATCTTTTTGTACATGGCGATGCCCTTAACGGTGAAGCCCTGGGCAGCGTAGGCATCGCCCACCTTCTTGAAGCAGTCGATGGCTTTTTCGCTGTCGCCGAGACGGGCGTAGAGATCGCCGATGGTGTTGTTGACGGTCAGGTCCTTGTCGTCGTTCTTCAGGACCTTTTCATACTCAGCAATGGCGTTCTGCAGCTTGCCCTGCTGCACAAACTTTTCCGCGGCGCTGAGAACCTTCTGCTTGTTGAACCCAAAACCAAACGCCATAGGGAGCGGACTCCAGCCTTTTTCCTGTCCAACGCCAGCGATTTCCACCAGCGCCGAACGGCTCCGAACCTCGCCGGGAGATTCCCGGACGAAACCCCGCAAACCCGCGCAATCAACATCGCCGAGTAAGACCGCGGAGTAAGGTAATTGTAAGGCCGGGTACTCGCAGTCCGATGGTTACCGACGATTACCGGGGTTACCGAAAGGGAGTGTACGTCCGGTTCCGGAAAACCCCCGGCTTCCCCCTTCCAGAACGGGAGCGAAGCTGCAACCAGATGCCGCCGCAGCCCTTCATGGTGTATTCTGCAGCCCCTGCGTTCTGAACTGCGCGGGTGAGGAAGAAACGTGAAATCAGCGAAAACAAGCCCGACCCCGGCCAACAAAACAGATCCCAAAGTGGATCTCTACGACAGGCTCATCGCCACTATCCCCGGGATCGAGCGCAAGGGCGATGCCAATCCTTACACCTCTCTGAACGGCAACATGTTTACGCTGCTGCAAGGCTCCCGATCCCTGGCCATTCGGCTTCCGGAGGGCCAGTGCGCGGAATTTCTAAAGAAGCACAAGACCACCTTGTTTGAGGCCTATGGCGTGGTCATGAAGGAATACGTGGCCGTGCCCGATGCCTTACTGAAGAATACGAAAGAACTGCAGAAGTATCTCGAATTCAGCTACGAATACGCCAAGACGCTGAAGCCCAAACCGACGAAGAAACCGAAGAAGGCGAAGAAAGAATGATCGGCGAGTTTTGAGGGCGGCGAGCTGCTATCGCTGGGTTTTTGCCGTTGCCATTTTGCCATCTTGCGCTACGGTAGCGGCCCAGCGTTGACGCACTCCCACAACAAACTTCGCCTTATCTGCCTGCATTTGTGAGACCAGCGGCTGATTGCCCGTCTCTTCGTAGGCGGAGGCCCACAGAACCATTTCGGTGAGCACGGGGGCCAGATCGATTCCCTTCGCGGTCAGAGAATAAATTAGTTTCCTCCCGTCAGCCGGATCGGGCTGCGCGGCGATGATGCCATAGGCCATTAGCTTGTGCAGGCGATCGGCCAGAATGTTGGTGGCAATTCCCTCGTAGCACTCCATGAATTGCTTGTAGGTGCGGAAGCCGCGTAGCATCATGTCGCGGATGATCAACAGCGACCAGCGATCGCCCAGCATCTCCACCGAAGCGTTCAGCGGACACTCCGACCGGCGCCTGGGATGGCGGTTTTTGGACACCTGGTGATTGTAGCATTTTTCACTTGCATTTCACAAGCAATATGTTGAATAATGCGCGGCAGTGGGGAAGTCGGAAGTTCAACGTATTCGATCCATAAAAAACCATACAAGAACTTTGAGGAGGAAAGATCATGCCAGAAAAACCTACGCACGAACAAGCGCAACTCCATCTGCAGATCTATGATATGCGCCGCGAGGCCCGATTGCGGCAGGCTCGCGAATGGTTCATGAAGAACTACTTTGTGGACAATCTCGAGGACTGGATGCGAATTGCGGCGCCCGGCACGGAAAATGGCGCCTTCGCGATGATGGTGCTCAGCTATTGGGACCAGGCCTGTGCCATGCTCAACTACGGTCTGCTTCATGAAGAGCTTTTCTTTGAGACCAGTGGCGAATTTTTTGGGGTTTGGGACCGCGTCCGGCCCGTTCTCCCTCAGGCTCGGGAAAAGTTTATGAATAAGCACTTCCTGGCGAACCTGGAAAAGGCGGCACAGCGTTACGAAGCCTGGATGGAAAGCCGCAACCCTGGCAATATCGCCGGCATGCGCGAGTGGATGAAGCAGATGCGCCCGCAGCCCGCCAAGGCGGCTTGAAGCTGATTCGAACCCGAGAGTAATCACGCGCGAGCCTGCGCCGCGAGTGCACAACGTGTTTCCGCGGCGCAGGTTCGGATTTCAAATAATTTGTGGAGAAAGATTTATGTCATCGACTGCTCACATTTCGAAAACGAGTCTCTGGGCCGGGCGTATTCTTAGCGCCCTGGCAGTTCTTTTGTTCGTCGGCACCGGGCTGTTCTCGCTGCTGAAACCGGAGGTCGCCGCACAGGGCGCTGCCCGCTACGGCTATCCCGACGGTGCTATGCCGCGCATCGCCATGGTCGAGATCGCCTGCGCTATCGTGTACGCGATTCCGCAAACTTCCGTTCTTGGCGCCATCCTTCTGACTGGCTATCTCGGTGGTGCAACCGCCACGCACGTGCGAGCCGGTGAGCCCTTTTTCTTGCCGATTGTGGTCGGAATCGTGGTCTGGCTGGGGCTTTTCCTGCGCGATGGTCAGTTGCGAGCGCACGTCCCATGGAGAGGGCCGAAGGCAACTTCTTAGATCGCGTGAGAGCGGAGTTCTTAACAACGACGGTCTAGATACAACCGAGGAGAACGACATGCAGAAAATCACGCCATTCTTGTGGTACGACGGAAAAGCCGAAGAGGCGGCAAACTTTTACACCTCCATTTTTAAGAATTCGAAAATCCTGCATATAGCCCGTTACGGGGACGCGGGGCCGGGTCCCAAGGGAAGCGTGATGCTTGTGACCTTCGAACTCGAAGGACAACGGTTCATGGCGCTGAACGGTGGGCCGGAATACACTTTTTCGCCTGCCATCTCGCTGTTTGTTGACTGCGAGACGCAAGCCGAAGTCGATGAGCTGTGGGATAAGCTCTCGGCCGGCGGATCAGAGATCCAATGCGGATGGCTGAAAGACAAGTTTGGCCTTTCCTGGCAGATCATCCCGCGAGCCTTGATGGAACTGATGCAGGACAAAGATCCGGCGAAATCGCAAAGGGTCTTCAAAGCTATGCTGCAAATGACCAAGATTGACGTGGAAGGGTTGAAGCGAGCGTATCGGGGGGAATGAAAAACCAAGGCGAACGAAATCGAAGGAGGGGCGCGGTATGAGCCGAGTACGGGTGTTAGTCGGTACACGCAAGGGCGCTTTCATTCTGGAGTCGGACGGAAAGCGTGAAAAATGGAATGTCAGCGGCCCTCACTTTGCGGGCTGGGAAATGTATCACCTCAAGGGATCGCCCGCAGATCCCAATCGTATCTACGCTTCGCAGTCCAGCGGATGGTATGGACAGATGATTCAGCGCTCCGATGACGGCGGCAAAACCTGGCACCAGCCCGGAACACCGCCTGGGGAGCCGGCCGCCCCAGGTCCTCCAAAGGCCGCGAGCAACAGGTTTGTTTATGACGCGTCTGCCGAAACCGGCAAGCCGCTCACCACTCATCAGTGGTACGACGGCACGCAGCATCCCTGGGAGTTCAAACGCGTGTGGCATCTGGAGCCGTCGCTCACCGATCCCGACGCGGTCTACGCCGGAGTCGAAGACGCGGCCTTGTTTCACTCGACTGATGGCGGACAGAACTGGCACGAACTCGCAGGATTGCGCGGCCATGGCACCGGGCCTATGTGGCAGCCGGGCGCGGGCGGCATGTGTCTGCACACTATCATTCTCGATCCGAGCGACCTCAACCGGATCTATATCGCTATCTCGGCGGCCGGCGCGTTCCGCACCGACGACGGCGGTAAGACCTGGAAGCCGATCAACCGCGGACTCCGCTCGCAATACATCCCCGACCCGAATGCCGAGGTTGGCCACTGCGTTCACCACATTGCGATGAACCCGTCTCGTCCGGGAGTGCTGTTCATGCAGAAGCACTGGGACGTTATGCGCAGCGATGACGCCGGCGATTCCTGGCGCGAAGTCAGCGGAGATTTGCCGACTGATTTCGGCTTCGTGATCGACGTGCACGCGCATGAGCCGGAGACGATCTACGTCGTACCGATCAAGAGCGACTCGGAGCACTTCGTTCCGGACGGCAAGCTGCGCGTGTTCCGCAGCCGCAGCGGGGGCAACGAGTGGGAGCCGTTGACCAAGGGCTTGCCGCAAACGAACTGCTACGTCAATGTGCTGCGCGACGCCATGGCCGTCGATTCACTCGACAAGTGCGGCGTATATTTCGGCACCAGCGGCGGGCAGGTTTATGCATCGTCAGATGCTGGAGACAGCTGGGCGCCGATTGTGCGCGATCTGCCTCCGGTGCTTTCGGTTGAGGTGCAAACGCTGCCGTAAGCCGGCTTACGAATTTGCGATTGCCTTGACTTTCCTGAAAGATATACAATAGCAATGTAGATCAAATCACGGTGCGAGGTATTATGCAGGTCTCGAAGTGGGGTAACAGTCTAGCGGTGCGGCTGCCGTCTGAGGTTGTTGAAGCCCTCAATCTAAAAGAGGGTGACCAAATCGAAATTAGGATCGCGGACACGCGGGAGTTTGAAGTACGCCGCGACCCAGCCCGGCAGCGGGCCCTCGAACGTTTACGCCGATTGCGGCGTCCCTTGCCGGCTGGGTTCGTATTCGACCGGGCGGAGGCGAATGCCCGCTAAGGACTTCTTCGATACCAACGTGTTGATCTATGCGGTGGCGAAGAATGATCCGCGCGCGTCCAAAGCCGAGTCGCTGCTCGCGAGTGGCGGGATTGTAAGTGTTCAGGCATTGAACGAGTTTGTCTTGGTGGCGCGGCGCAAGCTGGGAATGTCGTGGAAAGAGGTAAAAGAGACCTTGGAGGTCATTTGCGTTCTGTGTCCCAAGCCAGTTTCAATCTCGCTCGATACGCACAGAGTGGCGCTGGCCATTGCAGAAAGGTACGGATATGGCATCTACGACGCCCTGGTCGCGTCGGCCGCCCTCGAGGCTGGGTGTAAAACGCTTTACTCCGAAGATTTGCAGGACGGACAGATCATCAATCGCCAGCTGACGATCCGAAATCCGTTTCGGTGACGGTTCGCTCGATAAATGCGGGGTCTATTTTAGGGCCGAGAGGAGTTAAAGCTCTCCCATGTGCGGATGGTGCGCATACATGCCCTCAAAGGAGGACTAACCGGGCATGATCCGAGTAATTCTTCCGCACCACCTGCGAACGCTGGCGCAGGTCGCCAACGAGGTGGAACTTGACGTCGAAGCTCCGGTCACGCAGCGCTCGGTCCTCGACGCCATCGAGGCCCGCTATCCAATGCTGCGGGGGACCATCCGCGACCAAGTCACGCACGAGCGGCGTGCATTCCTGCGCTTCTTTGCTTGCGAGCAGGATTTGTCCCATGAGCCGCCGGATGCTCCCTTGCCGCAGGCGGTTGTGTCCGGCAAAGAGCCCTTCATCGTTATCGGGGCCATCGCCGGCGGTTAGCCCGATAAGCGTGATCCGACTGATTCCATGGCTGGGCACTGACGTTCAATCTCACCGACCTGGGTAGATAGAAATCGCTGCCGGGTTGCGCCCGGCAGGGCAGGTGAGGGCACCTGCCCTTACGCAAACATGGACGGGCCGAAGCCCGTCCATGTCTGCTTTTGAGCTCTTACTTTACCGCTCTACCGCTTTTCGATCGGTGTGAACTCCCGCGTCTCATGTCCGATCCAGATCTGACGTGGTCGCGCGATTTTCTGCTCGGGGTCGGTCAGCATTTCCTGCCATTGCGACAGCCAGCCGATGGTGCGCGGAATCGCAAACAGCACGGTGAACATTTCCGGCTTGAAGCCCATCGCCTGGTACATGATGCCGGAGTAGAAATCGACGTTCGGATAGAGCTTGCGCGTCACGAAATAATCGTCTTCGAGAGCGATGCGCTCCAGTTCCAGAGCAATCTCCAGTTTGGCATTGCGTCCGGTGACTTCGAACAATTGGTCGGCAGCCCACTTGATGATTTTGGCCCGCGGATCGTAATTCTTGTAAACCCGGTGCCCGAAGCCCATCAATTTGCCTTTGCCTTCCTTGATCTTTTTGACGTAGGCAGGAACGTTGGCCTTGCTGCCGATCTCATCCAGCATGCGCAGCACTTCTTCGTTCGCCCCGCCGTGCAGGGGTCCGGAGAGTGCGGCGGCGGCGGCGGCGGTGGTCAGGTACGGGTCGGCCTGGGAACTGCCCACGGCGCGCATGGCGTTGGTACTGCAGTTCTGCTCGTGGTCGGCGTGCAGAATAAAGAGGATGTCGAGAGCGCGGGAAATCACCGGATTGGCGACATACTTCGGCTCGACCATCTTCCACAGCATGTTCATGAAGTTTTCGGGATAGGTGAGGTCGTTGTCAGGATAGACGTAGGGGAATCCGACGCTGTGGCGATAGGACATGGCGGCGATGGAGGGCATCTTGCCGACCAGACGCTTGATCTGGAGCAGCCGGGTGGCGGGGTCGTGAATGTTCTTCGACTCCGGATACACCGACGCCAACGCTGCCACTGTGCTCACCAGCATCGCCATGGGGTGCGCCTGGGAGCCGAAGCCTTCCATGAATTTCTTGGTGGTCTCATGGAG
>Ga0209415_10013548_pt1 | contig 13432 bp, 9 predicted proteins | sample PeaSoiSIISIP2007_FD_187696 | JGI IMG/M metagenome (GOLD analysis project Ga0209415, IMG submission 187696) | Peat soil microbial communities from Weissenstadt, Germany - SII-SIP-2007 (SPAdes) (version 2) | ecosystem: Environmental > Terrestrial > Soil > Wetlands > Peat | place: Germany... | reverse complement strand
GTCACCGTCCATCCGCTCTCCTCGACCAGCCATCGCACCAGCGCGCCCGCCGCGTCGGGCGTCGATTCGTCGATTTGGCGCTTGGTAACGTAGCCGCGTTCGCTGTAGGGCGCGGGCACCGGCAGCACGATCAGCGACGGCTGCGTGGGGCAGTCCGCGCGAAACGGCATCAGCGCCGAATAGGCGGGCTGAGTCGGCGACTCCGACGGCATCAGCGGCGCGAAGGCGGCGTTGACGGCGCGCTGCAGTTCGGGCGTCGCGCGAAAGCTGACGGTGAGATGCTCCAGCTCGGCGCCGGACTGGAGCAGGCGGCGCTTGACCTCCTGGTAGAGCGCGACGTCGGCGCGGCGGAAGCGATAGATCGATTGTTTGGGGTCGCCCACGATGAACAGTTTGCCGTTGAGCGGGCGCGCGCGGCGCCAGTCGGATTCGGCCGGATCGGCGGCCGCGAGCAGCAGCAGGATTTCCGCCTGCAGCGGATCGGTGTCCTGGAATTCGTCGACGAAGATGTGGCTGATGCGCCGCTGCAGCTCGGCGCGCACGGCGGCGTGGTCGCGCACCAGGTCGCGGGCGACCAGCAGGAGGTCGATGAAGTCGAGCACGCCGGCGCGCTTCTTGACCGCTTCGTAGTAGCCGACGATCGGCCACAGCTCGTCGCGCAAAAGCGGCGCGAGGTTGGCGCCGGCGGCGTCGCGAAAGCGCACGAGCCGCGCCTGCAGCGCACCGCGCCGCGCCATCACCTCGGTGCGCGGGAGCGGTCCGAAATTCTCACCCCACCCTTTCCATCGCCAACGCCCGTCGTAGCCGCGCAGCAGAGCGAGCAGCGCAGCCTCGAGCGCGTCGTAGTCGCGCCCGCGCACGGTCTCCAGGCGTGTCGCCTCGTCGATCGGACGGGCGATTTCGTCGAGCGCCTTGCCGAGCCAGTCATCTGAATCGACGGTCCCGGCGAGCGCGCCGAGCGCGCGGAGCTCTTCGACCAGCGCGTCGATTTCGGGATCGCGATCGAAAGCCTGATGGCGCCACGGCGTGTGGAAGTCGCGCCACTGCAAAAGTTCCCACGCCGCGGAGCGGACGATCGGCCGTGGACCTTCGCGATCGAAGCCCTCGCGCCGGCGCAGGAGCCGGCGCAAGCCCTCGCCCGGCGCGGCAAGCGCCTGCTCGAACCAGCGATCGAAGGCGCTCTCGAACAATTCGCCGGCCACGTCGTCGGCCGCGACCTCGAACATCGGATCGACGCCCGCCTCGACCGGACGCTCGCGCAGCAGATCGGCACAGAAGGAATGGATCGTGCCGATGCGCGCCTCCTCGAGCTGGGCGAGCGCCTTGGAAAGCCGCATGCGCTCGCCGGCGGCGCGTGCGGGATCGCCGCGCGCGCTCTCGATCTCGGCACGCAGCCGGAGCTTGAGCTCGCCGGCCGCCTTCTCGGTGAAGGTGACCGCGACGATTCGGCCAAGCTCGGCGCGCCCGCCCGCCAAGGCCGCGACGATCCGGTTGACCAGCGCGGTGGTCTTGCCGGTGCCGGCCGCGGCCTCGACGACGAGCGTGGTGTCGAGGTCGTTGCGGATGCGATCGCGCACGCGTTGATCGGCGATCTCGCGCGGCGCGCCGCTTGCCTTTGCCGCTTCGCTCATCGCAACCTGCGCAACCGCTCGAGTGCGGCCAGGCGCGCCGGCGGCTTCTGCGCGACGCGCATCTCCTCATACGGCCCGCAGACCATCCGGTAGTCGCACCATCGGCAGCCGCCCTCGGCCGGCGCGGCGGGCAGGAAGCCGTCCGCGATCGCACCGGCGACGGTGGCGGCGAATTCGCGGGCCGCGGCGCGCGCCGCGTCATCGAGCGGCACGACGCGCTCCTCGTAGCCGCCGCGCGACGAGCAATAGTAAAGCCGCCCCGATTCCACCGGCTCGCCGAGCAAGCGCTCGGCGGCGAGCGCATAGAGCACCGGCTGCAACACGCGGCCGCCGCCGACAATCACGTCCTTGGGCGCGTCGGCCTTGCCGCTCTTGTGATCGGTGACGCGGAGCCGCCCGCCCAGGCCGCGCTCGACGAGATCGATCGAGCCGCGCAGGATTAGACCGGCCTCCAGCGGCACCGGCTCGGCGCGGCTTGCGGGGTCGGCCTGATCGCGGCCCTCGAGTCCGAAGGCGAGCTCGAAGCGCTCGGGCGTCCAGGGGACAGGGTCTTCGGCGGCGCGGCGGAGCCATTCGCGGAGGTCGGCGCGAATCGCGTCGATTCCGTCCTTCCACACACGCTCGATCGCCGGAGCGAGCCGGTCATGCCAATTTTCGGCGACGGCTTCCAGCGTCTGATCCATCACGCGGAGTGCGTCGTCCAGCGCCGCACGCACCACCGGGAGCCGGCCGTTCGCGCGCAGGCGGGTCAGCAGCTCGAACTGCACTTCGTGCAGCAGCGCGCCGCGGGTGAGCGGATCGATCACCTCGATCGGCTCGGCCTCTTCGCGGGGCTGGATTCGATGAATCGCGTAGAGCAGAAAGCGATACGGGCAGGCCGCGAAATGCTGAAGCGCAGTGGCCGAATAGGAACGGGCCTCCGGGCGATGCCTGTCCAGGACGGCGCGCACCTCCGGACCTGGATCGACCATCCCGTCCGCCGGAGTCCATCGCTTGAGCCATCGCCGCGCCCGCGCGCGCAGTGCACGCGCGAGATGAGGGTTGGCGTCGAGCAGGTAGTGGGCCGCGCCGGTCGTGGCCTCGTCATCCTGGCCTGCCAGGCGATTGAGCACGGCGAGATCGAACTCGGCGTCGTCGATCGCTTGGGCAGCCTCGCGCGGCGCGGGCCATCCCAGCCGCGCCGCCTGCTCGCCCGCCGCGCGTTTGTCGAGCTCGTCAAAGCCGGGCAAGCGTCCCTCGGCGGCGCGCAGCACCTCGAGCGCGTAGAACGAGGGCACGCGCGGCCGTCCCTGGTCGAGATCGACGCGCGGAAAGGAAAACAGCACGCGATGACGCGCCGCGCCCGCGGCCAGACGCAAAGCGAGACGCTCCGCGGCGACGCGGTTTTGCTGGAGCTCGAGATGGCGACCGAGACGCACGCGCGCCGTGTCGGGCAGAATCGGATCCTCGGTGAGCTTTTTGGGAAAGACGCGCTCAGTCAGGCCGGGTACGATCACGACGTCGAACTCGAGACCGCGAAGGTCGTGCGTGGGCGCGACCATCACCGCGCCATAGCGCCGCCGCGGCGCCGGCGCCTCGAGTCTGCCGAGCCGCTCGGCCAACACCTGGCGCACTTCATCGAGACCGACCGGCCCCACCGGCGCCATCGGCTCGAGTTCGGCCAGCGCGGCCAGCACCGGCGCCGAGTCGCGCACGGCGAGCGCGGTGAGTGCGCGCAGATGGCCGAGCCATTCGCCCCACGCCGCTCGCGACGGCAGCGCGGCCAGCGCGGAAATCTGCGGCATCGCCACGTCGCCCAGATGTTCGAGGTCGAGAATCTGGCGATCGACGACCGCCGCACGAACGTCGTCGTCCTTTAGCTCGGAGCGCCTGAGTTCCAGCTCCGCGCCGAGCCCGCCGAGACGCCGCTCCCAGCGCTCGCGATTGCCGATCACCGACGCGTCGACCAGCAAGCGTTCCCATCGCCACGGCGCGCGCAAAGCGCCTTCGACCACCGGCACCGGATCGGCCGCGAGGTCTGCGATGTCGCGGCTGGCTCCTGCGGCGGGCGCGACGTCGTCGGGCTCCGCGGGCGGCGCGGTGCCGGCGAGTTCGAGGTCCGGTGCGACGAAGCGCCGCGGCCCATCGCGATCCGGGTCAGGCACCTGCGCGAGCGAAAGATACTCGGCGTAGCGACGCGCCGAGAGGTGCTCGGCGGCGCATGCCAGCAGCGCGAGCAGAGCGCGGCCGCCGGGCTCGGGCCGGGTGGCGCCGCGCGCGAAGCAGGCCGGAATCGCGGCACGATCGAGCGCTTCTTCCAGATACGGCACGTAACGTCCCGGCGCATGCAGCGCGACCGCGATACGATCGAAGCGAACGCCGCGGTCCCCCTCGGCAAGGATCCGGCGCGCGATCTCGACGCATTCCTGCATCTCGCCCGGCGCCGAGACGACTTCGACGGTATCGTCGAGCGGGCGCTCGGGAGGGGTCTCGTCGCTGAAGAGAAAATCCTGCAACCGGGCGATCGATTTCGCCGTCGCTTCCGAGGCGCGTGGCGCGGGCTGCGGCGTGAGGCCCAGCGCCGCGCCGAGCATCGTAAGCGTCGTCGTGTCACCGTCCGGCACGGTCGCGAGCATCGTGGGCGCGCGGGCGGCGAGCGCTGCGTACAGCTCGCACTCGAGCGTCGAGGTGACCGCGACGTCGAGTATCAGGATCGGCATCGTGGCGTGGCGCGGCGGCGGATCGGCGTTGACGATTCCGGCCGCCAAAGTGAGCATGGCCGCGCGGTCGACCAGACGCGCGTCGTGAAGCTCGGCCTCGAACTGACTCAGCATCGCGGCAAGCGGAGCGCCGATCGCATCGAGCGCCGCCAAATCATGCGCGCCGATTCCCGCCAGGCGGACCTCGCCAAGCGTGCGCGCGAGCGCGCCTGGAAATCCGGGACGGTCGGCGACCGGCGCGAAATAGCCCAGCGCGCCGGTGGCCGCGAGTTTGTAGACCGCGCGCGCGGCCACCGCTTCCACGCCGAGTCCGGCGACCGGCGCCAGGCCATCGCGAAACAGGCGCTCGGCGCACAGCACGCCGAGCAGCCGGGCCGGGGTCATTCGATGAACGCCGAAGAGCGCGCGCCGCGCGCTCAAAGCGCGCACCAGGTCGTCGGCGGCCGGCTGACGCGACGCCAGCACCATCACTTCGGCGGAGGGTTCAAGCTCCTGAAGCCATCGCGACGCCGACTCGAGACGGTCGGCGGCGCGCGGCGAGCAAACTATTGAGCGGTGCAAAAGCATCGGGGCGGGCACCGGCGCTGCAAGCCGGGCCCAGCAGTAATCGTCTGCCGCCAAGGCGCGCGCCGCAAGCGCGGCCCCGTGGCTTCTTGAACAGCGCGCCGCCTCACGGCGGTCAGCCGCGCACTACTTATTATCTGGAGAGATAGACCGGGTCGCCGACGCGCACCGTGCCAGGAGCGCCGATCTCGGCGAATACGCCGAGCGTGGCCTTGTGATGCTGTGCGGCAGTGCGCAGGATCGACAGGTCGCGCGGCAGCTCGGTCTGCGCGTGAGTCGTCATCACGCAGCGCAGCGCCGGCTTCATCGCGACAATCTTCACATCCTCGCCAACCTCGAGCGTGCCTTCGAGCCATTCGTCCTCGACAAAGCCGTCAGCGCCGGTGCCGCCGGTATCGACGAAAATGTTGGGACGAAAGCGGCGCGGATCGAGTATCGAGTCGCCGCCGCACAGCCGCTTCATATGCTCGAGCGAGCCGCTGGCGAGGACGTGAATCGGCGCCGAATCGAAGAACGCACCGCGCATCAGGCCGAACGTGTCGGGTAGCGTATCCCTGGTGAAATTGGGGAGGAGCTGTTCGACCGGAACGTCGGCGAAAATTGTCCGCGGATCAATCTCGCCGCGCGAGCGCTCGCCGGCCTTCGCCCGCTCAAGCAGCACGGGCCGGCCCAACGCTTGCGAGAGCCGCGCCGAGGCGTCCGGGTCGGCGGCGTGCATACTGCCGCCGGCAGGAAACGCGATCGTGACCGGTGCAAGCTCGCCCATGCGGGGCGGCGAATCATAACTCGCGCGGAACCCGAGCATCGTCGCCCACTTCTTGGCCGTCGCGATGCGCCCCGAGGCCTCGCGCACAGCCCAGGCCCGATCGCCAAGCGTACCGTTGATGGTCAAGGCCAACTCGGCGGTCTTCTCCCCGAGCATCGATTTGACCGGGTAGCGAAAGAGCGCGCTCACGACTGCGACCTTGCGTCGTTCCATCCTCGCCTCCCGTCGCGTCGCCGCGATCAGAGACTGCCCGTCGCTCCTCAATGCGCGTCCGTTTTGGAAGCAGATGACGCGGGGGTCGCTGATGCGCTCGGCGGCGCGGCAGGACTCGGCGCGGCGGAAGGCGTCGCTGACGCAGCGGAAGGTGTCGCGGGCGCAGAGGCGGCGGCACTCGGCATCGCCGACGCGGTTGCACTGGTGCTGGCGGCTGTAGTGGGGACGGCGGCCTCCGGCGTCACGGTCGCGGTCGGCACATATACCGTCGGGATCGGCGTGGCCGGGCCCGTGGCCTCGGGCTGTGCACTGGGCGACGACGCTTCGGCGTTGAACAACGCGGTGCCGATACCATAGTCGTAGACCAGTTTGCCGCCAAGATACCCCTGGTACGAAAGCGCAACCGCCGCGAGCACTGCGAACAGCAGGTAGAGCGCGCGAGTGCGGGCCATAAAGCCTAAGAGCTGCACCCCGAGTCGCCATACGGCCAAGACCAGGAAGATCCACGGCAGCCAGTCATCGCCCAACTGGGCATGAAGCTTGAGGGTGTTGTACGCCGGACCGCCGGCGGCCTGGACCACCTTCCATATGCGATCGGCCTCCCATCCGCCGGTGACCTTGGAGCCCCAGGCGGCGGCGGTGCCGGCGATTATCAGCGCCAGCGCCGCGTACCGCAGCCACAGGCGTGTCGAGAACATGCTGGCGAAGAGATCGGCGAGGACCGCAACGATCAGAATCGCGACCGTGAAATGATCGACGGCCGGGTGGATATGCCATTTTTGGATCGTTTCGAGAAGACCTTGCATCCGGATTTCCTTTGGTAAACTACCGCGCCTGGGCCGGGCACGCCTTGCGGCACCCCGCACGCCGGGCCGTGGTGATCCCGGTCTTTATTACAGAGCGGCGCACTGCACGCAAACCGTCGCGCGCTGGTGCGAGCATCGCGTACGCGAGCGGAAGTTGGATGTTACCAAGCGCCGATGCGGTAAGCGAGTTGAACCGTCCAGACCAGCGCCGACGGCCACATCGTGATCGCAAGCAAGGCGAGGATTGAAAGCCAGATCGGGGTATCGTGCAAGGAGGCGGCGGAGGCAGCCGGCCGAGGGGCCGCAGCGACCTTGCGGCCTGCTACGGGCCTCAGATGCTTTCGCGCGGGCGTGCGGCGAGCCACGCTCCTTGCGCGCGAGATCGACACTACGTTGCTTTTCATTCGCTCGCCCCCGTCACCGCCGCGACGGGCCAGGTCAAAAGCATTTACCAAACCGCGATCAAATTCCACCAGGCGACGCTGGTGCCTCCAAGACGTATCCACCGTTGGGCGCGGCACCAGACGCTCAATCAGTGGGCGCGACGGCTACCACCGGATCTGCCGGCACGTGCACCGGAAGCGCTTGCGGCATGACTGCGCGCAGGAATGGCCGAAGGAGTAGCGGCGGGAGTCGCAGCGGTAGTCGCGGCTTGCGTAACGACAGGAGTAGCGGCGGGAGTCGATGCGGCGGTCGATAAAGGATAGTTGCCAGCCGCGGAACCCGATGCCGGCGTGGCCGACGGTGACGGGGTAGGCGAGGCTTCCGTGCCCGGCGTGGAGGACGCGGCCGATTCCGCCGCCGCTGGCGGTTCAACCGGCGCCAAAATCACTGTCGGTGCGACCGTGATGATGGGGCGCACGGCGATTGTCACGCGACGCGAATCGAGCGGCGTCCAGGCGTGAGCGCTGAGCAGGTAGTTAAGCGCCGCTCGCGGCGAAAGCGACCACCACACCGGATGCCACGTGTCGCTAAGCTCGAATTCGTAGGTCGTGAGTCCTTCTGCCTGGGACAGGCTCGCCTCGCCGCCGCCGACGATCGCGGTCGCGCCTTCGGCCGTGGCAGCCAGGGCCAGCGCGCGCAGGTACCATCGCAGGACCGGCGAGTCGACGGCAAAAAAAGCGCTCGCGCCGTGCGGCGGCACCTGGCCTGTCACTCGAGCGCACTCGACCGGTGTCTGCAGCGTGGTCGCGGGCTCGGTCCAATACAGCAGCGCGGTGCGCGCCCACGGCGCCTGGCTGGCGTCGGGCGCATACCCGACGAAGTTGTTCGCCACCTGCACATACAGTGTCAGCAGCGCCAGCAAGACGATCGGATAGCGAACGATGCTCCAGGCTGCCGTGTGATGCAGGTAACCGATCACGAACGCTCCCAGCAGCGCCATCGGCACGATCATCTGGAGTACAAAGACGGGCGAGCGCGCAGGCGTCCAAAGATAGAAAGCGACCGCCAGTGCGCTCCACACCAGCGCAGCGGTCGCCAGGCGCGAGCGGATACGCAGCGTCAGCACGCCTAGCGCGCCGATGAGCGCGAGCAGCACGACGAGAAATTCGTAGAACGAGAGAATCGGCAGGTAGAAATCCAGCCCGGCCCTGAACCCGCGATGGTCGGCCGCTTCCAGGTTCCACCAGTTGGATCGGAGGGCCGCCACGATAGCGTCGAGCGGCGAGCGGGTGAAAAGACCGCTCACGCATCCCAGCGACACCACCGCCGCAACCAGGATCGCAATTAGGAACAGCGCCTTGCGCCGCGTCCACCAGACTCGCACCTGAAGTCGAACTCGCGCGCCCGCCAGAGCCACCGTCAGGCCCACGATCGCGAGCGCGGCCAGCATAAAGAGCGCCGTCATCAGCGCGGTCTCGCCGCTCGCCAGACTCAAACCCACCGCCGCGCCCAGTCCGGCCGCGATCAGGCGCCCGGGCTCGTCGACCAGTTGGAGGAACAGCGCCAGCGCGAGCACGGCAAAGGCCAGCGCGGGCACGACGTTGTCGGCAGTGCGCGAAAAATAGGCCACGCTGGGCGAGAGCACGAGCAACGCCGCAAAGGTCATCGCGCCGGCGCGGCCAAGCTGGCGGCGCATCGCAAAGCCCGCCGCGATCACCAGCAGCCCGCTCAATGCAAAAATCAGTCGCGCACCGAAATCGCCGGCGCCCACAGCCGCGAACACCGCCGCCTCCAGCAGATGAACCCACGAGAGATGCGCTCCGGCGGGCGGTCCGCTGCGCAGCAAAGCCAGTTCTGCGAGCGCATGGCCCGCCTCAGTGGAATCCAGCGGGCGAGCGCCGAGCATCACAAGCCGGCTCGCGAGCGCCAAAACGCCGACCGTCGCCCATCCAAGATGCTCCACCGTGACGACGCACAACGGCCGTTCCAGCCGCTCGGCCGAGTGGTTGCGGGGTGCGTCGAGTTCTTCCGGAGCTTCCGGGACGTCGTGGCCGCCGGGCTCGATCCCGAGCCGCCACTCCTCCGTTTCTTTGCCGCTGCCTGCCATGTGGTGAAAACCGGTATTTGGCCCCGACCCGATTGTCAACGAGGGCGCCAACCAGTGGCACAACTCTATCAATTCACGTTTGTCGTAACATCGCGTTAATGCTTGCGGCGTTTGAGCCTGCGCGCCGGATGGTTATGCTGGGAGGCTTGGCGGCGGCGATGGAGCAAGCGGACAATTCGCGGAGGGCTATCGGTGGGGCGGCTTCGATCCTGATCGTCGCGGCCCTGCTCGCGCTGTTCTTCGGCTTTCGCAACTACATGCCGGTGCTGCATGGGCCGAGGCTAAGCGTATCGGCGCGCCACCTGCCCTACTACGCCTTCTGCTCTTTCAACCGGATGCTCGTGGCATACGTCCTCGCGCTGCTCTTCTCGATCGCCTACGGAATGATGGCGGCGCGGGGCCGGATATGGGAGCGGGTGATGATTCCCGCGATCGACATCGCGCAATCGGTGCCGGTGGTCGGTTTCTTTCCCGCCGCGGTCTATTTTTTCGTCGCGCTCGCGCACGGCAGCCGTCTCGGCGTCGAGATGGCGGCGGTTTTCCTGATCTTCACCAGCCAGGCGTGGAACCTGGCGCTCGGCGTGTTCGAATCCACCCGGACCATCCCCGACGATTCGCGTGAAGCGCTGGAGGCCTTTGGGGCCAGCGGGTGGCTGCGTTTTCGCAAACTCTCGCTCCCCGCATGCGTGCCCAAGCTGGTGTACAACTCGATCCTGTCGTGGGTGGCGGGATGGTATTTCCTCATCGCCTGCGAAATCATCACGGCCGGACCCTCGACCTACCGGCTGCCAGGCCTGGGCAGCTTCCTGATGGAGGCCGCCAACCGCGGCCGCAACGGCGAAATGTTGCTCGGCCTGTTAGCGCTGCTGCTGATCATCGTGGCGATGGACCTGGTGGTATGGCAGCCGCTGTCGGTGTGGGCGGAAAAGTTTCGCTACGAGTTCACCTCCGGCGCCGAGGCTGAACGTTCGCTGGGGATGCTGCATGCGATAGGGCTGCTGGGCCCCAACATCTATCATGCGGTGCGCCTGGTCGTGCGCCCCCTGGTGGTCATCGTGCAAGGCTTGTTCGACGCCATCCCGCCGCTCGGTCCGCGCGCGCGCGAGCGCGTGGACCGTATCGCGCGCTTCGCCGGGTACGCGGCGTTGATCGCCTTCACCGCAATTTTCATCTACGCGATCGTTCGCGGACTCGAGGCGCTGGTGCGGGCTCTGCTGATGCCATGGCCGCGCGAGGTTCGGCAGATTCCGGCCGCGACGGTGGCCTCAACCATCCGGATGGTCGTCGCCTATGCGATTTCACTTGGATGGACGCTGCCGTGCGCGCTGGCCGCGACCAACAGTCCGCGTTTCAAACGATGGCTCTCGCCGATCGCCGAGATCGTCGGCTCGATGCCGGCGACCGCGTTGTTCCCGGTGATAGTGGTATTCGTGATCCAGGTGACCGGGGGAATGAACCTCGCGTCGATCCTGCTGATCCTGACCGGGATGCAGTGGTATCTGCTGTTCAATCTGCTGGCCGGGGTCAACCAGATTCCCGAGGAACTCAAGGAGTTTGCCCGCGCCTACCGCCTTGGCCGATGGGCCACCTGGCGCAAGCTCGACGTGCCGGCGCTGGTGCCTTCGATCGTAACCGGAAGCATCACGGCATGGGGCGGCGGATGGAACGCGCTGATTCTGTCCGAGTACTTCGTCTACCGGGGCCACACCTACAAGGTCCTGGGTCTGGGAGCGCTGCTCGACGTCGCGACCTATGAGACCGGCAACAACCTGATGATCCTGCTTAGCCTGCTTTCGATGGTCGTGGTAGTGATAGGCCTTAACCGGTTCATATGGCGTAGGCTGTATAACGTGGCGACAGAACGCTACAGATTCGATTGAGCCCATTGGAGTCTATTCGATCTTGCGGTGTATCGACGATGCGTGATTCAGACCCAGCCGACCCATGGCCCTGCTCGAGCTCAAACAGGTCTCCAAAAGCTACCCGCATGCCAAGGGCAGCCTGCGCGTGCTCAACGAGATGTCCTTCGGCGTCGAGCGTGGCGAATTCGTCGCGATCGTCGGGCCGTCTGGATGCGGCAAGTCGACCCTGCTGCGGATCATCAACGGCATCGTGGCGGCAACCTCGGGCCAGGTGCTCTACAACGGACAGCAGGTCGACGGCATCAATCCCGAATGCGCGATGGTCTTTCAATCCTTTGCCCTGCTGCCGTGGCTCAGTGTGAAGGCCAATATCGAATTGGGCCTGGAGGCGCGCCGCCTGCCTCCCGCCGAACGCGAGCGGCTTACGACACGCTACATCGATAAGGTGGGCCTCGACGGTTTCGAGGAAGCCTACCCGCGCGAGCTTTCGGGCGGAATGCGCCAGCGCGTGGGGCTCGCGCGGGCGCTGGCGGTCGAGCCGGCGGTGCTGCTGATGGACGAGCCGTTCTCGGCGCTCGATGCACTGACCGCGATCGGACTGCGCGAGGAATTGCTCGACCTGTGGCAGGCCGCCGACAGCCCGGTCAAGACCATCATCATGGTCACGCACATTATCGAGGAGGCGGTCGAGCTCGCCGACCGCATCCTGGTGCTCTCGACCGGCCCCGGGCGGCTGGTCGGCGACATCAAGGTGGAGCTCCAGCGCCCGCGCGACCGGCGGGGCGAATCCTTCAACAACCTGACCGACAAAGTCTTCTCGCTGATCGAGGAGCGCGCCTGATGTCCCCGCCTCCTCCTCCTTTGATTCACCCGATTCCCGACGCCCAGCTCCCATGGGTCTTCGGCCTGCTCGAGATGCTCGAGGACCGCGGCGGACGCGAGGACGGCTATAAGATCGCGCGCGACCTCAGTTTCAAGTTCTCCGACCTGCTCAAGGTGATGAAGGCGGCGGAAATCCTGGGGCTGGTCTCGACTCCGTCGGGCGACGCGATGCTGGAGCCGCTGGGCCGCGAATTTCTCGCCGCCGACGTGAATGCGCGCAAACGCATCATCCGCGAACAGCTCACCAAGCATTCGCTGTTCAGCTATTTCGTGCGGCTGCTGCGCGGCCAGGAAGATCACTCGCTGTCCAAGGAAGTAGTGCTCGAACATCTCGCGATGCTGTTGCCGGACGAGCGGCCGGAACGGATGTTCGCCACGATGGTCGGATGGGGCCGCTTTGCCGAGTTGTTCGGCTACAACAAGGACGACGACCGCTTCTACCTGGACGAAGAAGTGGATAAGCCCTGAAGTTCAAACAGTCCGAAAGGAGAATCCACGATGGCTACCGAGAACGAACGGCTGGTGAGCGAATTCTGCCGGATCTGGGAGACCCTCGACATCGACAAGGTGATGGAATTCTTCACCGATGACGCGGTCTACCACAATATCCCGCTCGCGGCCGCCAAGGGCAAAGCCGAAATCCGCAAGACCATCGACGGCTTCATGCCCGGGACCACGAAGATTGAGTTCAAGATACTCACCACGGTGTCGGCGGGCGCGACAGTGTTCAACGAGCGCGTCGATTCGTTCATCGTCAATGGCCATCCCGTGGTGGTGCCGGTGGCCGGCGTGTTCGAAATCAGCGGAGGCAAGATCAAAGCGTGGCGCGATTACTTCGATCTCGCGACCTATGTGAACCAGCTCAAGGGCAAGTAAGGCTACCGCGTTTCTGGTCCCCTGAGAGAGGACTTGATAGTAGAAAGGACGCCATCGCAGGCGAGATTGGGAAAATCTTACAGCCCGCCTGCAATGATTACCCGTGTACGAGAATGCCGGGATCGGAAAAAGCATAACCGAACCGCGCTTTTTGCTGACCTTCCATCGAACGACGGAGAGGCACGGAAGATGCTTCCTTCAGGAGCAGTCCCGTGCCCAGTAGGATGGGCGGGCTCGGCATTAACCCCCCCTCCGAGTCCGTCCACCACTGGGCCTTTTTTAATGGAAAAGCGCAGGAAGTTGCGCGGCGAAATGGCAGCGGGTGACGATCGTTCCCTGAACGGTGACTTGGGTCACCGCCCTCGGATTTAGACCACATCCGGAACAGTTGGAATCGGGAAAATTTTCCGATTTGTTACCCGATCTCTCATCAGAACAGATGGAATCCTGTAAATCTTACAGTATGCTTGCGGTAAGCTGCCTTACGGCGGCGCGCCGGGTCTAGAAAAGCGCAACCGAACCGCTTTTTTTTGGTCCTGGCACGCCGCGCCGTTTGCGGTTAGCGCTGCGCCATCGCGGCTCGCACAGCAGTCCGGAGCATGTCTGCGGCGAAGGGCTTGCGGAGCATCCGCGTCACGCCGA
>Ga0209415_10013547_pt1 | contig 13432 bp, 13 predicted proteins | sample PeaSoiSIISIP2007_FD_187696 | JGI IMG/M metagenome (GOLD analysis project Ga0209415, IMG submission 187696) | Peat soil microbial communities from Weissenstadt, Germany - SII-SIP-2007 (SPAdes) (version 2) | ecosystem: Environmental > Terrestrial > Soil > Wetlands > Peat | place: Germany... | reverse complement strand
AGGATATCGCGGATCTCCGCGAGCAGGACCTGCTCGCGCGGCGGCTCGGGCGGCGCCGGCGCCGCTGTGGGCTTGGCGCGATGGAGCCGGTTCACCTGCTTCACCAGCATGAAGATCGCGAAGGCGACGATCACGAACCGGATCACCGCGTTCAGGAACTGCCCGTAGTTGATGGTGACGGCGCCCGCGGCCTTCGCGGCGTCCAGCGTCGGATAGCCGCCGGTGCCCTTGAGCGTGATGAAGAAGTTGGAGAAATCGATCCCTCCGAGCATCAGGCCCAGCGGCGGCATCAGAATGTCGTTCACGAGCGAGTTCACGATCGCGGTGAAGGCGGCACCGACGACCACGCCGACGGCAAGGTCGACAACGCTGCCGCGCGCGATGAATTCCCGAAATTCTTGGAGCATCGGTTTCCCCCGCTGTTTTCTCGGGTGGCCACCCGCAGGCCCAGCATAGCAAGCCTCACCCCAGGCCCGCCAGACCCCGTGGTTTGAAGAGGTTAAAGGCTGAGCCCGCCGTCGACCGGGATCGACTGGCCCGTGATGTACGCCGCGTCGGGCCCGAGCAGGAAGGCGATCAGCGCCGCTACCTCGTCGGGCCGCCCCAGGCGCTGGAGCGGCACGCGCAGCCGGGCGCGCTCCCGGCCCTTGTCGTCGAGCGCCGTGTGGCCGCCCCGCTCCTTCAGGATGTAGCCGGGCACCACGCAATTGACGGTGGCGCGGGTCGGCGCGAGCTGCGCCGCGAGCGCCTTGGCCAAGCCTTCGACGCCGAGCTTCGCGGCCGAGGACGCCGGAAAGAGATCGCCGTCGAGACGGAACACGTGGCCCACGAAAGAGCTCACCGCGATGATCCTGCCGCGCTCGCCCGCGGCCTCGATATAGGTCCGCGCGGCGTCGGCCAGGCGGAAGAAGCCCATGAGGATCGCGTCCACCGACCGCCGAAATCCGGCATCGTCGAGCTGGCCCAGGAGGCGGCGGTCGGCGAAACCCGCGTTGGCGACGAGCGCATCGAGGCCGCCGAAGGCCGTCGCCGCGGTCGAGACCAAGCGCGCCGGGGTCTCGGGCTCGGCGAGATCACCGAGCGCGACCTCGCAGTCTGCGCCCTTCGTCCGGCATTCCGCGGCGACCGCCTGGGCATCGGCCTCGCGCGCCCGCGTATGCACGAGGAGCTTCACGCCCGGCGCGGCGATGCGCCGGCAGACGGCGGCACCGATGCCGCTCGCAGCCCCCGTCACCAGCACACGGAGCGAGCCGAGGCTCATGCGAACCGCCGCGCGCTGAACGGCGCGATGTCGATCGCGGGCGCGCGGCCCGTGACGAGGTCGGCGACGACTTTCCCGGTCATGGGTGACGCCGCCATGCCGACGTGGCCGTGGCCGAAGGCGTAGACGACGTCGGGCGAGGCCGCGGAGGGGCCGAGGCACGGCAGCGAGTCCGGCAAGCTCGGCCGGTGGCCCATCCAGAGCGAGAGTCGCTCCTCGGGGTAGCTAGGCTTGAGACCCGGCAACAGGCGCCTGCCCTGCTCCAGAAGCATGCGCGCGCGGCGCCAATCGGGCGGCGCAGCGAGCCCCGCGAGCTCCACGGTTCCGGCCAGGCGCAAGCCCGTCTCCATGGGCGTGCCCACGAACTTGCCGTCGGCGGCGGCGACGGGCAGGCGCGGCGTCACCTCGGGGTCGCGGATCATGATGTGATAGCCGCGCTCGGTCTCCAGCGGCACCCAGTCGCCGAGCGCCGACGCCAGCGGCTTCGACCAGGCGCCCGCCGCCACTACCGCGGCCTCGCAGGGAAAATCGCCGCGGTCGCTGCGGATCGCCTGGAGGCGGCCGCCGTCGAGGGCAAATCCGGTGGCGCGCGCCACGTGGATCTTGCCGCCGTTGCGCACGAGCTCCCGCGCCAATCCCTGCACCATGCGATGGGGATTGCCGAGATGGCCGTTCTCCTCCACCAGGATGCCGCGGGTGAACTCGCGGGAGAGCGCGGGCTCGGCCTGGCGGAGTTGATCCGCATCGAGCTCCGTTACCACGACGCCGTTGTCTCGGCGGAGCTGCCAGGCGGCCTGATCCTTCCGGAAGCTCTCCTCGGTCCGATAGACCCACAGGTGGCCCGCGCGATGGATGAGGTCCGCGACCCCCGCCGCTTTCGCGAGCGGCAATAGCGTCTCGATCGAGGGCGCGAGCAGCGCCCGGAGCGCTCGCGCCTGCGCCTTGACGCGCTCGGGCGCGCCCGCGCGGATGAAGCGGACGAGCCAGGGCGCGATCACCGGTAGGTAGCGCCAGCGGATCGAGAGCGGTCCCATCGGATCGAGCAGCCAGCGCGGCACGTTCCTGATGGTGCCGGGCATGGACATCGGCACCACCGAGGATCCGTTGAGGCAGCCGGCATTGCCGAAGGACGTGCCCTCGCCCGGCGCGCCCGGATCCAGCACGAACACGCGGTGGCCGTCGCGCTGCAGGAAGCTCGCGGCTGCGATGCCCACCATCCCCGCGCCGATCACGCCGACGGTCTTGCCCATGCGTCTCCTTTCAAACCGCGCGTGCGCCGCGCAGCTTCTGATAGGCCTCGCTCGCGAGCGCGGCAAGGCCGCCCATGTAGCTGCGCATCAACACGATCACGATGAGCGCGAACACCACCATGTCCCATTCGCCGTACTTCTCGAGATAGGTGAGGATGATGTGCACGATGGGTGCGCCGACCAACGGACCCACGAAGCTGCCGAGCCCGCCCACCACCACCATGATGATGAGCTTTGCCATCTCGCTGAAATCCGTCATCTGCGGGCTCAGCGTCACCATGTAGTGGGCATAGAACACGCCCGCGAGACCGGAGATCCCGCTGGTGAGCGTGAACACCAGCACCTTCACGCGCGTGGTGTCGACGCCGAGGGTCTGCGCGCGGAGCTCGTCGTCCTTGATTGCGCGCATGAAATACCCGATGGGCGAGCGCACCAGCACGTACATGCCGATCACCAGCAGAGCCGTCACCGGCAACAGCGTGTAGTAATAGAGCACGGGATCGAGGGTGCCGTAGAGCGAGGGCACGCTCAGTCCCTGCTCCCCGCGTGTGATCTGGTAGGCCGCGGTCAGCAGCACGTGGACGGTCTCCGCGAAGGCCCAGGTCGCGATCGCGAGATAGATCGCGCGCATGCGCAGCACCAGCCGCCCCAGGATGAACCCGAGCGCCGCCGCCACGATTACGCCGCAGGGCATCGCGAGCCAGAGCGGGAAATTGACCCACACGATGAGGAGCCCGCTGGTGTAGGCGCCGATGGCGGCGAAGGTCTGCTGCGCCAGCGAGAATTGCCCGGTCATGCCCGCCAGCAGGTTCCAGCTCGCCGCGAGGATCGTGTAGTAGAAGCTGAGCGTGACCACGTGAACGAGATAGGTCCCGAGCACCGCCGGCAGCGCCGCCAGCGCGAGCAGCAGTGGGACCGCCACCCAAGCGAGGCGCCGCCAATCCACGAAGGCGAAGGCGCCCTTCATCCGAGCAGGCACTCCTGGATCAACGCCGAGATCCGCTCCTGGGAGAACTCGCGCGCGGGGCCCTCGGCCTTGATGCGGCCAAGGTTCACCATATAGACGTGGTCGGCATAGGCGACCGCCTGCTCGATGTTCTGGTCGACCAGCAGGATCGTGCTGCCGATGGTCCGCCGCGCCGTCAGCAGGAGGTCGTAGACTTGGTCCACCAGGTTGGGCGCCAGGCCCGCGGTCGGCTCGTCCACCAGCAGGAGCGCGGGCTCCGTCATCATCTCGCGCGCGACCGAGAGCATGCGGCCTTGGCCACCGCTCAGCGACGAGGCGCGCGTGCGGCGGCGCTCGGCGAGCGGTGGAAAGGTCTCGTAGACCCGCGCCATCTGGCGCTGGAGCCGCGGCTTGTCGCGGCGGAGGATCCAGCCGCCCATGCGCAGGTTCTCCTCCACGGTGAGATGCGGAAACGTATTGATCTCCTGCGGCACGTAGCCGATGCCGCGCGCCTTCACCTCGGAAGGATCGAGCGTCGAGATCGGCTCGTCCCGGAAGCGGATCGAGCCCGCGTGGGGCTTCAAAAAGCCGAAGATCGTGCGCAATAGGGTCGACTTGCCGGCGCCGTTGGGCCCGATCACCAGGGTCAGGCTCTTGGGCGCCACCGCCAGCGACAGGCCCTGCAGGATGTCGATGCCGCTCTGATAGGCGGCGAAGAGCCCGTCGACCGCAAGAATGGCGCCGGCACTCACGCGAAGGCCTTGCCGAGATAGGCGGAAATCACCTCCTGTTTCGCCGCCACCTCGTCGAGCGTGCCCTCCGTCACCACGCGGCCGTCGATCAGCACGGTCACCTTGTGGCAGAGACGCCGCATCACCGCCATCTCGTGGCTCACGATCACGAAGGTGATGCCGCGTGCCCTGTTGGCGCCGAGGATCAGATCGATGATCCCGTCCTTGATGACGGGATTGATCCCGGCGAAAGGCTCGTCGAGCACATAGCATTTGAGCCCCGGCACCATGAAGCCGCAGGCCACCTGGAGCAGCGCGCGCTGGCCGCCGGAGAGCCGCTTGGCCGGCTCGTCGGCGAGCCGCCCGAGAGTGGTCAGCGTCAGGAATTCCTCCGCGCGCCGGAGACCCTCGGCCCGACCGCCGCCGTGCTGCTGCGCCAGATAGGGCAGCAGCAGGTTCTCGCGCACACTGAGGTTGCCGAAGATCCGGCAGACCTGGAAGGTGCGGAGCAGGCCTTGTGCCGCAATCTCGTTCGGCCGCAAGCCCGCGAGGCTGCGCCCGTCCATCCGGATCTCGCCGCTGGTGGGCGCATAGATGCCGGTGATGAGGTTCGCGAGCGTGGTCTTGCCGGCGCCGTTGGGGCCGATGAGACCGCGGATCTCGCCGGCCTCGACCGCGATGCTCACGAGGTCGTTGGCGATGAGGCCGCCGAAGCGCTTGGTGAGGTCCCGCGTCTCGAGGAGCACCGCCATCAGGGCTACGCCTGTCGCGCCCGCTCGCCGAAGAGACCGTTGGGCTTCACGAGCAGGATGAGCAGCACCAGTAGGAAGCCGTAGACGTTCTGATAAGGCGAGGAGATGAAATTGGTGCCGAGGTTCTCGACGACACCCAGCAGCACGCCCGCGACCAGCGCCCCGGGGATCGAGCCCAATCCGCCGATCACGATGATCTCGAAGCCCTTGACGGTGGTTACGGCGCCGTCGGTCGGGAAGACATTGAACACCGGCGCCAGCAGCGCGCCCGCCACGCCCGCGAGTGCCACGCCAATTGCAAAAGCGATCTGGTCGAGGCGCAGGATGTCGACGCCCGCGGTCTGCGCGCCGATGCGGCTCTGCGCGGCCGCGCGGAGCGCGAGCCCGTACCAGGTCTTGCGCAGGACCACGTAGAAGATTGCGAGCGCCGCCACGGCGCAAAGACACGCCGCGAGCCGGGTGCCCGCGACGGGCAGCGGCCCCACCATCACCATCAGCGGCAGGTTGGTCTCGGGCTTGTACTGGTAGGGCCCGACGAGCGCCGTCGCGAGGTTGCGCAGCAGCAGCAAGAGCGAGATGGTCACCACGGTCGCGTATTCGTCCTGCCGCTCGAGCGCCTGGCGGAACATGGGCTTGATCAGCACGGGCTCGAGCACGAAGCCGAGCAGGAACACGCAGGCGGCCGAGAGCAGCGCCGCCACGTACCAGAGATCGGGCCCGAGCAGATAGGCGACCAGCAGGTACTGGGCGTAGCTGGCGATCATGTAGAACTCGCCCATAGCCCAGTTGATCATCTTCACGATGCTGTAGATGAAGGTGATGCCGAGCGCCATCAGCGCGTAGAGCACGCCGATGATCACGCCGGAGATCAGGGTCTGGAGGAAAAACTCAGTCGAATACATGCGAGGGATGGCGCGGTAGCGCGGGCGAGCCCATCAGTCAACTCGCCGCAGGGGCGGCACTCATCTCAGGCACCGGCATGGCCCCCGTCTATGGCCGTGGGTCACGACCATAGCAATCATGCGGAAGGCCGCCAAGGCGGCGGCCTTCCCACACGTCGTATACGCGATCGAGACAGTCGCCGGCGCGAGCGCCGGCGCCGCTCTCACTTCTCGTGTCTGAGACTGATCGCCCCGATGCCAGCAGCGACGTTGAGGCCCTGATTGCCCTCGATGCTGACCGGCTGCAGCGCGAACTGCTTGTTAGAACCCCCAACCAGCACATTGGCGCCGAGGCCGACGCCAACCGAGGCGCTGGCCGTCGCGCCGGCGTAATCGCCCGCGAGCGCACCCGGCGCCACGTCCGAAGTCGGGGCGACGACGGCCCAGACGATCACGGCGCTCGAGACGTAGCCGATGTCGACGCCGAACTTCTTGATCGAGCCGGCGTAGTGCTCGGCGACGCCCGGGCTCGGCGAATAGGTGCAGCGAAGGGCGCGCGAGGAGCCGAAGACGAAGCCCCACCCGCTGCTCACGTTGCAGGTCAGCACGCCGGCCTTCACGCCGGATTGCTGCGCCGAAGCCGGTGCGCCGAACCCAAGCGCGCCGATCGCCACGACGGCCGCGGCCATCGCCAGAGAGAGTTTCCTAGTCATTCGTCATTTCTCCTGTTTCGTTATTGTGGCCGACACCGCCCACATAGCGACACGACCGAGGGGTGCGCCGTCTATGACGGGTGGATCTCTCGAGTAGGCTTCCAGAGCTCACGAGTGACAAGAATGCGGTTCCCGCAAGGCTGCCCCTCGGCGGGATATTTCACGCTGAAGTTACCAGACCCGACGGGCACGGCAAGCTTTTCCAATCCAGGTTATTTGTCGGAGGCACCAGGAGGTCGCACGCTTCTCTGTCACTAGGAGATGACTATGACCGTTGCGACGAAAAGCCTCAGCCGCGTCTGCGCCGTGGCCATTCTGGCCGGAGCACTTGGGATGACGGTATCAGCCGCCTTCGCGGACGATGCGTGGAAACCCGATCCGCCCGACAGCTACCCGCCCGGATGGAACGTCAGGAGTACGCCAACGCCCCAAGCCTACGACTACAAGGTGGGCACCGGCACCATGGAGCTCGCCCCAACCGGACGAGTCCCGCCACCGACCCCGACGCAGGACGCCCAAGTGATTTATCAGATGGTGCCCGGCGGCCTGCGCTACCATCGGATCACCCAGTAGCCGAGCTTTTCTTGGAGCGCGCCCACCGCGGGGCGCGCTCTCTTTCCAGCGCCACGATTCTTCCAAAATCGGCGACGGTTTGCGCGACGGACGGCGTTGACATCGGCATCCACGCACGCGCCAAATGCGATCCGTGGGCATCGAGATCGGGCGAGCCCTCGCTTTTCCTTTATTCCTAGCAGCGGGAGTCCGTGCATGGCCGAAATGACCGGCGGCGAAGCGCTTGTCGAGATGTTGCGCCGTCACGACGTCGACACCGTCTTCGCGCTGCCGGGCGTGCAGAACGATGCGCTGTTCTCGGCGCTCTACGATGCCCGCAATTCGATCCGCGTCGTGCACCCGCGGCACGAGCAGACCGCGGCCTACATGGCCTATGGCTACGCGCGCGCAACCGGACGCGTGGGGGTCTACATCGTCGTGCCTGGGCCAGGGTTCCTCAATACCACCGCGGCGCTCTCTACGGCCTATGCGACCAGCACGCCGGTGCTGTGCATCGCGGGACAGATTCCGCTGGCGATGATCGGCCGCGGGATCGGGCTCCTGCACGAGATCCCGGACCAGCTCGGCGTGATGCAGCGGCTCACGAAATGGGCGGCGCGCATCGAGCGTCCCGCGGACGCGCCGCACCTCGTCAGCGAGGCGTTCTATCAACTGACCGCCGGCCGGCCGCGGCCGGTGGCCCTCGAGGTGCCGCTCGACGTGCTTGCCGAACGGGCCGAGGTGAGGCTCGGCGATCCACTACCGGCGGAGCCGCCGCCCGCGCCCGAGCCCGCCGGGATCGCGAAGGCGGCGGAGCTGCTGGCGGCCTCTACCCGGCCGATGATCATCGCGGGCGGCGGCACCTTGGGCGCGGGACCGGAGATCCTGCGCCTCGCCGAGCGCCTCCAGGCGCCGGTGGTCAGCACCTATACCGGCAAGGGCGCGGTCGATTGGCGCCACCCGCTCACCATGAATTACCCGACCGCGCATCGGCTCTGGCCCGACGTCGACGTCGTGCTGGCGATCGGCACGCGGATGCAGGCGCAGCTCGTCAACTGGGGCTTCGACGACGTGCTCAAGGTGATCCGCGTCGACGTCGACCCGCAGGAGATCAATCGCGTGCGCCGGCCGACGCTCGGGATCGTCGGCGACGCGCGCCTCGCGGTCACGGCCTTGAACGCGGCGCTCGCGAGCATGCCAAGCCGCCCCTCGCGCGCGGCCGAGATCGCCGCGGTCAAGGCGGAGGTCGAAGCGTACCTCCGGCGAGAGCTCGCGCCGCAGGTCGAGTTCGCCGACGCCATTCGCGAGGCGATCCCCGAGGACGGTATCTACGTCGACGAGCTGACCCAAGTCGCCTATGTCGGCCGCGTCATCATGCCGTTCTCGCGGCCGCGAAGCTTCATCGATTCGGGGTACCAGGGCACGCTCGGCTTCGGGTTTCCGACCGCGCTCGGCGTCAAGGTGGCGTTCCCCGATCGGCCCGTGATCTCCGTCTCCGGCGACGGCGGGTTCATGTATGCGATGCCCGAGCTCGCGACCGCCGTGCTGCACGGCATCGCGGTGGTCGCGGTGGTCTTCACCGACAATGCCTTCGGCAATGTCAAGCGCATCCAGCGCAACGACTACGGCGGCAAGGTGATCGCGAGCGAGCTGCACAACCCCGATTTCGCCAAGCTCGCGACGCTGTTCGGCGCGGCCGGCAAGCGCGTCACCACGCCCGCCGAGCTCACCGCGGAGATCCGCGCTGCCATCAAACGCCCGGGCCCGACACTGATCGAGGTGCCCATCGGCGAGGTTCCGGATCCCTGGAGGCTCGTCCACATGGGCCGCGCTCGGCCGAAGAACTGAGGAGGAGTCTCTCATGGACCTCAAGGGTGCGGTGGCACTGGTGACGGGCGGCAACGGCGGGCTCGGCCAGCGCATCTGTCACGCGCTCGCAACGGAGGGCGCGCACGTCGCCGTCGCGTACGCGCAGAGCCGCGAGCAGGCCGAGGGCGTCGCCCGCGAATTGGCATCGAGCCACCAAGTGAACGCCGCGGCATTCGCCTGCGACATCACCGACGGCGCCGCCGTGGACGCCTTGCCGAAACAGGTGATCGGGCGCTTCGGCCGGCTCGACATCCTCGTCAACGACGCCGCCTACAACAAGGCGATCCCGTTCCCCGACCTCGACAGCCTCACGGTCGAGGTCTGGGAAAAAATAATGGCCGTCAACCTCACGGGGCCACTGCGGCTCATCAAGGCGGTGGCGCCGGTGATGAAGGCGCAGAAGCGCGGGCGTATCGTGAACATCGCATCGGTGGCGGGGCTCGGGCCCACGGGCTCGTCGATCGCTTACGCGGTGTCGAAGGCGGGCCTCATCCACCTCACGCGCTGCATGGCGGTGGCGCTCACACCCGAGACGCTGGTCAATTGCGTGGCCCCGGGATTACTGGAGGGCACGCGCGCCACGGCCAACCTCGATCCGGAGCAGGTCACGCGCTCCGCGGCTCAAGCGCTCCTCAAGCGGGCCGCCGACAAGGACGACTGCGCCGATATGGTGGTCGCGATGTGCCGCACCGAGACGATGACGGGCCAGACCGTCGTCATCGATTCAGGGCGAGTTTTTCACTGAGCCGGGCTTCGCGCCTCGCGCGCTAGAGCGTTTCATAGTAAGGCTGAATCGGAAGGGATTCCGGTTTGGCTGATTTTGTGATTGAAGATGCTGGCTGGAATGGGGGCCAGCATGGGATGGCTCGACCTCTGTCGCTAGATCTTCGCGAGCGGGTGGTTGCCGCGGTTTTGGCTGGGGAAACGTGTCGATCAGTTGCGACCCGTTTCGGTGTTGCGGTCTCATCGGTTGTGAAGTGGTCGCAGCGCCATCGCGCGACCGGCTCGGTTGCACCGGGCCAGATGGGTGGACATCGCAAGCGCCTGCTCGAGCCGTATCGGGCCTTCATCATGGAGCGGATCGCTCAGACACCGCACCTGACGCTGCACGGCCTGAAGGCGGCGCTGGCGGCGCAGGGCGTGAGGGTGTCGCACAATGCGGTATGGCTGTTCGTGCGGCGCGAGGGGCTGCGGTTCAAAAAAAACGCTGTTCGCTCTTGAGCAGGCCCGCTCCGACATCGCGCGCCGGCGTCGGCGCTGGCGATCATGGCAGTCAGGGCTCGACCCGCGGCGGCTAATCTTTATCGACGAGACCTGGATCAAGACCAACATGGCGCCGCTGCGTGGATGGGGGCCGAAGGGCAAACGCCTGCGCAGCTTCACTCCGCACGGCCACTGGCGCACGCTGACCTTCCTCGGCGCCCTACGATGCGATCGGCTCACAGCGCCTTGTGTCTTCGATGGGCCGATCAACGGCCAATGCTTCAGGGCCTATGTCGAGCAGCAGCTCGTGCCGGTGCTGGAACCCGGCGACATCGTCGTCATGGACAATCTCGGCTCCCACAAGGCGGCAGCCGTACGACGGATGATCCAGGCCGCCGGCGCCAGGCTCTGGTACCTGCCGCCTTACTCTCCCGACCTCAACCCCATCGAGCAGGCCTTCGCCAAGATCAAGCATTGGATGCGAGCCGCCCAGAAGCGCACCATCGAGGATACCTGGCGCCACATCGGACACCTCGTCCCCACTATCCAACCCGCCGAGTGCGCCAACTACTTCACAAACGCCCGCTACGCTTCCGTCAAAACATGAAACGCTCTAGGCGGCCCGAACCCGCGACAGGAACTGCTCCGCCGCTTTATGGAGCGTGCCGGACTGCGCCACGAGCTCGGCGGCCGCATGCTGCACCATCGCGGCGGCTTGGGCGGTCTCGCTCGCCGTGCGCGAGACGCTGCCGATGGTGTCAGAGACTTGCTGCGTGCCGACCGCCGCTTCTTGCACGTTGCGGGCGATATCACGCGTCGCTGCATCCTGCTCCTCGACCGCCACCGCCACGGCCGTGGCGATCTCGCTGATCCGGGAAATTACCGCATTGATGGAGCCGATCGCATCGACGGCGTCCTTCGTCGCGCCCTGAATGGAACCGATCTGGGCGCTGATGTCCTCGGTCGCCTTGGCGGTCTGGGTTGCCAGCGCTTTCACCTCGCCCGCGACCACGGCGAAGCCCTTGCCGGCCTCGCCCGCGCGGGCGGCCTCGATGGTGGCGTTGAGCGCCAGCAGATTGGTTTGCGAAGCGATGTCATTGATGAGGGCGACAACCTCGCCGATCCGCTTCGCCGCATCGGCGAGCCCTTTCACGGTCGCGGTGGTGCGCGCGGCCTCGCTCACGGCCTGGCTCGCGACCTTGCTCGACTCCGCGACCTGCCGGCCGATCTCGGAGGTCGAGCCCGAGAGCTGTTCCGCCGCCGCCGCGACCGTGTGCACGTTGCCAGACGCCTGCATCGACGCCTGGGCGACCGCCTGCGACTGCTGGGTCGTCTGGTCGGCGGTCTCGACCATCAGCGCCGCCGTCGAGCGCATCTGCTCGGCGGCACCGGAGACGCCGCCGACCACGCCCTTGACGCTGGTCTCGAACGTCTCGGCAAGCGCCAGCAAGTCGCGCCGGCGCTCCTCGGCGAGCCGAGAACGGTCGGCCTCCGCTTGCGCGGCGGCGGCGCGGGCGGCGAGGCCGGCGTCCCGAAACACAAGGAGCGCCGAGGCCATGTCGGCGATCTCGTCGCGGCCGGCCAGAGGAACGTCCGCGGCGAAATCGCCCCCGGCGATCGCCGTCATGCTATGACCGAGCGTGATCAGACGGCGGGCGAGGTTGCGGCCGGCATAGAGCCATGCGATCGCCACCGCGATGACAAGGCTTGTGACCGCGATCGAGATCAACAGGAAGCGGCCGCGCGCGATCGCATCGCCGGAGCCATCCGCCGCCTTCTTGGCGGTCGCCTCGGTCTCGCTCACGAGGCTCGAGACCACCTGTTCCAGCCGCTTGGCCAGCGCAACATCCGCCTCCAGCACCTTGTCGCCGGCGGCGCGCTCGCTGAGCTCCTTGAGCCGTACGGAGAATGCGCTCTTGTCGCCGGCGCCATGCTGCAGGATGCTCGCGACCAGCGGGGTCAGGGTCTCGCTCGCTGGCGTGCCCTTGAGCTGCGCCAGGGCCTTGGCGACACGGCCCGAGGCGGCATCGAAGCTTTCCTTGATGGGCGCCAGATATTCCTTGCTGGGCGCGATCGAGGCCTCGGTCAACAGACCCTGGGACAGATTGGTCTCGGCTTGCAGAACAAGGAACGCCTGCAGCTGATTGAGGTCGGTGTCGGCCAGCGCCGAGAGCGCCTTGCCGACGGCGCCGATGTCGGTCTGTTTGTCGGTCGCGGATTGGAGACCGATGGTGAGGTTGAAATTCGCATCGTCCACCATCGGCGTGAGCTTCTCGGCGAGCGCGCGATGGGCAGCGCGGATGCCCTGGGCCAGAGCTTCTCGCTCGGCCTGGACCGCGAGCCGCCGCTCGACCGAGCCCGAGAGCTGTTCGAGGCCGGAGGCGAGCGCCTGCAACGTCTCGCGCAAATCGGCAGCCGCGGCCGCGCTCTCGGAATGGGCCCCGATCGCATCGATGGCGCCGCTCAAGCTTTGAAGATGCGCCTGGACGGCGGCCATCGCGACCTCGCGCGCCTTGGCGTCGCCGGCAGCGGCGAGCGTGGGGACCGTCGCGGTGATCTCGGCGCTCTCGCGCGCCAACGTGAGCGCGAGCGTCATCGCAGGCATGTCGCGCCCGGTGATGGCGGCAAGCGTGTCGCCAATGCGATTGTAGGAAAGGAACGCGACGCCGCTCGCCATCACGGTCAGCGCGGCCACCACGCCGAAGGCGATGAAGAGGTGGGCCCGAATACCGAGGCGCCTTGCTCTCGCGTTCGTCCGCGTTCCCTCGACGCCGGGAAGCTCGCTTGCTGGCCTTGGGCTCATCGCTCCTGCCACCGGAACCGATTTCGCTGGAGGTCCGCCGTCAGCCGCCCGCCTTCGAGAGCTTGGACACGGCCTTGAAGCTCCCGTCGGGTTGGATCACCGTGAGGAAGACCTCGCTGGAGCCGCGGTTGTTGCCCGACCCATAGGCGAGCTTGATGCCGCCGAGATCGAAGCTGCCGGTCTTCGCGATGGCATCGAGCAGGGCCTTGCGCGTGATCTCGCCGTCGAGCTTGCCGAGGGCGGCGACCACCAGGCGGCCGACCATATAACCCTCGAGCGAGACGAATCCGGGCGTGCCCGATGGATTGGCGGCCTTGAAGGCGGTCTGATAGCCCGCCACCAGGGGGATCGAGGTGTCCTGGGGGAAGGGCACCACCTGCGTCACCACCACGCCGGCACCGGCCGGGCCCAGCTCCTTGGCCAGCGCGTCGCTGCCGACGAACGAGATATTCACGAACACGGCGTCGAGCT
>Ga0209415_10013546_pt1 | contig 13432 bp, 10 predicted proteins | sample PeaSoiSIISIP2007_FD_187696 | JGI IMG/M metagenome (GOLD analysis project Ga0209415, IMG submission 187696) | Peat soil microbial communities from Weissenstadt, Germany - SII-SIP-2007 (SPAdes) (version 2) | ecosystem: Environmental > Terrestrial > Soil > Wetlands > Peat | place: Germany... | reverse complement strand
CTCGTGAGTGAACAAGGCGGGGTTGAAGTAAGGATTCGTCAAATTGTTCGGATCGGCCTTGCGGGGATCGGTGATGTTCAAGGAGCCCGGAAGGCTGTTGGGTTCATCCACAGAATTGCCCTGCCCGGAATTGGCAGTCCCCAAGAGCGAGTTATCGTCCGGCTCCAAGATATACACCGGGAAGCCCGAGGCGAAGCGCGCAATTCCGCTCATCATCCAGCCATTGGTCAATCGGTTGGCGTGCCAGAGCTTGTCAAAAGGTATCCGATAGTTGTAGCTCAAGACGAAGTTGTTGGTAACGTCAAAGGCGGATAAAGCCTTCGTAATCTTGGGATTGATCGGGTTAATATCATCGCCCACGCTTATTCCATTGCCCGACGCATTATCGAGCGACTTACTATAGGTGTAGCCGGCGAGGAGTTCGAGGCGGCCGACGGCGTGTCGCAGCGTGACCTCCAGAGCATTGTAATTGGAGTTGGCCATGGTCGCAAACCACGAGACGCTGCCGTAATTGGCATCTAAAGGAGAACGTGTGGTGTTGATTACTCCACCTGAAATGGGATGGTAAATGCCATTCTCTCCAAATGGACCGCAAGTAACTCCATCGGTCACTTCACTCGGCTGGCTTAGGCTCAGGCACAGAGCCGGATTACCCGGATTGGCCTCCACGCTCCCGATAAGTCGGTGAGCTTGCGTCCCCACGTAGCTCGCGCTGAGCAACGTGGCAGCTCCGAACTGCCGTTGCAAGGAGAAATCATAGTGCTCAGCATAGGGGAGACGATTGCCGTTAGACCAAGATGGCGCACTGGAGAAGGGCTCGAACTGCGCCCAGGGGAAGGAGTTGTCAGGGTGGGCGGGACTGGGGTTAGGAGGGGCCATGGGTGCGGGGAAGCGCTGACCCTCATCATGACCGCTGGAACGATCAATAAAGGGGTTCGCAAACAAAGGCGGAGTAGGACTGGACCACCAAGCTCCGTACGGCGCGTTTCCTGACTCGTTTGCGACGCCCCGGTCTTCGAAGGAAGTGTAATAAATGCCAAACGCCGCCCGGATGCTCGTCATGCCAGGACCACCCCATAGCTTACCCAAGAACCCTCCGGAAGATGAGGGAGAATAGGCGAGACCGAGGCGCGGGGCAAAATTCTTGTAGTGAGTGGGGGACAAAGTCGATGGAACCCCAGGATCACCCGGGTAAAGCCAGCCGATCGGCGCTCCCGGAAAGTCCCTCGATTGAACCCCGGGGATGATCGTTCGTTCTTCGTTGTGGGCTTCCCACCAGGGAGTGCTGACTTCCCAGCGCAATCCATAATTCACTGTGAGGTTCGACTTGGCGCGCCAGCTATCCTGGGTGTACAGAGAGTAGGAGCGGGCGCGCTCATACATGTTTGGTGCCGCGCCCTGATAGTACCCTGCTGGCGCCCCAATTAAGAAATCAGCAAAATCACTGCCCGTTTCCACTCCGTCAAACCAGAACCCCCCGTTCAAGGCGCAGGGCAAGTTATAAGCGACTTGGTCGTAGTCGAAGCTCCCCCCGAATTTCAGGGTGTGGGTGCCCTTTACCTTTGAGAAGTTGTCCAGCGCCTGATAGGTATTGTCGAAGAGATTGAGGGGACAATTAGCAGCGCCGATGCTGAAGTTATTGAAGCCGACGTTTTCGACGCTCTGATGGGGATTCTGTGGATAGATACCGGTAAAACCTTGGGAAGCGAGTGATACCCCTAGCCCCCCAGCCGGAACACCAGAGAAAATAACATTGCGCATGTAAACAAGACGCAGTTCGTTGACCGAGCTAGCGCCGAACGATTTGGTAAGGCCAAAGTTAAACATCTGCGCCCGGCCATTGTTATTGGTGGCGAAACCTGGGACACTCGCTCCGCCGTAAGGATTAACCTGTAAGTTATCATCCACGAAATAGTAGCCCGAGAGCATGCCCAGGCGGGTGTTGGCATCCAGCCGAATAGCGCCTTTGTCGTCTCGCAACGGTTCCTTATAGGCCGAGGTGGTGTAGTACGCACCTCCGTAGTTGGGAGGCGGGATGTACTGCATCAGGGCGTTTGTCGGCGCAGTGAAAGCGGACTGGGGGATAACCGCGTTGGGAAATACGCAACCCTGCGTAGCACTCGTGCAGAGGACGGGCTGAGCAGGAGGTTGGCCACCAGCGGTAGGAGGTGTGTAGGTAAAGTACGGCTCCGCGGCGGTGACTGGGTAGCCCAGTTGCTGCGACAGCACGTTGGCCCAGGCCGTGCCGTTTACCGCTGCGTTCGCCGACACGAGTGCCCCCGCTTGATCGAACAGGTTCCCGGCCCGGTCGGCGGCTGTGGGGACCGGGATGAGACCCGTGTCCACGCCCAGCACCATGCGCGTTCCCTGGTAGTCGGAGAAGAAGAATATCCTGTTACGCAGGATCGGTCCTCCCACTGTGCCTCCGAACTGGTTTTGGTGCAGGACGCCGCGTTCCGGCGAGTAAAAGTTGCGCGCGTCAAGATTGGGGTTGCGCAGGAACTCGAAGGCGCTTCCGTGGTACTGATTAGTACCTGATTTAGTAACGACATTGACCAGGCCGCCGGAGTAGCTGCCATATTCCGCGTCGGCACTGTTGGTAAGAATCCGAAACTCGGCAATGGAATCCAGATTGGGAATAATGGCGGCTGCCATGTACAATTTTTCCTCGGCGCTGCCTCCGTTGATCATGAACCCGTTGGCAGATTCTCGCTGCCCGCTTATGGAAAGCCCGCCGGGGTTCAGATTCCCTGAAACGCTGTACGCCCCGCTCTCTCCGCTACTTACCGGAGCCACCCCCGGTTGTAGAGCGATTAAGTCCGTGTAGCTTCGACCGTTCAACGGAAGCGCAGTCATCTTCGTGGTCCCGATCACCTCGCCCATCTGTGTATTGCTGGTTTCAACGTGCATGGCGGTGGCAGACACACTCACCTGCTGGTTCACATTGCCCACCTGAAGCGTGGCATCAATACGCAACGCAGTGTTGACGTCCAACACCAAACCCGTTTGCCGGTACTGCTGGAATCCGTTGGCCTTGATTTCGACCTCGTAGCGGCCGGCGGGAAGGGCAGGGAAAGAATAAAAGCCGTCGGCATTGGTCTGGGTCGAATTCTGGATGTTGGTCTCAGTATTAACCGCCACCACCGTTGCTCCGGGAATGATGGCCCCAGATGCGTCCATCACGGTTCCAGAAATACTCGCGGTTACGCTACCCCAAACAAATCCTGCGCCAAGCAGGCATGCGAATACAAGTCCAGCGACTTTAGAATTCAAATTCATCTTCGTCTCCTCTCTTTAACGCCCGCTCCTGTTCGTCTTCGCCTGCGTCTATCGCGGGGAGCGTCAGTGGGCTTGGATGCCAACCAAGAGTAACTCATGTTTGACTGAACTCTTCAAGTGTTTAGCCTCTGAGGATGATTTCCCCGGAATTGACGTGGCGAACGCGGATGACCCAATCCCCACCGGGTAAGGGTTGAATCGTGTAGCCCGATTCACGAGTATCGCCCCGTTGGTTTAATGCGGCTCCGCCAGCGGTCACGCGCAAAGGCTTGAAACTCAGGCGGAGAACTTCCGTGGCGGCCGCGTCAAAGGTCCGGTATTCGACGCTGCGAGAGGCGTATTTCACCTTTTGCACCACGGAACTGGAGCGGAGAATGTGGTCCACGCCCACCGGCGCAAACTCGGGAACCGCGCCCATGGCCCACTGGAAGTGGCGAAAGTAATCCGAATAGCCGTCGTTGAACCAGTATAGTACAGATAACGGGTCTAAGTCGTTGTAGTCCAGGCCGCAGCAAGCGATCCGGCCGTCGGAACCGGCAAAATAGGTCGCGTAGTTCAAGGATCGGAAGGCGTCTTCCCGCGCTTGTCCGTCTCCCGTCTTTTCGAAGAACATGGCGTTGATTGCAGCCCAGCGTGCTGTATGATCACCCTGGCCTGCCCGGGAGCAGCAGGTGTAGGTACCATCCAGAGTGCTCTGCTCGTCGATCGACTGCGCGCCAAGGAATGGCCCGTGGCCTAATCTGATCTTCACCCAATCGAGCAGACGTCCCACATGGCCCATCCACTCCGGGTCAACCTCGGCCGGATCCTCACGCGCCAGAATGTAGTAAGCCGTCATCATGGGTGTGTACTGATTCACGTTGTCGGTGTGGCGCGGCACGTCTTCGAAGTAGCCAGCCCACTTGTTCCAGGCCCCGCTCTGCTGATTGAGCGGGTAATCGAGCATCCATTTCCAAGCCATTTTGCGAGCGTTGCGAATGGCTGTGACATCTCCGGCGTTGATTCGAATCAGGTCTTCAAATAAGCGGATAGGCCCGACGATGTTGCCGCCGTACTCCTCGAGCGCGAGCGTCTCTCCGGTGCGTGCATCCACGCGAAAGGCCCACGGCGTATGTTGCGCGTCACCGACACGCACATGCCGGACGAGCGCCTGGGCACAACGCATCGCCGCATCCAGGTACTTGCGCTCGCCGGTCATCTCGTAGAACAGCACGTAGCCCGTGCCCATGTCGCCGACTTTATCGGTCTCAATCCCACCGTAAAATTCGCGCGGCATGTCCTGGATGCAGCGGCCGTAATCAGGTTCGTCATCGCAACTGGTGGCAAAGGGAACCCCAGGCCATTCCCAGTCCAAAGGAGTAGTGCCGTGCGCGAGCTGGTAATCGAGCATTCCCCGCACCGCTTGAACAGCTTCTTCATCCCCCGAGTATGGGTACCAACCCACCAGCGAGTCGACGAACGAGGCAAACACATTAGGCGGGTTGTGCTGCCAGTTCCGGCCCTGCAGAGTTTTGGCATCAAAAACAGAATTAATTAGATAGATTTTGAGACCTGTGCCGTGACGCGTGTCCTGCGGGACCTTGTGCTCAATAAAATCCCAACCCAGCCGGATCACATGGTCGTAGCCGAGATTCTTCTCCGGGTGGTACCAGGCCAGCAACTTCCCCTGCGCGTCCAGCACCGCCGGGTGCCAAGCCACCTGAGCATTGACGTAAACGTCTTGCGCCCAAATCGTTACTGGCAGCAGCAGGATAGCTAGCAATGACGCGGTGCGGAAGCCGTAACTGAACCTCACCCTAAAACGCGCAGTTCCGTTGGATCTCCGGCTAAGGTAGAATAGGGTCTGATCAACGAGACTCTGAGCAGCGTCTTCTTCGTTAATCCGCAGACCCTGGCCGAGCGCGGACAGCTTGGATCTCGGAACCGTATGATTCTGCATGTGAGCATCTTCCCCGCTTGGGATGAAGGCTTGTTCCGTGCCCTTCGATTCGGAAAGTCCGGCTGCAAAATTGTCTCGACATTTTGACGGCGCCGATTATACACCGTTTGTCAAGTACATATCTAAATTGCTCATATCGCTTCGTCCTTCTTCAGCCGCTCGTTATTCTGCTCTCCTCCCTCGTACATAGTCATAAGAAGAGTACTCGCCAACACGAGGGCGCCCCCCAATATCATGAATTTCGTCAGACGCTCATGCAGGAAAATGCCAGCCGTCAGGACGCCAAAGAACGGAATGAGGTAATTGGAGAGTCCAGCGATTGTAGCTTCGATCCGACTAAGAACCCTCAAGAAAATTGCCATCGCAAGGAAACGTGAGAAAAAGGCAACGAAAAACACTCCCAACCACACGCTCGGGTGAAAATGCGCCACATTTCGGAAGCTTTCCGGTTCGCGGTAAATCGTGATGGGCAGCATCAAGATGAAGGCCGCATAATAGCTGTAGAGCAAAACCTGAAGGGCTGAATATCGATGAAGCAGCCTTTTGCTATAAGTGTTATAAAATGCGCTCCCAAGTACCGACAAGAAACACATGGTGTTGGCTAGCAGAAACTGCGGACTGGTGAAGTTCAGTTCTCGCCAATTAATCCCGGAACACTCGAGAACGCCGGCAATGGCGAGCGCGAAGCTCACCACGCGCACTTTTGTCATACGCTCACCGAGTACGAAATAGGCCATGACTGCAGTGGTCACCGGGAGTGAAAGGAAAATAAGAGCCACGTTTGACGCAAGAGTGAGTCGCACTCCCCATGTGCCGAACAACTGAACAACGGCTTGTCCGAGAATGCCCAGAAGCAAGAAACCCGCAAAATCTCTGCCAGACATTCGGCCTGACCCACTCGCTCTACTAGGCCGGTCCCTGAAGTGTACGATTGGGGCCAGGACTAGAATCGCAAGCGCCAGGGGAAAAGTCGTGGCGAATAATGGCCCCATCTGTTCCTGAACGATCTTCAGGAACACAAATTGGCACCCCCACATTAGGTTACAGGCGAGCAAGAGACCCCAATCTTGCAGGCGGGAAAAATTAACCATCTTTTCTTTGCTCCTTAGAATTCGGGCGGGATGGGCATCGAGCTCCTGGACCAGAAGCTAGCGGGAATTTCGCTTTTAGTTCCCAACAGCCCCACACTATACACCCCCCGAGGGGTTCAAGCGCTCTATTTTTCTTTGGCTGGGTCCAGCGGCTAGGGACAGGGCCGGTGCTGCCGCAACGTGAGTCCCTAAACCGCTGACCGCAGCGCGGCCGTCCAGTTCTGTTAGACACCTCTCCGTCATGGCGGCTCGGGATCGATGCCTCGGCTGCCCCAGCCTCGGCTATCCGCTGGATCGTCCTGCCAAACAACCGCCTCGCCAGATGACTCTCCACCCAGAGCAACCAATAGTAGCGGTCATGTTTCACCGGTCCCCGCTGTTGTTCATAGGGATCGGGCCTGAAAAGTCTTAGTCCTGTATCGGAAGCGCACCGACTGCACAAAGTTGCGAAATAGCAGAGCCTCTGCCCGGCGCGCTTTCGATACAGCGACTTGAAGGAAGCCGCCCGTATTTGCGGCGGACGCGGGAATTATGGGCTTTGAATGGCGAAGCAATGGTCGTAGGTTAAATGGGTGAGCCGGCGGAATGAGTTTGTGAGGGCCAGGAAGCGCGGATGGAGAGTGAACCCGGGCTGGATCGGGTGCGGTGTGCGCTGTTGAGCTGAGGATGGAGGGTTGGTGGGGAGGTGGCGAAGCACACCAAGGCGTGTGCGTGGTGGGCAGGCGCGGTCTTTTGGCGTGAGGGAGTGGTACTTCATGAGAACCTCGCAGAGGAGAGGGGTGGCGAGCGTAAGCACATCTCCGCCGCCGTCGGTCGCTCCAGGATGATCATCGGGCCGCCGCACTGGGGGCAGGACCAGGTGGAAGTGGAAGGCGGTGGGGAGTTCCTGTTCCAGGTGGTGGCGGAGCGGGCCGAGAAAGCAGCCGTGATCATGACCACCAATCTACCCTTTTCAGAATGGACGCAGGTGATTCCCAATGCCCGTCTCTGTAAGGCGCTGCTGGACCGCATCACGGATCGCGCCCACATTCTGGAGACCGGCACGGAATCGTATCGGTTTCGGCGGACGGCCGAAAAGCGGAATCGGTCGGGGAAAACGGAGGAAAGCAAAAACAGTTAGCTGCGGAAATGACGGGCGGTGGAAAGAGTGGAAAACCCAAGAACGGTTTCCCACTCTTTCCACCGCCCTTGGAAATCCCGCCAAAGCGGCGGGATTCCCACATTCCCACAGCTACGGCGGCGGTCCTTATTCTTACGGGAAGGCAAAGCAAAAGCCTCACCCAACCTGCAACGTCCCAAGGTGGGCCAAATTAAACCGCCGAAATGGGCCAAAAGAAGTTGCCAAACGCACCATTCAGGGTGCGCGTGGAAAGGATCCTTCGACTCAAAGTGAATTACACGCGAGTATCGGTCACTAACTGCATTACTTCCATTGCAAGTCGAAGCTCGCCGCCTTCTGGCGGTGCTGCGGTACCATCGTTGTGGCACTACGGTCGAACGCTGAGATGACATTGGTTATCTCAGTCCAACTTGGACCAATATTGCTAGCCAAAGCTCCCCCAAAAATGTCTCTTGCCACCGCAAATAGGATAGCGGTACAAGCCTGCCACAGTATGCCATGGGAAACAGGGGTCCCAATATGCGATTCCTACGTCACACGTCCGATCAAAACTTCGCAAAACCTCTTTTTGACAAGATTCGGTCGCGGAGAAATTGCCCCCCTCCGTCATTCACTTTTTAGTACGTTTAACGTTACCGTTCACAATTGACGCCAGGCTCGGGCACGCCGTTTGTGAACCCTGTGACCTCTGTGGCGATCCTCTTCATGGGTTGCCGCTCCGCCGTGCTGTGACCAAGCAAACACCAACCTTTGGGCATGGGCCGCAGCATTGGAGTATTATTAGAAATCCTCAACGACCCATGGGTATGGCGCCGGGGGGGGGCAGAGCCTGCGGAGTTCGGTGAGACCTAAGGAATGAGCGAGCAACGGCGAGAGCGGATTATCTATTACGGCTTTGCAGCCTTTCTGGGCGTGTTTCTGCTGCTCAACTGGCTCGGTGCCTTCGAAATATTTCGGAGCCAATGCCGCTTGGCTGCGCTTGGCGGTGATGGCGCATATCCCATCAAGGGGCCAGAATCTAATACAGTGGTTGGGTCTGCAGAGTAGGCACCCGCTGGTATTTCCCATCATTTCTCGGCTCGAAAGTACCGTCGCCGGGGATCCTGTGGGCCGCTACCTACCTCGATAATAAGGCCGCGCCTCACCAGATCAGCCAGCCGCGTCCGTGTAGCACGCGGAGACAGAGAAATAGTTTTGGCGATCTCCGCTGTTGACCGGCCATGTTCGTCCTCAAGAAGGTGTAGGATTACTTGGTCCACCTCATCAACGCGAATCGGGCCGGTCCGTGTCGCTGACAGAGTCACACGAAAATGCGTCCCAAGCTCTTCAAGAACCGGAACACGCAATCCCGCCTCCTCGCACGCGGCCGTCATGCGCTGGATCCCGCTTCCCCATTGCTCGATGAGGCCCAGTTCATGGAAGACGCGACCGATCACTCTATTTCGCAGCTTCGATACACCCCTCCGGATGTCATCAATCGTAAGGCCTAATGGCAGGATCCCAGGGTTCTCCACTTCGATACGGTCGTCAAATATGCCCACTCGAATGGGAGCGCCACGTTCTGCGTAATCAGCGTGTACGATTGCATTGATGATTGCCTCGCGAAGGGCAACCATCGGAACCGTCCAGCGATCCACACGCCGCACCGCTGTTATCACCGCTTCCCTGCCGAGATGCTTCTCGACGAACGCAATTGCCTGATCCGCGGCTTGCGGCAGGTAGCTCCGAATTTCGCTCGAGTCCACGATCCTCGTCCGGTCCTTTCCGGCGAAGCGTCCGGCCTGCAGCCAGGCATCAGGGAAGCGGTCGAATCGGTTTCTGGCAAAAAGGAGAAATCCGCCGACAGTCGGAACGTCACGCCCCTGATGTTTCGTCGTGACTCGAAGGCTGCGAAATGCAGATGGCGCCAGTTTTCGGACGGGTGCAAACAGCTCGGAAGCAACTCGGAAGTCGAGTGCTTCCGAGTTCAGTTCCGGGATCGGCTGCTCGTCAAACGATTCGAATTGGCCAAACCGACGCATTTCATCGATTTGCGCCTCGTCGGCACGCCGATTTGTGGATCCCACGCGAACGAAGACGCCTGCTTCTGGTCCAAGACGGTCAAGGTAGTGGGGGCGCGCCGCGCTTGGGTAAACTTGCACCACCAATACCTGCGTCTTTCGCCAGGGCACAATCTCGATATCGGGAACCAAGCGTGGTCGAATCGAGTCCGCGATTAAACTGGCCAGCCGTTCCTCGGTTGCCAGCACATCGGGAACGCCGATCACTCGTCTGGTGCCATCCTCGATGCCTATTGCCAGGATGCCCCCGGCGGTGTTGGCAAAAGCGACCAGGGTCTTCAGCAAGCCGTCTGGGGAGGACAGATCTCTCTTGTATTCGAGGGTCTTCCCTTCCGGTTTCTGGAGGACTTCAATGAAATTCATAGCTCTGCATTATACTCTGAAGCCTGGGAATTTAGATCTCTTCCGAGTTCAAACCAACTTCGTTCTGGGTGCTTCGAGGACGGATTGCAGCAAGCCGCACTGCAATTAGCCAAATCCCGGATCATTCGTCATCCTCCCGAATTCTTAACAACAAGTTTGCCTTGCGCGAACATCGCGAAGACGCAGACGACAAGTGAACTGCTGCCGAGGTAGCTTACATTCGGAGGACAGCGTAAAGCACAATACCTAATGAGCACCCGCAACCGCTATTTGTTCCTTGGTCGAAAACTTGGTAGGGACAGGTCACGATACAATCGCTATCCCGACCCAGTCCGAAATTGTCTTTCGGAAGCAACGTGTGGTTGAGCATTTCTCCAAAATCAAGCTGAGACTTTTCGAGGAAGAGCGAAATTAACGGCGTCCAAGTTTCAAGTCCTGTCTATTAGGTCTTTATGGTGCTGTCGTCTGATAGACACCAAGCCGTTTTGGGGCTGCAACTACCTGATAATAAGCATCTTATTAGTTGGTGCCGAAGAGAGGATTCGATACTGGAACAATAGGCTACCCCTAATAGAATCAACAGAACTCTTCCACGGCCGCATGAATACAGGATACCACCTGCATTCTATTAGGTCTCGTTGTTCCCCCGCCATCTCTCTGGTGCTTCGCAGAAATAGACACCAAACAGACACCATGGACAGACACCAAACAGACACCAAAGGATGCCCCTGCGACCTTTCCAGGCCAGCGCGAGAATTCACTTCGCATCTGCACTTCCGACCCCACGTCCCATGATATCGTATGAAAGTTCCCTCGGACGTCGAGGTATCAGCGGAGTTGTGCCTGCCCAATTCGGCAGACAGCTTTTGAGGAATGGCGAGACTATCTTGTGAAAATCCTCCGGTGAACCTTGTCATCGAATCAGGCACAACTCGCGCCCTAACACTGGCGGCGGCTCAGCGGTTCTCCCATTCCTGTGGTGGCGGTCCAGAAGTCGTAAAGTCGCCGCTGGCCGACGGCAAGAGTCATTGGATTTTGATCTTGCCTCGATCCAGGCCTCGAAGAGTTCCTTCAATGTCTCTCAGGGTTTCAAGCATCTCCTTAGCCTCAGCATCCCGCGCTTCAAGTTCTTCGACGAAATCAGGCTCAGAAGGGTACAGGAACTCCATGTAATCGCGTTCGTCCAGGTCCAGGATGAATTGACGGATGTTCTCGAGGCTCACCTACGTCCGGCATTCGAGCAGGGCAATGATTTCAGCCGTCGTGTTCGTCACGTTTTGCATATTCACTCTCCCTCGGATGCGACCTGAGGCGAATCGGCTGCCTCGCCCAGCCGGTCCTTTAAGGCTCGAAGCCAGACGCGCGGAATCGATCCGTGAACGATGCTCCCTAGAAATCCCAGCCGGTCGGCCACGTTGGCACGATTGTGCCGGATAGCTTCCTTCGTAGTGGCAACGTAAGCAGCCAGGAAGGCTTCGATGCTCTGCGGCTTGGAAAACAGGTACGTCGCATGACCCAATTGCGGTGTCTCGACCGCGACCACGCGTGGTAGATCGAAAATATACTCATCGCGGAAGAGGTAGATCCGACGCGCCCGCCGGCACAGCTACTGGTAGAAGAAGGCATCGTAATCCGGATGCCAGCTGATCTGAGCGACGTCGAAGTCTCCAGGCATACCAAGGTCCCAACAGAGGCTGCGCAGTTGTTCCCTTTCCAAAGGCTCGCGCTCGATGCGAGCACGAATTTGGCCCAAGCCGTCCGAAAACTGGCCAAATCGGTGGTAGCTCTTACGAGCTGCCTCAATTTGCTCAGCGATGTTGGCGGGAACCTTCACGTGGATGCGGTGATGCGGAGTCGAGGCAGGATCTCACCTACCGGGCCAAAAGACAGACCCGGCATGGGAGGGCGCAGATCGAATGGATCTGGGGCGGTCGCCATAACGAATAAAGGCATACACACCAGTGGAGCAAGGCACACTACCACGCACAGCAGGCGACATGGTTTTTGGCGACCGTACTAAAAATGTACTAAAAATCGCTCAATTGAGGGAAAAGGGGTTAGCTTGCGAGCGAGAGCAGACGCCCCGATTAAGAGGAAAGCAAAGAAAAGGTGGGAGATACTGAAAGGGTGGAAAGAGAGCGAATTGCCTCCCGAGCAACAGGTCGCAGATTCGAACCCTGCCAGCCGTACCAACTATCTGTAAATAAATAACTTATTTCCAAGGCCGGCTCCCCCACGACATATGCCGACACGATAGGCTTCACAGCCCAAAGAAAACCTAACTCATTGTAATTAAACAGCTTAATGACGAGACCGAGCTGTTGCTTCAAAAGCAACACGTCCATGGGTGGAGTGTCTCCCCAGCTGCCATAAGTACCTGTGATGCGAGAATTTGTAGGAGCGCCGATGCACGGCTTCTCTGGCTGCACCAGAACTGTACCAAAGGTCTTGGCTGGAGCGTTTTCGGACGTGACGCGGGAGTTTGGCCCGAGCGCGGCAGGCGCCTCAGGATGAATTTCCGAAGGTTTCGAGCCGGGTACTACCTCGCTCATGTTGCCGCCGCGCGTCACTGATCGACGACTCGAGGGCCGTTCTCCGGCACAATCTAAAGCAGATAGTGTTGAGGGCTCAGTGCTGTCTTCCCCCGGCTTCTCTTACCCTCCGATTCCGTTTCGTCTTAGACCTTTGAATCGAACTTTGACCAGTACTTGTTCCCTACACCAGACCGGATAATTGTACGAGCGGCGAGGGCCTTAGGGGACGGTGATGTACACGGGCGCAATTTCGGACGTCCTGGATGAGATCCACTACCGCAACCCACTTCTGCCGACAGCGATCCAAGGTCTCTTGTCGGTTTCCGAACCCGGAAGTCCCCATCAACACAGCAGCATTATACCCGAATCCCGTGCGCCACGGCGCCCGCATGGTTGCCGAATCGGGCGGTTCCGCGCAACAGGGCGTAAGGCCACGCCGGTCCAAACCATATACAAAGCCCGGCTCGCTCTTTGACACCATTTCGATGCGAGGTGTACACTCGCCAGGGTATTTTGCAACCGAATGACGGGGCGAGCGGGATGCCCACGCTCCGTCGCCCGACCGGACCGCTTCTTTCATTGTTCTGGGCGCCGCTGCCGGCATGCGCACTTGGTTGAAAAATGTTTGTGCAGAAGCCACCTTGGAGTGCGGTGGCTTGACGCCACCTTGGGATCAGAGCGGGGCATTCACTTAGGCGAGGCGCCGATCCTCTTAGAGTTCTCCACACGATAAGGAGCTCCGTCGGTGCATAACCAAGGCGGCGTCAAGCCGCCGCACTCCAAGCCGCTTCGCGCGTGTTCATGGTTTTGAGATGGAGGCAATTATCCCATGCGAGATTATACAGGTAGCGAGCTGTTGCGGCCGTGTGCCGGCTGGGAGCGAAAAACGAGGCAGCAAGCGCGCTGGTTTGCCGCGCATCGCTGGAAGGCGCTGCCGGCACTGATGTTAATACTAAGCAGCTTGAAATTCACATCCTTGGCGAGCGGGCAGACCGGCACGGGCGTGTTGCTGCCGGATGGCCGCGAGTTCGTTTCCTGGGAGCGGC
>Ga0209415_10013543_pt1 | contig 13433 bp, 10 predicted proteins | sample PeaSoiSIISIP2007_FD_187696 | JGI IMG/M metagenome (GOLD analysis project Ga0209415, IMG submission 187696) | Peat soil microbial communities from Weissenstadt, Germany - SII-SIP-2007 (SPAdes) (version 2) | ecosystem: Environmental > Terrestrial > Soil > Wetlands > Peat | place: Germany... | reverse complement strand
GTGCCGTCCGACGCCACGTGCATCCAGGCGATGTCGTCGCCGACGGTCCAGACGCGATAGCCCTGCGACTCGAGCGCGGAAACCATCATCGCCAGATTCGTCTTGCCGCAGGCGCTGGGGAAAGCCGCGGCCATGTAAGCCACTTTGCCCGAAGGATCTTCCAGGCCGAGAATGAGCATGTGCTCGGCCATCCAGCCCTGGTCGCGCGCCATCCAGCTGGCGATCCGCAGCGCGAAGCATTTCTTGCCCAGCAGCGCGTTGCCGCCGTAGCCCGAGCCGACGCTCCAGATCAGCTTTTCCTCGGGGAAGTGCATGATGAACCGGCGCTCGGGACTCAAATCGCCGAGCGAGTGAAGGCCGGGGACGAAATCCGCGGAACTGCCCAGCCGGTCGAGCGCGGCCTTGCCCATGCGCGACATGATGCGCATGTTGGCGGCGACGTAGGCGCTGTCGGTGATCTCGACGCCGATTTTGCTGTAGGGCGATTTCGCCGGGCCAAGAATATAGGGCACGACGTACATCGTGCGGCCCTTCATCGCGCCATCGAAAAGCGGCCGGACTTTTTCTTTCGCCTCGGAAGGAGCCATCCAGTTGTTGCTGGGGCCGGCATCTTCCTTCTTGTTCGTGCAGATGAAGGTCAATTGCTCAGTGCGGGCGACGTCATTGGGACTGCTGCGGTGGAGGTAACAGTGCGGGTAGGTCCTCTGGTTCAGCTCGACGAACGTGCCGTCGCGGAGCATGTCCGCCGTCAATCGCTCGTTCTCCGCCTCGGAACCGTCGCACCAGACGATTCTTGCCGGCTTCGTCAGGCGCGCTGAATCTTCTACCCAGCTTTCCAGTGGTGTGGACACCCTACCTCCTGGGATCTTCCTGCGGAACTCTGCTCGACGCGAGCGAGCTTTCTCGCCCGACTTCGGAAAAAACAACCCCATTCTAATCGTAAGTCAAAAATCTTAAGGCACGGCGAAGCGAATTGCAAGGCGCGCGCGGCAAAGAGTCCGGCCGAAAGTGCCAGATGTTATACTTCCGGCGAAATGTACGCGCGAAAACTGACCGCGGAGATGACTATCGGCGACGAGCGGCGGGCGGTGCCGCTCGATTGGCTCGACAGCTTCTGCATGCGAAATTTCACGGGCTCGGCGGAATTCGACGACACGCTGCCGAAAGGCGAGGGGATACTGGAAGCGGGGCTGAAGGTTGACCCAGCGCGACTGGCCGTGGCCATGAGCGAATGGTTCACCAAACGCGGTAAAGGCAACGGCGCGCCGGTAGTGGTGGAGCTTCGCGAGTCGAAGTGATCGCCGGGCGGGCCAGAGCTGGGAAGAACAAGAGCCGAACGCCCTCAGCGCGTGATTGGGGCGTTGCATAAGTCACGTCGAGAGAGGTTCGGCTCTCTGCACGGTTTGACGCAAGGCGTAGGAGATCGTTAGTAGACGCGGTAATTCCCACGTGAGGGCGCAGGGACAGCTACATGGAGCTGAAGGAGCGAACTCTGCGTCGTGTGCGGAGACTTTCCCAACCCTCAGCGGTGAGCGCCTCTCTGATCTTGGGAATCGCGGCGCGCGTGGCTGTTTCTCCCGCGGCGACGAGCTGCGGCGTCTTCACGAATTCGTCCCACAAGATGTGATGAACCTCGGGCTCGACGAGGACGTCCACGTCGCTGTGCCAGAGCTGGGCTGCGGCCGTCTGAATGATCGAGAACGAGCGGCTGATCACTTCGATCGTGTTGCGCGGCGCGGACTTGAGGAGTCCCGGTTCGAGGTGCACGCCGATGACGATGTCCGCGCCCAAATCGCGCGCCGCTTCCGCCGGGACCGTCTCGGTCAGGAATCCATCCACGAAAATCTGCCCGCGATATTCCACCGGCAGAAAAAGCCCCGGATAGGCGCACGACGCGCGCAGAGCCGGCGCGATTTCTCCATCCGTAAAGTGTACGGAGTTCCCGTTGATCAAGTTGGTGGCGACGATGCTCAGCGGAATTTTCATCTGGCTGAAGAATTCAGCCGGCGTGAATTTGTGCAAGAACTGCTCGAGAGGCTCGTTCGAGGCCATGCCCATGCGCGAAAGCGTCCAGCGTCCGAAATCGCGAAAGCGGGTCGCGGCGCCCTGGCGCTCCATTTCTTCAAGCGGGGTGCCGCTGGCGTAGGTGGCGGCGATCAGCGCGCCGACGCTGGTCCCAGCGATGAAATCAATCGGTATCTCGTTTTCTTCGAGGACGCGCAGCACGCCGATGTGCGCAATTCCGCGCGCGAAACCGCCGCCCAAAGCCAATCCCACCTTGGGACGCTCGCCCTGGCCTGCGTAGGCGAATGTTCGCAGGCCCCTGACAGCTTTATGTAGCCATTTTGTTGCGGTTCCCATCGAATACCCCACCGTCTACACAACACTTTAGCAAACTTGGACGTTTGCCGGGCGTTTCCGGTTGACCCGCGTTGGCGCTTTTGCAACCATGTGCCCAGCAGAGGATGCGATTGATGAGACGCCCGATCGAAAAAGCGGTGGTGCTGGGTGCCGGCACGATGGGTGCGCGTATCGCGGCTCACCTCGCCAACGCCGGCATACCCTGCTACTTACTCGATATCGTCCCACCGGAATTGAATGCCGATGAAAAGCGCAAGGGGCTGACGCTCGAAAAGCCCGCGGTGCGGAATCACATCGTGATGGCTGGACTCGATGCCGCGATAAAATCGCGGCCGGCGGCGTTCTTCACGCCCGAGACGGCGCGGCTGATCACGCCCGGCAACTTCGACGACAACCTCGCGTGGTGCGCGGAAGCCGATTGGATCATCGAAGCCGTCGCGGAGAATCTCGAGATCAAGCGCAAGCTGCTCGAACGCGTGGACGCCGTGCGCAAGCCGGGAACGATTGTCACGTCGAACACATCGGGCCTGCCGATCCGGCTGATCGCCGAGGGGAGGTCCGAGGATTTTCAGCAGCACTGGGCGGGCACGCACTTCTTCAATCCGCCGCGCTACATGAAATTGGCCGAGCTGATCCCGGGGCCGAAGACTTTGCCGGCGGTGCTCGAAGCGCTTGAGGAAATCTGCGACGTGCGGCTGGGCAAGGGCGTGGTGGTGGCGAAGGACACGCCAAATTTCATCGCCAACCGCATCGGCACGTTCTCGATGCTGAACGCGATCCAGCAGATGCGGGCGCTCGATATGACTGTCGAGGAAGTGGACGCATGCACGGGACCGGCCGTCGGCTGGCCGAAGTCGGCCACTTTCCGCACGGCCGACATCGTGGGTCTCGACGTGCTCGATCACGTGATCCGCAACATCTACGGCAGCATCCCGGACGACGAATCGCGCGAAATGTTTCGGGTGCCGCCGTTGGTTGAGGAAATGATGAAGCGCGGATGGCTGGGTGAGAAGACCGGCAGCGGATTTTACAAGCGCGTGAAAGGCGCAGGCGGCGAATCGGAGATCCTGACGCTCGACTGGCAGAAGATGGAATACCGGACGCAGCAAAAGGCGAGATTCGGCTCGATCGAGGCGGGAAAGGCCGTCGAGGATACGCGCGAACGGTTGGGATTGCTGGTCGGGCCGGCTCTGGCGGGCCAGACCGGCGACAAGGCCAACCGGTTTCTTTGGACGTGCCTCAGCGAGATGTGCCTGTACGCCGCGCGCCGTGCTCCGGAAATCGCGCATACAGTGGTGGACGTAGACCACGCGATGCAATGGGGATTCGGATGGGAAATGGGGCCGTTCGAAATTTGGGACGCTATCGGCGTCGAGCGGATGGCGAAAGCGCTGGAGCGTGACGGAAAACAGATGCCGCCGCTCGTCTCGAAGGTGATCGCTTCGCCGAAACAATCGTTCTACGAAATGGAGAAGGGAAGGGCGCGCTATTTCGATCTGGCATCCGGCGCGCTCGCGCCGGTCAAAGAGTCTGCGGGAGTCTTGATCTTGAAATCGCTAAAGGATCGCACGCCCGTGGTGCAGGAGAATTCGGGCGCGAGCCTAATTGACTTGGGCGACGGCGTGCTGTGCTGCGAATTTCACGCCAAGATGAACGCGATCGGCGGAGACATCACCGCGATGCTGCAATCGGGCGTCGCGCGGTTGGAGACGGAATTCGAAGCCATGGTGATCGGCAACCAGGCGACGAATTTTTCCGCCGGCGCGAACCTGATGCTGCTGTTGATGACCGCGCAAGAAGGTGAATGGGATGACATTCACCTGGCCGTGCGGCAATTCCAGCGCATGAACATGGCGATCAAGTACGCGCCGCGGCCGGTGGTGTCCGCGCCGCAAGCAATGGCGCTGGGCGGCGGCTGCGAAATCAATCTGCACGCGGCGCGAATTCACGCAACGGCGGAGGCGTACATCGGTCTCGTCGAGGTGGGCGTCGGCCTGATTCCGGGCGGCGGCGGAACGAAAGAAATGCTGATCCGGGCGAACGAACACGCCGCAGGCGGCGACAGCCTCGATTTGACGCACGCGCTCCGGCCCATCTTCGAGAACATCGCCACGGCGAAAGTTTCCACCAGCGCCGAGGAGGCGCGTTCGCTTGGCTATCTGCGCCCTTCCGATTTGATCGCTATGAATCGCGACCGGCAGATCGCCGACGCGAAGCAGACGGCGCTCGCGATGGTGCGCGCCGGATACCATCCGCCGGCTCCGGCGGAAATTCGCGTGCTCGGCGAGGAATTCCTCGCCTTGGCGAAGCTCGCGGTGCACATGATGGTTCGCGGCGAATACGCCACGGAGTACGACGGCGTGGTCGCGCGCAAGCTCGCATATATCCTCGCGGGCGGCGCGATCACCGCGGCGCAGAGCGTCCCCGAGCAGTACATCCTCGATCTCGAACGCGAGGCGTTCGTCAGCCTCTGCGGCGAGCGCAAGACCCAGGAACGCATCGCGCATACGCTGAAGACCGGCAAACCGCTTCGAAATTAGGCTCCGCTAACCGATCCGCGCCAAATGTTCCCCGGCAGTACGAAGGTACTATTGCCGCCGCTTGTCCTCCACCCCGAAAATTGAAAACGCAGCGTTAAATCAGGCCTTTTCAGGGGGAACGGCGTGCAACCGCTCGTACTATCATGACGCCACTCAAGGACGCATTGGAAGTTTCAACTCCCGCATCTGAAACTACGACCACGCACGCGAGCGAGCGAGCAAAGGCGGAATCCGGCCATCTGCGCTCGGATGCGGTATCGCTCGACGTGCCGGTGAAGGTGCACGGCTCGCGCGTCACCGAAGCGGTGCGCGGAGTTGCGCCGAACACCGAACCAATCGAAGAGCAGGCGTCCACCATGATCGTGTTTCCGCAGGGTGGCGTGCTGCGAATGTCCGCGGCCGTGAATGCCGGACAGATGTTGGTGCTCACGAATTTGAAGTCCGGGCACGACGCTATTTGCCGCGTGGTGAAGGTCCGCGCCTACGCGCAGACCCAAAGCTACGTCGAGCTGGAATTCACGAATCGGCAGCCCGGCTACTGGGGCGTTCATTTCGCCTCTGACGAACTCGAGCCCGTGAGGACGGTTTTGCCGCAGCCTCCGCCGCCGCCCGTTTCCGTTGCGCACGAACCAGCGATGGAGAAGGCCGAGGCCAAATCTACGCCGAACATCTCTTGGGCGCCCGCTGCTTCGCTGCAGGCGCCACCTGCAAAACCTCCCGAGACGGCTATCTCTTCAAGTCCTGTGAAGTCGCCAAACACGCCGTCGCAGCGCGTCGCCCAACCAAGCAAGCAGGAGTCTTCGTTCGTCGGGATCGGCTCGCAGGAGGAAGTGCAACCCGCGGCGTCGGCAACCACCAGCAAGAAGAAGGCGGAGCGGTTCGTCGCTCCAGCGTCGTCGCTTTCGATGGCCGAACTGCGCGGCGACATGCACGCAGCGGCACCCGCATCTTCCACGTCGCTTGGCGCCGGCGTCCCCGGTGAAATGACCGATCTGTCGGAGGCTCTCGCGGAATCGTCGCAGGAAAAGCAACCCGCCACGTTCGGCCGACTCGCTGCAAGCGCCAGCCTGTCGAGCGGGCATACCGAGCCTCAAAAAGCCTTCGGCGCGCGCTTCGACTCCACGGCGCTCGGCGTTTCCGAACAGGCGGCCGAACTTCACAAAAATTCGGGACCTAACTGGTTCTTGATCGCGGCTGGAATTGCGGCTCTTGTTGTGGCCGGAGCCGGCGGAGGTTTCTACTTCCATGTGTGGCCCGTCGCGAAGTCCGGCCCGAGGTCGGAGTCCGTGCCAACTCCCGCGATTTCGATAGCGTCTCCCGCTACTGCTTCGCCCGCGGAATCAAACTTGAGTCAGATTGCCGCTTCAAGTCCGGTGGCGCAAACCAACCAGCCGAGTCTCGCGGGTGCGGCAAGCGGCCCCGGCGTTTCGATTCGCATCGGGGAAGCTGCGCCTGAAAGAGCGAATAAGCCGCCGGCTGCCGAACGCATCGCGCCGAGCGCGCCTGTGAGTCAGAAAGCCCCTAACCGCGTGCCGGATATGTCCGCTCGGCTGAACGCCCATCCAGTTTCTTCTCAGCGCTCAGTTTCCGGCGACGCGGAGCCGGCACCTTCGGTTGACGCAGGGGCAGCGTCTCCGGGCAGCGAGCTCCAGGGAATCGCGGTCAGTTCCGAAGTAGCGCCTCCGCCGCCTCCGGCTGAGGCAGCGGCGCCGGTCAAGGTTGGCGGCGAACTCAAGCCGCCGAAGATAATCTCCTCGGTTATGCCTGTGTATCCTTCGATGGCGAAGGCCACGGGAATCCAGGGCGCAGTCGTGGTGGAGGCGTCGGTCGATCAGTCCGGCAACGTTGTCGCGACGAAAGTGATTTCGGGCCCGCCGGTGCTGCGCCAGGCCGCTGTGGACGCGCTGCGCCGCTGGAAGTATCAGCCCGCGATGCTGAATGGCGAGCCGGTGGCCGTGCAGATCACGGTGACAATGCAGTTCCACAATTTGGCGCCCTGACCTTCGACGCTCCCAATTCCAGCGGGCGCGATGTCGCCACTCGTTCCAAGTCCCGCGCGGTTGCTTTTTCTTGCCCGCAGGCATCCAATGGAGTAGTTTGCGGCGAGGAAGCCCGCGTCTGGTCTGAGGTGATTCATGCGAGAAGCCGTCCTGGTGAGTTCCGTACGGACCGCAGTGGGGAAGGCGCCGAAGGGCGCGCTGCGCGCGACGCGGCCTGACGATCTGGCTGCGCTGGTGATCAAGGAAGCGCTGGCGCGCGCCAAGGGCGTCAATCCCGAAGATATCGAAGACGTGATCATCGGCTGCGCGACGCCGGAAGCGGAGCAGGGAATGAATTTCGCACGGATTGCGTCGCTGCGCGCGGGACTGCCGGTCAGCGTCTCGGCGATGACCGTCAACCGATTTTGTTCTTCGGGCCTGCAGTCTATCGCCATCGCAGCCGAGCGAATCATGGCCGGGCAGGGCGACGTCGCCATCGCCGGCGGCGCCGAATCCATGAGCATGGTCCCCATGGGCGGCCACAAAATCGCGCCGAATCCCTGGCTGATGGACCATTTTCCGGACGCCTACATCAACATGGGCTTGACGGCCGAAAATCTCGCCAAGAAATACGGTATCACGCGGCAGCAGGCCGACGAATTCTCGTTCGCGAGCCACCAGAAGGCGCTGGCGGCGATCGCGGCGGGCAAATTCAAGGACGAGATAGTGCCGGTGGCCGTGAGCTACACGGTTCTCGAAGCGAGCGCCAACGGTTCCGCGGACCGCGCGAAAGCGAAAACGGTGAACGTCACGTTCGATACCGACGAAGGCCCGCGTACGGATACTTCTGTCGAGGCGCTGGGAAAACTCAAGCCTGCGTTTCACGCCCGCGGCGTGGTGACCGCGGGGAACAGCTCGCAGATGAGCGATGGCGCGGCGGCGGCCGTGGTGATGAGCGCCGACCGCGCGCGCCAGTTGGGCCTGAAGCCGCTGGCGCGTTTTGTCGCCTACGCCACGGCAGGGGCCCCGCCGGAAGAGATGGGCATCGGCCCGGTGTACGCGATCCCGAAGGCGCTCAAGATCGCGGGTCTCAAGGCCGATCAAATTGATGTGATCGAGTTGAACGAGGCTTTCGCGGCGCAGGCGCTTTCGGTGATCAAGGTCGCCGGCCTTGATCCCGCGCGGGTGAACGTGAATGGCGGCGCGGTGGCGCTCGGCCATCCGCTCGGCTGCACCGGCGCGAAGTTGACCGCCACGATCCTGCGCGAGATGGAGCGGCGCAACGCGCGCTACGGTCTGGTGACCATGTGCATCGGCGGCGGCATGGGCGCGGCGGGCATCTTCGAACGCGCAGCGTAGCGACGAATGAAGCGGTCTCTTTTCGATCGCGCGCGCTGAATAAGGAGAAATCTTCATGGCGACGACAACCGTTTCGCAGTCGGTGCATCGCGGCGGCGGATTCTTGGTGACGTCCATCGCTCCCGCTGAAATCTTCACGCCCGCGGACGTGACGGACGACCAGCGCCTGATCGGCCAGACGGCCGCTGAGTTTGTCGCCAAAGAAATCGTCCCGCTGATCCCCGACCTCGAAAAACACAAGGAGGGCCTGATGGCGCAGGCGCTGAAAAAAGCCGGCGAGATCGGTCTTCTCGGCGCGGGCATTCCCGAAGCATATGGTGGGTCAGAGCTTGACAAGATCTCCGCCACGGTCCTGACCGAAAAGATCAGCACGTACGCCTCGTTCGCGGTCGCATTCGGCGGCACCTCCGGCATCGGCACGATTCCCCTCGTCTATTTCGGCACCGAAGCACAGAAAAGAAAATACCTGCCGAAGATCGCGACCGGGGAATTGCTCTCTGCGTATTGCCTCTCGGAGCCACAAGCAGGTTCCGATTCGCTCGCTTTGCGTACGCGCGCGGTGCTCTCACCGGACGGAAAGAACTGGATCCTCAACGGGCAGAAGATGTGGATCACAAACGGTGGATTCGCCGACGTCTACATCGTTTTCGCGAAAGTGGATGGCGAGAAGTTTTCGGCGTTCATCGTTGAGCGCCGCACGGCGGGCTTCACGGTCGGCGCCGAGGAAAACAAGATGGGCATTCGCGGCAGCTCGACCGTGCCGCTGTTTTTCGAAAACGCGCCGATACCGAAGGAAAATCTGCTGCACGAAATCGGGCGCGGCCACATCGTTGCGTTCAACACCCTCAATGCCGGACGCTACACTCTGGGAGTGTCCTGCATGGGCGGCTCGAAGCGCGCACTGGAAGACACCTCGAAATATTCGAAGGAACGGACCGCGTTCGGCAAGAAGCTCTGCGAATTCGGCCTCATCAAGGCCAAGCTCGGCGAAATGGCGATCCGCATCTACGCGCTCGAGTCCATGGTTTACCGCACCGCGGGCATGATCGAAGGCGCCGTGTCCAGTCCTGGAGCCGGCAAGGTCGAGCAGGCCATGCAGGTGCTCGAGGAATACGCCATCGAAAGTTCGATCAGCAAAGTGGTCGGCAGCGAGACGCTGGATTTTTGCGTGGACGAAGGCCTCCAGGTCTTCGGCGGCTACGGTTTCCACGAGGACTATCCGATGGCCCGGGCATACCGCGACAGCCGCATCAACCGGATATTCGAGGGCACCAACGAAATCAATCGCATGCTCATCATCCAGATGCTTATGAAGCGCGCCATGGCGGGCACTCTGCCGCTGATTCCAGCGGCCAAGAAACTCGCCGATGAATTGCTATCCGGCCCTTCTTTCGAGGAGGCGCCCGCGGGAGCATTCGCCGAGGAGGAGCGGTCGCTCGCGCAGGCGAAAAAGGTGTTTCTGCTTGCGGCGGGATCGGCGGTCGAGAAATTCCGCGATAAGCTGGCGGATCATCAGGAAATTGTCGCGTCGCTTTCGAATATCGTGATGGATGTGTACGCCATCGAGTCCACTCTGCGGCGCGCGCAGAAAGCCGGCGCGGCCAACGCGCCCATGGGCGACGCCGCTCGCTCCTTCGCCTACGACGCGATGGACCGCATCGAGAAAGAAGCTCGCACGGCGCTCGCCGCTACCTCCGAAGGCGATACGCTGGTCACTCAACTCGCCGCGCTCCGCCGGCTCGCCAAGCACGCGCCGGTGGATACGATCGCGCTCCGCCGCCGCGTCGCTGAAGCGGTGCTCGCGCAGGACCGCTATCCGTTCGAAGGGCGCTGAGTCACCGCGGATTTTCTGCAAATTCTTCACCGCGCGAAATTAACTCGAATCATGCGGTCCACCTCGACACAAATTGTCGCAGCGCCTTCCGGAGTAATGGTACTTGCCCCCGCCCTCCATGCTTCCGCTATTACGGAAACCGTTTTCCATTTCTAATAGCCGAATCTCTTCAACGGCGCGCTATTACAACCACTTAGCTCCCCGCTTCTTTGGACTCGCCCGTGCATCCAACCCGGTGGAAGTCGCGAGAGGATCGATGAAAACCGTCTTGGGTGAAGTGAAGGAACATTTGAGCAGGGCTTGGCAGAATCCGACGATTCGCAAGCGCGTGGGCTGGGGCTTGGGAATTTTCTTGGTGTTGCAACTCTACTTCGTGCGCGAATTGATCGCTGCGGAGTTGCTTTTCGGAATGTTGTTCGCGTTCCTGATGGCCCTGGCGGGTCTCTTCTACGTTGTCGGCACGATTGGCGTCAACGGCCGCGTGTGGGCCGAGGCGGGCGTCCGCGTGGTGGCGAATTCCGCGCGCCGCGGTTACAGCGCGCTCGAAGAAATCAGTAAAAAGCCATTCCGCCATCCACATTCAGAGTCTGCCCGGTAATCGCGCTGGCCTGATCGGAAACTAGAAATAGGGCTGCGGACGCAATTTCCTCCGCCGTCTGCGGCCTTCCCTGCAAAATATTTTGCATCATCTGCTTCAGGATTTCGTCGCCCGCCGATTGGAAATGGGCCGCGAATTCGCGCGTCAGGTCCTGCGACATTTTCGTTTCCGTTACCGGGCCCGGGCAAATCGCGTTCACTCGCACGCCTTGGCGCGCGGCTTCGGCCGCCATCACGCGCGTCAGCCCGATCAGCGCCGCCTTCGAGCTCGTGTAGGCGCTGCTCAACCCAAACGCCAACTTCGCGCCCACCGTCGAAATGTTCAGGATCGATCCCGACTTTCGCGCGTACATTTCCGGCAGCACCAGCTGCCCCAGCACCAGCGGCGCGCGCAGGTTCACGGCCATCACCTCGTCCCAGTCGCGCAGTGGAAATTTCTCGATGGGCTGAACCGGCCCGTAGATCGCCGCGTTGTTGACGAGGATGTGGACCGCGCCGAATGCGCCGCGCGCACCGTCCACGATCTTCTTGCAGTCCGCCTCCCGTGCCAGATCGGCCTGTATCGCCGCCGCCTTGCCGCCGGCGCTTTGAATCTCGGCGACAACCTGCCGGATTTCACTTTCGCTGCGCGCTGCCACGACAACCGGCGCGCCCTCGGCCGCGAATCTAAGCGCGATGGCGCGCCCGATTCCGCGCCCCCCGCCCGTCACGATGGCAACTTGTCCCTTGAGCAGCATGTCCTCTCCGTAGAAATGAGTTTCAGAGGATAACATCGCTCGAACGAATTTGCCGAATCAAGCGCCGCCGCGGTCTCGCCTCATTGACTCCGCCGCAAGCACAGAATACGATGCAGCACTGCGCTTTTCGCGCAGGGGGAATCAACGATGGCGACAAATGTGGACTTGCTCTGCTCGTATTGGACTCTCGCTGGCGGCGGCGCGGAACCACACACCGATCATGAATATTGTCCCTGGGATTTCAAGGATCGCGTCGAAGCCGCTGCGCGCGCGGGTTTCAGGGGCATGGGCATCTGGCACGCCGACCTCGAGCACACACTGAAGAAGCGCAGCCTGAAAGAAATGAGAACAATCCTCGACGACAACGGCATCAGGCACATCGAGCTCGAATTTCTCGGCGGCTGGTTCCTCGAGGGCGAAGAGAAGAAGGCCTCCGATATCCTGCGCAAGAAACTTCTCGAAGCATCGGAGGTTCTCCGCGCGCACCACGTCAAGGTCGGCCATTTCGTCAAAACGCAAGCGACCATGCCGAAAATGATCAAATCCTTCGCCGCTTTGTGCGCTGACGGTGCAAATCACGGCGCCCTGATCGGTTTTGAAATGATGCCGTTCTGCGATATCGACTCGGTCGAGAAAGCGATGCAGCTCGTCGAAGGCGCCGGCGGGAAAAACGGCGGCATCTGCCTCGACCTCTGGCACCTCGCGAAGCTGAAAATCCCGTACCAGAAGATCGCAAGCATCCCGCAGAATCGCATCACGTCCATTGAAATCAACGACGGCACGCACGAGTGTCCCTGGAGCCTACACGAGGACACGATCAATCATCGCTTGCTTTGCGGCGAAGGGGAATTCGACGTGAAAGGTTTCGTCGCGGCGATGCTGAAGGCCGGCTACAAGGGGCCGTGGGGAATTGAAGTCCTGAACGCCGAATTGCGGAAGAAAAGTCTTGACGATATTGCGACCAGCGCGTTCAAGACCACAGCCGCGCAATTTCAATAGAGAGAGCCGATGCGAACCTCTGCCGTCGTGATAGCGATCGTTGTCGCCATTCTTGCTCTGTTCTTTTTTGTGCCGGTACTCCGTGACCAACCCTGGACGCCGCTGCGAATCGCCGGCGTAATCATCGCCGTCATAGGCTTCGGGTTGGTCGTGACGGCGCGCGTGCAATTGGGCGATTCCTTCTCAGTGACGCCGCAGGCGAAGGCGCTCGTCACCCACGGCCTGTATTCGAAAATCCGCAATCCCATGTTTATCTTCGTTGATGTGACGCTCTTTGGATTGATCTTAGCGGTGAACTTTCCGTGGTTGCTGCTGCTTCTCGCGTTGTGGACTTTTGCGCAGGCGCGCCAGGCGGGGAAGGAATCGAAAGTGTTGTACGACAAGTTCGGGCAGACCTACCTGGACTATCGAAAACAGACCTGGTTTTGATTCGCCTCGCGGTGCGGCTAATCCGCCGCCACTCGCTTCGCCAGCACGGACTCCACCGCCGCCACGATTTTCTCTTCGCTTGGCAGGACGAAAGTTTCCATCGGCTCGCTGTAGGGCACGGACGTATCGAGCGCCGTGACCATTTTCACCGGCGCCTTCAGATATTTGAATCCGTGCTCGGCCACCTCGCCCGCGATCACCACTGCGGCTGAAGCGTGGCGCGGCGCCTGATCCACCAGCACCAGCCGTCCGGTCTTCTTCACCGACTCGATGATCGTCTTTGTGTCCAGCGGTGATAGCGTTCGCGGATCGATCACTTCCGCGCTGATCCCTTGCTTCGCCAAAATCTCTGCCGCAGCCAGCGCTTTCTTCACCATCCACGCGGTCGCTACAATCGTCACATCGGTTCCGGCGCGCTTGATGTCCGCCACGCCGAACGGAACCAGATAGTCGCCGTCCGGCACCGGGCACTTATCGAGCATCAGCATGTAGTGGTGCAGATAGACGACCGGATTGTCGTCGCGAATCGCCGACTTCATCAGCCCGTAGGCATCGGCTGCGTTCGACGGCACCGCGATTTTCAGCCCCGGAATTCCCA
>Ga0209415_10013542_pt1 | contig 13434 bp, 2 predicted proteins | sample PeaSoiSIISIP2007_FD_187696 | JGI IMG/M metagenome (GOLD analysis project Ga0209415, IMG submission 187696) | Peat soil microbial communities from Weissenstadt, Germany - SII-SIP-2007 (SPAdes) (version 2) | ecosystem: Environmental > Terrestrial > Soil > Wetlands > Peat | place: Germany... | reverse complement strand
GGCTGACGGGGCTGGCGAACGCCACCGTGCCGCCGCCGGGCACGGTGGGCACCCGGTTGCGGACCAGGCTGCGCCGGACGACCAGGACCCCCGGGCCAAACCAATATCGCATCAACTATACGGACTTGCGGGAGCCGAATTACGCGCTGCTCGGTTTACCGTCCCCGCCGCCAACCTATACGCCAACGGATTTGACTTCGGCCGTCTTCCAGCCTCAGTACAAGGCCGGGTACGTCGAGTTCAATTCGGATCCGAACGTGCCGCTGCCCGCGCTCAACGGTTCGACAACGACTCCGCCCAACCAGATCCAGATCTATTATCGATTCCAATTCTCGCGGCCTGGCGACTCGATGGTCGTCGACTACGATTCGCGCCAACTGATGACGGTGAAGCTCACGATTCGCGATTACCCGCAATCGAGCGAGCCGAACCCGCAGACGGTCACCCTGTATTCGCAAGCGCAGGTACGCAACTTCCTACGGTAACTTCAGCATGAACGCCAATTTTAGAAATCGGAGAACGACAGAAGGCGCCAAGGCGGCGCAGACTCGCCAGGGGCGGGCGACCCGGAGAGATGCTCAGACGCTCGTCATGGCGCTGATCATTCTCGGAATCCTCATGATTCTGGGAGTCGTGTTCATCGCTCTCATCAGCCAGAACATCCGCAATACGAAGACCTATAGCGACAGGTCGAAGGCGTTCGACCTGGCGGAAGCGGGCGTCCGCTACGTCCACTCCCAAATGCTGAACTCGCCGTATGGGCTCGACTGGCGACCGGCGCCCCCAACCTTTCCGCTCCGAATCGACGATCCCGATTACGAGCTGATGCGGCTGCCTAATCCGGCCGATCCCACCGATTACGGCGGACCGGACAAGCTTGGCCCCTATTCGCGCCTGATTTTCGACAAGGGCCGCGCACTGGTGCGGGTCCGGTACGCGCCGAGCGATCCAACGATTTTCTCGACCGGCCGGGTCGGAGATCTTTTCCAGCCTGGAATGGCGCGCGACTACACGATCATCGAGGCCTATGGCAAGTCCGGAAACTTCTCCCTGAACGATCCTACGATCAGCAGCCTCCAGAGCGGGGTTTCGCGGGAGAACACGGAGTCGAAGCAGGTGATCGCATTCGTGTCGTGCGGGCTGATCGAGCATGCCCGGTTTGAGACGAATAAATTCAACGTGACGGCTCCGGCCGAGCTTGGTTGGCCGGACGATACCGGCGCCGCTTACAGCGATACCGGGGCCGCCGCGAGTCCCGTTACCTCCTCGATCGTTCTCGGCGGCATTACTCAGATGTACAATCCGTTTCTGTACAGCCCGACGAACACGAACCCGACGGGGCCTGTGCAGGAGCCGTATGGCGGCGACTTCTACTGCAACGCCGATCTGCTGATTTACGGCAACGTGGTGGACAACCTCAATCCAATGCTCGGCGACGGCTTCGATGTCGCCGGAAGCATCGCGGGCGCGGATCAGCAATCCGTCCTGACGCTGAACTGGGTCACACCGAACATCAATGTCTGGAAGCCGAACTTACAGAACATTTCCAATCCCGCTCTTAACAGCAATAGCTCTCTGTTTAGCACTTGGGGTGGCATCCTTAAAGACGGTTTCGAGACCGGCGATATGAATGGCTGGCCCCGCGGAATCCCCCGCGAAGAATCGCCGTCGATCGAAACGACCGATCCCGACTCCGGGCTCACCCGCTACGTGCAGTTGACCGAGTTCAGCGGCAAGCTGTTCGCGGCCGGTGACTCCGGTCAGTTCAGCCACGGACAGGGCGTATTCGTGAACAACAGCGCCGATATCCAGGTCCCGACCGACGAGCAGGGCAGAGAAGACGTGGGCGGCGCCGAGTCGCTCGTTTACGACTGGCTCAATCCCAATAACTCGCAGGCCAATAGCGGATGGCAGGGCGCGTTCTACGTTCCGCCCGCCGCCTACCTTCGGTTGCTGAGCGACGGATTCACGATCACGAGGAACACCGGCGATCCCGCGGACGAGCAGTATTGGGATGAACCGGACGGAACGATCGGAAAGTACCCCGGCGCTCTCATGGACTCCGGTGCAATCAGCGACCAGAAGTATTCGACGTTTTGCCGGTTCAAGCTCGTGCCCGATCCAGCGACCGGAATCGTTTACGTCTTCAACTCGTATTCCGTCCTCGGCGGGACCGTCATCGACATCAATAAGGTGACCAGCGCCAACATTGCCGGCTATCGCGCGGCAGGATTCCCCTTTAACGGCGTGCTCTACTTTGCTGGCAACGTTCGGGTTCGCGGGCAGATTCCCACCGACATGCAGCTAACGGTCGTGTCGGGAGCGACGATCTACATCGAGGGAAGCATCACGAAGGGCGTCGCCAACAACGGCACCCGATCGAACGTCGGGTTAGGCTCGACCATAACCGGTCCCAGCAAGTCGATGCTCGCTCTTCTCGCAAAGGACTACGTGACGCTGAACACGACCCAGTTCTTTGGGGCATCCGGCCCCCTCACCGAGGCGAAGGAAAACTCAGGGCCGACGGAATACAACCCGCTGCTCGTCGACCACGGAACGATCGACTTCAACGCGGAGTTCGATCTCGATCCGAACAGCGGGAATCACCTGAATCCGGCAAGTTGGCTGGCGTTCGCCGCCGAATACGCTCCGGCCAACAATCCGAACGGATTCGAGAACACAAACCTCCTGATTACCCACACGATGGCCGATGGCCCGGCGCCGGCAACGTTCATCAATATGAACGTAAACGACGGCCTCGGCCACTTCTTCGCAGACAATAGCGGGACGGCCTCGTGGCAATACCTGTTTCCGCTTAACTCGAACAACGCGGCCTCGCCGTTCTATCCGCTTGGATTCGTTCAGCCCGATTACTCGGTGGCTAACCAGATTCCTCTCTATGGACTTGGCATCCAGACGTGGCAGCGCTACGCTCAATTCGAGTCGGACGCGTTCCCCCTCGTTACCGGGGACTTTGCCTTCACCTCGACTGCGAACGGAATGCTGCTGAGCGGGGCGAACACGTCGCCCTCGGGGCTCTACAACCTTCAGGTCGAGAATCTCAACGACTTTACGATTAGCGATGGAGAAACGGTGGGAGGAACGGCGACCAACAGCTACCTCGTCTCTCGCGCCGCAATCGTGCCGCAGGACATTCAAATCGATGCCACGATCTTTGCGGAAGACGGCTCGTTCTTCGTGATTCCCGGTCCGTGGTTCAATCCGAACCCCAACGACACCCGCCAGAACTACCTGTCGAGCGCAGTCCTCAACCGGGACCTACAGCGGATGGAGAATTTCGGCACTTCTCCCGCAATGCCGTTCTACGGCGAGCCGCTCGACGTGAAGATCTCGATCCTCGGCGCGGTATCGGAGAACATGCCGCCTCCCATCGGCCAGCAAGCGGAGTGGCTGAGGAAGTGGGGATGGATTCCCCGATACCATGGGGCCACCGGCGAGTTGATCCCAATCCAGCACACATCCGGTGTCGATGTCTCAACCCAGCAGTGGGTGCCCAACATCACGATTACGTACGATCCAGCCCTCGCCACCGGCCGCGAGGGCGGCTTCGTCGGAAGCGCCGGCCCGACGGTGGATCTCAACACGATGATTCGATATCAAGCGGTGGACGCAACCGGCAGCGGTGGATTTGTTTACTACGCGCTGCCTCCGCTTCCACGCCTGCCCGCTAGTCCGACTCTTGCCTACTTCGGAGAGGTGAATCCGTAATGCGCCGTTATTTGGCCGGCATCGCCGGTATCGTATCGCTCGGTTTCGTTGGCTTCGGGCATGCGCAGTCTTATGCGCAGGTCACCAACGACCTCCGCGTGGGAGTCGTCATCATCGACAGCTCCAATTTCCTTGGGCAGCCGGTCAATTACACGCCGTACGTTTGGTACAACGTCGACGCGGATGCCGCCGTGAAGCCGGCGGGCTGGAATCTGTACAATCCGGCCGGGACCACCCAGGTCACGGCCGCGGTCCAGAATCGCTGGCCGGGACTGCCGATGGGCGCGAGTTTGGGAAAGCCCAACGCCGCCTATTGGGAAGTTCCGATCGGTGAAGCGAGCGATACTCAGCTCGCGCAATACGACGCCCTCGAGTTGAGCGCATACGGCGTCACGAGCCTTACCTCGCTCGAGCGAGACAAGCTCAGGAAATTCGTCGACTCGGGCGGCGTCCTGTGGATCGACATCTCGTCGGGCTCCGACTTCAGCAACTACGCGGTCAACACATTCCCCCTTCCGGTTCAGTCGAGTCTTGGAGGAGGGCCCCTCACCGGCGGCGATCCGTTCAGCCCGCTAACCACGACGCCTTATTCGCTGGGACTGGCGAGCCTCGAACTGGCCCGATCCGACACCGGGGCTTATTTGACGCCTTTGCCCGCTTTGGATCCGATGGACTGGAGTATCGAGTCTTGGATCATTACCGATTTCTCGATGCACTTCGACACCGTCGCCTCCGAGGGCGGTGGTCCATCGATTTTGCTCGGCCATCTAGGAGACGGCTACGTGGTGGTGACCTCTTCGGCCGTCGCCAACACCCTAAACCGCGTGCCGACCGGCGGCGGCGGTTACAATGCGAATACCCAGTCGGAGGCGGTTACACCCGCGTTCGACCAATCCGCGCAGGCGGCGGCCAAGTTCGCGATCAATCTCTTGTCGTTGTCTTCGACTTGCTCCCAGGTCGGCAACGGCGCCCGGAAGCCGCACAGCATTCCGATCGACCTTCGGCCCCCCCTTATCGCAAGGAGCCGGATTTCTGTGAGCACGGTCGCAACCACCCAATCGCCCGTGCTGTATAAGGGGCTGCTCGTGGTTTCAGCCGGCAACACGCTCAAGGTGTACAGCGCGCACCCCGGATCGGATCTCGATCTGAACGGCAATCCGGACGACGGCATTCAGGATTACAGTCTAGGCAAGCCGTATGACGAGCTGTGGGAGTTTGCGCTGCCCAACCAGATTTCCTCGGCCACCTGCGCGGAGGTTCCGAGTGCGGCTGTTAAGGACCAGATCTTCGTGGTCGATAGCCAGGGCAATCTGTACGCGTTCGACGCGTTCAACGTCCAGGCCGGGACCATCCAGGCCGTCTGCCCCGGGCCCCTTTACGGCCCGATAACTCCGCCCAGCGGCATCCAAAGTCCGAGCTATGATCCCGGCGAGCCTGATCCGGGACCCTATCCGCCGACGTTCCACGACGGCCTTCTCTACATCTCCGCGGTTCAGACGAGCCCTATAACGACGGGAGCCGTGTGGGTGTGGGATCCGCAGTCGAAGTCCTACGTCAATTCCGGCGGGCAGCCATGGTATCTCGGAGGGGGAATGACTCAGACCCTCCCCGAGCCGTCGGCGAGCCCGACGATCGGATACATTCCGGTTCAGGATAATTCCGGGGCCTACGACCTCGTCATGTATCTCGCGGGACGGCCGAGCAGCATCATCGGCCCAACTGGAACCGCCTCGATCACAAGCCTGTGGATGGGGGTGCGCGGCGAGAGTCCAGCCCCTGGAAAAGTGACGTTCAACCCGGGCGACATGGAGGTCCAAACTCGGGCCGGTTCGCAAGGCCTGAACGTTTATGACGACGGCACCGCGACACTCGGCGACCTGGCGAAGAAGTCGCTCGGCATCAAGCTGACGATGCTCCACGCGAATACCGGAATCCCGTTCACGAATATCGAGATGAAGCAGTACTTCACCGGGCAGGTTAATGAGCCGAGCGCGGGCTTTCTGGACTTTCAAGAGTCCGGCGGCCAGGATGTCAGCACGATCGCGGGCGGAGTGAGCATCCGCATCGACTACTCGATCGATTGGGCGCCGGCCGACTATACGCAGACAAACGCGATCACCACGACGATCATTCGTGGGCAGCTTTACCTTCCCGACGACTACATCGACGTCACGTCCGCCGATAGCCGGAGGCATATCGTCGGCGGCATCGCGATGTCGCCGCGAGGCACGATCTATTGCGTTACCAGCACGGAGTACATCGCCAAGCTGGCGAATCCGAACGGAGATCCGAACGAGCAAACCATGGATTGCGGGTCCTACTACGCGATTCGTGAGGACATCGGACGGGGCGGTTTTCGGCTCCTGACGAGATATCAGCTCTATCCTCGCCACAACATTCCGCTGAACCAGACCAAGTCGGGCATCACCGAGGTCGACGAGGTTAACTACGAGCAGACCTTCGAGGATGAGGACGGTCTCCTCTCGCTCGCGAATACGCCCTATCTCCAAGGGAAGGACTTTTCCCACCTGACCTTCATGGGCGCGCCAAGCGTCCACAACGGAATCGTCTACTGCACGGCCGGCGCCTATAAGGCCGGCATCCCGACCCCGTTCGGGATCCTGATGGCGTTCAAGGCCGAACCCGATCCAGCCGAGATCAACGTAGGCAACATCGCCGACGGCTTCTCATTGCGCCAGGTCGATATCGACCGCAGCGGAAACCACGTAAGTCCCACCGCGACGAACGACATGACCCAGGGCAACTTCACCTATAACCGCGGCGAAGGAATCGTGCGCTTCGATAACCTGATGAGCACGAACCGGGGCGTCATGGTCAATGCGTTCAGCACAAGCCAGCCGGTCGTCATCCGCCGAACGAACGCGCCCGACCAGCTCATCGAGCCGGCAGCGACGAGCGCCAAGTGGTCGCCGCTCCTTTGGTATTCGGTGATGCACGGCCTTCAGGTCACGGCGGGTCCGTTTACGTCTGGGAATTCGGTCTTCGTCCCCGGCATCAGCTACGTGCCCAATTATGTCACGCTGGGCATTCTCCAGCCCGTCGGAGTTGTGATGGCCTGGAACGGGAACATCTCGCCGAACGACAAGTTCCTCCAGCCGTTCCCGGATGGGACGAAGCCCTGGCTGCTTCAGCTTTGGCAGTTTGGACCCTACCTCGATCCTCAACAGGGCTTTAAGCCGATTGGGCCTTCAGGCCCGAACAAGGACGTCTTGTGGCCGCAGATCACTGGCATCGCCAGCATCCAAGATTACGGGATTCGCGTGCGGCAAACTGAGTTGGGAGACGCGAACCTCGCCGACCAGTCGCTCAAGTGCTACGGCGTCGCCGGGGGCGACGGGACCTTGGCCGCGTGGGGCGATCAGGGCGTCTATACGTTCCAGAAGTCCGACTTCTTCGTCGCCGACCAGGGGCGTCTTGGCCAATTCGACCCAAGCGGCAATCCAATCTGGATAGCAGGCGAAACGAGCAGCACCGGAACCGCCGACCAGGGTTCGGTTGGGACGATCAAGCCTTTGATCAGCCCTTCTCGCGCCTACCCGGTCGGGAACAACGACGTCGTCGTCGCCGATCCCGGTGGGAACCGGATCGCCGTGCTCGACCAGTCCGGCAACGAGTTGAGATCCATCACCGGATTCAAGATCGACCCGACCCAGCCGGTGCCCGATGGGTTTAGCGCGGACGAGCCTACGACGCTCAATTCGCCGCGCGACGTTGCCGTGTACGACACCTATCCGGTTATCGGCGGAGTTCAGGAGCTTTGGACCCACTATGTGATCGCGGACGCCGGCAACAAGCGCCTCGTGGAGATCGTCGACGAGTTCACGGCGGATGCAAACCGGAATATCACGGGAACCATAAACCTTGGAGTGCTGCTGTGGCACAGCCCGTCGAATTTCAGCGGCAAGGACTTTGCTTACAACAGCGTTTCGAGGGTCTATGATCCAAGCAGCGGCCGGTATTTCTATGTGGCTGGAATCGGCGGCACGATGCCGACGCGGATCAACACCGGCCTCGACACGAACGGGGCCTTGAACGCTCTAGGCAATCCGCCGCAGACCGAAGCGGCAGCGGGAAGCGGCGGCGTCGTCGTTTTCGATCCTTTGACTCCCGACGACAACACGATCATCAATCAGATCCCGGTTCCCGATATCCCTGCGAATACTTACTGGAACTTCCAGACTGGGACCTGGGACCCGACGGACCGCCCCGGCCACTACAAGTCGCTGACGAACCTCACCTCGGTGACGGCGAAGATCGTCTTCGACGTGCCGAACAACCAGCCGAGAATCGCGGTGATGCTGACCGACTCCTCCGGAGTTTACGAGGTCTGGCAGCAGCCGAACAGCACGGACTGGCAGGTGCGCTGGATGCTTCCGAACGAAGCGTATCGCGCGATCAGAAGGGTCGGCAATAATGCTCCGGCAGGTTCGAGCGCGGTCGACTTGCACGCGACCTATGCGAGAAGGCTGGACGACGGCGACGTAATCGTCGCGAACGGGTACCTGGGTCAAACCCTCGCGGGTGCGGATTTCAACGGCGAGGTAATCGAGGTTTATGGCGACTTCAACGCCAACTTGCAGCTCGAGGGCTTCGACTGGGGCAAGCCGAATCTTGGCTTCGATCTCGGCATGATTACTTTCCAACTTCCCCCGATCCAAGGGGCGCGTGGGCTCGTCGTGCCCATCTTCGCGGACAGACATTAAATGAGAGAACGTTTGGTGAAACCAATGCTATCGACTCCAAAGGTTTGGTTGGGTTTGGCCGCTCTGGCTGCGGCCCTTGCCATGGCGCAGATCGCCGCGTGCCAGGACTACGGGTCGTTTAAGAGCGGCCCGGACCGTACAGGCAAGACGGCCGACCCGGTCCATTACGGGCCCGGCGTCGCTAACCTGACTTGGTTCTGGCCGAACCAGTTCGGCATGACCGGCGCCCCGACGACGAGCGTCCGCGACAACATGTCGTCCTATCCGCTGGTTCCTCCGAATTTCGGCGGCTCGAACGTTGAGACGATTCGGCTGCCGATCAACCTCCTGAACGGGACCGGCGACGGAACCGCGCCAATGACGGATCCGGCGTCCGGCTGGTTTGGCGCCAATTACTCGAACAGCTCGGCCGCCGGGTTCTATTACGACGTTTCCAACCTCTATAGCATCACGCCATCATTGTCGATCGACCCCCGCGACGTCGTACGTGGCTACAACAACGAGGACCCGTTTCGCACCACCACGAACACGGCCCTCCTCTCGGACTACGAGCTCATCGACTCCGTCCCCTCCGCTTTGGGCAGCTATCTGAATCCGACCACCGCGCTTGTTCCCGGCCAGTTGGCGTCGTTTACCTGGACGATCGATCCGACCCAGGATTTCTATCCCACCCAAGCCGTTCAGCCAACGAACTACCAGCTTTTCGTGTGGATCCCGCTCGGCCCGACCTCGTACACATCGGCGGGGGGCGCCAACTACACTGTTTATCCGAACCGCTACTACGTCTACACGATCGACTACGACGATCCCATCAATATCGGGCAGCGCCTTCACTGGATCGACGTCGTCGATACCAACGTGTCCGGCCAGGGATGGGTGCGCCTCGGCAACGGCGGCTATCCGACCAACATGGTCTTCCCCTACAACGGCACCGGTGGGCCGATCACGATCCATCTTTACAACACCCAGTTGCGCGACGCCTTCGACAACATCCTCGAGGATAACTCCGTGCAGCGGTGCGTTTACGCGGACGCGACGATGGCCGTTCCCGACAACGGCTCGGCTCCGTCGAGCCCGGTTGCAACCCAGATCGGAACCGGCGTGAACGTCCGCGACCAAGTCGTCCAGTGCTTTAACAAAGATTCGGTCGCTTACCAGGACGCCAACCAGGTTACGGTCGTGAACGGGGAAGTGGACGCCTTCCTCGCGGAGGGAACGAACCCGAACGGCAACGCTCCTTTGTGGAAATGGTCGCCGATCACGGTTTCCCCTTACGCCACGATGCTGGATAACACGGATGCCCTTCCCAATAGCGGAAACTGGGTTTCCGACAATCTCGTGCCTCATGTCGGCGTGGATTACCTCAAGAACACCGTCACCAATACCGCGCCTCCCCCCAACACCCCGCCGGATTCGGTGGTCTACAGCCCGAAACTCGAGGACGGCGACTATCTCATCCAAATGTACGTGGGCGGCAACTTCGGAGGCGAGACCTTCGGCACGCAAGTCCAAGTCTGGATTTACGAAGGAAGCAACCCTCCGACCGTCGTCGATGTCGACGAGAGCGTGCCCGGCTGGGTAACCCTCGGCACGCGGCGATTCCAACATCGCAACGCGGTTGGCGAAACCCTGCGCGTCTTTCTAAGCAATTACAGCGCGAATCCGACCGACAACGGCCTTCTCGCGTATGCGGACGCGGTTCGCTTCATCGGAGCGTTCAACGACACCATCACCTCGACGCCGGTCCAAACGAAGGCCAACATCAAGCTGAGCAACGGCACGACCGCCCTAACCGACGTCGTCCTCGTCGCCTGCGAAGACGGCCATCTCTATTGCCTGGACGCGACGGGCAACGGCGACGGCACGACCACCCTCTATTGGTCTTATCCGAGCATCATGCCGGCCGGCTCGCCGGTCGGAGCCGACCCGAATACCGCGACGACGGCGGACGGGGACGGCAACGATCCCCTGCACGGGAACATCATCACCGAGATGCCCACGAGCGGGTTCGGGCTCAGCTCACCCCTTGTCGTTCAGGGGCTTAACGGTACCGACTGCTGCTTCATCGCGGCCGACAACGGGCGCGTTTACTGTATCGACATGGCCGGACGCGGCGATTACAACACGACGACCGGGAAGATCGGCACGACCGACCGGGTCTGGTCCTACCCCAACGACTGGCCGGCCGTGAAAGTGTCGGCGATTTCCGGCGGTTTCGGCGGATCGGTCGCTTACTCGGCTACCGGCGTCGCCGCGACTCCCACCCTGTTCGCTCCCGCGATGGAGGGGCGGCTTTACGCCCTCAACGCGGTCGGCGGGGCTAAGCATACGACCACCTTGCGATGGTCTTATCCTCAAAAAACGACGCAGAACCTTGGCGCGGTCACCACCACGCCGGCCGTCGACTTCGGCCGCGTCTACTTTGGCACGGCGATCCTGAACGACACCGCGCCCGGGCAGTTTTACGCCCTCAATGCCGATACCGGCGCGTACGTTTGGAGCTTCGAAGGGGATCCGGCAACGGGATTGGCGGACAATTTCCGGGGCGGCCCCGCGACCGCGACCGCCCTTCAACTCGGAGTCGCCAACAACATGGTGTTCTGCTCGAACGACAATCTCTTTGTCTACGGGCTGGACGCCGATACCGGAAATCTCCTTTGGGAAACGCCCGAGTTGGATACGACGGTGACCGGCGCGTTGATGTTCGACGTTATGAACGTCTTCGACAACACGGGAACCGGCTCCGTGGAGCAAGCGCCGATTTTGATGGTGCCAACCGACGACGGCCGCTTCGACGGCCTCTTCGCCACCCCAGGCACGGTCAACAAGCTGGGCACCCGGCTGGCATGGGAGTATTTGGCGGGATCGAATTCGATTCAGGCCTCGATGGCAAACGCACGGAACATCATGTTTGGCGCGGATATGTCGGGCAGTCTCTACGCCTGGAGCAACGCGTCGGGAGTCGCCGGTTTGGGGAATGCCCCCGGCGGCCCTTCGTTCCCTCCGAACAGCCCGGTCGCCGCGGGATTCAACGATGCCGCCGTCGTGCGGATCACGAAGGCGGCCTATGACAACTTGCGGATGAACAAAGATACTACCGGCGAGCTCGGAACGGAAGACTACAACAACTACATCAACGCGACCCCGCCTGCCCTGCCTACGACCGCCTATATCCATAACCGGTCCCAATACGAGTGGGGCGAGACTGCCTACTTCCTCGTCTACTATTTCCCGTTCGCGTATCAGGACCCGCAGAGCGGGGTTACTTTCGGGCCGCCAAAGAACCCGCCGCCGACCGTGAATTTCCAGATCGGCGTCACCGGCGCCGCGGTGCGGCCCTACAGCGTTCAGTGCAAGCAGTGGTTCAAGAACGCGCCCACCGACCCGAATACGGGCCAGGCGGCGGACGGATATGCGATCCTCGCCTTCCCAATCCAAGGCGCCGGACCGACGAGCATCCCACCCGGATCGGCGACGGTCAGGGCCGCGTTCACCGTGAACGCGGGGGGCGGGCGTTTGAGCAACATATCCTATTCAACCTCGGTCGGGCTTTCGATCCTGAATCCGCTAGGCATCGTCATGCCCGACGCGAACGGCGGTTTCCCGGGACTGATTCAGGGGGCTCTTGACTTCGGAACAACCAAGGACTGGACCGATCCCGAGCGCGCACTGAACGGCTCGCCGAACATGCCGGGCGGCGGAACGCAAGGCTCCCTGTTGGGCCAGACGGCGGGGGTCGTTTCGAACGGCCAGACCGGCATTGGCGGCTTCTGGCTCGTCGATATGTCGGTCATGAACTTACTAAAGGGAGGCACGATCGGATTGCAAGACGTGCGTCTGACCCGGCCAGATCTGGTCTGGCTCGGCGGGGGCGCCGCCGTCTACAAGCCGCTCGATCCGGTCATGTATCCGGGATTCGAGGACATGCCCGTCAATTACCCGAATACGAGCATCGACTATCCGAACATCTCGCGCTCCAACGTGCGTGCCACCAAGGATCCGACGGGCACGCCCGAGAACGCGATCATTTCCCCCTCCGGGTTCTCGATGCTGCAAGCCACGCCGCTGCCGGAAACCTACACCGATGCTCAATTGCTCGCCCGACAACTCGCTGCGACCCCCATCGAGTTCGATGTCGACGTTCCCCGGTTCCAGCCGGCCAACAACCACAACATGTCGTTGGGAGCGGACGGCGCGACCGATCCCCTGAATCTCTACTTCGAGGATTCCGCCAATTCGTGGCTGGCGTCGGGCTACCAGGCCCGCGTAGACGCGTACGTCGACTCCAACAATGACTCGCAGCTCGACTACCTCAGCGGCCGGCGCGAGGCTTACCGGGCGTGGACCACGAATCTTGCCGTCGGCCTAGACGAGCGGCTATCGGTGACCACCCCCGTCGTCGATCTCGGGCCGCTGGCCGAAGGAACCGGCTACTCGCCGCTTCCGCCGGGATCTGGCAGCGGGTCGACCTTCAGCCCGTGGTCGCCGCTGTTCAGTTCCCTGACCGCTCTCGGCGGCCAGGTGATCACTCCGATCACGTCGACCGAAACGCCCTATCAGAATCTGTTCAAGAACTTCGCTATCGATAACTTGGGCAATGCGAACGACATCAACCTGAGGCTCGTTCATGGTACGGCCGGTCCTGCTGGCGCGCTCCCTGGCCCATGGGCAATCCGCTCGAGCTCGGTGGACGATCTCGGTTGGCTGGATACCAGCAGCTATGTCTGGACGAACTTCGACTGGACGTTTGGGCTCATGCCGGAGATCAGCCTCCAAAAGGCTCGCGTCGGCGACGTCGTCCCAACCGAGCTGAGCCTGAATCCGAACCTGCGTTACAACCAGAATCTCGGCATCGCGCAGACGTCCCTCTTCCCGGCCTGGCCGGTTACCGGCCTTACGACGGGTGGTCTCGACCTGACCCAGCCTATGATCGCGGCGACCCCCCCGATCGGCTTCCCGGTCGGCGATTATTCGCAGACGG
>Ga0209415_10013541_pt1 | contig 13435 bp, 10 predicted proteins | sample PeaSoiSIISIP2007_FD_187696 | JGI IMG/M metagenome (GOLD analysis project Ga0209415, IMG submission 187696) | Peat soil microbial communities from Weissenstadt, Germany - SII-SIP-2007 (SPAdes) (version 2) | ecosystem: Environmental > Terrestrial > Soil > Wetlands > Peat | place: Germany... | reverse complement strand
ATTGCCAGTGTATTCGACGTAGATGTCGATTTCGCCCGCGAGGAGTGCCTTGCGGACCACCGGTGTCGCGCCGATCGTCATGCGATCCACCGTCTCGATCCCGTCCGCCTTCAGCATCAGGCGGATCATCTCGCCGATCATCGCCGATTCGCTCGAGAGCTTCGAGGACACGACCACGGCGGCATTAACAGGGGCCAGCGCGCCGAATACGAGCGCCGCCGCCACGCTCAGCGATTTCAGGACGTTCGGCACCAGGCACCTCCGCGCCGGCAGCCAGGACCACTTCGCGCCGCGACAGCTGAATCCGTGCTGCCTGCAGCCGATGCATTCCAGCCGGTTCAGATCGGTCGACCGGCCATGTCGAGGTGCAGCATCGTGCCTTTGTAAGGATGCTTCGCGATGAAGTCCTCGTTGAGCTCCACGCCAAGCCCCGGATCGGTCGGCGGCATGATGTATCCCTGTTCCCAGCGGATGGGCTTGTTCAGGACGTCGGCGTGGAACCCTTGCCACCGTTCGATGCTCTCCTGGATCAGGAAGTTCGGACTGCAGGTCGCAAGCTGAATGTTCGCCGCGCCGACCACCGGCCCGCAGTAGAGGTGCGGTGCGATCTGTACGTGGTGGACCTCGGCCATGGCGGCAATTTTCTTCGCCTCGAGGATCCCGCCGACGCGACCGAGGTTCATCTGCAGGATCGCGGCGGAGCCGTGCTTGAGTAGCCGCGCGAAGTCGTATTTGGTCGCGAGCCGCTCGCCGGTCGCGATCGGGATGCTCGTGGCACGGGCCACCTTGGCCATTTCCTCCGGTGCGTCCGGTGGTACGGGCTCCTCGAACCACAGCGGATCATATGGCTCGATGCGCCGCGCCAGGCGGATCGCGCCCGCGGCCGTCATCTGCCCGTGAGTGCCGAACAGCAAGTCCGCCCTGCTGCCCACCGCCTCGCGAAGCTGGCGGCAGAAGCGCTCGCACAGGTCGAGCGCCGCGAGCGACAGCTGCCGGCCGTCAAACGCCGAGTAGGGGCCCGCGGGATCGAACTTGATCGCCGTGAATCCCTGCTTGATGTATTCGACGGCGCGTTCGGCGGATAGATCCGGATCCTGGTAGACGTCGGTCTTGTCACCCGGCCTGGCGTAGATGTAGGTGTACGAGCGCAGGCGCTCGTGCACGCGCCCGCCGAGCAGGTTGTACACAGGCTGGCCGGCAGCCTTGCCGATGATGTCCCAGCACGCCATCTCGAGCGCGCTTAGCACAGCCATCAGCGTCAGATCCGGGTGCTGCGTAAAGCCCGCCGAGTACACGCGGCGCCACATGTGCTCGATGCGGTGCGGGTCCTCGCCCTGCATGTACCGCTGGAACACGTCCTCAATCATCCTGGCGACCAGGTGTGGCTCAAACGGCACGCAGTAGGCCTCGCCCACACCCGCGATGTTTCCGTCCGTGGTGAGCTTGACGAACACGAAGTACCGCCCGCCGTAGTGCGGGGGCGGATTGCCGACGACGAAGGTCTTGATGTCCTGCAGCTTCACTGCCAGGCCTCGGTCAGGCGGCGTAGAACCCGTTGATCGACTTGGTCTCCAGGTACTCGAGCAGCCCGTGCTTGCCCCACTCGCGGCCGTTCCCCGACTGCTTGAATCCGCCGAACGGCGACACGTAGTCCTGGCCTGCGCCGTTGAGGTGCACGCTGCCGGCGCGCAGTTTCCGCGCGACCGCGCGCGCCTTGCCGAGGTCGGCGGTCTGGACATAAGCGGCGAGCCCGTACGGCGTGTCGTTGGCGATCTCGATCGCCTCCTCGAGCGTCCTGAAACGCAGCATGCACAACACCGGCCCAAAGATCTCCTCGCGGGCAACGGTCATCTGATTATTGACGTCGGCAAAAATCGTCGGTCGCACGAAGTAACCGGTCTCGAATCCTGGCGGCTTGCCTGGGCCACCGACGAGCAGGCGGGCGCCTTCGGCGATGCCGACACCGATCAGCCGCTCGATCCGGTCGAACTGCAGCTTGGACACGACCGGCCCGAGGTGATTGCCGGGCTGGGTGGGATCGCCGACCTTGACCGCGCCCGCGACCTTCTCGGCGATTGCGACGGCGCGCTCGTACACCGAATCCTCGACCAGCATACGAGTCGGCGCGTTGCACGACTGCCCGGAGTTGTTGAAGCAGTGCAGTACCCCGCGCTTCACGGCCGCCTCCAGATCGGCGTCCGCGAACACGATGTTGGCCGACTTGCCGCCGAGCTCCTGGGCCACGCGCTTGACGGTGTCGGCCGCCGCCTTGGCTACGCTGATGCCGGCACGCGTCGAACCGGTAAATGACACCATGTCGACGTCCGGATGAACGCTGAGCGCGGCACCAACCGTCGGCCCCGTGCCGTGCACCATGTTGAAGACGCCGGGCGGAAATCCCACTTCGTCGACGAACTCCGCAAACAGCTGCGCCGACAACGGGCTCTGCTCGCTAGGCTTCAGAACGACGGTGCAGCCGGCAGCCAGCGCCGGCGCAATCTTGGCCGCCAGCTGGTTGATCGGCCAGTTCCAGGGGGTGATCAGTGCGCACACCCCGACCGGCTCGCGCACGACGTTGGCCGAGCGTCCGCTCTTTTCCTCCCAGTGGAGCTCGCGCGCTGCGCTTATCGTGGTTTCGATGTGCCCGGGCCCGCAGGCGGCCTGAGACCGGGACGACAGGTCGTGCGGCGCACCCATCTCGGTCGTGATCGCGGCCACCATCTCGTCGTAGCGGCGCTCGAACACCGCTTTCAGGCGCTCCAGCAGCGCGATGCGTGCATCGAGCGTGGTCGCCGCATAGTCCGGGAACGCGGCCCGCGCGGCCTTGACCGCGCGATCGACGTCGGTCGCCGATCCCATAGAAAGCTCGGCGACGGCCTGTTCCGTGGCAGGATTGATGACAGCAAATGGCGGGGCATCGACCGCCGATGGCACAAAGTGGCCGGCGATATAGTGGTGAAGACGTTTCACGGCGAATCTACCTCCTTGCTTCGCGAATCCCTGTTGGTCACGGCCAGCGTTACTCGGTGACCTGCGCCCGGCGCGCGCGCCAGGCGCTGCGCGGGCGCTCCTCGCCTTCTCGACGTTCGAGTGAAACGCAGCGCCGACGCCGCTGTGCCCTGCGCGTCCTTCCGGTCCCAATGATGCGCCCGCCGGCGTGTCGCCTCACCCGCGCAGCGCAACACCTGCCACTCCCCGCTTGCATGGGTCAGACCCGGATCCCGGTTGCGCGTTCCTGGTCTGCGATCAGCCCGCGCGCCGACCAGAAGTAATGGAATGCAGCCCAGAATCCGGTCGGTACGAGGCACAGGAGTGCGAGCCTGAGCGATGCGCCGTTCGCAACGTGGTTCGGCGCAAACCAGTCGCTCAGAAATCCCACCACCTGCGGCGCGATGATCAAGTTGCCCACATTCGCGACGAACAGCGACGCCGCACAGAACTGCGCCCGCATCCGCGGCTCCGCCAGGTTGAGTAGCATCCCGAAAACCGGGCCGATGTAGAAATAGATCGAGGGAATGAACACCCAGAACAGCGCGGTCGCAAGGCTGAGGGAGTGCGTCGAGTAAATGACCCACGAGACCGCGGTCGCAATGCCGATGCCCGCACCCAGTAGCCACACGATCCGTCGCGGATCGGCCATCGACGGGCGTGCGAGCAGCCAGCCAGTCAGCACGGTCGCGCCAACGCCGCCAACCAGATGGATCGGGCCCGTGATCGCACCGGCTTCTCCGGGAGACAGCCCGTAGTTCCGTGCCAGAAAGGCTGGCGTCCACCACATCAGTCCCCAGCCCCACAGCGCAGTCAGGGCACCGGCGATCATCATGTGCACGGCCGAGCGCTGGCTCCACAGGTATCGCATCGTGGCCAGGAATGACGGCTTCGCGCCGAGCGCGCGCGCGTCCTGTTGGCCACGGCGAGGCTCCCGGACGGTAAACAGGATCAGCAGCCCGAAGAAGACCCCCGGGGCCCCCAGCCACAGGAACGCCGCTCGCCAGCCGTGGTGATCGGCGATTGCGCCGGCGATGTCGGAAGCTATCCAGGCGCCGATCGGAGCGCCAAGCGAGAATATCGTCAGCGCCATGGGACGGCGCAGCGTGGGGAAGTAATCCGAAATAATCGAGTTCGCTCCCGGCGTTCCGCCCGCCTCGCCGACGCCGACACCGATGCGCGACAGCAGCAGTTGCCAGTAATTGCGCGACAGGCCGCAGAACAGCGTCATCGCCGACCACGCAATCAGCGAGACGACGATGATATTGCGCCGGTTGGCGCGGTCGATCAGCCAGGAGATCGGAAATCCAAGCACCACGTAAAAAAGCGCGAGCGAGATGCCCGTGAGCCACGCGATTCCCGAGTCACTCAACTGCAGCTCGAGGCGAATTGGCTCGAGCACCTGGGAAATCATGTAGCGATCGGTGATGCTGAGCGTGTAGACAATGCACATCAGCAGAAGGACGTACCAGCGGACCACGCCCGAGGTTGGATTCGCGGCGTCCTCGATCGCCAGCGCCTGCTCCATCATCTGCTCACGCCCCCGATTTGCATCGGCGAGGGGCCTCGCATGCAGCGGCCCAACGCCCAACGGTGCGGGTGCGGGTGCGGGAGCGGACACCCGCGCGGCGCACGGATATCATCCGGCAGCCACTGCTAGCCGGTCGGGTCAGCCGTCGGGCAGGTCGACCCGGGAAGGGGTGCGGCGTTACCAACAATCCTTTCCTGTGCAGCAATTTTTTTTACTTGCTCCCGGATTTGCAATGTCGCTAGCCTCGCCCGCGGCCGCCGGTGGTGCGCGCCGCGGCTGCCTCATGTTACTGGTTTTGGCAGCCTGAACCCCTCTTTTAACATTGCGGTGGCATTGTGAATAACACCCGGATTGGCTTCATTGGGCTCGGTAATGTCGGTAGCAAGCTCGCAGGAAATTTGCTGCGCCACGGCATCGACCTGACGGTGCGCGATCTGAACGATGAGGTGATGGCGCAATTCCGCGCCGCCGGCGCCAAGACCGCCGCTTCACCCAGGGAACTGGCCGAGAATGTCGACACCGTGATCACCTGCCTGCCCTCTCCGGCGGCATCGGCGGAGGTCATGGAACGGCCGGACGGCGTTCTCGCAGGCCTCACGGCCAGCAAGATCTGGCTCGAGATGAGCACCACCGATCACGCCGAGATCCAGCGTCTCGCCGCCAAAGTCGAGGGCAAGGGAGCGATCGCGATGGATTGCCCGGTGTCGGGCGGCTGCCACCGGGCGGCGACGGGCAATATCGCCATCTTCGCGGGCGGAACGCGGGCCGCGTTCGAGCAGGTCCTGCCGACGCTGTCGATTCTGGGTCGGGAGATTCTGCACACGGGCCCGCTGGGATCCGCCTCGATGCTGAAGGTCCTGACCAACTACCTGTGCACGGTGCACCTCGCGGCGCTCGCCGAAGCGCTGACCGTCGCCAAGGTCGTCGGCCTCGACATGAATATGGCCTACGAGGGCATCAGGATCTCGTCCGGCAATTCGTTCGTCCACGAAACGGAATCCCAGGTCATTCTGAACGGCAGCCGGGACATCAATTTCACGATGGATCTCGTCATCAAGGATGTCGGGCTGTTCGATGCGCTCGCGAACCAGCATCACGTGCCGCTGGAACTCTCGCCGCTGGTGCTGAACATATTCAAGGACGGGGCGCGCCGCTACGGGCCGCGGGAGTTCTCTGACAACATCATCCGGCGCCTGGAGGAGGCTTGCGGCGTCAAAGTCCTCGGCCAGGGCTTTCCGGCAGAAATCGTCGACGAGGAGCCCAAGGTGCCTGGCTACGAGATCGTGCCGAAGGGCCGGGCACGGCCCGCGCGGGCTGCGTCCTAGCGGCGCAACAGACGACGTGCCGCCGGTGGGCCTAGCAGGCCAGCCACCAATAGCCAGCGCGCACCTGTCCTGCGCCCTATGCAGAGTTCAAGGAAACTCCGTGCTTGTGCCGCGTGCACCGGTGCGCGCGGCCGGGCGTTGCAAGCGTTGCAACCGTTTCCGCCGGCGGTAACCTCGAGTCGTGTGCGTGAAGTCTACGAGTCATGAGTGAATTTGATTACATCGTCGTCGGTGCGGGTTCGGCCGGGTGCGTGCTGGCAAACCGGCTGTCGGCCGGCGGCAGTCATCGCGTGCTGCTGATCGAAGCGGGCGGTTCGGACCGGAGTGTCTGGATCCAGGTACCCATCGGCTACGGCAAGACCTTTACCGACCGGCGCTTCAACTGGATGTACACGGCCGAGCCCGACCCGGAGCTCAACAACCGCGCCGCCTACTGGCCGCGCGGCAAGGTTCTGGGCGGCTCGAGTGCCATCAATGCCATGGTCCACGTCCGCGGCCACCCGGGGGACTTCGACGACTGGGCCGCAGTCGGCAATCCCGGCTGGACATGGGCGGACGTGTTGCCGTACTTCCGCAGATCCGAGGACCATCAGTGGGGAGCCTCGGAGTTCCACGGCGCCGGCGGGCCACTATATGTGAGCGATATATCCGCCCAGGTGCATCCGCTGTGCCGCACCTTCATCGCCACCTGCGCGGGCCTCGGTATTCCACGGAATCCAGACTTCAATGGTGCCGACCTCGAGGGCGCCGGCATCTGGCAGATGAGCATCCGTCGCGGCATCCGCGTGTCCTCGGCCAGCGCCTACCTGCGGCCGGCCCTCAGCCGTGAGAATCTCGAGGTCCGGACCCACGCGCAGGTCACGCGCGTGGTGTTTGACGGGTTGCGCGCCCGCGGCGTCGAGTTCCTGCAATCCGGTACGCGGCACCAGGTGAGCGCCCGCCGCGAGGTCGTGCTCTCGGCCGGCGCGGTCAACTCACCGCAGCTGCTGCAGCTCTCCGGCATCGGCGACGCCGCGCTGCTCGGCCGGTTCGGCATCCCGGTCATCCGCCACGCACCTGCGGTCGGCCAGGGCCTGCAGGACCACGTCGCGCTCTCTTATTACTACAGGTCGCGGGTGCCGACGCTCAACAATGAACTCTATCCGCTCACCGGCAAGATCCGCGCGGCTCTGAACTACGCGCTCGGCAGGCGTGGGCCGCTGGCGATGAGCGTCAACCAGGCCGGCGCCTTCGTCCGCAGCCGGCCGGGGCTCAGCCGCCCGAACATGCACATCTATTTCAATCCGCTCAGCTACACGACCACGACCGGCCGGCGGCGGCGGATGACGAGCCCGGACCCGTACGCGGCTTTCCTGATCTCGTTCAACAGCTGTCGACCAACGAGCCGCGGCAGTGTCACCATCACCCCGCCCGATCCGCTGGTCGCCCCTGCGATCCGCCCGAATTCGCTGTCGACACGACAGGACGTCGCGGACGTCTGCGACGGCGCCCGGCTGCTGCGAAGCATCGCGACGACGCGGCCGCTCGCGGACGTGATTGAGTCGGAGATCCATCCCGGAGCCGACCGCCGTTCCGATGAGGCCCTGCTTGCGGACTTCCGCGAGCGTGCCGGATCGGTGTATCACGCCTCCTGCACTTGCACGATGGGACCGGACCCCGCCCGGGCAGTCGTCGACCACCGGCTGCGGGTACACGGCACGGAGGGCCTGCGGGTCGTGGACGCGTCCGTGTTTCCGGCCGTGACGTCGGGCAACACCAATGCGCCAGTGATCATGGTCGCCGAGAAGGCCTGCGACCTGATCCTCGGGCCCGATTGACCGGCGGCGGGCCCGCGATCCCGCCGCCCGGCCTGACAGGTAGAATGCGGCGCCGGACGCACTGGAGGGGGTTGAGATGGGCGAGACTGTCGGTTTCCGTCAGATGAAGGACGGCACGCGCGAGGACTACCTGCTGCTCGAGCGTGAGGAGCGGGACTACCTGCGCGCGTTGCCCGACCGGTTGATTGCGGCGCTCGGCAAGCTCGAGACCTCGCTGCAGGGATATCCCGTCAGCCGCTACCAGCACTCGCTGCAGGCGGCCACCCGCGCGTTGCGGGACGGGGCCGACGACGAGCTCGTGGTCGCGGCCCTGCTCCATGACATCGGCGACGATCTGGCCCCGTGCAATCACGCCGAGGTCGCCGCTGCGGTGGTGCGCCCCTACGTCCGCGCGGAAGTCACCTGGATCGTCGCGCAGCACGGCGTGTTCCAGGCCTACTACTACGCTCACCACTACGGCGGAAACCGCCACGGGCGCGACCGGCTGCGAGGCCACCAGTGGTACGAGGCCTGCGCGGCCTTCTGCGAGCGGTGGGACCAGTCGTCCTTCGATCCCGACTACCCGAGCGAGCCGCTCGCGCGCTTCGAGCCGCTGCTGCGGTCGATATTCAGCCGCACTCCCTACGACGTCCGGTTCGTCGGGCGCAACGCGACCTGAACGTCCGCTCAGCGGGCAGCGAGCTGCGCATCGAGCAGGCGCTCGCGCTCTGCGCGCCGGACGAGATATCCGGCGAGAAGGACGCAGGCACCGACCGCGCAAATGATCAGGCTCGCCAGAGCGTTGATGTCCGGGCTGACCCCGAGCTTGACCTTGGAATAGATCACCATCGGCAACGTGCTCGAGCGCGGCCCGGAGACGAAGCTCGATATCACGAGGTCGTCAAGTGACAGCGTGAAGCTCAGCAGCCAGCCTGAGATCAGGGCTGGCGCGATGATCGGCAGGGTGATGTCGACGAAGGCCTGCAGCGGGCTCGCCCCGAGGTCCATTGCCGCCTCCTCCAGCGACCGGTCGGCCGTCTGCAGGCGCGACTGCACCGTGATCGTGACGTAGGCCGTGCAGAACGCTACGTGCGACAGGATGATCGTCGTCATGCCGCGGTTCGGCCAGCCGACCAGTTGCAGCATCGACACGAACAGCAGCAACTGCGTGATTCCGGTGATGATCTCCGGCATCACCAGCGGCGCGTTGACCATCCCGGTCAGCAGCAGCCGCCCGCGGAACCGCCCGAAGCGCACGAGCGCGATCGCGGCGAGCGTCCCGAGCACCAGGGCTCCGGTGGACGCGAGGGCCGCAACTTCGAGCGATAGCCCCGCGGCCTTCAGTATCTGCGCGTTGTGCAGCAGCTCCGTGTACCAGGCAGTCGAGAAACCGCCCCACACGCTCGCGAGCGCCGAGGCGTTGAACGAATAGGCGATCAGCACCAGCATCGGCAGGTACAGGAATGCAATCCCGAGGCACAGCACGGAGATCAGCAGCGGCGATGAGCGGCCTTCCATCGTCACTGCTCGAGCTGGCGCACGCGATAGTACTGGTTGAGCGCGAGCGGCCCGGCCAGCACCACCAGGAACGCGATCGACACGGCCGCCGCGACCGGCCAGTCGTGGTTCGAGAAGAACTCGTCCCACAGGACACGGCCGATCATCAGATTATCGGGACCGCCGAGCAGCGCCGGAATGACGTACTCGCCGATGGCCGGGATGAACACCAGCATGGAGCCGGCGATCACACCGGGCATCGACAGCGGCAGCGTCACGTCAATGAAGGCCCGCCACGGCCGGCTCCCGAGGTCGGAGGCTGCCTCGAGCAGCGTGACGTCGAGCTTCTCGAGCGTCGCGTAGAGCGGCAGAACCATGAACGGCAGGTACGAGTAAACGATGCCAAGGTAAACTGCGGCGGTTGTGCGCATGAGCTTGAGCGGGTGGTGGATCACGCCAAGCCACAGGAGTACCGCGTTCAACAGGCCGTTGTCGCGAATGATCCCCTCGAGGGCGTAGACCCTCAGCAGGAACGATGTCCAGAACGGAAGGATGATGACCAGCATCAGGATGCCCTGCGTCGCCTTCGAGGCGCGGGCCATGGCGTAGGCCATCGGGTAGCCGATCAGCAGACACAGCAGCGTCGAGAAGAACGCCGTCTTGAGCGAGTAAAGGTAGGAAACGACATACACTTCGTCGGTCAGCAGGTACTTGTAGTTGCTCAGGCTCAGGCTGAGGTGCACGTGGTGATCGGCGGACACGTGCCAGCTGTCGGTGTATGGCGGGATCCTGAGCGCCGCCTCGGCGAAGCTGATCTTCAGGGCAAAGGCGAACGGGATGAGAAAGAACACCAGCAGGAATACCACCGGCGGCAGAATGATCAGCAAGCGCCCGTGGCGCTCGACGAACCGGCCGAGCGCGGAACGCGGCCGCTGCCGGCTGTCGTCGCGCGTTCGGCTCGCGGCCAATCGCTGCTCCCCCCTCACCCGGTGTTCTCCCGCGGTACGCTGATGCAAGCGGCGCCCAGAGTCTGCCCGAGGCCCTCGCGCTGGGAAAGGGCTCGGCACCGTGGGGAGGGCGGCCGATGAAGCGGGCCTCCCCGCGGCCCCGCGCCGCACCCGGTCACAGTCGCCCGCGGGCGTCGCGCGCGCGCCAGCGGCAGCGGCTGATCGACGCCTGCATCTCGGCGCTCCACGTACACGGCCCGTCCAACACGACGGTCGAGAAGGTGGTCGCGATCGCCCGGATGTCGCCTGGAATCGTGCGCTTCTACTTCGATTCGAAGGCGGCGATGCTGGTCGCCTCGCTCGAGTACCTGGCGGAGGAATTCGACGATCGCCTGATCGTCCCGGTCGCCGAGCTCAAGTCCACGCCGGTGGCGGCGCTCGAGCGCCTGGTCGACCTGTACCTGGGTCCGGAGATCGCGAGCGCCCGCAAGGTGTCCGTCTGGTACTCGTTCTGGGGCGAGGCGAGCTCGCGCCAGGAGTACTACGACATCTGTGGCAAGCGGGACGCACGCTTCGAGGCACTCGTGCGGGAGCTGATCGGTCGGCTGATCGCGGATACCGGGGCGCGCCACCTCGATGCCGACGGCATCGCGCTCGGCCTGATCGGCGCACTCGAGATGCTGTGGCAGGGCTATGCGTTCCAGACCGAGTCGGCGATCGACCGCGCCGATGCCCGGCGACGCTGCATGGCCTACCTGCGCTCGGTGTTTCCCGCCCAGTTCGCGGCACCTGCAGGCGCCCCACCACGGACCGGACTGCCGCCCGCGGCCTATGCGAGCGCGCCGCTCCTCGAGGCAGAGCGCCATGCGCTGTTCTTCGGCAGCTGGCAGTTCGTCGGCCTCGACAGCGAACTCGCCGCGACCGGTGACTACCTGACGCTCGAGGCGCCCGGTACGCGCGCGCTGGTGCTGCGCGAGCCGGCGGGCGGGCTGCGCGCCATCCAGAACAGCTGCCCGCAGCGCCCGCACGCCCTGGTGATGCACCGCGCCGGGCACATCGACGGATTCATTGCCTGCCTCGTACACAACCTGCGCTACGACTTCTCTGGCGAGCCGCAGGGTGATACGCCGGGCGGGCCGCTGGCCCGACTTGCGCTCGCTGCCAGCGACGGCCTGCTGTTCGTCCGCGGCCCGACAGACCGGGACCCCGCGCCGCCCGCTCCGGCGCTCGCGGCGACGTCCGCAGCCAGCACCATGCGCCTCGTCGCCGCCGGACCACCGCGCGAGACCGACGTCGCGGCGGACTGGAAGCTGCTCATCGAGCGATGGCTCGAATGGCCGGGTTCACAACCCGCCTCGCCCGCCGCGCCCGGCGTCGTCGAATTCGCCGGCGACCTGCCGACCTCCGGAACCTGGCGCGAGCAGCGCTATCTCGGCCTCGCTCGGCAGTGCGGGACTACGCGCTGGCAGCGGAGCTACATCGCACCGAACCAGCTGGTCGACGTGCGGCCGGGTGCCGTGCAGGTGCTGCAGGTGCTGCCGCTGGGTCCGGGCCGCTGCCGGCTGCGATCGTTCGACTACGCACCGGCGCCGGACGGCCGACTCGAGCACGGCCTCGCCTGCCTCGCCGCACGCCTCGGGCGGCGGCGCCTCGCCGCGGATGTCGCGCTTGCAACCTCGGTCCAGAGAGGCCTCGAGTCCCCGGGACCGGTGCGGGAGCCGGTGAGCCGTGTGCCTGCCCCGTTGGCCGAGTTTCGCAATATCATTGCGCGACTGCTACCAGGCGCATTGCGCCATCCTGGAGACTCACCATGAACGCCGTACTCTCCGTCCGTGACTGGCACGCCCGGGCGGACCAGCTCAAGTATCCGACCGGCCATTTCATCGACGGTGAGCACATCGCCGCCCGCGGCGGGGACCGATTCACCGTCACGAACCCCGCCACCGGCGAGCCGCTGTGCGAGGCTGCCGCAGGCGGACCCGAGGACATCAACCGGGCCGTCGCCTCCTGTCGCCGTACGTTTCGCGCGGGCATCTGGCGCCGCAAGGCACCGCGCGAGCGCCTCGCAGTGCTCTCGCGTTTCGCCCGGCTGATCGAGACGAATGCCGATCGGTTCGCGCTGCTCGACACGCTCTGCATGGGCAAGCCGGTGCGCGACATGCTGGCCAGCGACGTGCCGGCAGCCGTACAGACCTTCTCCTATTTCGCGGAGCTGTGCGACAAAGTCGACGGCGCGGTCACGTCGACGGCCACCGATGCGTTCCACTACATCCTGCGCGAGCCGCTCGGCGTCGTCGGGTGCATCGTCCCGTGGAATTACCCGCTGCTGATGGCAGCATGGAAGGTCGCGCCGGCGCTCGCCGCCGGCAACTCGGTGGTCCTGAAGCCAGCGGAGCAGTCACCGCTGTCGGCGCTTTTGATGGCGGAGCTATTCATCGAGGCCGGTGGCCCGGCGGGCGTGTTCAACGTCGTCAATGGCCTGGGCGAGGCGGCGGGGGCGCCGCTCGCGCTGCACGCGGACGTCGCCAAGATCGCCTTCACCGGCTCCACCGAAGTCGGCAAGCTGATGCTCGTCTACGCGGGCCAGTCGAACATGAAGCGCGTGAGCCTCGAGTGCGGCGGCAAGTCGCCGCAGATCTTCCTGGCCGATCTCCAGGACCTGGACCGCGCGGTGAGCTACGCGATCAACGGCATCTTCGGCAACATGGGTGAGGTCTGCAACGCCGGGTCACGGCTGCTGATCGACAAGCCGATCGCCGAGGCCTTCGTCGCCCGCTTCATCGAGCACGGCAAGACGGCCTATCGGCCTGGCGACCCGCTCGACCCCGACACCAACCTTGGGCCTCTCGTGACCTCGCAGCATCGCGCGCGCGTGCTCGATTACATTGGTCGCGGCAAACGCGACGGTGCCCGGCTCGAGTTCGGCGGGGACACCCCGCCGCTGCCGGGAAGCTACGTCAACCCGACGCTGTTCTCGCGCGTCAACAACGGCATGATCATCGCGCGCGAGGAGATCTTCGGGCCGGTCGCGGCGGCGATCGAGGTCAACGGGCTCAAGGAGGCACTCGCGGTTGCCAACGACTCGATGTACGGCCTCGCCGCGTCGATTTGGACGCGCGACCTCAATACGGCGCACAAGGCGGTCCGCGACCTCGAGGCCGGGGTGATCTGGGTCAACTGCTTCGACCACGGCGACATGACGCAGCCGTTTGGCGGCTACAAGCAGTCCGGCCAGGGCCGCGACAAGTGCCTCGAAAGCTTGCTGTCGTACACCCAGACGAAGTCAGCCTGGGTGCACCTCGGATAGCACCGCCTCGCAGACCCCGCGGCCGGCCGTCAGCCGCGGGGGAG
>Ga0209415_10013540_pt1 | contig 13435 bp, 14 predicted proteins | sample PeaSoiSIISIP2007_FD_187696 | JGI IMG/M metagenome (GOLD analysis project Ga0209415, IMG submission 187696) | Peat soil microbial communities from Weissenstadt, Germany - SII-SIP-2007 (SPAdes) (version 2) | ecosystem: Environmental > Terrestrial > Soil > Wetlands > Peat | place: Germany... | reverse complement strand
GGCGCGTTCCTCGAGGTCCGGCCGCGCAGCGGGCTCAGCACGAAAGGGGTCCTGATGGTCAACGCCCCCGGCACGATCGACCGCGACTACGCCGGGGAGGTCAAGGTCCCCCTGACGTTCCTCTTCGAGGGGGGCTACGAGATCCGGCGCGGGGACCGGATCGCCCAGGTCCGACTGGTCGCCGACCGGGCGGCGAACTTCGAGGTCGGCGAGGTCCGACCCGTGGCCTCCCGGGCCGGCGGGTTCGGCAGCACCGGTCGCTAGGCCGGGCGGAACTCGTCGAGCTGCCGCTGCACGGCGTGCGGCGCGGGGGGAGGGACCGTCCCGACCCTGGCCTCGTCCTCGAGTCGTTCGAGCATCTCGTGCATCCGCCGCTCCTTGCCCCGGCTCGACCGGTCGAGCCCGACGTCGCGCGTTCCTTCCGCCACGAGGACGACGACCCGTCCGGCGCGCGCCCGGCCGGTCCGGCCGCGCCGCTGGATGGTCCGGACGAGATCCGGCACCGGTTCGTAGAACACCACGAGGTCGGTGGAGGGGACGTCGAGCCCTTCCTCCGCGACCGAGGTCGCCACGAGGCAGTTGACCTCGCCGGCCCGGAACCGGTCGAGGAGGTGCACCTGGTCCTTCTGGGACATCCCGGCGTCGGCCTCGGTCGAGCTCTGGCCCACGAACCGCGCGGCGCGGACGTTCGGGTCGTGCGTCTCGACGAGCTCCGCCACGACGCGTTCGGCCGTCTGCCGGTACTGGGCGAAGACGATCACCCGGGCCTGCGGAGACCGGTCGAGCTCCTCCCGGACGAGCCGGACGGCTGCGGCGAGCTTCGGGTGCTCGATCTGGACCGCCGAGAGGAGCTCCCGGGCGGCGCGGATGTTCGGGTCGCCGAGGAACAGACGCTGGGCCGGCGACCGCCGGTCGGCGGTCTGCCGCTCGAAGAACTGGCGCACCGCGTCGACCCCTTGCGTCTCCGCGAGCTCGAGGGCATGCAGCGCTTTCATGGCGGCGGCCTGGTGGGTCATCGCCTTCCAGACCCGGGGTCCGGCGCTCTCCCCGCGCGCGCGGGCCTGGGAGATCTCCCGGCGGAGCTGGTTCCCTAAGGCGAGGAGCTCGCGCTTCGAGGCGACCCCCTCGCGGATCAGGTCCATCTTCGCGAGTTCGTCCTCCTGGTGGCGGGCGGCGGTCCGGATCTCGGCCGCGATCCGCTGGACCTCCGGGGGGACGGGGACCGGGACGGTCTCGAACCCGATCGCATGGACGTACGGTCGGACGTCCGGGTCGTCGGCCGTCCGGTACTCGAAATGGGCGATTCCGAGGTTCCGCCACACCTCCCGGATCGGGTCGAGCTGGGAACCGGGAGATGCGGTCAGGGCGAACACCCGGGCCTTAGGACCCGCCCGATTGGCCGATGCGATCGCCACGTACGGGTAGTCGCCGCGCGCCCGGTGTGCCTCATCGAACACGATGAGGGAGAACGTGTCGAGCGGGAACGTTCCGCTCGCGAGATCGTTCCCCACGACCTGGGGCGTCGCGACGACGACCTGGGGCGGGGCGAGGAGGTCGGCCCGGGCGCCGGGTCCGACAGCGCCGGTGAGGACCACGGGGGGTGGCCCGAGCACGGCCTTGCGGACGCTCTCCGAATGCTGGACGACGAGGGGACGAGTCGGGGCCAGGATCAACACCGAGCGCGTCGGAAACCGACGCAGATACTCGGCGGTCAGCCGGAGCGCGATCGCGGTCTTGCCGAGCCCGGTCGGGAGGACCGCGAGGGTGTTGGACTCCGCGGCGGCCGCCGCGATCTTCGCCTGGTAGGCCCGGTCCTCGAGCGCGCCGGGACGGAGGCGGGGATGGACGACCGTCTCCATCCGATCCCTCCGCCGTCGCACCGTCGCGGAGCTAATTATCCATCCCGAGGGTCGGCCGTTCCGTGCTGGACGGTTGGGTGGTCGCGGTCGTGGTGGTCGCCACGGTGGTGACGATCCTGCTCCAGGGGCTCCCGCTCCTGTTCGCCGCCCAGATGCCCCGGCTCGGGCCGCCCCCGGAGGATCCGGCGTGGCGGACCGGGCCGCTCGTGAGCGTCATCCTCGCGGCCCGCAACGAGGAGGCCGACCTCGGTCCGGCGCTCGACGGCCTGCTCGCTCAGGAGTACGAACCGCTCGAGATCCTCGTCGTCGACGGGGGGTCGACCGACCGGACCCGCGAGGTCGCGCGCGCCCGGTCTCCGAGGGTCCGGCTGATCGAGGAACCGCCGCTTCCGGCCGGCTGGGTCGGCAAGAACTGGGCGTGTCACGTCGGCTACCAGGCGAGCCTCGGTGGCTTCCTGTTGTTCACCGACGCCGACATGCGCTACCACCCGTCGACGGTCGGGGCGACCCTCGCCTGGGCCGAGTCGGAGCACGCGGACCTCGCGACCCTCGCTCCCCGCGTCGAGGCGCGGACGTTCTGGGAGAAGGCGGTCCTGCCCCTCTACATCCAGCTCGTCCTCACGTACTTCCGGACCCCCCGGGTGAACCGGGAGAACTCGACCGCCGCGATGGCGAACGGCCAGTTCACGCTCGTGCGGCGAGCCGCCTACGAGGCGGTCGGGGGTCACGCCGCCGTCCGAGGCGTCGTGCTCGAGGACGTCGCGCTCGCCCGGCGGTTCCGGGCCGCCCGGAAACGGCTTCGCGTGGCGTGGGCCCCGGACCTCCTCGTGACCCGGATGTACCGGGACCGCCGCGAGATGTTCGAGGGCCTGAAGAAGAACGTTCACGACACCCGATTCTCGGCCGCGCGGCAGCTCGTGTTCCTCGCCGGGCTCATCGGTCTCTTCCTGCTGCCCCTCGCCGTCCTCCCGCTCGGCCTCGCTACAGGCTCCGCGATCCTGACGGGCCTCGGCGCGTTCGTCTACGTGGCGTGGTTCGCCAAGCACGCCCTGTTTGCCCGGGCGATCGGCATGAGCGCCGGCTACGGGCTCGTGTTCCCGGTGGCGGTCGGGTTCTATCTCGCCCTCGTCGTCGCCTCGCTGTCGGACGGGATCCGGCGACGGCCCATCGCGTGGAAGGGGCGGGTCTACGCGATGGATGGTACCGGATCGGAACCGACCGGGCCCGCCGGCCCCTGAACTCGGGGACCTAGGGAGCGGCGGGACCCGACCGGCGAGCCCGCAGCACGGCGATTCCGTCGAAGAAGTGGCCCGGCGACTCCCATCCCGCGTACTCCTCCGGAAGTTGCGGCGGACCGTCGTCGGCCGCGATCTCCTCGACGCGCCGGAGGTACTCCGAAAGCTCCGCGCACGCGTCGATCCCGGCCACCGGGCCGTGGCCCGGGACGATGACGCGGGGTGCGATCTTCTCGATCTTTCCGAGGGTCGTCCGCCACCGGGGGAGGTCGGCCGACACGAGGTTCGGGTGGGTGTTGACGGAAACGAGGTCGCCGGCGAACAGCACCTCGCCGTCCGTGACGAACACGATCGAGTCGCTCTCGCTGTGGCCGCCGCCCTCGACGATGGAGACGCCCCGCTTGCCCGGGACCATGTACCGCTCCTCGAAGATCTCGTCCGGCGGCCGGACGCGCACCCGGTCCCGGGAGTCCCGAAGGTCGTGACGGGCCGCGAGCTCGGAGGCGATCTCCCGTCGGCGGAGCGGGTCGGGCTCCGCATCGTGGCGGCTCTGGAGGTCGGCCGTTCGGTTCGGCCAATCCGGGTCCTCCACGGTGGCCACCCAGAGGGGCCCGAGCTCGTTGATCCGGGTGCGGGTCCGTTCCGTCCCGAAGATCGCGCACGAGCCGAACGTGGCGTTGCCGCCCGTGTGGGTCGGGTGCCAGTGGCTGTTCACCACCATCGACGGGTTCCGACCCGTGAGGACGGTCGCCGCCGACCGGAGGTCCGCCGCGGCGGCGGGCGTCCGGAAGGCGTCGAACACGAGCGTCGCGGGTCGAAGGTCGACGATGCCGGCGTTGCTGCCGGCGCCCGAGGCGGGGCCGGCGATGGCGGCCCAGACGCCGTCCGCCACCGCCTCGGCGGTGAACTGCGAGGTTCGGAACGTTGCTAGGCCCTCCAGGTCGAGGAGGACACGCGGCGCATACAAGGTGGGCGTACCGGGCGTACGTCGGCCCGCGAAGCGCTATCAACCGCGGCCCTCTCCCCGCGAACCACCATGTCCGGAACCCTCGAACGGCCGTTCGACTTCGTGATCGGCGGCGCCGAAACGCCCGGGGCCCGGGGCGAGCGCGCGCCGGTGAAGAACCCCGCGTCGAACGCGGAGCTCGCCCAGGTCGCGGTCGGGCACGCGGACGACGCCCGGCACGCGATGGAGGTGGCGCAGACGGCGTTCGAGTCGAGCTGGTGGGCGTCGGACGACGGCGGCCGCCGGGCGAAAGCGCTCGTCAAGCTCGCGGGCCTACTCGAATCCCGGCTCGAGGAGTTCGCGCGGCTCGAGACCCTCAACATGGGCAAGACGCTCAAGGAATCGCGCGGCGACATGGCGTTCGTCGTCCGCACCATCGAGTACGTGGCGGGGCTGGCCGACAAGGTCCAGGGCGAGACGATCTCCGTCCCGGGCGCCCGGCTCGATTACACGCTGCGCGAGCCGCTCGGGGTCACGGTCCACATCGCGCCGTGGAACTACCCGCTCCTCCTCGCCGTCCGCGGGGTCGCCCCCGCGCTCGCCGCCGGCAACGCCGCGGTCCTGAAACCCGCGAGCCTCACCCCGCTCACCGCGATCGCGTTCGGCCGGCTCGCGAAGGAAGCCGGGATTCCGGACGGCATCCTCAACGTCGTGGTCGGGAGCGGGAGCGAGGTCGGCGAGGGCCTCGTCTCCGACGTCCGGTGCCGCTCGGTGACGTTCACGGGAAGCGGCGAGGTCGGGCGCCGTATCGCCGAGATCGCCGCCCGTCGCACGATTCCCGCGACGCTCGAGCTCGGCGGGAAGAGTCCGGTCGTGGTGTTCCCGGACGCGGACCTCGACCGCGCCGCGCGCGGCATCGCCTTCGGGATCTTCGGAAACGCCGGGCAGATGTGCTGGGCCGGTTCCCGACTGATCGTCCACGCCTCCGTGCACCGCGCGCTCGTCGAGCGCGTCGCCAAGATCGCGACGGCGACCCGGCTCGGGCCGGGGACCGAAGCGGAGTCGGAGATGGGCCCCCTTGTGTCGCCGGACCACCTTCAAAAGGTCGCCGGGTACGTCGAGTCCGCCCGCTCGGAGGGCGGCAAGGTCGTCGCGGGCGGCTCCCGCGTCGACGAGGCCCCTCTCGCCGAGGGGAACTTCTACCGGCCGACGATCGTCGACGACGCTCCGCCGGCCGCCAAGGCGGTCCGGGAGGAGATCTTCGGACCGGTGCTCGTCGTCCACCCGTTCGAGACGACGGATGAGGCCGTCCGGCTGGCGAACGCGACCGATTTCGGACTGTTCGCCGCCCTCTGGACGAAGGAGCTTTCGACGGCCCACTCGGTCGCGAGGCGTCTCGAAGCGGGGATGGTCAGCGTCAACGAGGCCCCAGTCACGTTCCCCCAGACCCCGTTCGGCGGGTTCAAGGGGAGCGGACTCGGATTTGAACAGGGCGCCGACGTCGTCCGGGCTTATACCCGACGGAAGAACGTCGTCGTCAACCTGAGCGTCCCGAAGCCCAAGACGTAGGGCCCCGCCCGGCGTCGATCTCGAATTCGACCCGGCTATCCGCCCAGGATTACCGTCCCGCTCAATTCGTAAGCGCCGGCCACCTGAGGGAGGTCGATGATGACACCAAGAACCGTACAGACCGGGCACCGCCCGTACGATTGGACGCCCTCGAATCCGCCGACCGCGAACGGTGGGTCCACGACAACCCCCACGATCGCGTACGGCCCGGCCTGACCGCTAGAAAGGTTCGCGTAGTGTCCCACGATCGAAACGACGCAGTCCACGAACGCGGGGCTCCCGTTGGCCGCCGAATGGTTCTCGCAGCCGACGAAGAATTTGGGAAGATGAGACGTCGCGCTCGCGTTCGAGTTCCAACGCTCGGTCCAGTGTTCGGACGTGATGAGGACCGGACCGGCGACGGCGGGCGGGGGGTGGCCGAGGACCATCATGCCCCCCGCCGCACAGAAGACGACGACCAGCACCGCGACCTGCGTCCCCAGCCGCATGCTTCTGCCGTTCGGTCTCGACGAATTCGAGCCGGCGGCAGTATATGGGGAATTCAAGCCGACTCGCGGTTCGTACGAAACGACCATAGCCCCACCCCTGGCTCGACGACCCGACCGAGATGCCCGACGCGCGCACGGCCGAATGGGGAACCTGCACCCTCTGCGGGGAAGCGTTCCCGCCGGGAGGCGCGAAGTGCCCGACGTGCGGGGCTTCGCAGTCGGTTCAATCCGGGCGAGTGAATGCCCTCGCCCCCCGGACCCGACGGTGGTTCAAGATGGTCCAGGCGCTGCGGGTGGTGGTCGTCGTCGTCGTCATTCTCGGGCTCGCGTGGGCGACGCTGTCTGGCGCGATCTCCGGGCCGCCCACCTACGCCGACCCCCTGACGAGCTCCGGGTGGCAGACGGTCGGGGCGGGCAACTTCACCTATCTGTCCGGCCCCGTCACCGGCGAGGACTACATCCAGGGGAACTACTCCGTCGAGAACCCGCCCGGAGCCCCGCTGACGCTCGAGGTGTTCAACTCGACCGACTTCCCCGATTTCGCGGCGCACGCGCCGGCGATCCCGCTCCTCGTGATCAACGGGTCCGCGGAGCCGTTCGCGTTCGCCGCGCCGTACACGGACACCTACTACTTCGTGTTCGTGAACTCGTTCGCCCCGTCGACGGGGATCGACCTGCACGTGTTCGTGTCGACGGCGTACGAGTCGAACGTCGTCGTCGACTGAGGACCCGAGCGGGGGGCCCCGCTCACGGCGAGCCGCGGGCCGATGGACCCACTCGTTTGGCCATCCGGAGGTTCGTGGTCTCGAACCCCCGCTTCCCGTAGAGGGCGCGGGCGGCCGCGTTCCCGGCGAAGACGTGCAAGCCCACCCGATCCGCCCCGCTCCGGACGGCCTCAATCTCGAGCCAGCGAAGGAGATCTTCCCCGAAGCCCTGCCGGCGAAATGGCAGGTCGACCCAGATCCAATCGATCCAGAAGTGCGTCGTGCCGCCCCGGGCTCGAACGCTGTACCACGTTTCGCCGACGACCGCGCCCGTGGCTCGTTCGAGGACCTGGCAGAACCGATACCCCGGGGTCGCGCGGCCTCGCGGCAGCAGTTGCGCCATCTCCTCTCGGCTCGCTTGGAGGGCGCTCGAGGAGGTCCAGACCCCGCGTTGAACCTGCTCGTCGGCGTGACGTCTCACGCTTTGGTCGAACGAGGCCCGGAACGCGGGCTCGTCCATCGCCCGCAAGCTCACCTTGAGTTGGTCCGACTCGTCCTCCGACGGCGGGAGACCCCGCTTGCGATTCCCCCGGCCTGGGCGCCCCATCGCCGTCGGCCCGAGACCGCGCGCGCGTCGGACCTAATCGGCGGCCGCGCCGTCCGTCGAGTGCTTGGCGAGGAACTTCGCCGGAACCTGGTCGGCGAGGTAGACGGTCTTCCCCGCGCGCATGATCACGATCCCTTCGGCCTGCGCCGCGTCCGCGTCGATCGAGAGGATCACGGGCTCCGGGGTCCGGACCACGCCGGCGGCCCGGGCATCCTCCGCGGTCTTCGATAGGTGGACCTTGCGGCGGTCGGACGGCTTCAGACCGACCTCGAGGACGATCGACGCCTCCTCGGGCGTCACCGGGAAGTACAGCTCGGCGGGCACGTTCTCGGTCGGCAGGTCGAGGGCGACCTCGATCGTGTGGCCGTACGTCGCCCGGACCTTGTCGTCCTTCACCTCGTACCGACCCTTCGGGTCGCTCTCGGCGATGGCGACGAGGTGGTGGACACGGAGCCAATGGTAGCCCCGATGGCGCGTCTGGATCGCCTGGACGAGCGTCGGCAGCGCGATCCAACCGCGCTCCTCGACCGTGAGGCTGTACTTCTCCGGGAAGTGGCGCAGAACCCCGGTCATCACGCGACCGAGGTGGTCGAGCTCCCGGTCGTTCATCAAGAACCGACCGGAGCCACCGCACACCGGGCAGTTCTCCGCCCGGAAGTACCCGTGCTGGGCGCACTCCTTCAGCATCGGTCGCCGCGCTACGCCTTGATCTTCTCGGCCTTCTTGTCGAAGTCCTGCAGGACGTCGCCGTACGAGTCCGCGAGGTCTTTGAGGACCCGCTTCAGGACGGCTTGGGGCTTCTCGCCCTTCGTCTTGACGAAGAGCGTCGGCCGGTCGAGGAACGGGTGGCCGAAATAGTACCGCGCCTCCACGACGTGTTCCTCCGCCTGGAGCGCCTCGACGAGAGGGACGAGGAGCGTCTCCTCCGCCCTCGGAATTTCGATGCGGAGCGAGTCGTGCTCCTTCTCGACGACTTGAATCTCCATGGGGGCCGAGCGCGCCCACACGGGTACGGCTTTTAAGCGTGGCGACCGCGCCGGTTCTCGACGACGGCGAGCGACACTCCGACGGGGCGGCCGGGCCGATTTTCGGCGATCGGAAAGCCGGGAGATTCCCGTCCGGTCACGGCGGGCTGCCACCGGCCGGCCTCGTTCTCCGGGGCGCGCCGCGGGCTAGCCGAACGACTCCCGGTCGCGCCGAGGCCGGGACGCCGGGCCGGGCATTGGCGCGTCACCGACCGTCGGGATTCCGGGCTCCATCACGGCTATATCCCGCGGGGTTCCCAGCGGGCGCCGATGCGGGTTCTCGTCGTCGGATCCGGGGCCCGAGAGCACGCCATCGCGGCGACGCTCCTCCGGTCCGGCGCGACGATCGTCGCCGCCGGCGCCCGACCGAACGTCGGCATCGACCCCATCGCCCTGGCGACACTCCGCGCCGACCCGACCATCCCGGCCCCCGTCGTCGCGTTCGCGAAGGCCCAGCGGGTCGACTACGCCGTCATCGGCCCGGAAGCTCCGCTCGGCGCGGGGCTTGGGGACGCCCTCCGGTCCGCGGACGTGCCGGTCGTCGGCCCCTCCAAGTCCGGAGCGCGTATTGAGACGTCGAAACAGTTCTGCCGCGAGCTCCTCGCCAAGCACGGGATCAACGCGTCGCCCCGGTTCGTCGCCGTCCACAACGCCGACGAGGTCGACGCCCGCGTCGCGGAATTCCACGTCCCGTTCGTCGTCAAGCCGATCGGATTGATGGGCGGCAAGGGCGTGTGGGTGCAGGGCTCCGACTTCGCGACTCCGCAAGAGGGGGCCTCCTACGCGAAGAAACTGCTCGTCGGGGGCGGGGACGGCGTCCTCCTCGAGGAGAAGGTCGAGGGCGAGGAGTTCAGCCTCATGGCGTTCGTCACCGACTCCGGCGTCTACCCGATGCCCCTGGTGCACGACTACAAGAGGGCGCTCGAAGGGGACACCGGGGCGAACACCGGCGGAATGGGCGCGTTCTCGCAGCGGGACCACCTGCTGCCGTTCGTCTCGCCGACCATGCGGGACCGGGCGCTCGACGTCCTCCGGAAGACCGTCGAGGCGCTGCGCCAGGACGGCATCCCGTACCGCGGGATCCTCTACGGGGGATTCCTGCTCACCGCGTCCGGCCCGGTGCTCATCGAGTTCAACGCCCGGTTCGGCGACCCGGAGTCGCTCAACGTCCTCCCGCTCTACGAGGAGGGCGATTTCGATCGGCTGATGTATGGCGTCGCGACCGGCCGGGTCGACCCGAACCTGCTGACGTTCCGGCTCCGCGCGACCGCCGTAAAGTACATCGTGCCCCCCGGGTACGGCGCGACGCCGAAGGTGGGCGTCGAGGTATCGGTCGACCTTCCGAAGGTGGAGGGCGACGGCGTCCACGTGTTCTTCGGCGACACGGACTCGAAGCGGCCGGGCCGATACGTGCTGGGCTCCTCGCGCGGCTTCGCCCTCGTCGGCGAGGCGAGCGCGATCCACGAGGCGTCGACGCGGGTCGAGCACGCCCTCGCGTTCGTCACGGGCGCGTACTACGTCCGCCACGACATCGCCACGAAGGAGGACCTCGCGAAGCGCACGGAGCACATCCGGGGGCTCTTCGTCCCCGGCGCCAAGCCGTCGCCCCTCCCGCTCTCGGTCGCACCCGCCGAGGCGCCGCCGTCGAGCGCCGCCGGACCCGACCAGGTCCTGTCGACGTAAGTTCGGGGCCAACCGTCAAATAGCGTCCTCCGGTTTTCGAGACGAAATGTTCTGCCCCAAGTGCAAGCGGCTGATGCGCCCGGATAAGCCGGCCGGGGTCTGGCGGTGCGCCGCGTGCGGTGCGAAGGTCCCGCTCGGGGCGTACAAGCAGGTCGGCACCTCGGTCGCCACCGGCCACGCGATGACCGTGATCGAGGGCAAGGTCGAGGCCACGCTCCCGACCGCCGAAGAGGAGTGCCCGAAGTGCGGCCACTCGAAGGCGTACTGGGTCCTGCGACAGACTCGGGGCGCGGACGAGCCCGAGACCCGGATCTTCGAGTGCACGAAGTGCGGCCACAAATGGCGGGAGTACCAGTAGCGGCCCCTACGCCGGTCGACACGGTCGCGACCGTCTTCGCGCCGACGGCGGACGGCCGGAAGGTCCGGCTGCGCGGCTGGGTGGAGAAGACGCGCCACTCCGGCGGGCTCCTGTTCCTGCTCATCCGCGACCGGACCGGCTCGGTCCAGGTCGCCGCGAAGCGCGACGCGCTCGGGCCCGAATCGTTCGAGCGGGCCACGACGCTCCAGGTCGAGGGCGCCCTCGACCTCGAGGGGACCGTGCACGCCGACCCCCGCGCCCCCGGTGGTCGAGAGGTGCGGGCCACGTCGCTCCGGGTCGTGGACGCCGGCCAGCCGTTCCCGATCTTCCGCGACCAGACCGAGGAGTTCCGGCTCGACAAGCGCCACCTCGTGATCCGGTCGCACGAGCACGTCGCGACCTTCCGAGTGAAGGCCGAGCTGCTCGCCGCGTTCCGGAGGTTCCTCGAGGCCGAGGAAGTCCTGGAGATGACGCCCCCGGTGTTGACGGGAAACCCGGCCGAGGGCGGGGCCGAGGCGTTCCAGTTCGACTACTTCGGCCGGACCGGCTACCTCTCCCAGAGCGTCCAGCTCTACCTCGAGGCGCTGCTCGTCCCGAACGAGCGGGTGTACGCCCTCACCCCGTCGTTCCGAGCGGAGAAGTCGCGAACGCCGCGGCACCTCACGGAGTATCTCCATCTCGAGGTGGAGCTCGCCTGGTGCGACCTCGGCCAGCTCGAGGAATTCATCGAGCGGATGATCGCGACGTCGGTCGCCGACGTCGCCGGTCGGCGCGCGAAGGAGCTGAAGGAGCTCGGGCGCGCCCCCGAGGAGCTCGCGAAGATCCGGGCCCCGTTCCCTCGGATCACCTATGCCGAAGCGCTCGAACGCCTCCGGACGAAGGGGTTCGACCTCGCCTGGGGCGCCGACCTCCGGACGGCCGAGGAGGCCGCGCTCACGATGGAGGAGCCGACGCCGATCTTCGTCACCCACTTCCCGCGCGAGCTGAAGGCGTTCTACATGCTGCAGTCGCCGGCCGACCCGAAGACCGTCGAGGCGGCGGACCTCCTCGCCCCGGAAGGGTACGGGGAGATCGTCGGGGCCAGCTGCCGCGAGACGTCGGTGGAGAAGCTGGTGGAGCGGCTGAAGGCGGCAGGGGCCGACCCGGCGGAGTACGACTGGTACCTCGACCTCCGACGGCACGGCAGCGTCCCCCACGCGGGCTTCGGCCTCGGTGTCGAGCGGGTGCTCCGCTGGATGCTCCGCCGCGAGCACATCCGGGAGACGACGCCGTTCCCCCGCACGCCCTCCCGGCACACGCCCTGAATCCGCCCGGACGGCTCCGAAGCTCCCGGCGAGGGGAGAGATTTCATATGGAGAGACGCGCATGAACGCCCGTTCGACTTCGTCGAGGCAACGCGAGTGGCGGTAGAGGGGACTCCGGACCGGGGCGACGCCCGCTCCCCGGCTCCAACGAAGACGAACGGCAAGTCGCCGGTCTCGGTCGAGCGGCTCACGCACCAGGACATCCCGGAGATCTGCGCGCTCTACAAGCGCGTCTGGGAGCAGTTCCGGCCGGAGCTGCCCGCGGAGATGGTGAAGGCGTGGGCGCCGACGCCGCTCGAGTTCACGAGCTGGATGGAAGGGGTGACCTACTTCGCCGCCCGGCGCGACGGCCGGATGATCGGGGCGGTCGGGTGCGAATTGAACGACGGTTCGTGCCGCGTCGTCCACCTCGTGGTCGACCCCGAGGTCCGGCGGCAGGGGATCGGTTCGCAGCTCACGAGCGCCGCCGTCGACTGGGCGAAGCACAACAGCTCGAACGCGGTCTGGGTCGACGCCCTCGCCCGCTTCACGGCCGCCGCGGAGATGTTCAAGCGGCTCGGCTTTGCCGAGGCCGGCGTCCTCCACCGCCACCGGTGGAAAGAGGACGTCAGGCTGTTCGAGAAGCTCCTGTAACGTCGGGCTTCGCGGCGAGGCCGCCGGCCGAGGCGCCCCGGCCGCCGTGCACTTGAGCGAGGATTCGGAGGCGCCGGAGCGCCTCTTCCGGATGGCCGTCGACGAACGCCTTCGCTCCGCGCGCCAGCTCCGCCGCCTCGACCTCGACGGCGGTACCCTCCGATCGCTCGCGGACGAGGAACTCGCCGTAGCGGCTGATGTACCCGGGCACGGCGTCCTTCAGCCGGTTCGTGGCCTGCTGGCGGAGCGCCCGGAGCTGCTGCTTCAGCGGGGCGAGCCGCCCGCCGCGGAGCTCGCGCTCGAGGTCGTCGGCGATCTCCCCGGGGTCGACGGGGGGCTGGAGGCCGAGCGCCTGCATGTCGCGGAACAGCGAGACGAGCCGTTCGAGCTCGTCGCGGGCCTGGTCGAGGTGGCGCTCCTTCAGCGCGACGACCCGGTCGACCTGCTGGTACGTCGTCAGCGCCTGCGTGATCTCGCCGGTGCGGGCCGCGTGGAGGACGTCGTCCATCTGGTCGCGCTCGAGGCGGCCGTCGACGGAGTACGCCTCGAGGCGGGAGAGGCGGCTCTTCGTCTGCCGCTCCCATTGCTCCAGGGCGGCGACGACGTTCCTCTGGGCGAGCCGCTCGACGCCGCGCATCACCTCGAGCCATCCGTCCGGGTCCTGGCCGGATTCGGCGGCGGACTCGGCCCACGGCGGGAACTGCGCGATCCGGACGCCGAGGGGTTCCGCCTGCTCCTGCCATTGGCGGAGCCGGGCCCGTCGGCGGCCGAGCTCGCCGCCCGAGGCGGTCGGCTCGCGGGCGGCCGCCGGGGCCGCCGCCGCGCCCGACTTGCCCGGGTCGACCGGGGCTCCGCACACCGGGCACGTGTCCGCGTTCCCCGGCAGCGTGCTACCGCACTCGGCGCACGGGGTTCGGTCAACCGCCAAGGGCCACTCCGCGAGGCGGGATGCAGGGGGTGAGATTTGAACTCACGAACTCCTACGAGACCAGGACCTCAACCTGGCGCCTTTGACCAAGCTGGG
>Ga0209415_10013539_pt1 | contig 13435 bp, 10 predicted proteins | sample PeaSoiSIISIP2007_FD_187696 | JGI IMG/M metagenome (GOLD analysis project Ga0209415, IMG submission 187696) | Peat soil microbial communities from Weissenstadt, Germany - SII-SIP-2007 (SPAdes) (version 2) | ecosystem: Environmental > Terrestrial > Soil > Wetlands > Peat | place: Germany... | reverse complement strand
TTCGCCCACATCCGCCGGGCGGCCCGGTACTTGGCCACCTCCTCGAAGAGGTTGTTGTGCGCGTTCCAGAAGAACGACAAGCGTGGCGCGAAGGCGTCGACGTCGAGCCCGGCCGCCAGCGCCGCCTCGACATAGGCGATGCCGTCGGACAGCGTGAAGGCGATCTCCTGCACCGCCGTGGAGCCCGCTTCGCGGATGTGGTACCCGGAGATGGAGATGCTGTTCCAATTGGGCAGGCGCTGCGCGCAGTAGGCGAAGGTGTCGGTGATGAGGCGCATCGACGCCCGGGGCGGGTAGATGTAGGTGCCCCGGGCCACGTACTCCTTGAGGATGTCGTTCTGGATGGTGCCGCCCAGCGCGTCGGGCGCCACCCCGTGCTCCTCGGCCACCAACTCGTACAACAACAGCAGGATGGCGGCGGTGGCGTTGATGGTCATCGACGTCGTGACCTTGTCGAGGGGCAGATCCGCCAGCAGCAGCCGCATGTCGGCCAGCGAGTCGATGGCCACCCCCACCTTGCCCACCTCGCCCTCGGCGCGCACGTGGTCGGAGTCGAGCCCCATCTGCGTGGGGAGGTCGAAGGCGCACGACAACCCCGTCTGGCCCGCTCCCAGGAGGAACTTGAACCGTTCGTTGGTGTCCTCGGCGGTCCCGAACCCCGCGTACTGCCGCATGGTCCACAACCGGCCCCGGTACATGTTGGGGTAGATGCCCCGCGTGTAGGGCGGCTGTCCGGGCTCTCCCAGCCTGCGCTGGGGGTCCCAGCCCTCGAGGTCGGCGGGCGTGTACAGGGGCTGGACCTCGATCCCCGAGTCGGTCAGCCGTCTCTCGTCACCGCCACGCTTGTCGCCGCGACCCTGGTCGCTCCCGCCGTCTTTGGGGCTCACCACCACGTGTCCCAGGTTACGGACTGGCGACGGGCAACGCCCAGTCTCATAGGCGATGGTGCCGCCCGATCAGCCCTCCGAGGCCGGGGTGGCGTGCGGCATGCACAGGTCGTCGTACTCGGCGATGACGATAGGTGCGGCGTTCTCACCGCACGCCGGGCACTGTGGGTCCCGCCGGACCTTGAAGGTCCGGAACGACTCCTCGAGGGCGTCATAGGCGAGCAGGCGCCCGACGAGCGGGTCACCGATCCCGAGCAGCATCTTGATGGCCTCGACGGCCTGGATCGACCCGATGATGCCGGGCAGCACACCGAGCACGCCCGCCTCGGCGCACGACGGAGCCAGCTCGGCGGGCGGCGGCTCGGGGATCATGCACCGGTAGCACGGCCCGTTGTAGGGGTCGAACACCGTCGCCTGTCCTTCGAACCGGAAGATCGACCCGTGGACGACCGGGATCCGCTTCAACAGGGCGGCGTCGTTCACCAGGTACCGCGTCGGGAAGTTGTCGGTCCCGTCCACGATGATGTCGTAGCCGTCGATGACGTCGAGGATGTTGTCGGCGCCGAGCCTCACGTCGTAGGTCACGACGTCGACGTCGGGGTTGAGAGCGGTGAGCGTCTTCTTGGCGGAGTCGACCTTGCGCTCGCCGATGCGGTCCATCGAATGCAGGATCTGGCGCTGGAGGTTCGAGGCGTCGACCACGTCCATGTCGATGATGCCGATGGTACCCACGCCCGCCGCCGCCAGGTACAGCGCGGCGGGAGAGCCCAGACCGCCCGCTCCGAGCAGCAGCACCCGGGAGTCGAGCAGCTTGAGCTGGCCCTCTTCGCCCACCTCCGACACCAGCAGATGACGTTGGTAGCGGTTGCGCTGATCGGGCGTGAGCGTACGGGGAGTCTTCCACGGACGACCCTCGTCCTTCCAGCGGTTGAACCCGCCGACGAGCGATACCACGTCGTTGTACCCGAGATCGGTGAGCGTCTTGGCCGCGAAGGCAGAGCGCACCCCGGCCGCGCAGTACACGACCACGGGCACCGACTTGTCGGGGATCCGACCCTCGACCTGGAACTCGAGCTGCCCGCGCGGCAGGTGCAGCGCGCCGGGGATGGCGCCTTGCTCGTACTCGTCGGCCTCCCGCACGTCCAGCCACACGGCGTCTTCGAGGTGCGGCTGGACCTCGTCGGCCCTGGCTTCGCGGATGGACGACTTGGCCTGGGTCAACAGCTCTCTGGCACTGGCCACCACCATCACGACCTTCCGGCCCCAGCGGGCGACGCGCATCGCCGCCCGGGGTCTCTCGTCCCCGGGGCTCGTTGCGTTAAACCCTACCAGTGGGGTCAACATTCCCGGGGGCCGGCGGGCCGGTTCCCGGCGTATCGAACCCCTCCCACGGGGCGAAGAGAGGCACAGCCCGAGTCGGTAGCTTTCTCCGGCATGGAGCTGCCTGACGTCGTGCGTCGGCGGAGGATGGTGCGCAGCTTCTCGAGCGCCCCCGTCCCCGCCGAGGTTGTCGACTGGGTGCTCGACCTGGCGTGCCGGGCGCCCTCGGCGGGCAACACCGGTGGCTGGGACGCCGTCGTCCTCACCGGCTCCGAACAGACGGCGCCGTTCTGGGAGGCGACCACGACCGCCGCCTGGCGCGCCCGCTCGCGGCGCTGGCCCGGGCTGGGCGCCGCCCCCGTGGTGGTGGCGCTGTTCGTGGACCCCGACGCCTACCGCGCCCGCTACCGAGAACCCGACAAGCAGTCAAGCGGGCTCGGATGCCACGACCCCGACGGTGCCGACCAATGGCCGGTGCCCTACTGGTTCGTCGACGGAGGCTTCGCCGCCATGGTCATGCTGCTGGCCGCCACCGACGCCGGGCTCGGAGCCTGTTTCCTCGGGAACTTCCGGGGCGAAGACGCCCTGCACGGCGCACTCGGAGTTCCCGGCGACCGCCGCTACGTCGGGGCAGTGCTCATGGGCGAGCCGGCCGAGGCGGACCCTCCCTCGCCGTCGCTCGCCCGCGGCCGGCGCCAACCCTCCGAGGTGGTGCACCGGGGACGGTGGTGAAGGGGCCGGGGTCCTAGGCTGACATCGTGGCCCGAATAGCGGTTCCGCCCGGCGAGGGCGGCGACGCCGTGCAGGTCTGGAGCCTCCGTCCCGAGATGGGCCGGGCCGTGAACCGCCTCGTCGACGCGGCCTACAACCGCAGCATCCTGCCGGTGCGCGTGCGTGAGGGTGCGCGCATGCGCATCGCCCAGCTCAACGACTGCGCGGTGTGCCTGGCGTTTCGAGCCGCGTCGGTGAAGGAGCAGGGAGTCACCGAGGACTTCTACCGGCACGTGGCGGACCACGACACCGCGGACAACTACAGCGCCCAGGAACGGCTCGCCATCGAGTACGCCGAGCGCTTCGCCCTGGACCACCTGAGCATCGACGACGCCTTCTTCGCTCGACTGGCCGAGAGTTTCACCGACGCCGAGATCCTGGACCTGACGATCTGCCTGGCCACGTTTCTCGGGCTGGGCCGGATGCTGCGCAGCCTCGGGATCGACGAGACCTCACTGCTCGACGTCTAACTCCCCCGCCATGGTGACGGCGGCGGGCGCTCGGCGCCACCGGGGACCGAGCCGCCCGGCCACGAGTGCCACCTCCACCAGGGCGATGATGACGATGTACAGGGGAAAGGCGACCTCGGCCGCCGTGACCCGCGTCACCGTCAGGAGCGTGATCGCCGCGCTGGCGAAGGCACCCACGTACACACTGGCGCTCTCGGACTCCGGCCGGCGCCATGACTTGACCAGGGTGGGCACGCCCGCCAGGGCGTCGGCCAACAGGGCAGCCGCCAAGGCGACCAACCCCTGGCGAGTCACGAGCCAGCCGATGGTCCCGCCCAGCGACACGGCTCCGCACGTGTAGTCGAGGGGGCCGAGCTTCCACACCGACTTCGGGTTGACGAACGACGCCCCGAACACCAGCAGAGGGCCGAAACCGAACATGAACGTCGCCAGGGATCGCAGGCCCACCCCGTCGTTGACCTCCACCGCGAAGGCCAACAAGGGGGCGATGGCCCACAGCAGCCAAGTGACCCGATTGGGCTGTGTCCGTCCCTGGATGGTGTCGCGCACATAGAGCAACTGGCCCACCGCCGCGATGGCCACGCCGAGGAAGACGAAGTTGACGTTCAGCACGGGCCTCACTCTGCCCCAGCGCCATGGCGCCCGGGGCCAGCCGACTCAGGGACCGGTCGTCGTCGTCCCCGTGGCCCACAGTGCCTCGGGCTCCGGTTCGATCGGTGATGGGTCGGGAGGAGGCCGCGACTGGATCCTCGGGGGGACGCCGGATGCAGGCGAGACCACACCGAGGAACGGGCCTTGGGCGTACTCACATCCGACGGCGCGCAGCGCCTCCACCTGAGCTTCGCCCTCTACGCCCTGGGCGACCACGGTGAGCCCGAGCGCCCGGCCGAGCTCGACCAGGCCGCGCACCAGCGCCGTGGGGTCCGCACCGATGGCCTCGTCGCGCTCATCGGGGGGAACCCACTGCGCCGCCGGTGGCGGGGCGGCGGGGGGGAGGGTGCCGGTGGAGTGGACGGTGGCCGAAGGATGTTCGGCCACGGCAGCCTCCTCGCCCACCCGGGCGATCAGCTCGGGGGCCAGCTTGAGCCCGGTGACGGGCAGCTGCTGGAGCATCGCCAGGTTCGACGGCCCGGCTCCGAAATCGTCGAGCACCATGGCGAGGTCACGCACCTGCAGGGCGCGCAGCGCGGACACCGTCGATGGCACCATGGCGGCGGAGGGCTCTTTGATGTCGAGCCCCAGCATCGACGCCGGGACTTCGTGCTTGGCCAGGAGCTCGTCGACGGTCTCGACCAGCGACATGTCGGCCACGAACGACGGCGCCACTCTCACCCAGACCCGGAAATGCTTCGGTAGGCTTGAACGGTCGCTGCGGGCGTTCAGGTCCGCCAGGGCCCGGTCGAGCATCCACCGCCCGAGCACCCCGGCCAGACCGGCCTCGTCGGCGAGGTCGAGAAGCTCCCTCGACGAGTCGACCTCGGCTCCGGGTTGGCGCCAGCCCAGCAACGCCGACTCACCGATGGCGTCCCCGGTCTCGAGGTCGACGATGGGCTCGTACTCAAGGACGAGGCCACCGTCGTCGAGCGCGCTGCGCAGGTCCTGGCGACTTTGGGACCGCAGGGCGACGTTCTCGCGCAAGGTGGGATCGAAGAGCCACCACGACCCGCCCCCCTCGTCCTTGGCCCGGCGCATGGCGAGCGAGGCGTCGCCGAGAAGGGTCTCGAGCGACTGCTCATCGTCCGACGCCTCTCCCGGTGCCGTGATCACCACGCCGATGCTGGCCGACAAGTGGTGCTCGACCCCGTCCACTGTCGTCGGGCGGCTCAGGTCCTCGAGCATCCTCGCCGCCAACTGGCAGGCGAAGTCCGACGAGGCCACATAGGGGCACACCACGGCGAACTCGTCGCCCGCGAAACGCGCCACGGTGTCGGACCTCCGGCGAGCTGCGGACAGGCGCTCGGCGGCTTCGTGGAGCAGGTCGTCACCAACACGGTGACCGAACGACTCGTTGATGTCGCTGAACCCGTCGAGGGCCACCACCAGCACGGCCAGTGACGCCCGGTCTATGCGACAACGCTCGAACGCCTCTTCGAACCTCTCGTCGAGTACCGAACGGTTCGGCAAGCCGGTGAGCTGATCATGGCGGGCGCGCGGGGTGCTGTCGCCCGGGGACGGGAGGATGGCGCCGAGACCCTTTCCGAGCCCTCGCCGACGAGACGCGACGGGCCGCCTCGGCTCGTCTTCGCCCCCCGTGACGTCGTCGATCAACTCAAGCTCCGTTCCCTGCGAGGTCACATCGAACCCGGCTGCACCCCGGAGGCCGACGCCCTCGTCCCGAGCACAACGCCCACGTCCCGACGTGCAACTTTCCCCGCAGGCTGACTTGCAACACACACGATGCGCGGTGCCCGCTCATCGAATCCGCAGGCACACGTCTGCCGATCCTAGGCGTGCCCGGATGCCTAGTCGGAAGCGGCCCCGCTGCGATCTCGACTTGCACATTCGGCCTGGGTGTGCCCGACGAGCTCCGGTTCCCATCGCACCCAGTGCACCGGCGCACCTCACTCTTGGTGGCCTGGCTCCGAGAGCGATCTTCAGGGGCGGGCGGCCGATGCCGACAACCAAGGTGTGCCGAGCCCCGAGACGCGACCACGCGTCGTGCTTCGCCGGTTGCCCGTCGCGGGTACATCCACCCTGGTGGGGGCCGTCACCCTGATGGCCCTGACTCTGGTGGTCCTTACCGCGCTGGAGCCCACCGCGGCCCGAACCACGGCTCGCGCCGCGCCGAGCCCCGCCGAGTCGCGGGCTCCGGTGTTCCTCCTCCACCCACTACCGGTGGCTGCGCCCACCACGCTGGCTCCCCCGGTCACCGAGACCACGGCGGTGCCCTCGACCACCGTCGTCACCTCCGTCGTCGCGCCCCGACCAACCGCGGTTCCCGCCACCACGCGCCCGCCGGCGCCCACACCGCAACCCCCGCCGTCGTCGCATCCGATCGTGCCTCCCGACAACCCGACCGCCAACATCGCGCCCTCGCCGGACTTCACGACCACCTGTCGGCAGGCCGGCTTCGGCTCGGCGCCGTGCCAGGCCGCCGCGACCCAGGCCACGGCGGCCGCTCGCGCCCACGAGGGGCTCGGCGCCATGGCGCTGCCCTCGAACTTCGCCGGACTCACTCCGGGCGAACAGCTCTTCGTGCTCACCGACGTCGAGCGCGTCGACCGCGGCCTGCCCCCCGTGGTCGGCATGGTCCAGGAGCTCAACCAGGACGCCCAGAACGCGGCGGCCAACAACGCCGACCCCACCCCGGTGTCGGTGCCTCCGGGGACGACGGTCATGGCGTGGGGGTCGAACTGGTCCGAGGGCGCCGGACCTCTGGGGGCCAACTACGGCTGGATGTACGACGACGGCCCGGGCTCGGGGAACAACGGGTGTAGCGCCGGCAACCCCGGGTCGTGCTGGGGACACCGCGACAACGAGCTCGGCTTCAACGGCGCTCAGGTGGCGTCGTCGCACGGGACGCTCATCATGGGGGCCGCCGAGGCGACGCTGCCCGGAGACAGCCCGTGGTCGAGCGACGCCGAGCTCATCGCGCTGGTCAAGGGAAGCCCGGTCTACACCTACACCTGGGCCCAGGCCGAGGCCAGCGGAGCACGCTGAACCGACGCAGGGCGCGACACGCGGGACGTCGGCTCCTGGGCAAGAACCTCGGGAGCTCTCCGGCAAGGTCGACGGCGAGGTCGGCCCGCCAAGGTTGGCCTGCCCCGTCGCCGGCGTCCCCGTTGGCTGTCGGCGACACCCACCAACGTCAGCTGGAGCCGATATGTCCGTCGCACCCGTCCCTCACGCACCTCTCGTTTCCTTGCGCCCGGTGGCGACGCCACCCACCGACGGCGACCCGGACACGCCCGCCCACGACCGCCCGGAGCCTCCGGCGCCGGACGTCGAGGTCATCCGCATCGTGCGGTGGCCCGACCCGGTCATCGACCGCCTGGGCTACGACCCCCGGTCGCTGTACGTCGAGACGTTCTGGCTTGGGATCCTCGGGCCGACGTGCACGTGGCTCCTGCGTCGGGTCGCAGCCGGTCTGGACGACGATCCCGCCGGCTTCGACCTCGACCTGGCCGAGACGGCCCGCGCCCTGGGGCTCGGCACCCGGTCAGGTCGCCAGTCACCGATGCGGCGCGCCCTGGCCCGTTGCGTCACCTTCCGGATGGCCAGGCGCGGCGGGCCCGCGTCGTTGGCAGTGCGGTGTCGGATACCGCCGATGCCCCAGCGTCACCTCATCCGGCTCTCGCCCGCGCTCCAGGAGCGACACGCCCGGTGGTTGGTCCCCGTCCGATCCTCAGCGGTGCTCGAGGACGCCCGCCGCAACGCCCGGCGCCTGGCCCTCGCCCTTCTGGCTGGCGACCAGGAAAGGCCCGAGGTCGAGCTCCAGCTGGTCCGTTGGCAGGTGCACCCCGCCATCGCCCACGAAGCCACCCAGTGGGCGTGGGAGTTCCGGGCGCAGGACTCCGACGCCGCCCACCGGGAGCGGGCAGGCCGTCACGCCTGACAGACGGACCAGGAAGCGGCCTCGGGCGATTCACGCCGGCGACGCACGTCGGAAATGGAGCGTTCACGCGGCGGCCGTAATCTGTGAGCGTGGCAACCTTCTTGCTCCGGGTGGAGTTGCCCGACAGGCCGGGCGCCCTGGGAGCCGTCGCCAGCCGGATCGGGGCCGTGCGCGGCGACCTGGTGGCGGTGGAGGTGGTCGAGCACCGAGAGGGCAGGGCCGTCGACGAGTTCGTCATCGAGCTTGCCGACGAGGACCACTTGTCGCTGCTACTCAGCGAGGTCGGCGAGGTCGACGGCGTGTCGGTGCAAGACGTCCGGCCCGTCACGGGACGGCGTCACGATCGGCGTCTCGAGGCCTACACCACGGCCCTGCTCATCTTGAGAGAACGCACGCCGCATGGCGTCCTCAGCGTGTTGGCGGCCCGGGTCTGCGCCGAGCTCGACGCCACGTGGTGCGCGGTGCTCGACGTCGAAGGTCTGTCCGTCGTCGCCTCGCAGGGCCGCCCGCCCGCCCTGTCGGGAATCGCCGCCCGTCTGACCGAGACACGCGCGCCGCGCCCGGGCCCCGACGCCGGGGAGGCCGACGCGGCGTCTCGACCCGAGGACTGGACCCCCAGCGACGTGGGGTTCGTGGACCTCTCGGCGTGGGACCTCGTGCTCGCCGCCGGACGCCCCGGTTGGCACTTCGGCACCCGCGAGCGGGCCCATCTGGCGGCATTGGCCGATCTCGCCGACGCCCGTTGGGCCGACATGGCCGAGCGCGACCCTCCCGTGTCGCACCCGAGCCGAGCCGGCTAACCGTACGCCTCGAGCAACTCCAACAGGGTCCGCACGCCGAACCCGGTGCCACCCTTGGTGAGGAACCCGCTGTCCTCGTCCGAGCGCGCCGGACCGGCGATGTCGAGGTGTACCCACGGGACCCCATCGATGAAGCGGGCCAGGAGCAGAGCAGCCGCGATGGCGCCGGCCTGCCCGGCCTTGCCGACGTTCTTCATGTCGGCGACCTCCGAGTCGATGTGCCCCCGGTACTCGTCGGGCAGGGGCAACGGCCACGTGCCCTCACCGGCGCGCTCCGACGCGGCGCGCACCTGAGCGATCAGCGCGTCGTCGGAGCCGAACACCCCGGCGATGGACATGCCGAGCGCCACCACGCACGCCCCGGTGAGCGTGGCCAGGTCGATGATGGCGTCAGGCTGCAGCTCCGACGCCAGCGACAACCCGTCGGCGAGGACGAGGCGACCCTCGGCGTCGGTGTTGAGCACCTCGATGGTGCGGCCGTTGCGGGCGGTGAGGACGTCACCGGGCTTGATGGCCCGGCCACCGGGCATGTTCTCGGTCGTGGGCGCGATCGCCGTCACCCGCACACGCACCCCCAGCTCGCCGCAGGCCGACACCGCGGCCAACACCGCGGCGGCGCCACTCATGTCGGTCTTCATGGTGACCATGCCGTCAGCCGTCTTGAGCGACAGCCCACCCGAGTCGAACGTGATCCCCTTGCCCACGAGGACCACGTGCGGGACGCGGCCGTCGATGAAGACGGGATCGGCGGGCTCGTAGGCGATCTTCAACAACCGGGGGGGCTCGGCCGATCCCCGGGCCACTCCCAGGAGCCCGCCCAGGCGCTCATCGGCGATGCGCTGCTCGTCCCACACCTCCACGGTCATCCCCGGCCGGCCCGAGGCATGGTCCTGCGCCGCCTCGGCGAAGCGCGTCGGCGTCAAGGAGCTGGGCGGTTCGTTCACCAGATCACGCGCCAGGCACACGGCATCGGCCACGGCGACAGCGCGCCGCGTCCCCTCGGCCAGCGCGGCGGTGTCGAGCCCGACCCCGGCCACGACGAAGCGCTCGAGGGCGCCGCCCTCGACCTCGCTCTTGTGCGCCACGAACCGGTAGGCGGACAGGACGGCGCCCTCCACCACCGCCTGCACCGCGGCGCGCTGCGAACCCACGGCGTCGGCGAGGTGGGCGGGGACCACCATGACCGCCGCTCCCGACCGCCCCGCCCCACGGACCAGGGCGGCGGCGGCGCGGCGAAGGGCGTCGCCGGTCTCGATCCGGCCGCACCCCACGAACACCACCGCGGGCGGCTCACTCCCGAGCGTTCCCTGCCCGTCCGGGGCGCGCAGTTCGGTCATGATCTGGCCGACCTTGCCGGTGAACCCCCGCTGGGCGGCCCGAACCCGGTCGAGGGCGGTGCTCAGCGCCGGCCCGCCCGCACCCACCACGACGTCGGTGGGGATACCCGTCGCCACCGACGGCCCCTCCGGTGTCTCGAGCACGGGAACGCCCACCACCGCGACCGCCACGCCGGCGGCGTCGGCCAGCGCCCCGGGGTCGTCCAAGGGGGCCCACGCCACCTCGAGCAAAGCAGAGCGATTCATGGCCACGCCCTCACGACCCGTCCGAGGTGCTCGGGGCGGGCCCGAGCGAGCGCGAGACGAGGTGCTCACCCTCCTGCCACCGCGCCATGGTCCACAACAGGTCCGACAGCCGGTTCAGGTACGGCCCCACGTGAGATCCCGAGCCGGTGGCGCCGGCCATGGCGCCGGTGAACCCGCGCTCGGCGCGCCGCACCACGGTGCGAGCGACGTCCAAGGCGGCGGACACCCGGTTCTGCCCAGGCACCACGAACTCGGTCGGCATATCGAAACGTTCGTTGAGCGCGTCGATGCGGGACTCCAAGGCACTCACCATCTCGGGGGTCACGAGCGTCGCTCCCGGCGTGAGCTTGGAACGGTTCTTCGCCGCGGTGGCCACCTCGGCCATGAGCACCCACAGGTCGCGCTCCAAGGCAAGCAGGATGTCGTCGAGCTCCGACCCCGGATCGGCCTCAGCCCGGGCCAGGCCCAGTACGGCCTGGGCTTCGTCGACGGCGCCGTTGACTTCGATGGCGGCCGAGCTCTTGGCCACCCGACCTCCGTAGAGCAGGCCCGTGGTGCCGTCGTCGCCCTTGCGCGTGTAGATCTTGGCCACCGCGGCGCATGCTATCGGCCGACCTCGAACCTCCCGCTCCCCCGACGAGGAGCCCGGGAGGGGAAAGGGAAGCCGACGACCCGCCGTAGACTGGGGGATCGTGGCCCCGACCGTGCGCAACCCGACCGTGGACCTCCACCGAGACCCGCCTCCCGTGCTCGCGCACGGCACCCTGGCGATGGACCAGCGGGGCCTCGCCTATCTCGAGGCCGCCCGCACCCGGGTGGTGATCTTCGACGGCGCCATGGGCACGAGCCTGCAACTCGCCGACCTGAGCGCCGAGGACTACGGCGGACCGGCCCTCGAAGGGTGCAGCGAGGCGGTCGTGCTCACCCGTCCCGACGTGGTCAGTCAGATCCACCGGTCCTACCTCGAGGCCGGCTGTGACGTGGTCGAGACCAACGCCTTCGGGGCCTTCAGCGTCGTCCTCGCCGAGTACGGGCTCGAGGGTCGCGTCGAAGAGATCAACCTGAGCGCGGCGCGCCTGGCCCGCGAGGCGGCGGACGCCGCTGCTGCTGCCGACGGCAGGGTGTGCTGGGTGGCGGGCAACCTCGGGCCCGGGACCCGGTTCCCCACCCTCGGCCAGATCCCCTACCTCGACTTGCGCAACGCCTATCAGGAACAGGTGGCCGCCTTGCTCGCCGGTGGAGTGGACCTCCTGCTCGTCGAGACCGTCTACGACCTGCTCCAGGCCAAGGCCGCCATCAACGCCGCCAAGCGCGCCATGGTGGACGCCGGCCGGCGCGTGCCCATCCAGGTCCAGGTGACCATCGAGCTCACCGGCCGCATGCTCCCGGGCACCGAGATCGGCGCGGCGCTCACCGCGCTCGACCCCATGCGTCCCGACGTCATCGGGCTCAACTGCGCCACGGGCCCGGCCGAGATGGGCGAGGCCATCCGCTATCTCTCCCAGCATTCCCGGCTGCCGGTCTCCGCCCAGCCCAACGCCGGGCTGCCCTCGGTGGTCGACGGCAAGATGCACTACGACCTGACCCCGGACCAGCTGGCCGACCATCTCGAGCGGTTCATCACCGAGCTCGGCGTCAGCATCGTGGGCGGCTGCTGCGGCACCACCCCCGACCACCTTCGGGCCGTGGTCGAGCGCTGCCGAGACCTGGTGCCCGCGCCCCGCACCGTCGAACACGAGCCCGGGGCGTCCTCGATCTACAGCAACGTGGGCTTCCACCAGGACACGTCGTTCCTGGTCGTGGGCGAGCGGACCAACGCCAACGGATCGAAGAAGTTCCGCGACGCCATGTTGGCCGCCGACTGGGACACCACCATCGCCATCGGGCGCGACCAGATCAAAGAGGGCGCGCATGTCCTCGACGTGTGCGTGGACTACACCGGCGCCGACGGTGTCACCGACATGACCGAGGTCGCCAGCCGTCTGGCCACCCAGGCGAGCGTCCCGCTCATGGTGGACTCGACCGAGGCACCCGTGGTCGAGGCGGCCCTCATGTGGATCGGCGGCCGGCCTGTCCTCAACTCCGTCAACCTCGAGGAAGGTGACGAACCGGGAACACGGCTCGACAAGTTCCTCACCCTGGCGCGCGAGTACGGCGCGGCGGTGGTGTGCACCTGCATCGACACCGAGGGCCAGGCCCGGACGGCCGATTGGAAGGTACGGGCCGCCACTGCCATTCGCGACATCGCCGTGGACCGCTACGGGCTGGAGGCTTCGGACCTCATCTTCGACCCCCTCGTCCTGCCGTTGTCCACGGGGATGGAAGAGAGCCGCCGCGACGGGATCGAGACCCTGGAGGGCACCCGCCGGATCAAGGCCGAGCTTCCCGGGGTGTTCACCATCGTGGGCCTGTCCAACGTGTCGTTCGGTCTCAACCCGGCGGCGCGCCACGTCCTGAATTCGATGTTCCTCCACGAGCTGGTCGACGCCGGGCTGGACGCGGCGATCGTGCACGCGGCCCGGATCATCCCGTTGTCCAAGATCGACGAGCGCGCCCGCCAGGTGTGCCTGGACCTCATCTACGACCGACGCCACGAGGGATACGACCCGCTGCAGGAGCTCCTGGGGATCTTCGAAGGCGTGGCCGCCACGGCGGTGGCCGTCGAGGACCGCACCGGGTGGACGGTCGAGCGCCGCCTCGAGCAACGGATCATCGACGGCGACCGCAACGGCCTGGAAGACGACCTCGCCGAGGCGCTCGGGAGCGGGCACGAAGCCCTCACCATCGTCAACGACTTCCTGTTGGCCGGGATGAAGACCGTCGGCGACCTGTTCGCCTCGGGCGAGATGCAACTGCCCTTCGTTCTCCAGTCGGCGGAGACCATGAAGGCGGCGGTGTCCTATCTCGAGCCCCACATGGAGAAGGCCGACCAGGGCGGCAAGGGGACCGTGGTGCTCGCCACCGTCAAGGGTGACGTGCACGACATCGGCAAGAACCTCGTCGACATCATCCTCACCAACAACGGCTACGAGATCGTCAACCTCGGCAT
>Ga0209415_10013538_pt1 | contig 13435 bp, 9 predicted proteins | sample PeaSoiSIISIP2007_FD_187696 | JGI IMG/M metagenome (GOLD analysis project Ga0209415, IMG submission 187696) | Peat soil microbial communities from Weissenstadt, Germany - SII-SIP-2007 (SPAdes) (version 2) | ecosystem: Environmental > Terrestrial > Soil > Wetlands > Peat | place: Germany... | reverse complement strand
GGACAGGGGGAGATGAGCAGGGGCTGAAGCCCATCGTTTTTTTCCTTGCATTTGTGGCCCGGCTAAAGCCGTGCCCTTGTTACAGAACCCAAAAAATGCAAGTTATGCGGACTTATATCGAGTTTTTCCGCAGATGTAAAGACCATCCCCTTCAACGATCCAAATGCAATTCCGCTGCGCCAGAGGCCGTTTGCTCTCTGGCTCCAGGTTTACAAGAAACGGACGTGGACCGGGAGGTCGGGGCTACAGTTTGATGCGCGGCGGGTCAGCGAAGCAGGGGAGAGACTAAACTAAAACTGATGCGATGGATTGAATACCTGAGCGGTGCCGCGATTCTGGCGGCGTTCTTTCTTCTCGGCGCGTTCCTGCACGAGCGCGGTGTGCCAGTCCCTGGCGGCGTACTGGGCTTGATGCTGTTTTACCTGGCGCTCACCTGCGGGGCCATCAAGCTGAAGTGGGTGGAGCGGACAGCGGGGCTATTGCTGCGTCACATGGTTCTGCTGTTTGTCCCGCTCACGGTGGGGCTGATGGAGATGGGGCCGATTCTCTCGCATCAGGCGCTGGCCATCACCGCCAGTTTGCTGGTGAGTTTGGCCGCTGTGATGCTGACCACCGGGTTGCTGGGGCGCTGGCTGCTGCCTGCATTGCCGGACGCCGCCAAAGAAGCACCGGAAGCGGAGGCTAAACGATGAGCCTTTCCGCCCTTGCGCAGCATCCAGCCGTAAGCATTGCGATCACACTGCTCAGCTATGCGCTGGCCGTCCGGCTGCATCAGCGCTGGCGCAGCATTCCGCCGATAGTGGCCGCCTGCCTGCCAATCATCGCGATGCTTCTTCTGTTTCACGAGCCGTATGCGCGCTACAATCTGGGCGGCAACTATTTGACCTGGCTGCTGGGACCGGCGACGGTGGGGCTGGCGGTGCCGATGTACCGCAATGGCAAAATCCTGCGTCGCTCATTGCCGACGCTGGCGCTGATTGTGCTGATTGGCTCGATTGTGGGGATGATTACAGCGGGTGGGACCGCATGGCTGCTGGGCGCGCCGCTGCCGGTGGTGATGTCGGCGGTACCCAAGTCGGTGACTACTCCGATAGCCATCGAAGTTTGCCGAGAGCTGGGTGGCATTCCGCAGATCACCATTGCGCTGGTGATTCTGGCCGGAGTGCTGGGTGCCAGCTTTGGGCCGCCGCTGCTGCGGTTGGCGCGCATTCACGATGATCGCGCGATTGGCGCGGCCATCGGGACTGCCTCGCACGGCGTGGGAACGGCTAGTCTGGTACACCGCTCGGAGATGCAGGCGACGGTTTCGTCCTGGGCGATGGCCGCAGCGGGCGTTTTTACCTCGCTGCTGGCTGCGCTGCTCAAACTGTTTTTGCATTGAGCGATTTTGAGGTTTCAGTTTTCCCAGGTCAAAATCGAGACCTGGGGCACCCGGCCACCTTGCGGTGGGGCAACCGCCTTCGGCTTGGCCCGCGCCAGAAAAGAGGCGCGGGAGATTGGTTTTGTGCGGATTCAGGGATTTGTCGAGAGTCTTCGGCGAGGAAGCGCTCGTAGAGGCGTGAAGAGCGGAGTTGCGCTACACTCCTTGAGTAATGGCTAACAAAGTGAAGGACACCCCACCTGCCGCAGCCCACCTTCGTCCCGAGGGGTTGGCGTTTTTGCGCTCGCTGGCGCGCAACAATGATCGCGAGTGGTTTACACCGCGCAAGGCGGTCTTCGAGGCGGAGCTGAAAGAGCCGATGCTGTCGATCATCCGCAAGGTGACGGCAGCGATGGAGAACTATGCGCCGGAGTTTGTGCGTCCGGCCGAGAAGTGCCTCTTTCGCATCTACCGCGATACGCGCTTCAGCAACAACAAACTACCGTACAAGACGCACGTGGCGGCGTGGTGGGCGGCGCAGGGGCTGGAGAAGACCAGCGGGGCAGGATTTTATTTTCATGTGGACGCCAAGGAAGTGATCATCGCGGCCGGGGCTTACATGCCGGAGAAAGACCAACTGGCGACGATCCGGAACTGGCTGTTGGAGCACCACGCGAAATTCCGCAAAGTTCTTCGATCGGCACCGATACGGAAGACGTTCACCGAATTTGACGGCAACGCGCTCACCCGGCCGCCGAAGGGGTTTCCAAAGGAGCATCCGGCGCTGGACCTGATTCAATGTCGACAGTGGGGAATCAGCACTACCCTGCCCTGTTCAGCGGCGCTGGAGGCGGATTTCGCCACGGTGCTGACGCGGCATTTTCGGCTGGCTGGGCCGGTGGTGAAGTCGCTGAACGGGGCAATTCTGGCCTCGGCCCCGCCAAAACGGAAGGTTCTTTTCGGGCTGAAGTAGGGGCAGCGTCGGGGGAGAAAAACGGCAAAACTGGGCTATTTTTGGCAAAAACCGAAGAAAATAGTAAAAAAACCTAAGATTTTTGTGGAAATCGCGGTTTTCCTGTTGACTTTGCCTGCCTGAAAGTCGCATTGTAACGAACGACGGGTACTCCGACCCGCATGAATACAGGGGTTTCGTGCTCGATTTTCGAAGCGCGCTTCCTTCATGCGGCACGCATCTTGCGACGGAAGTCCTGGCAACAACGGCTGCCCAAGGGCACGCCCATAAGGAGAGCATCACAATGGCTACTGGATTGACCAAGACTGCCCTGATTCGGCTTCTGGCCGAGAAACTGGAACTGACCAACAAGCAAGTTGCTGCCTTCCTGGACCTTCAGGCGGAAACCGCCGTGAAGGAAACCAAGAAGAACGGCGTCTTTGTGATCCCCGGCATCGGACGGCTGGTGAAGGCGGAGCGCAAGGCGCGCATCGGCCGCAACCCCCAGACCGGCGCGGCCATCAAGATCAAGGCCAAGACCGTGGTGAAGTTCCGCGTGGCGAAGGCTGCCAAGGACGTCATCGCCCCGGTAAAGAAGTAGTATTTCCCCGCGCAAAGCGGGCTAGACGCAGTTCTCCAGACTGCGAACGACAAAGGGGAAGAGCGAGTTGCTCTTCCCCTTTGCTGTGTGGATTGGATTGAAATTAACCTAGAAACAGCAGTTGAGACCCGTTCTATTTAGTGATCTTCTTTATGCCGCAAGTGGTTGCAGCTATTGATTATTTCACCATTTTGGTGAAGTGCGGAGCAGTAAAAAACATGGTCTAAAGAGAAACAGACGTGGACCGGGAGGTCGGCGCTACAGTTTCATGCGCGGTGGGTCGGTAAGACCGGTGGGGGGACTAAAAAGTTCTGAACGAGAGTCCTTCCGAGGGACAATATTGCCGCAGGGGCTGAAGCCCGCCTTTATTTTCAGGCATTTGTGGCCCGGCTGAAGCCGTGCCCTTGTTACAGGGCACGGACTTTCAATGATTCCCAAGCCTACCGCTTGCCGCTTCCGAAGTCTCCCAACTGCCGATTCCGGGGTTATTGGATGGTGAGGCTGCACACCGTGAAACCGCCGGTGGTATCAACCATACGAACGACCGACAAGCCCGCCGGTATGTTGACGGAAAGAGTCGAACTGGTGACCTCGGTATCGTTCGTTGTGGCGGGAAGAGTGATGGAACCCTCATCAACGCCGTTGATCCAGACTTTCATGGTCGCGGCCAAGGTTGAGCTGTTGACATTGCCGGGATTACCGACGCCGGTGATGGTGAGACTTCCAGTGAAGGCTGATGTGGCATTGACGGGATAGGCAATGAATGCGCCAGCCGCGTTGACCACCGTGCACATCTTTGTGCCTTTGCCGATGGTGTTGTCATAGCCGTAGTCGTTGTGCAGGTTGAGATTGTCCTTTTTGGTGGTCTGATTGACGGCCAACACGGTTCCTGGCATGGTGGTGCCCAGGGTGATGGGCGCTCTGGCGTTGGGAGCCTGACTGTCTTTCAGTGAGTAGAACTTGGGCGTTTCGATTCCCGAACCGGGGCCGTCAGGGAAGATGTTTGAAGTAAATTCCCATGGGGTTGAGCCGGCCAGATCGTAGTAGATGAGCAGGTCGCCGCCCATATTGTCCCAGGCGGTCTTGTAGGCGTTCATCATCGTTTCCATGCGCGGATCTTTGTTGATGGCCACGTTTTGCGCGTCCGTGAAACCCGAACTGATTCCAGGCCCACCTTCGTAGGCGATATGCTTGAGGCCGTAGTTGGTCAGCCACATGGAATCATAGGCCCAGGCATTCAGTGTATTTGGATCGGGATAGTTGCCGGCGGCGAAGATGCTGTCGGGGGTGGAGCTGTTGCTGTTGATGACTCCGTAGTATGCCGAGCCGCCGCCGCCCCAGATCAGCTTGGGGATGGTTGTAGCCGGAGTCAGCGTTGGTGCGTAGGCGTCAAGAAATTGCAGAGCAATGTCGAGGGTTCCGTTGCCATCGCCCTGCTGGGTTTCCAGCACAGGGCGTACGCGGGTCATCATCTGGTTAGCGCCAAAGACTCCCTGGAAGATCTGGCTGATGGTAGCCATGCGCCAAGCCGGATAACGGAAGATCTGCTGATAAATTCCGATGGTTGAGCCGCCGTTTTTGTCCACTGTGTCAATGGTCAGCAAGGGATTGGTTGGATCGGTCGTGGAGAGATTCGCGCAGATATCATCGACTACTCCCCATACGCCTGCATTGCTGTTCCAAACCTCATTGGCGTATTCCAGATAGACGCGCAGTTGCGGGTTGAGGGGCGGATAGACGGGGTTGGCCTGGGGCGCGGTGTAGGGGTTGGTGCCGTCCGAACCGAAGGCGATGGTTTCCGCCATCTTGGTGATGAAGTCGTCGTTAGCCACGACCGGAATGTTGATATAGCAATCGGCCTTGATGGTATTGCAGAGCATGATCTGATATTCCAGAGCGGCGCCGCCAGAGCCGTTGAAGACCGTACCGTCGGGACCTGTCCAGGAGTTGGGAAAGCCCTGTTGCGTGGCCGTGTGAGGCGTGGTGCGGTTGGCCCAATTCACCACGTAATTGCCATTGGTGTCGGTCCAATCCATCATGCGGATGGTGTTGACCTGGCTCAACGCATTCAGGAATGGCGTGGTGAAGACCGCGCTACCATCGGTCGGGTACCCAGGGCGATAGAGGTGCAGGTTGGTGAAGCCTGTATTGGTGGCGCTTGTCGCAGTGCGCTGCGTGTTGGTGAGGACCAGGTTGATGTAGCCAGCGCCCTGGCCGGTTACGTTCACGTCTGCCGTGCTGGTATTGGTGGTGGCATCATAAGCGTAGTTCTTGACGGTACCAGTAAACCACTGTCCCGAGACGGTTGCCTTGCCGGTGAAGACCAGCTTGTAGGTGCCCACAAAATCGGCAAACGGCGTGGTTTGACCGCCGATCAAGAAGGTTTGCAGCACGGTAGACGCATCTTCCGTTGGCCAGCCATTGGCATCGATTGTGGCCGAACCCGCATTCCAGTTGGATTGTTGCCAGGTGCGCGCCTGCATCGCCACATCGACGAAGGCATTGGCGGAGTCGTAGTCGCTCATGCCCCAGGTGCCCAAACCGACGTTCGGGGTGTTGAGCATGGTTGCGAGGGTGCCAGCTTCCGGCGTGGCTGATACACAGGCAGAGGCCGCGCTGGTGCCGGTGGAATTCACGGCCGTGACCGTGAAAGAGTAGGCGATGCCATCGGTCAGCCCGGTGTCAAGATACCGGGCGGTGTTGGTGGAGACCACAATGGGCGTTCCGGCACACACGCTGCCGGAGTAGAGATCGACATTGTACGAGGTGGCTCCGGCGCTGGTATTCCAAGCCAGTGCCACTTGCCCGTCGCTGGGAAGAGCCGTCAGCCCGGAGATTGCAGCGATGGGAATTGCGAAAGCCTGGTTGGAAGCGGCGCTGGTGGCTACGGCATTCACGGAGTAGACCACGTAGTAGTAGGCTGTGCCGTCGGTGAGTCCGGTATCGGTATAGGTGGCCGCAGTGGGCGTACCGACCGTGGTGTAGGGACCGCCGGAGACCAGCGAACGAGCTACCTGGAATGAAGTTGCGCCGGTTCCAGTTGTCCAGGTGAGCACGATCTGGCCATCGCCGGGAACAGCAACCAGGTTGGTAGCTACCAGCGGCGGAGCCACCGGTGTGGCGGAGGCCTCATTGGAGTTGGCACTTGGTCCGACAGCATTGGTGGCTTCCACAACGTAGTAGTAGGTTGTGTTGTTGACTACAGTTACGTCGCCGAACTCGGTTCCGATGGATGTGCCGATCTCGGAATAGGGTCCACCGGAGGTAGTGGAGCGCAGCACGGTGTAGCTGGTTGCACCGGAGACTGCGGACCAATTCAGGGTTGCCAGACTGTTTCCGGGAGTTGCGGTCAGGCCCATCGGAGCGGTGAGAACTCCAGCCGCCGTGACGCTGACCGTGAGCGACTTGGTGACGGCAGGCCCGCTGGCCGGAGTCACGGTCAGAGTGTAAGTCGTGGTGGTGGTGGGTGAAACATTGGCCACTGAGCCGGACGTGATGGCGATGCTGCCGGGGGTGATCACGCCCGTGCCGCCCGTAAAGACAGCGGAGAGATTGGTGTTTCCGCCTGCTGTGATCGAAGTGGGGGTCGCCGTGAAACTGGTGATGCTGGGCGCGACCGGGTTGACTGTAATGATTGCGGTTTGAGTGGCCGTCACTCCGGCGGAGTTGGTCACGGTGAGCGTGTAGGTGGTCGTATCGGATGGAGTCACGGTCACAGCTGTGCCGCTGGTGGCTGCAATATTGCCGGGCGTGATCACGCCGGCGCCGTTGGCAAAGACTCCAGTCAGCGTAGTGTTCCCGCCTGCGGTGATGGTCGGCGAGGCGGCGAGAAAGCTGGTGATGGTGGGAGCGACCGGAGTGACAGTCACGATGGCCGACTGCGAGACGTGGTTGGTTCCAGTGCCGGTCACAGTGAGGATGTATGTGGTGGTGGTAGTGGGCGAAACGCTGACCGCCGTACCACTGGTTGCGGCGATGTTCCCCGGCATGATGACGCCGGTTCCGCCCGTGAAGATGCCGGTCAGGCTGGTGGAACTGCCCGCCGCAATCGATGTGGGAGCAGCGCTGAAGCCGGTAATGGAGGGGCCGGAATTTACCGCAATGATCGCGGTTTTGGTGGCCGTCACTCCGGCGGAGTTGGTCACAGTCAGCGTGTAGGTGGTGGTATTGGACGGAGTCACGGTCACAGCCGTGCCGCTGGTGACCGCAAGATTTCCGGGTGTGATGATGCCGGTACCGTTGGCGAAAACTCCAGTCAGAGTGGTGTTCCCGCCGGCGGCGATGGTGGGCGCGGCGGCGGCAAAGCTGGTAATGGTGGGCGCGGCTGGCGTCACGGTAACGATGGCCGTTTCGGTGACTGCTACGTGCGCCGAGTTGGTGACGGTCAGGGTATAGGTGGTGGTGGTGGTGGGCGAGACTGTGACCGGTGTGCCGGTGGAAACAATGATGTTGCCCGGCATGATGACGCCGAGACCGTTGGTGAAGACTCCGGTCAGCGTAGTGGAAGCGCCCGCTGTGATCGACGCGTCGGCTGGGGCAAAGCTGGTGATGGAGGGACCGGGACTGATGGTCACAACGGCAGTCTGAACGGCGGTTACGCCAGCGGCATTGGTGACTGTAAGCGTGTAAGTAGTCGTGTTACTGGGCGAGACACTGACCGGAGTACCACTGACTGCGGGCAGATTGCCCGGCGTGATGATGCCGGTACCGTTGGCGAAAATCGGCGTCAGCGTAGTGGGTCCGCTGACGGCAAGAGCCGCGGGACTCGCCGAGAAGCTGGTGATGCTGGGCGCAACAGGCGTTACAGTGACCAGAACGGCCTGCGAAGCGGTTGCTCCGGCGGCATTGGTGACGGTCAGGGTGTAGGTGGTGGTATCCGCCGGAGTCACCGTTACGGCAGAACCGCTGGTGACGGCGATGTTGCCCGGCGTGATGACGCCGGTTCCATTGCTGAAGGTGGGCGTGAGGCTGGTGGATGCGCCAGCAACGACCGTGGTCGGATTCGCGACCAACGAAGTGATGGTGGGCGCGTTGGGCGTAACGGTGACTTTGGCGGTCTGCGCGGCGGTGAATCCGCCGGGGTTGGTGACGGTGACCGTGTAGGTTGTGGTGATGGTGGGCGAGACGCTGACCGGCGTGCCGCTGGTGATGGGAAGATTGCCAGGAGTGACGACGCCGACGCCATTGGTGAAAACCGCAGTCAGGGCCGACGTTGCGCCCGGCGCGATGGCGGTGGGATTGGCGGCGAAGCTAGTGACGGAGGGCGCGGCGGCAGTCACGGTGACCACGGCAGCCTGATTGACACTCGCTCCGGCGGCATTGGTGACTGTGAGCGTATAAGTCGTGGTATCTGCGGGTGTGACGGGCACCGGGGTTCCACTGGTGACGGGAAGATTTCCGGGAGTGATTACGCCGACTCCGCCGCTGAAGACCGCGGTCAGATTCGCCGTTCCGCCACTGGTGACAGCGGTGGGATTGGCTGTGAAGCTGCTGATGGCGGGTGCGGCGGCAGCCACCGTGACGACTACAGTCTGATTGACGGTAACTCCGGCGGCATTGGTGACGGTAAGAGTATAAGTAGTGGTATCCGACGGAGTGACCACGACAGGAGTTCCACTGACTACGGTGAGATTGCCCGGAGTAATAACGCCCGTTCCGTTGCCGAAGACCGCAGTCAGGTTCGTACTGCCGCCTGCGATGATGGATGGCTGACTGGCGACGAAGCTGGTGATGGTCGGCGGATTGGGAGTTACGGTGATGGTGGCGGTCTGCGTCGCGGAGTAACCGCCAGACTTGGAGACGGTCAGCGTATAAGTCGTGGTGCTGGCAGGAGTTATGCTAACCGCTGTGCCACTGGTGACGGAGATATTGCCGGGAGTAATGACCCCGTCGCCATTGGAAAAGACACCGGTCAGGCTACTGGATGTGCCGGCGGCAATGGCCGTGGGAGAAGCCGAGAAACTGGTGATGGATGGCAGGGTGAAGGGCGTTCCAAGGGTATTGGAGCAGCCATTGAGGCCCAACAGTCCGAGGCCGACAAGTAGAGCGCAGATAAGGCGTACGGGGGAGTATTGCATGAAAACTCCTGCGACTTAGAAGATTTGTATTGAGTTGTGCGTTCATCATACACAGAAGATGTGTTGATATTGAACAGTTTTCCGCAAGCGATTTGCGCCGTCGTGCATGGTGAAATGCGCTTTCATCGCCGGGCTGCCTACAATGAAGAAAGCTATGAGCGAGCAGGACACCAACACGAGCTCCACGGAGACCATTGCCGCGATCTCGACCCCGCCGGGACGGGGAGGAATCGGGATTGTGCGGATGAGCGGGCCGCAAGCTGCCTCGATTGCGGTACAACTGGTGCGGCTGCGCCGCCCTTTGGAGCATGGGCGGGCGCGGCTGGCCGAGGTGCTTGATGCCCCGGAGGCCAGTGGTGAGGCGGAGCGGATTGACGAGGCTTTGGTCACGTTTTTCGGCGGGCCGCACTCGTATACGGGCGAGGATCTGGTGGAAGTCGCGGCACATGGTTCGCCGGTGGTTCTGGACCTGCTGCTGCGGCGGGCGCTGGAACTGGGCGCGCGGTTGGCCGAGCCGGGGGAGTTTACGCAGCGTGCGTTTCTGAGTGGTCGGCTGGATCTGACGCAGGCCGAAGCGGTTCGAGATCTGATTGAGGCGCAAACACTTGCCCAGGCACGGCTGGCGGCCAGCCAGTTGGGTGGGGCGCTGAGCCGACGGGTTGCGCCAGCCAAGCAAGGGCTGGTGGAACTGGTGGCACTGTTGGAGGCGGGAATTGATTTCGCCGAAGACGATGTGGACGTGACGCCCGCCGAGGAGATTGCGCGGCGCATCGACGAGCTGGTGCCGCCACTACGGGCGCTGGAGGCTAGCTTTGCGCGTGGGCGCATCCTGCACGATGGATTGACGTTGGCGATTGTGGGGCGGCCCAATGCGGGGAAAAGCTCACTGTTCAATCGGCTGGTGGAGCGGGACCGGGCCATTGTGACGGCGACGCCGGGAACGACGCGCGACTTGGTGACCGAGCGGATTTCCCTGGAGGGAATCCCGCTGGAACTGGTGGATACGGCAGGACTTCGGGAGGGCCACGAAGAGGCGGAGCGGTTGGGAATTGCGCGCAGCCGCGAGGCTTTGGCCGACGCCGCACTGGTGGTGGTGGTTCTGGATGCGACCGAAGCACTGAACGACGAGGAGCGCGAACTGCTGGCCGCAGTCGAAGAAAGACCGGCAGTAGTTGCGGTGAATAAAAGCGATCTTGCAAGTGCGCGGCTGGATAGGCTTGCGCTGGGGGGAATGCCGGTGATTGCGACTTCTGCGCTGACTGGCGAGGGGATCGGTGCGCTGCGGGAGAGGATTGTTGCCTTGGCCACAGGCGGAGCGGCCGCCGAGCCGGGAATGCTGACCAGCCTGCGGCATCAGCAAGCCATTGCCGCCGCGCTGGCAGCGCTGAACGATGCCGCACAAGCCAATGCCTCCGCGATTCCGCACGAGATGATTCTGCTGGACCTTTATCGCGGACTGTGGGCGCTGGATTCGCTGACCGGGCAGACTACCTCCGACGATATTCTGAATCTGATTTTTTCGACGTTCTGCATTGGAAAGTGAGCAACCTTCAAGGCATATCCTCCCAATGGAATCCAGATATAAGGAACCTGTGCAGAGGTTCCTTAGCGCGCGGAGGACTCTGGCAGTATGCAATCTCCGGCCAGCGCCAGTGAGTTTGCGGGATTGGGATGAAACTGAATCGGAGGCACGGGGGCTGGACGCGTCGTCGGTGGAGGGGTTGCCGTAGGCGGCGCGGCGGGAGCTGGCGCAGCCTTGAGCGGGGGGCTGGGCGCAACCGGAGCCGCAGGCACAGCATTGGAAGAAGGCGCAACAGGTATGGCTTTCGGTGCTGCTGGGGTTGCATCTGGAGGACTCGGCCGCTGATCAGTGGGCTGGATGGGCTGCTCACTGGCAGGGGGCAGGGGCGGAGCCTGCGAGGAAAGCGACGGGTGCAGAATCGCCCCACACAGCGGCCAGCGGTAGTTCAGCCAGGGTTTGCGCGGTGTGCTTGGTTTGGGTGCCTTGGCCGCTTTGGCCTTGGCGTAAACGTTGAAGATGCCGGGGGCGTCGGCGACCATGGCGCGGCCGCAGCGGTTGGGTGTGCTGAGGCCGTCGCGGCGTATCAGTTCGATGCTGAAATCAACCTTCTTCGATTTCCCGAAGCAGAGCGACTTATTGGACCAGACCTGCACGAAGGGGAAATTAGCAAAGGCATAGGAAAGCTGCGCCTTGCCCTGATCGTCGGTCAGAATCTCCTGTCGCCATTGGCGGTCGTGCAGATCACGCTTGTCGTAGCCGGCAAAAAGCGTGAGGCGAATGTGCGGCAGCGGGTGGCCGTCCTTGCTGGCCAGCACTCGCAGCGTGATCGGTTCGTGATGATCCTCGGGGAAGTTCTCGCCCGCTGTGCAGAAGGGAGCGGCCGTCAGGCTGAGTGCAACGCCGAAAGTGAGTGCCAGGGGTCGAATCATGGTGTGCGCCTTGCGGGTATATCGGCGCGACGAGCAGGAACCCGAGTTTTCTCATGCAAATTTGCTGCGGACGTGCCCACTCCGCGCCGCTCGCTCCACTTTGAACCCACCCGTGCACTAGGATGGTTAAATGAGTGCGCTCCTCGATCTCCGCAACCTACAGATTCGCTTCGGCGCGGCCGAGGCAGTGCGCGGCATCAGCCTGCAACTGAATGAGGGCGAGGTGCTGGGCCTGGTTGGCGAGTCGGGATCGGGCAAGAGCGCGACGGCGCTGGCAATTCTAGGCCTTCTGGGACAGGCCGCGCAGGTTTCCGGCGAAATCCTCTGGCACACCTGCCCAACACAGGCAATTAACTCCGCGAACAACGCTTCCCCTGCTCCAATTAACCTCCTTGTCCAGCCCTCCAGTGCACTGCGCCGCCTGCGTGGCCGCGAGATTGCCATGATCTTTCAGGAGCCGATGACCGCGCTGAATCCAGTGATGACGATTGGCCGTCAGGTGGCCGAAAGCGCAGAGGCGCACTTCCCGTCGTGGACTGGGATCGAGTCACGCCGCAAGGCGCTGGAGGCGTTGGAGGCTGTGGCCATTCCCGATGCCTCGCGTCGTTTCAGCGACTATCCGCACCAGTTTTCCGGCGGCCAGCGCCAGAGGATCATGATTGCCATGGCGCTCATCAACAGACCACGCCTGCTGATTGCCGACGAACCCACTACCGCGCTGGATGTGACCGTGCAGGCCCAGGTGATCGAATTGCTGAAGGATTTGCAGCGCAGGCACGGTCTGGCCATGCTCTTTATCTCTCACGATCTGGCCGTTGTGGGTCAGGTGGCGAGCCGCATGGCGGTGATGCGTGCGGGCGAGGTGGTGGAAACAGGTGATTGCGCGCAGTTGCTGACCGCGCCGCGCCACCCGTATACGCGCAGTCTGCTGGCCGCAGTGCCCACCCTGCGCACGGACCGCAATCGCCCGTTGGCGATGGTGGATGCGCCGCCGCCCTCGGTGGCGCTATACTCTCCGCATACGAATTGATAGTATTGCAGTTACCCCACTAGGGAAACTCCAGCTTGCCGTCCAACCTCAGTGTTTTCCGGCATCGGCTATCCCCGTGGAACCGCTCAAGACTTGGTTACAGGGAGGAATGCATTCCATGGCGCTTTCGGTTCGCATCGGCACAGCAGTGCTCCTGATCAATCTCATCGCGTGCTCTACGCCGCCGCAGGTGCGTGGAATCATCAATCAGATTGGCACACCCACCAAGTTTACCGAGCCGGCCGATACCACGCCGCCGCCTGCTCCGCTGGCGCAGGTCGCACAGGCCGCCAAGCCCAAGCACCACGGCAAAAAGCCCGAACCCAAGCCCGAGCCAACCCTTGACGAACTCGTCCAGTACCTGCGCGGAAGGATGATCGCCGTCAGCCCCAGCGATGGCAGCCACGATAATCTCGAAGTCATTTACAATCCCGCCACCACCGCGCTGGTCATCACCCAGCCCGACGGTCGTTGCGAACAGTTCCTCAATGCGCTGGACCCCAACAGCCTGGCTTGGGATATCGTCGACCTCTCCGACTCGCATAACTCCCGCGAGCAACTGTTGCGCCTTACTGTTACCTCGCTCAGCGGCAAAACCGCTCGCGCTTGCTACGATAAAACCAATCACTTTGATAGCAAGGTCACCGGCAATCGCGCACGCTTCCTGTTTTCATTGACGAAGGTCGAGCAGTTCCCCGGATTTCAGGACAATATCACCAAGACCGTCAAAAAGTTGATTGTCGCCAGCGGCGGCGCGCCGGATAAGCCCCTCTTCAAGGAAGACGCAGCCAAGCAAAACTGATTTTCGGTTCCTGCTTCGGTTCCCATGAGCCTCTTGCGAATTTTGTAGAGATTGGCTTCGCACAGCGTTTTGAGGCCCGGAAAACTGGCAAAAAGGGGCGTTTTTGAGGGTAAAATCGGGGTTTTTGGGGCAAAAAACGGCCAAAAATGGGCCTCTCTGTTT
>Ga0209415_10013536_pt1 | contig 13437 bp, 25 predicted proteins | sample PeaSoiSIISIP2007_FD_187696 | JGI IMG/M metagenome (GOLD analysis project Ga0209415, IMG submission 187696) | Peat soil microbial communities from Weissenstadt, Germany - SII-SIP-2007 (SPAdes) (version 2) | ecosystem: Environmental > Terrestrial > Soil > Wetlands > Peat | place: Germany... | reverse complement strand
TCGAGGCGCCAGCCGGCCCAGTACCGCGTCGTGTGGCGGTGGACCTGCGCGGCGCGCCGGAGCCGGCGCGCGAGGTCGGCGGGGGGTTCAGTCATGGGTTCTCCCTTCGGGCCTTCGAGGCTAGCCGACGCCGCAGGTGGTGCGTGCCCTCGATGTGGGGGAGGTTGGCCCCGCGGCACCGCTCCCCCACCTCGGCGCCGCAGCGCGGGCAGGCGACCGCGCGGGCCAGCAGGTCGTAGTCCTTGGGGCCGCTCACGGCACCACCTTCGAGGGCCGCGTCTGGATGAGCGCCGCCTCCTGGCCCTGCCAGTGCGGCCTTATCCACGTCTTGCGCCGGAGCGTGTGCCGCGGGCCGTGGGCCTGCATCCGGAAGTGGCCGCGGACCATCCACTGCACCGTCGGCGTGCCGTGGCGGCGGTGCCCCGTCTCGGAGCTGCGGGTGCCGCGCTCGATGTACTCCTTGACCGCGTCGCGGCAGTCGATCTCGATCGGCGCGCCGACGGTCACGATGCGGTGCTCAGGCTCCGCCTCCCGCTTCTTGCTCTTCGGGCGGGCGTCGACGTTGCGGATCTTGTGGGTGCCCGCGTCCTGCAGGTTGAGCAGCAGCCCGGCCACGAGGCGCTTGGCCATCACCAGGCAGCGCTGGGTGACCTGGTCCTCGCGGAGGTCGCTCCCGTCGCTGACGAGGAGGTCCGCCAGCGTGGGTGCCTCGTCGAGGACGGTCCCCGTGAACGCCAGCTTGAGGTTCATGCTCGGGCCGCCGGTCGTCAAGAGGATCATCCGGGCGCCGAACGAGTAGGTCGCGACCAGGATGCGCGAGAACTCCAGCTCACCGGCCAGGAGCATCCCGTTCGGGACGAGCACGAGGAACGCGTCCCACTGCTCCTCGATGCCGACGAGCACGTCCCGCTGGACGTCGGAGCACATGAGCGCGGCCGCGAACGTGTGGCTCGTCATCAAGCGCTGGAACGCGTGCACCGCCCACTTGGCCGCGAAGAGGGCGACCTCGTCCTGGAGGCCGGAGTCCGTGTTGAGCGAGCCGATGGTGTCACGGAGCTGCTCGTCGGTTGCTTCCTTGGCATAGGAGGCATCCCATAGATCTCGCCCCCGGCGCATCAGCTCGTGGTCGGAGTAGGGGGGCCGGTGGCCGACGCTGTCGATCGTCCTCACCCGACTCGCGTCCAAGTCAGACAGCGGCACGTGGGCCCGCACCGCGTCACTGACGATCCGGTCCAACGCGCCTTCCCGCGACGTGTCCCACCGGTCCGCGATCACGTCGAGCCGATTCACGTCGTCGCCATCGAGCGTGATGTCGACCTCGTGCACCTTGGCGGTCCGCCTCGGTAGCAGCGCGTACTCGCGCTCGAGTCGCAGCCGGAAGCCCTCGATCATCTGGTCGCGCGCCTGCGGTCTCACCCGCTGGAGCTGCTTGTCGAGCACGGTGTCCTTGATGGCCAGATCCATCGGGACGTCGTCGTCGCGGGCGTCGTGGATCTCGGCGACACGCTCGGCCGCCGCCCGGACGAAGGCGGTATTGAATGTATCGTCGTCGGTATTGCGCCAACCGAGCCGGATCCACCGCCGCCGCATCTCCGACCAGTTCTTGTCCTGGACCAGCGTCGCGGCGAAGTCCTCGAGCTTCAGTGTCTGCTCGATGGCGTCCACCAGCTCCGCGCCGTGCAGGTGGGCGAGGTGCCCCGGCATCGTCCCGTACATCTCGAACGCCGTGTGGTCGACCGACGAGAGCAGCACGGCGAGGTCGGTCTTGCCGACGCTGCGGTGGGCGACCTCCTGGGCCAGCTCCTCGTTCGCCTGCTCGACGGTCGTGACGCCGTGCCAGCGCCAGAGGACCAGCCGCTCCAGGATCTGGACGTCGTCCTGCTGGAGGGCGGACGACGTCATCTTCCCGTCGGCGTCGACCAGCTGCGCCAGCGAGTCGACGTACTCCTCGATCTCCGCGATCCCACCGGCGGTCATCTCCTCGATCTGGCGGTCGACCGAGGCGATCGTCGCCTCGTTCTCGAGGAGCTTCTCCCGGAGAAAGGTAGCCCGCTCGGTCAGCTCACGGATCTGCCGGTTGCGGTGGCGGCGACTGAGTCGGCTGGTGAGCGCTGGCTTGACGCTCATGACGGCCCGTTGCTCACGGCTGCACCGTGACGCGGTTCTGCGCGTTGAGCTGGAACGGTTCGTCGCACGACACGCAGACCCTCCTACCCTGCGCGGCGACGACCTGGCTCGGCACCCACGCGTGGGAGCCGTTGTCCGGCGAGGGCTGCGGCTCGCCGCAGTGCGGGCAGGTCACCTCGACGGTCGAGGCGACGACGGTGGCTTGCTTGAAGGCCATCTACGTACCCTCCTTCCTAGGGGTCATGTGCACGTCCTCATACGCGTGCCATGCGTTTATTAGTGACATAGCCTCCGGTGTCGGACTCCACCCCGACTTCGTGTGCCAACTGAGGATGAGCGCCCTGACTTTCCTGAGTACGTCTTCGACCTTTTCGTCACGTCCTATAGCGGGACCTAGGCAGTCCTCGACGGCTATCACCGTCACCGGATCGACGTCGCGGGAGACGGGTATCCGGTAGCCGCACTGACTGCACACCCTGTAGACGCTGATGTCGCCCTGGTTGACCCACTGGTGCTTCACGGCTTCTTCTCCTCTGGTTTGCGGCTGACGTGTTCCAGGAAGGCGATCCCCGCCTCCAGCGCGACGAACGTCCCGCGCCCGACGAACGCCTGGTCGAGCACGCGCCGGAGCGCCTCGTTCGGTTTGACGTTCCACCGGCGTGAGAGAGTCATCAGCCGCTTGGCCTGATCGCCGGTGACGGCGATCGTGAACGGTTCCCGCTTGCGGCCCGTCCGTTTCACGACGCAGCCCTCCCCCTCAGCGCCGCCACCCGCGCCTTGCGCAGCTCGATGTCGGCGACGTAGAGCCGGTCGCGCGCCGCCTGCGCGACCTCCGCCGCCTGCCTGTAGCCGCCGTGCGACGCGTCGTTGACGGCGACCTCGAGCGCCTTGATGGCGGCCCGCATCTGCGCGATGGCCGCGCCCTCGTGTTCCCTGCGTTCGTCGGTGTTCATGGTTCCCCCTCTTTCCCTTCCCTTCGGGCGAGGTCCGCGAGGGCCTCGACCAGGTCTCCGATGATGTGTTTCAGATCGTCCGCCGTCAGCGGTCCTTCGACGTAGACGCCGTGCTCGCCGGGGCAGCTGTACTCGTGCCCCGCGTCGGTCTTTCGCCAGAAGCCCATCACGGTTCCCCCTCGTCGATGATGGGAGCCCGCTTGCGCTCGGGCTCCTCGTACTGGTACTTCGGGTCCGCCGGGACGGCCGACTCGATGGTGAGGTCGCGGTGCGACATGCACCGGACGCTGCGCGGCCCGCGCCACCCGTCCTCGTCGGCCCCCTCGTGCGGCTCGATGGCGCCCTCCGCGTCGATGCCGGTGATGGTGAACGCGCCGCGCTCGAGGTGCGTGACGCGCCAGAGCGACCCCTTCGCGTACTCCTTGCCGCCCTTGGTCGTGACGGGGCCCCGCAGCCGCACGGCCAGGCCGAGCCACCCGCGGAGCATCTTGCGGTGCGCGTACTCCGAGTGCCCGCTGGGGCGCGGCTTCGGCGCCGGCTTCGGCGGCTCGACGAGCGGCGCGGCCTCGCCGTACCGGCCGGCCTTGTACTCCTCGGCCGCGAGCAGGAGCGGCGCCCACTCGAGGTACTCCTCGCGCGTGCGCGGGTCGTTGAAGAACTGCCTGTAGTCGCCGGGCTGGTACGCGTCCACGTTCAGCACGCGCCCTACCTTGCAGCCGTACTTGCGGCCGACCGGCGGTCCGTCGCCCTTGCGCTCCTTCTTCCACGTGTAGAGCACGTGCCCCTGCCGGTCGACGCGGGCGACACGCGCGAATCGCCCAGGACCCGGATCGCCGTCGGGGCGGAACTTGCTCGGCCGGTACTCGGTCCGCGACCAGCGGTAGTCGCTGTCGCGGCGAGCGCCCTCCTTCACCGCCTCGTAGCGGAGCCACGCGTCCTCCTGGCCGACGGTGACGGTGCCGACCGCGATGGACGCGTTGCACCGCGCGCGGAACGCCTCGAAGTCGGGCTTGCCGCCGGCCACGAGCACCCGGTCGGAGTCGCGGTGCAGGACGACGGCCTGCGCGAAGCCGCCCGGCTCGAACAGCCGCCACTGCGGGTGCGGGTGGAGCGCGGGCGACCGATCGAGCAGCCCCTGGAGCACGAGCACGACGCGGTTGTGCTTCTCCATCGAGCGGCGGACCTCGGCCGCGATGTCGTCGTAGCTGACGCTGTCGCGCGTGAACGGCTCGAAGTCGCGCGCCGCGCGGTCGAAGTACGAGAAGCTCGGGACGTACTCGCGCTCGCCCTTCGGCTTCTTCTTCTCCTCGGCGACCCGGCGCTCGTACTCCGCCTTCTCCGCCTCGTCGCTCGCCACCATCGCGTCGTACTCGGCCTCACCGACGACCTGGAAGTCGTCGCCCCTGCCCTTGGCGTAGAGCTTCCCGTCGCCGCCCGACAGCACCGGGTGGTCGGCGTCGGGGAAGAGCTTCAGGCCGAAGTCGATCTCCGTGCTGAGTCGGTAGACCCGCGCGCCGTTGCGGACGTAGAGGAACGTCAACTTGTCCGCCTCCTTGTCCTCCATCACCTGGATGAACTCACGGAAGCCGGCGACCTCGCGCTCCTTCTCGCGGTGGCGGACCTGGAAGGCCACCACCGTGCGCGGGAACGGCAGCACGCGGTCGAGGTTGTCCTTCCGGCAGAGCCAGCGGTCGAACGCGCGGATGTCCTTGAACTCCATCCCGCCGGTGTCGTAGTTGGCCAGGCACTCCTCATCCATGTAGAGCCGGCGCTGGAAGAGGTGCACCGGCTCGGTGAGCGCGGCCGGCGGCCCGTCCTTGACCTGCGCGACGTGCTCGCAGAGCCCCGCGTACAGCTCGACCGAGAAGATGCGGTCCTCGACCCGCGCGATGGCCGGCTTGAGCGCGTCGGCCTCCGCCTTCATCGGGATGACGCCCGCGCTCATCCACCGCGCGAACTCCGCGCTCTTCTCCTTGATCTGCTCGAAGAGCGCCGGCAGCGTCTCCTCCTTCGCCTTGACCAGGGCCGTCTTGTACTCGGCGGCCGGCGCCGACGAGGCGAGCGCCAGCGCGGTCTCCTGCGGCTCCCCGTCGCCGAGCGCGTGGCCGCCCGCGACTCCGAGCTTCGAGGTGAGCTGCTTCACCTCCTCCATCAGGCCGTCCAGCTCCCGGCGGCAGCGCTCGGAGTTGCCGCGCAGGAGCGCGTCCGGGTCCGGCACGAACTCGCAGCGCTGCCAGAACGCGTCCTCGTGGACGCGCTCGCTGCCGCCGCCGACGGCCGTGAGCTTGACGTAGTTCGACCCGAGCCGGGTCACGCAGCCGAGCCACTGCTCGCTGGTCTCGGCGTCGCGGACGTAGTACCAGCGGCCGACCTCGGGCGTGTCGGGCTGCTCGGTGCGCAGCTCCTCGGTGCGCGCGACCGCGGGCTCCTGGACGTGGACGACGGCGCCCATCACTTGTCGTCCGTGACGTCTTCGGCGTGGAAGACCTCTCGGTCCACGTTGCGCAGGAGCCCGACCATGACCAGCTTGACCACCTCGTCGGACTTGCCCGTCACGTCGAGCACGCGGTCGACCGCGCCGGTCGCCGTCCGGACGACGCGCACCTCGCGCCTCTTCACGGCTGCCCCACCGCGATGGCGTAGATGACCGCGTAGCTGAGGTACCCGGCGTCGTTCTCCTGGCCGAGCCTCCGGTCGATCGCCACCATGTCGGGCGCGATGACCTCGTCGCGGATGCGACGACGGTCGGGGTAGAGGGCGCGGCAGCGCGCGATCTGGGCGTCGGTGAGGAAGTCACCGAGCCTGACCGTCCGCTTCGCGGGCGCGCTGGTCGTCATCGCGCGGCCGCCTTCCGCTCCTGCGCCATACGGATCCCCACGTGCAGGAGCCACGTGCTGAGACCGAGCCCCTCGCTGCTGGCGATGGACTCGAGTAGCTCCCGCTGCGGCTCCGTGCACCTCACGTTGATGACGTGCTCCTTGAGCTGTCTGACGTTCTTCTTACTCTTCGTAGTCATGGTCTCGATCGCCTTTCATCGTAACTACATCGTATATCGACGTCAATCAACGCATCCGCTACGGTTCCCTGTCGTGGGCCGCAGCGATCTCCGGCGCCGTGGGACCCCACGAATCGCTCACCATGACCCGCCGGGAGCACGTCTTGCACTCGTAGCCGAGCCTGGTTGCGTCGGCGCCCGCCTCGCGGAGCGACAGGTTGCCGGCGAGCTTCATCGGCGACCCGTTGCAGCACCGCAGCACGATCGCGACCTGCTCCTCGAACCGTTGGTGGCGGTCGTTCACGGCGTCCTTCCCAAGCGCGCCCTGGTAGTCCTCGACGGTGACGAGCGGCGCGATGTCAGCCACGGTGCGCCTCCAGGTCGTTCGAGCCACCCAGTAGCGGGGTAGCCGTGCCCAGCGTGAACCGTCTCAGCTGGTCCCTGAAGTCGGCCCGCCCGATCAGCGCCTTCACCCTCGCGTGCAGCTCGTCGACCGCGGCCTTCAGCGCGCAGAGGCCGCGCCAGGTCTCATCGTCGTAGGGCAGCTCCACCACGTCGTCGTCGTTCGTGTACGTCTGCGGCCGGTCGAGCGTCTTCGCGCGGACCTCGCGGTCGTACTCGCTCGGGTCGCTCGCATCGAAGTCGACGGCGTGCGCGCGCTCGAGGTAGCCCTCGCGCTCGATCGGACCACGATCGAACCGCTCTCCGCGACCGAGCCGGCCGTCCCGCTCTCGCTCGCTGGTGACGCGCTCCACGACTTCGGCGTGGTCGGGTCGCGGCGACAGCTCGCAGCGGCGGAACGTGAAGGAGACCGACGCGCCCGCCTCTTGCCTGGTGCGGACCGAGTGGTCCCGCTCGTCGTAGGCGGTGTGCAGCCTGACCAGGATCACCGGCTTCCAGTCGAGCGGCGCCGCCTTCTCGTAGACCTGGTCGAGCCGCCGCCGGACCTCGACGAAGGTCTCGGCGTGCACGCGCGCGCGCGTGCCTGGCTCCTCGAAGTAGAAGTCGTGCTGGCGGAAGTCGTAGAAGACCTCGACCTCGGCGCCGCCGGACCGGATCTTGTCGACCGCGATCGGTCTGCGGTCCCTCACGCTGACCTCTTCTTCGACTTCTTCTGCTTGGCTGTACAGGTGTCGCAGAAGTCTTTCTCGTCGCTCTGCGTCCAGCCCATCATCTCGGCCTGCTCGGCGACGTCGTCGTGGTTGTCGTACGCCGCCTCGGGGCCGCTCTTGCCGCACCCGTCGCAGTAGAGGACGAGCCCGGACACCGTGATCGTCTCGTGCTTGGTCGTCATGCTCCACTCCTGTCATCGTGGTCCTCGCCGCAGTCGTCGCAGTGCATGTGGTCGTGGTGTCCGTCGCCGTCGTCCACGTAGTAGTCGCGCCGACCATCGCACCGCTTCGGAAGTCCCCTCACGATCCGGTCAGCCAGGTAGTCGAGCAACGAGTCGTAGTCCTTATGGTCAGGATCGAGGCAGCAACTCAGCCCCTCGTTGTGGGCCCGACAGTCTTCCTTCGAGTGCCACGGGTGGTTGTCCGCCCGCAAGTCCGCTTCGCGCAGTGCGGTGTCGAGTGACTCACGGACGTCTTCGACCTTCACGGCGCCGACGAGCCCGGACACCGTGATCGTCTCGTGCTTGGTCGTCATCGCTCGTCTCCTTCGCCCGGCACGGGCCCCGTCACCTGCTCGTCGGGGTCGCGCGCGGGCCGCTGCCGGAGCGGGTCGACGGTCTCCCAGTGGTCGCCGACCTCGTAGGCGACCCAGCACGTCCACGACTGGTCGTAGCGCGCCGCGACGAACCGGCAGCGGATGCCGACGCTCATCGCGAGCGTCGCGACGAACAGGCACGCGTCGTCGGCGTCCACCTTCGTGGTCGCTCCGGACAGACCGGTCAATAGCAGCGACGTCGTGCCCGTGATGGTCTCCGTCCGGGCTGGGTCAGCTTGGAGGCCGAGTTGGAACCGACCGAGGTGGTCGACGATCGCCCTCATCTTCGCCTGCCGACTCGCCTCGCGGTCCGTCAGGTCGCGCGCGAGCTGGTAGACCAGCGGGTCCATCCGGTCGCGCCAGGCGACCGCGGTGAGCTGGCTGAGTGTCTGCTCGATCGCGGTCACGGCCACACCGTCCCGCCGCACTGGTACTCGTCTTCAACCGTGTCGAAGTCGTCGCTGTCGAGGCTGACGATGCGCACCTTCCATCCGCTCGCCGCGAGGAAGTCGTAGAGCGCCCGCCCCTCCGGCGGCGCGAGCCGGTAGCGGTCGGTCCGCTCGGGGGCCTCGTCACCCCAGTTGACGGCGCGCAGCCACGCGTCGAAGGGTTGCTCGTGGAGCGCGTCGAGTTCACCGGGACCCTCACCACCGATCACCAGTGTCTTCTCGCAGTCGAAGTACGCGCGCCGCGCGTCGTCCACGAGCAGGTAGTGGTCGCTCACGACGCCACTCCAGGCAGCTCGGGCTGCGAGTCATCGTCCTCGGCGTCCCACACGCTGCCCTGGTGGTCCTTGTCGTCGTCGGGGACCGCCACCACGGTCACTCCGCGCTTCGCTTCCTTCTCGACGCGCTCGGGGGTCGAGTCGCTCTGCTTCAGGATCAGCTCGACCGCGCGCGGGACGAAGGCGCAGAAGATGCCGGGCGTCGGCTTGGGCGCCTGGAACTCCTCGCACACCTCTATAGTCTCGCCGTTGAGGGCCAGCTTTATCGTCCCTACCTTGAAGACGCTGCTCGCATCGGGATGGTTGGCGTGCATGACGGTCGTCGTCTCGCACCGCGTGCAGACGTTCGGGTCCTTCGGCGGCACCGCGTCGAGGTGCGCGAGCAGCACCCAGGTCTCGCCGATGACCAGGCCCTTCGGCATGGCCGAGAGGCGCCGGCTGACGCCCAGCTCGCGCGACTCCTTCAGGTACGCGTCCGGCGAGTAGTGGCCGCGACCGATCCAGAGCAGGAGGTGCGGGCCGAACAGGTCGTCCGCTGACGCCGACCGCGAAGCGTCCGGACCGCCGTTCACGCAGACCGGACACACGCTCTCGTCCAGACACGTCTCACGGCGAAACGCGACCAGCGAATCGTGCGGAGTGAAGAAGTCCGGCTGGAGCCACTGCGGCCCGCGCGTGAACTTGATTCCGCCGCCGCACGTCTTGCATCGGTCGAGCGGGAACGGCATCCGGTCGCAGGGCGCCGAGAGGCCGCCCCCGACTAGGTAGAGGCCATTTTGTTTGCGGTATCCGCAGCCACGCTTCGCTTCGACAGCCATCACGCACCTCCCAAGTTGCTCCGCCACCAGGCGCGCAGCGCGTCGTTCGCGGTCTCGTGGTCGAGGCAGACCGCGATGACATGCTTCTCGCCGCGCGCGTCGTACCCGACCACCTCGAACGGCCACGGGTACGGCCAGCCGGTCGCCGCCATGACCTCCGGCTCGCAGCCGCGGACCATGCCGGTCACGCGGATCGGACCGCCCTTGTACACGACTCGGTCCGTCATCGCCGACCCATCGCGTCCACGATGACCCGCAGGCACTCGACGACCGCGGCGTCCTCTCGCGTGCCGCCGTCCCCCTCGGTCCCGCGCTCGCCCACGTCGTCGGCGATGCGGCCGACCGTCTCGGCGTTGAAGTCGAGCATCATCTCTTCGACGGCCTTGACGAAGTTCGCCTTCAGCCTGCGCTCTTCCATGTTCAACCTGATCCTGGGCATCACGGACCTGCCTTCTCGGTGTTCATCGACGCTTCTCCTTGCGCATCCGCTCGCGAAAACTCTTGAACCGCTTGAAGCTGTTCGAGCCCTTGTCAACGCCGAGCGCTGCCGGGACGGCCAGCAGGGCCACGAAGAGGGCGGGCAGCCAGGCGAGGTCGCTCACTTCGCGACTCCGGCCCGGTGCCCGTTGCAGGCCGCGTACGCCTCGCGTGCCCGCTCGATCATCCGGTCCAGCACCGCCTCGACGCTCCCCGCCCGGTGCACGCGCGTCGCCTTGAAGATGGGCACCTCGCGCGCCGGCCAGCTGAACTTGCTGTCGGCGAAGATCGCCACGACCCGGATCGCGTCCGTCCCGCAGTCGCGGACCTCGCCGGCCCCGCGCTGGATCGACGAGTAGACCTTGACGGTGTACCGGGCGTCCTTGTCGTGCGCGCGCTCGTAGACCTCCTCGCCGCTCGAGGCGGGCAGGAGGTGGAACCCCGCCGCCGCCAACCGCTGTCGGATGGTGGCGGAGGGGACCGCGACGAAGCGAGCGCTCACGCGCCCTCCGCGCCGTCGACCTGCTTCTTCGCGAAGCCGTCGACAAGGAAGAGGGTGTGCCGCGCGCGGGTGCAAGCAACGTAAAATAAATTTTGCTCTTCGATCTCCGGTCGCCGCAGGTAGGTGCCGCGGAGCAGCCACACCCGGTCGCGCTCCAGGCCCTTCGCCTTGTGCGTGGTCGAGAGCGTGATGCAGGCGCCGTCGCTCTTGTCGGCGAACAGATCGTTGATGCGGGCGAGGACGTCCGCGACCTCGGCCGCGCCGTCACTGAGCGCGATGAGGCACGCCGCGCGGTCCTCGACGGCCTGGGTGTCGCGCTTCTTCGCCGCGAGCCGGGCGATCTCCTTCTTCGCCCACCCCTCGACGCGGTCGCGGAGTGCCTCGACGGTCTCGCTCTTCCCGCCCTTCTTGACGAAGGAGGCGAGGGTCTTGCCGACGTCGCGGCCCTGGATGTTGGCGCGCCGGCCGTCCCGGAGGAAGCCCATGCAGAGACCGATCAGCGGGGCGTTGGTGCGCGAGAGGATGAAGTCGCCGGGCTGCGCGCCCTCCTCCATCTGCTCGCGTGAGACCAGGGTGACCGCGCCATCGACAGCGTCGGGGGCGGCCTGGATGCTCGGGACGATCTCCTGCGCCTTCTTGACGACCGCCTTCGAGCAGCGGTAGCAGATCGACAGGTCCAGCTTGGTCGCACTGAGGCGCTCCATGACGTTGTCGAACGCGCGCTCGTCGGCGCCGCGGAACGCGTAGATGGCCTGCCGGGGGTCGCCGACGGCGAGGACGCGGCCGCCAGGCTTGATCGCGCGCAGCGTCAGCTCGATCTGCGCGGCGTTCAGGTCCTGGGTCTCGTCCACGAAGACGCGGTCGAACTTCCTCTGCGGCAGCTTGCGCACGACCGGGAGCCACACCATGTCGTCGAAGTCGATCTTGCCGTCCTCGGTGCCGTAGCAACGGCGCAGCAGGCCCAGCACCTCCTGGACGAACGCGATACGGTCGACCTCGACCACGTCCACGGAGTCGTCTTCTTCGTCGTGCTCGTGCGCCTCCTCTTCCGTGGGCTCAGGCAGCTCGATCCCGAACCGGTACATGACCTCGTCGATCGCGGCCGGGTCCAGGGCGAGCGCGCTCTTCGAGAGCGACACGGTCTTGATGAGCATGCGGCAGCGGTCGTCGACGGCCTCGACCTGCTCCTGCAGCCGGAGCGCCTCCGCCTGGTCCTTCGTCTCGGTGATCGCCTTCTCCAGGCGGGTGATCTCCGCGCTGTAGAGGTCCTCGACGAAGCCGTGCACGCGGTACTCGTCGATCGTGAGCCGGCCGAGCGACCGCGTGACGCACTTGAGACCGTAGGAGTGCAGCGTCGAGACCTCGACCGGCTTGCCGGCGAGGCGCTGGCCCAGCACCTTGGCGATGTCCTTGTTGAAGGCGAAGAAGGCGGTGCTGAGGCCGCGCGGGATGTGGTCGACCGCCGCCTCGATGGTGGTGGTCTTGCCGCTGCCGGCGACCGCGTCGACGACGGTGTGGCCGGTGCCGTTCGCGACGTTGTCGAAGACCGCGAGCTGGTAGGTGCTGTAGACGCGCATGGTTGGGGATCTCCTTTTCCCGGGTTGGTGACAGATAGACGTCGTACCGCGGCATTCATTCAACGTCCACATAAAAAGTTGCGAATGAATACTCCTTCGCTACCATGCGTCTACCTTCCATGTCCCGCACTTCCACCCCCACTGAAACGGCCACCCGCTACGTCGGCAACTGCCAGATCTGCGAGGGCGACCAGAAGCTCCACGCGGGTGGGATGGTCCACCACGGCTACCGGCGCCCCGGCGACGGCTTCATCCACGGCGACTGCCCCGGGGTCGGCCACGTCCCCTACGAGGTCTCCTGCGACCTCGTGAAGGAGCACGTCCTCGATCTCGGCCGGTTCATCCTGGACCGCCAGGACTGGCTCCGCCGGCTCCGGGGCGGCGCGGTCGCGGAGCTGCACGTCGAGGAGTACCGCGGGGGCGGCAGGCGCGAGCTGGTCAAGGTCGTCGCCGGCACCGCGGAGGCGGACGAGTACGACCTCAGCCACGGCTGCACGCTCTGGGAGCGGGCGCTCCGCGGCGCCGTCCACAAGGCGGAGTCGGACATCCAGCTAGCGGCGGCGGACGTCGTGCGCTGCGAGCGGCGGGTCGCGGCCTGGGCGCCCCAGCCCGTCCGGACGGTCGAGGAGGTGGTCCGCAAGGAGGAGGCGGCCAGGGCCGACCGCGAGGCCGCCAAGGACGCCGCCCGGGCCGCCAAGGCCGCCAAGAAGGCCGCGACCGCCGCCAAGCAGGCCGCCCTGGCCGCCCGCCGGCAGGCCGTCGTGGACGGGCTCGTGGGGGCGCTCCGGGCCCTCGCCGACCAGCCGGCGAGCCCCGAGCGCGACGCGGCCGCCCGCGAGGTGTGGGCGGACGTCGTCCACTCCAAGAAGTACCCATGGCTCTGGATCCACGAGCTGCTCAAGCAGGGCGCCGAGGCGCCGACGCTGGCGCTCGGCCTCACCCGCCGCGACCCGGAGACCGGTCGCGTCCTCTACTGAAACGAGAAAAACCAACCATGACCACCACCTCCTTCACCGCCGACGACGTCCGCGCGAAGCTCCTCGCCGAGCGCGAGAGCGACGAGCCGGACGCCGTCCTGGCGGTCCTCAAGGCCCACGACGGCAAGCAGCTGACCAAGCGCCTGCTCGCCAAGCTCCCGGGCGGCGAGGCGCGCTGGCTGATCCGCCAGGTCGCCGGCATGACCAGCCTGGAGGACAGGGACTACCTGCACTCGTCGGGCAACCGGGGCATCCACCTGCTCGTCGCCTACCAGCTCACGAGCGTCGTCATCGACGCCGCGTGGGTCGAGGAGCACAACGCTGGCTACTTCGCCGCCCGCCGCGAGCGAAACCGACTGCGGGAGGCGGCTGCGGCGTCTCCGGAAGCCTGCCAGCACTTCGCCGACACGCTCACCGCGTTCGCGCGCTCGAAGGAGGCGCTCGACGCCGCGAGGGCGGACCTCGACAGGCTGACGGGGTACGGGTCACCGTTCAGCCCCGACCAGTACGGCTGGCAGCAGCTCTGCGGCGCGTATGAGGAGCCGAGGTAGCTCATGAACGCCTACGAGAAGGCCAGGTA
>Ga0209415_10013533_pt1 | contig 13439 bp, 10 predicted proteins | sample PeaSoiSIISIP2007_FD_187696 | JGI IMG/M metagenome (GOLD analysis project Ga0209415, IMG submission 187696) | Peat soil microbial communities from Weissenstadt, Germany - SII-SIP-2007 (SPAdes) (version 2) | ecosystem: Environmental > Terrestrial > Soil > Wetlands > Peat | place: Germany... | reverse complement strand
TCTGGTAAGGGTCTTTTGACACGGTAGAGGTCAGGAGTTCGAGTCTCCTCGTGCCTACCATTTCTTTTCTGTGGGTCAACCGGAAGCGCTAGCCGGTCGCGCTCCAAGAATCTGCCCACAACTCGATCCAGCCTACGCTGACACAACCCGATGATCGTCAATTTCGCGGAGCGGGCTCACAACCACAACTGGGCGCTGGATCCAGTTACCCGATCCCTGCTCGATACCGATTTCTACAAACTCCTGATGCTGCAGTTTATCTGGAAGCACTATCCGAAGACGCGGGTCTCGTTCTCGCTCTTCAATCGCACTTCTTCCGTACGCCTCGCCGATCTGCTTTCGACTGAGGAACTGACCCATCAACTGGAGCACGTGCGCAAACTCCGGTTCCGGAAATCTGAACTCGTCTGGCTGGCTGGCAACACCTTCTACGGCCGCCGCGGAATTTTTGAGCCCGGCTTCCTGGAGTGGCTGGAGCGGGATTTCAAATTGTCGGACTACGAGCTGAAAATCAACGGCGACCAGTTCCATCTCACCTTCGACGGCCTGTGGACCGAGACCACCATGTGGGAGCTCTATTCGCTCTCCATCCTCGACGAGCTGAAAACCAGGGCCCACCTGAAAAAGCTCGGCGAGTTTGGTCTCGACATCCTGTACGCCCGCGCCAAGACCAAGTTATGGAGCAAGATCGAGCGCCTGCGCGGCGTGCCCGATCTCCGGCTCGCCGATTTCGGCACCCGCCGCCGCCACAGCTTCCTGTGGCAGGAGTACGTGGTCGAGGCCATGGCCTCGAATCTCGGCCAGAATTTTGTGGGAACCTCCAACGCATTCCTCGCCCACAAGCACGATCTGGAGGCCATTGGAACCAACGCGCATGAGATTCCAATGGTGGTGGCGGCGCTGGCTCCCGATGATGAATCGCTGAAGGCTTCGCAATACCACGTGCTCGAGATGTGGCAGCGGACCTACGAAGGCGAGTTGCGGATCATGCTGCCCGACACTTTTGGCACCACTCAATTTCTTAGCGGCGCGCCCGACTGGGCGGCCGATTGGACCGGCCAGCGCATCGACAGCAAGAATCCCTACGCCGCCGGGGACGAATACATCGCCTGGCTCCAGGCCCGCGGCCGCGACCCGCAGGGCAAACTCATCATCGCCTCCGACGCGCTCGACGTCGACGCCATACTCGGCCTGCACGCCTACTTTGGCGGCGCTATGGCGAAGGACGCAACTCCCGCCGATTTCCGCAACGCCGCCGATTTTCTCGACCGCCGCAAGTGGACTCCCGGCCGCCGCATTCGTTTCAGTTCTGGCTGGGGCACGCTGCTGACCAACGATTTCCGCGGCTGCGATCCCCAGGGTGGCAGCGGATTCGATCCCATCAGCCTGATTTGCAAAGTGTCGAGCGTAGAAGGCCGCCCGGCCGTGAAGCTTTCCGATAACTACGCCAAGGCGCTGGGGCCGCCCTCCGAAGTCGACCGCTACCGCCGCGTGTTCGGCTCAGAAGGGATGAGTAACCTTCCGGTAGTCGCGTAAGCCAAGCGAAGCGCGGCCGTGAACCTTCGTGTCCCTACTGATCAAAGTTTTTTTCTTTCCCGGTCAACCCCATCGCGACCGCAACCACCGCGGACTTGATATGATGAATGTTCACCCTCTCGTGCGCGAATCGCATGGGAAACCCGCTCAAACAGGAGATCAACGCATGTCCGCACCCAGCCGCCGTCCCGAGATTCGCCGCCGCCGTACCCGCAGCGAGAAAATTACTCACCTGCGCAAGCGCCTCGCCGCCGCTAAAACCGACGCCGACCGTGACCGCATCACTGCCAAACTGCACAAACTAGCCATCGGTTCTCCCGGCCAGCTACTGCTTAAGTAGCAAACCCGATGCCAAGGACCTCCGCGTCCTCCGCGGCTTTCTCAGCGCCCTCTGCGATTCAAGCTTTTCTGGGATGCCCGGCGCCACAGATTCGCGCGTCGTCTTGAAGTCACGGCAAGCCGCAAGCTAAGCCACCCCGCTGCCGACTTTCTCCTCCGCATGCGGGGGAACCCCCGGCTGCTGTCCGCTTTCCCCGCCCACCTGCCGGTACACTTTCAAAATCTGGCGCACTGACGCTTCCCACGAGAACTTGGCCGCCTGCGCGTAACTCCGTTCTTTCATCCGCTCCCGCAATCCTGGATCAAGCAGCACCCGCCGCAATGCCCGCATGATCTCGAAAACATTCTCCGGATTCACTAGCACTGCTGCATTGCCCACCACCTCAGGCAACGACGACACGTTCGACGTCACCACCGGCGTCCCGTGTGCCATCGCCTCCAGCGGAGGCAACCCGAACCCTTCATACAGCGACGGAAACACAAAAATCTTGGCCGTGTCGTAGAAGATCCTCAGCACTTCGATCGGCACAAAGCCCAGGAAGCGCACATCGTTCTGCACCCCGCTGCGCACCACCGTGCGCCGCAGATCGGGATTGCCGGAAAGATCGTCGCCAATAATGATCAGCTTCAGCTCGGGATACGCGCCTTCTTTTTCCAGTTCGCCCTTCAGCGCGGAGAAGGCTTCGATCATGCGCACCACATTCTTGTGCGCGCTCACCCGGCCCGCATAAAGCAAAAACGGATACGTCACCTGGTAACGCTTGGCGATCAATTCCCGGTCGGCCGCGCTGGCGTGCCCATGCAGAAAGCGCTCGTCAATCGCGTTGTAAATCACCTCGATCCGTTCGCCGGGGATTCCGAACAGCTTCTCCAACTCCGTCTTGGTGAAGTTCGAGACCGCGAAAATGCGCGCCGCACCGCGAAGAGCTCTTCTCGTGAGCTGAAAATGAACCGACCGCCACAAACTGTTTCGCTCTCCGCGCGACATATGCTCCAGCACGTCGTGCACCGTCATCACGTAAGGACAAGGCAGCGCCCGCGGCACCGAAAAAACATTGGGCACGTGCAGCAGGTCGCAGTCCAGGCGCTGCAGCACGGTGCGGAACTCCCAATAGCCTTTCACTGATCGCTCCGGTTGCCGCAGTGGAACAGCGTGAAAGTTGGGCGGAAGCGGACCGATTTCCGCCACCTTGGCCGGGGCCCCGATCAGCAGGTATTTATTCTCGCGGTCCAGCCGCCCCAGCGTCCGCACCACATTGCGAATGTAAGTGCCCACGCCAAATTCCGTCATTCGCCGGATGTCGATGGCAATCTTCACCGAAGGCATTCTAAATACCGTGAGCCCGCAACGCGATCTGTTTCTATTTGACCGGTTGGGTGCTGCACCACTGCGGAAGGCTGCCGGATTTTGAAATCTGCTGGGCGATGGCCTTGGCTTCGCAAACAAGATCGACAAGCGGATAAGGATGCTCGGGGGCCTGGTTACCAGGAAATAAACCGATAAACGTGAGGCGCTGTTCGCCTTTGCCGCGATTGACAGAGATTCTGATATCCCCCATGCCAGGGCCCGAATTCGCAAGCACCCCACCTCCAAACAGCCCAGGGTCAATGCGGTCCAGCCGCGTCCGCAGGCGGCCCATTTCCGCCGCGTCAAGTTTCCCGGAGAAGATGCGCTCGTGGGATTCATCCCATACCATCCACCAATCCGATTCACATTTCGGTTCGCCCTGGCAGGACTTCCACTGGGAAACACGAAATCGAACCTCACCGTCATCGAAAACAGTCATTCGGAGGTCATCGGCCTCAGGAGAATGCGGATGTGCCTCAGTCGGTTTCGGGGAAAATAGGAATGGGCGAGCGTGCCAGTCAATTGAAAATATTACCTTGGGTGCTGGCGGCGCCTGGGGTGCGCACCACACGCTGACGAGCAGCAGACCAAAGACAGCCCCGGTAAACACGCTCGATGATCTGTCCATCTACGTTCTGACTTCCGCCTGCGCCTTCGCCCGGCGCTCCGTATACAACGGAAACGCCTCGCAAAGTTCCAGCACCTGCCTGCGCACTTTGGTCAGCAAGGCCGCATCGGTCCGATGCAGCAGTACCTCAGCAATCCAGCGCCCCACCTGCCGCATCTCGCCTTCCTTCATGCCCCGCGTGGTCAGCGCCGGTGAGCCGATGCGTATGCCGCTCGGCTTCATCGGCGGATTGGTGTCGAACGGAATCGCATTCTTGTTGACCGTGATGCCGGCGTCGCCCAAAGCTTTCTCCGCTTCGCTTCCCAGCATGCCTTTCGAGAACACGTCCACCAGCATCAAGTGCGTGTCCGTGCCGCCAGAGATGATGCGGAATCCTTCCTCCGCCAGCGTCTGCGCCAGCACCTTGGCGTTGGCGACCACTTGCCGCGCGTAGTCGCGGAACTCCGGCTGCATGGCTTCTTGGAAGCAGACCGCCTTGGCCGCCATGATGTGCACCAGCGGTCCCCCCTGCATCCCGGGGAACACAACTTTGTCGATGGCCGCGCCAAACTCAGCCTTCGACAGGATCATGCCCGCGCGCGGCCCCCGTAATGTTTTATGGGTTGTCGAAGTAACGATGTGCGCGTGCGGCACCGGCGACGGATGCGCTCCGCCCGCCACCAGCCCCGCGAAGTGCGCCATGTCTACCAGGAAGAGAGCGCCGACTTTGTCGGCAATCTGGCGCATGCGCGCGAAGTCAATGATGCGCGGGTAAGCGCTGCCGCCCCCGATGATCAGTTTGGGCCGCTCCATCTCGGCGAGTTTCTCCAGCGCGTCGTAGTCGATCGTCTCCGTCTCTTTGGTCACGCCGTAAGGAACGATCTTGTAGGTCTTGCCCGAAAAATTCAGGTGATGGCCATGCGTGAGGTGGCCGCCGTGCGCCAGGTTCAAGCCAAGGATGGTGTCGCCGGGCTGCAGCACTGCGGCGTAGGCTTCCATGTTCGCCTGCGACCCGGCGTGCGGCTGCACGTTGGCGTGCTCGGCGCCAAATAATTGTTTAGCTCGGTCGCGCGCCAGGTTCTCCACTACATCGGCAAACTCGCAACCGCCGTAGTAGCGCTTGCTGGGATATCCCTCAGCATACTTGTTCGTAAACACCGAGCCCGCGGCTTCGAGCACGGCTTCGCTGACAAAATTTTCGGAAGCAATCAGTTCGAGCCCTTCATGCTGGCGGCGGGTTTCGTTGTCGATGGCGGCGGCAATCTGCGGATCGTTTTCGTACAGTGGCAGGTGCATTCTGCTAGAGACAGAATTCTTCATATTGATTTCCTAAGGTCTCTCGTAAACGTTGGGCTGGTGCAGTTCCATATATCGTTCCGGCGCTTTTAGCGGCGTGAAGCCAGACCGAGCATAGAGTCCGTGAGCGTCGCGAGTCAGCAGTATCCAGCGCCGCAAGTTCTGCAAGCTCGGATGTTGCATGACACACTCCATCAGCCACTTGCTCAGCCCGCGCCCACGATGCGATTCGAGCACGAACACATCCCCCAGATAAGCCACAGTTGCGAAGTCGCTGATCACTCGCGCGAAGCCTACTTGCAGGCCAGTTCCATCATAAATGCCAAAGCATAGAGAGTGCTCGATCGAGCGCTCGACCACGTCGCGCGGGATGCCCTTCGCCCAATAGCAGTTCGCCAGAAAGTTGTGGATCACGTCCAGATCGACCCGGGCGCGGTCCGTGCTGATGACGAACTCGCCGCGGCGATGCTCGATAATCTCTGGTGCGATGCTGGCGCGTGCCGATTCCACGGTTACATTCTAACCTGCTACGGCGCGCCACCTGGCCGGCGCTACGTTCCTTCAAACGCGGTGCGCAGGAACGACGCCAGGTGCCAGCCGTCCATGTAATTGTAGGGTGCTTCGCCCATGGTGTAGTGGCCGCAGGGCAAGACTACGACTTTGTGGTCCAACCCATGGTGCTCGAATTCGTTCACCACGTCGCGCGAAAGTTCCGGCAGGAACGTCAGATCATACTTCGCATAAATGATGAGCGACTTCCGCGGCCAGCGCGAGAACTGCTTGAAATACGCCATGGGGCTCACGCCGAGCCAGGATTGCCGCAGCGTCTCTAGGGTGATCTGCGATTCCATTCCTTGCCGGATGTGCCGCGTCGACTGGCCATGCCACACCACATCGGCAACGTAAGTGGAAGCATGATTAAACGCGGCCACGCGGATGCGCGGATCGTGTGCCGCGGCGATGAAGGCGTAGCACGAGCCCAGGCTTGTGCCCAGAATCCCCAGCCTGCTATAGCCCTGCTGCTCCAGCCAATCAAGACAGCTGCGAATGTCAGTCACGCCCTGGCGCAAGGCATCGAGCGTGCGGCCAATGTTGGCGGAGACGGCGTAGTCGGCGCGGCTGGTCTCGGCGGGCATGCGGATGTCGTGGTAAGGCATGGTCAGACGCAACACCGCGATGCCCAGCATGTTGAGCAGCTTGCACAGGCTTACGTAAGCGACCGCATCCGCATTCCAGTGCGGCAGAAGCACGATGGCGCGTCGCCCGCGCGCGGGGAACCAGCGCGCATTCACCAGATTGTTTTCGGGATAGGGTGTTCGCACCGGCGAAGTGAAGCGCAGAAACTCGGCGAACGTTCCCTTCACCTTGGCTTCGAGCTTGGGGTCGGGGACTTCGCGCGTAGAGAAGACTTGCACTCCGCGGGTCTCCACCCGGTAATCTGTGGGCCGCGTGTAGGAATAGAACTCGTCGCTAGCGGCCACGATGCGGCGGTTGTAATCCACGATGAACTTCTCGGGATTGTTCGGCGCTTGGCCGGGAAGATATCCGTTGCGGCAGGGCCAGTCCCGCGCCCACTCCACACCCCACTCCAGCGGACGCACCACGCGGTTGTTGTCCACCGCGGTGAGGCGGTGCTCCCAGTCATACATCCATTGTGCGTAGCGGGACGGCATGGTCAACCTTCTAGTCTAACAAGCGGAATGCTGCGGATGATGGGGCAATCAGTGGATTGCGGCAATTAGCGGTCGGCACTCAGAATTTGGCCGTTGAGCGGGGAAGGACGTCGGACCACCGGCGCCAGCCCTCGGACGTCGGCCCGCGAAGGTCAGGCCCTCCGAAAAAAGTGCTTGTCATCCCGAGCGAAGCGAGGGACCTAGGTTCTTGCCTGCGCCACCGGCGTCGCTGGTGCGGGCAAACACCCAGGTCCCTCGTTTCGCTCGGGATGACAGCACGTAGTTATCTGCGAGGTCATTTACGCTGCCGGCTCGCATCATGTCTGAGGTCGAAAGTCTGAGGTCCGACGCCGGTTTTCTAGCTACTGTACTTTCTCGGCACGCGTTTGGAGATATTGCAGAGGATTTCGTAAGGCGTGCTGTTGGCCAGCGCGGCATGTTCCAGGGCGTCGACGCTAAGCCCGTCGCCGGAACCAAGCAGGATGACTTCATCTCCGACGGCGATGCCAGGGATGCCGGTCACGTCGGCCAGCGTCAGGTCCATGGAAATGCGGCCCACGATCGGAGCGTAGTGGTCACGGACGATGACGCGTCCGCGATTGGATAGCTGGCGGTTATAGCCGTCCGCATAACCCACGGGCAGCACCGCGACGTGCGCCGGAGCTTTGGTGACATACGTCGCCCCATAGCCGAGAGGCTGGTCGCCGGGAAAACTACGCAGCGAGAGAATGCGCGTTTTCCAGGTGAGAATCGGCTTCACCGGCAGACGCAGCGTGCCGCCGCCCACTTCGCGTCCTGCGCGCTGGAAGGGCAAATAATAACCGTAGAGCGCGATGCCGGGGCGCACCATGGTGTTCCGGTTCATACTGGCCGATGCTTCGCGGCGGGAGATGACTGCGCCGGTGTTGGCCATGTGCACAAATGTTGGAATCATGCCGGCATCGCGCACCATGCGCCGCGCTTCTTCGAATCTGTGTAGCTGATCGGCCACGGAAGGCGCGTCCAGAATTTCAGAGGACGCGAGGTGAGTAGAGAATCCTCCCAGTTCGAGATGCTTCGCCGACTGCAACGCGGCCAGCACAGCCGGAAGTTCTTCCACCGCGACCCCGAGACGGCCCATGCCCGTATCCACTTTTAGGTGCACGGGATGACGGGCCGCGCCTAAAACTCCTGCCGCTTTTTCCAAGGACTCAATGTGCCACGGCTCCCACACGGTAGGCGTGAGGCGGAGGCGAATAATCTCGCTCTCTTCTCCGCGCCAGAATCCAGTCATCAGCAGAATGTTCGATTGAATGCCGGCTTCGCGCAGCGGGATGGCTTCGTCGAGGGAAGTCACTCCCAGCCAGCTTGCACCTTCGGCCTCGAGGGCGCGGGAGCATTCGACGGCACCGTGACCGTAGGCGTCGGCCTTTACCACGGCGCATACCGTGACGCTCGCGCCGACGTGCTTCTGCACGGTGCGGAAATTTTGCCGCAAGGCGGAAAGAGAGACTTCCGCCCAGGTGGGGCGCGTCGCGACCCGGCTCAGAATTTCTGCGGTGGTTGCCACTTTCGCGATTATAGCGGGAGCGGGGGATGGCTCCAGGTTACGCCGGGGCTACTCCCGGCATTCCCTAAGGCGCCAAGGCGCTAAAGCGCTAAGGCGCTAAAGCGGTGGAGCGGGTGCGTCGTTTAGCGCCACGAGTGACTCGCGTTCGTTCAGCGTAGCGCCGGCATCTTGCCGGCTGTCCCGAGGGCGTCTCGCCCTCGGTGTGGTGGCGGAGACGCCTCCACGAGCCGCCGGGACGGCGGCGCTACTTTTTAATGCGCAAGAGAGAAGTTTACGGTGATCTGGGTTTCGACTTCTACCGGTTCGTTGTTCAGGATGTAGGGGCGGTAGCGCCACTGGGTTACCGCTGCGATCGCGGAGCGCACCAGCATCGGATGTCCGGCGAGCACACGCAGATTCTCGATAGTGCCGTCTTTGCTGATCAGAGCGGCGAGGACGACTTGTCCCTCAACGCGCGCGGTCCTGGCCAGCGGAGGATACACGGGCTGCGGTTTGTAGATGAGGCTGCCTTCACTGATATGAGAGAGGCGAACGGGATGGGTGGGGGCTGGCGGAGGCGTAGGGAGAATCGGCCTGGTTCCGCCGCTGGAGCCGAACCCGGTCGGAAGGCCGGGCACGGCGTCAGTTGGTCCTCCTGTCCCGATCGCGCAACATAACTGCGGCGGAGCGTCCTCGCTCGACGGTGCGGTGGTGGTGGTCGGGATTCGCGATGGCTGCATGAGCCGGGTGTTCAGCAGATTGCCGGGCGCGGTCGCTGCGGAGCCCGCGTGCGCGTGCATCGGCGGAGCGTCCGGCATTGGCTGGCCCAGGCTGACGGGCGTGGCCAGGCGATGCAGCAGCGGGATTCTGTCCGGCCTCACCAGCGGAAGAAGCAGCAACAGGGCCATGGCAAAGGCTTGCAGTCCGAACGAGCTCAGGGTGGTCCAGCTGCGGCGGAGACGCTGATCGAATGAAGGTTGCAGCAGGCTATCGGCAAACATTTTCTGGCCGAGCGCAGTTTCTCCAGGCATACCGTTCTGAAACATGGTGGCCTCCTGCGGGAGTTGTGCTTGCTTCTATGGACACCGCGACGAGCCGATCGGGCAGGCTGAGGAGAGGAAAAAAGGCCGCGCAGGAGCGCGGCCTTAGGGAACATTCTTGACACCGGAGGTGTCGCGTGAAAAGTTACTTCGCCGATCTTACTTCGCTAGCTCTTACTTCGCTGGATCGGCGGGCTTCGGCGCGGCTGGCCTAGGCGTGGTGCCAGCTCCCGTTCCCGGCTTGGCGGCTGGAGGCTTAGCCCCACCAGCGGCGGGCGGAGGCACGTTCGATTGTGCGTTATAGGCGTCCACCACCGGCTTGGTGACGTCGATCTTCTCGCCGTCATACCACAGCACCGGGCTCTGCGGCCAGGGCTTGGAGGTGTCCACGATCATGCCGAAGGCGTTCTGTTGGGCATACGTCACGATCATGGGAGCCATCTTTTGCAGGATGCGCTGGGCGATATCGTTCTGCTGGTTGCCCGCTTCCTCCTGATAGTCCTGACCCGCGCGCTCCAGCGCTTTCTGTTTGGTTTCGATCTGCCTCTTCAGAGTGTCCAGCGCTTCTGGGCTGAGCTTGTCGCCCTGGGTCGTCAGCTGCTTCTTGAGGCCTTCGAGCTCGTCGTTCTGGCCGGTCAGCTGGGTACGCTTGGGCTCGAGTTTCTTGGCCAGTTCTTCAAAGTCCCGGCGGCCTTCGTTGGTGGCGACGATCGCCTGCTCGATGTTGATGGTCCCGATCTTGGTACCGGAGCCGGTGGCCACGGGCGAGGGGGTTGCGGGCGCGGATCCGCCCATGGGGGCGGCAGCGGTTTGGGCGGTTGCAGAAATCACTAAGAGAGCCGCAACAGCCAGGAATAGGCGCAGAAACTTGCTTGTCATTGGATCGCTTGAACTCCTTGGAACCCTGATTTCCCTCGAACCAGTCTGCATCGAACATGCCTTCTTTGAGCAGGTTCAAGGGAACACGGTTCCGAAAATAAACTCCGGTATTTTTCTCGGTGACGTTCCACTTACGCAACGCCGGGCCGTACTGAAAAGAGGTCTCCGCTGCTGTAACGGCCGCCGTCGGAAAAGGCGCACTAGATTGCCGGCGTCACACGCCAAGGCTGCGGGCGTGGCGTCCACTCCCGTACGAGCCTGCTGTGCGTGATTCACAAGCATTATAGTGACCGGACTTGTGCGGCGTCAAACCAACCCTACAAACGGGAGTGGTGCAGTTGCTTGACGAGCAAATGCGCCGCCTGGCACCGTGCCTACCGCCGTCGCACGAACCTTCTTGTCATCCTGAGGGCCGCGCCTTTTGCGGGCCGAAGGATCTGTGCAACTTGCCGCCGTTGAGTCGCTGCCGGCGAATTGCACAGGTCCTTCGCCTCGCTCAGGATGACAAGCCGTATTTAGGGGAACTACACCACCACACTACAAACCCCACTCAGAACGTGGTCGCAACCGTGAAGCGGAACGTCTTGCGCGGTTCGCGCAACAGGAAGCTGGGAGCATAGGTGAACTTGGCCAGGCCGTAGGTGTAATCTCCGGCAGCGCCCGCCGGGAACATGCTGCGTTTCACCGGAATGGGCGAATTGGCGGGCGTATCCAGCCGCAGCGGGTTATAGGCCCAGTAGAAACGGAAGGGCGCGTTGATCACCGGCATGAACACCTGCAACTCGAGGCCGGTGGACATCCTGGGCTTCCAGGTGGTCGAGCCGAGAACCTGCAAGTCCTGCGCAGGTTTGGGATTCAAGACAGCCTGATTGGTGCAGTTGTAGCCGGCGTCCAGCGTGGGACATCCGAACGGCGTGCTGATCACCGTTGAATACTGATCCTGGGCAATCTGCAGTTGCGAGCGGCGAATGATGGGGTCGATGCCGGTGTCGATAAACGGCGCGATCGCCACCGGACCCGCGATCGTGATGCGGTATTCGATATTGGTGACCAGGCTGAGGTCGCCACCCGGGAATACGATCTGGTCCACGGGGATCGGAACGGTCCAGCAGTTCGTGGGCAAACCCAGGCTGGCATTGCCCGGAACACAGGGATAGTTGGGATTTGCGGGAACGGGTGTCTGATCCCGGTTTCTCACGATGATGGAATTGGCGCTGGGCAGGAAAGCTACCGGCGAAACGGAGCGAATGTCGAATCCGCGAATATCGTTTTCGCCGCCCATGTAGAAGCGCTGGAAGGGCGGCGAAACCAGGCCGCCGAATCCGCTGATATACGAAGCCTGCAGCCGGAAGCCGATGGTGTTGCGGCGCTTCTGCACCGGCGTCCAGTGAGTGAATTGCAGGATGGGGCGGATCGAGCGTACGGTACCGCCGATGCCCGCGATCTCCGCCCCCACGGTCATTTGTTTGCCGCTGTGCGGGAACAGGCCGCTGTCGAGAGAATTAATCGAGAAGTTCGGGAAAATCTTGCTGGTGACAATCCCCGATAAAGCGTTCGGGCCGGAGATGCCACGGAACGCGATGTATTCGAACAGACTCTTGGATGCCGTGCTCAACGCCAGCAGAGTCGAGCGATCGAGCGAATAGGTGACGCCCAACCGTTTGAAGGAACGGCTGTGCAGGGGATAGCTCAACGAGGTAGTGAAACCCGCGGTGGATTGCGAATAATTCTGCAGGTTCTGCAGAACGGCGTTGGGCAGGTTCAGGTTTTGTCCGCCTAGAATCGAGAGCTGCCGGGCCTGGTTGAAGCTGACCTTGTTGGCGAACACGCTCACGCCCAGTTGCAGCGGGCGGTCGAACATATAAGGCTGCGTGAACCCAAACAGCGCGCTGCGCGCCAGGTTCCCGATGCTGAGCTGTACCTGCACGGTCTCGCCCAGGCCCAGGAAGTTGTTGGTGGAGTAGTTCAGGCCCACGAAAGCGCCTTCCAGTCCGCTGACGCCTCCGTTCAGGCCGATGCTGTTCTTGCCTTTTTCCTTCACTTTCAACGTCAGGTCGACCAGGCCGTTCTTTTCGTCCAGGCGCTTGTCGCTGACGTTGGGATCGTCCGGCTTCAACTGGTCGAAGTAAGAAAGCTGGTTCAGGCGCTGCAGGCTGAGTTCCCACAGGCGCGAGTTATAGACGCCGCCTTCCTCGAGCACCATTTCGCGCCGGATCACTTTGTCGCGGGTAGTGGTGTTGCCTTGGAATTCGATGCGGCGGACATAGAACTGCTTGCCTTCGTCGACGTCAATCTCCAGAAAAATCAGTTTCTTCTCGTCGTCAAAGGTGGTTCCAGGCACCGACGTGAAGTTGATGTAGCCGGCCGTGCCGTAGGCTTTGCGCAGATTTTCCAGCCCCTTGGCGACTTTTTCACGGCTGAAGACGTCGCCATCTTTGATGGGGAATTGGGCGCGCAGGACGTTCACATTGGAAATGGCTTTGTTGTTCTTGAACGTGATCTTGCCCAGCTTATATTTATCGTTTTCCTCGATCTGCATGGTCAGGTCCACCGCCTTGCCCGGCCCTGACTGCAGCAATGGAATGTGGAAACCTTTGTGCCCGGTATCGTGCATGACCGTCTTCGGGTCATTCACCGCCGCCTTGAAATAGCCGCGGTTCTGATATTCGGCGCGCACCCGCTCCGTATCTTCTTCCAGCTTGGTGGCGTCGTAAGTCTTGGCAAAGATGTTCTCGAGAAAAATAGAGTGCGGAACCCCGATCGGCTTCAGGTTCTTCATGGCCGAACGCAGGATCCGGGACTGGATGTTCTTGTTGCCTTCGAACCTGATTTTCCCGACTTTGACCTTGGGCCCTTCCTTCACCACAAACGTAAGGCCGACGGCCGCGGGAGGAATCTGGCGCACTTCACTGCGGATCGTGGAAAACTGCCGGCCGTGCTCCGAAAGCAGATTCCTGATCGAAACTTCCGCTTTCTTGATGCGCGTGGGATCGTACTGGCTTTCCACCGAGAGGCCGACTTTGTCCTGCTTGAAGCGGTCCAGAACATCGCTGGTGGAAACCGAACTCAAGCCCACGTAGTTGATCTCGCGGATGGTCGGTTTTTCCTTTACCTGCACGATGATGCGCCAGCCCTTGGGGGTCTGCTCGCGAAGAAATTTGATGTCCTCGAAGTACCCGGTATTCCACAGCGA
>Ga0209415_10013532_pt1 | contig 13439 bp, 10 predicted proteins | sample PeaSoiSIISIP2007_FD_187696 | JGI IMG/M metagenome (GOLD analysis project Ga0209415, IMG submission 187696) | Peat soil microbial communities from Weissenstadt, Germany - SII-SIP-2007 (SPAdes) (version 2) | ecosystem: Environmental > Terrestrial > Soil > Wetlands > Peat | place: Germany... | reverse complement strand
CCTGCCATAAGCGGTGCTCTGGCCGAACGCCTTCAGGGTCGGCAAGCCCTGGACCGCGTCGAGGAAGTCCGAGCCAAAGCTTTTCATCGCCTGGTGGCGTTCGCGGCCGCGCCCGCCTTCGATCTCGTTAAACACCATCGGCGCAACGAGCGTCACCAGCGCGCCCACCAGCATCACCGTGGCGACCTGCGCGTCCCACCAGACAATAAAGCCGAAGATCGCCAGCGGGGTCAGCGCCGCGACCGAAACCTGCGGCAGGTATTGCCCGAAAAAGCTCTGGAGCTGCTCGACCCCGTCAACGAGCGACAGCATGACCCCGCCGGTGCGCTCGCCGGCGAACCAGGCCGGCCCCAATTCAGCGATCTTGTCGTAGAGCCGGCCGCGCAATTCCTCCTGCACCCGGCTCGCGTTGTTATGGGCGATGATCGTGCGGGCGTGATCGAGCAGCGCCCGCAACAGCACCGCGGCGGCGACCCCGGCGGCCAGAATTGCGATGCTGGCGAAACCCGCGCCGACAAACACCCGCGCCAACAGCGCGCCCAACAGCGCGAACCGGGCGATGCCGAACCCGGCGGCGAGGAGGCCGACCAGGATCGCCAAAGCGATCCGGCCGCGCAGCCCCGCCGTCAATTCCCACAAGCGTCGATCGAAATACATCAGCGCCACTTCTTTTCGGTGGCCGCTGATTGCTGCGCGGCTCCAAGCGTCCGCGGGTCGTCGATATCGACGGTCAGATGCTCGGTCGGCTTCGGGGTCGCGGTGATCAGGCATACGCCATCGGGCGATTCGAAGCGGTGCCACGCACCTTGCGGCACGACAACCAGCATCCCGGCCTTCAGAGTGTGAGTTTGCGGCCCGGCGTCGGTGATGATGTGGAACTTCGTTTCGCCCTCGACGACCTGCACCAGTTCGTCGCCGTTCGGGTGGCGCTCCCAGGCGCCGTTGCCGGAGAATTTGGCACTGAAGATGTTGCCATCGCGGAATGGCGTCAGCGTCGCGAAGGCGTTGGTCCCCTTGCGGTCGGCCTCGGTCATTTCCGGCCGGCGTCCCTTCAGCATCGTCAGCTTGCCGAGTTCGGCCCTAAGATCCACGATCGTGACCATCTGTCCCTCCGTTCACCGCCGCATCGCATCATAATCGACGATTAAAGCAGCGCGGGACGCTTTCTCCGCGAGGCAGCCCATCGAGATTGCTTCGCTCCGCTCGCAATGACGGCCTCCCTCCCGTCATTGCGAGGAGCGCAGCGACGAAGCAATCTCGGTGAACGGGAATGTTCCATCGGACTGAGGAGGCAGGGATGCATCGCGTGTTGATCACCGGGGCGGGCGGCGGGATCGGCCGCTCCTTGCGCGAGACGCTGCGCAACATCTATCCGGTGCTGCGGCTCTCCGATCGGGTGGCCCTCGCGCCGGCGCGCGAGGGCGAAGAGGTCGACCGCACCGACATCGCCGACATGGCGGCGGTCAAGCGCATGGTCGCGGGGGTCGACGGCATCATCCATCTCGGCGGGATCTCCGGCGAGAACAGCTGGGAGAAAATCCTCGAAGGCAACATAATCGGCCTCTACAACGTCTTCGAGGCGGCGCGCCGCGCCGGCGTCCGCCGCATCGTCATGGCGACCTCGAACCACGCGGTCGGCTTCTACCCGCGTGCACAAACGATCGACCACAAGGTCGTGCCGCGCCCGGACAGCCGCTATGGCGTCTCGAAGGCGTTCTCCGAAGCACTCGCCAGCCTGTACGCCGACAAGCACGGGATCGGTTTTCTCTGCACGCGGATCGGCAATTTCGGGACGCGGCCGATCGACAGCCGGCGCCTCGCGATCTGGATCAGCCCGCGCGACATGACGCAGCTCGTCCGCATCGGGCTCGAACACCCGGAGATTCGCTTCGAGATCGTCTACGGCGTCTCGGGCAATCGGCGCTCATGGTACGACAACTCCAACGCCCATCGCCTTGGCTATCGGCCACAGGACGATTCGGAGCCTCAGGCCGCCGCGGTCCTCGCCGCCGAAGCTGGCCAGGCCAAGGATCCGATCGCCGAGCGCTACCAGGGCGGCACCTTCTGCGCCGACGACTACGACGCCCCATCGCCGCCGGATTAGGACTTTTTTCACCCAAATCGGATCGCCTCTATATTCGTCACCGCCGGGCTCGAGCAGGTTGAACCGCCAGTGCCGGCATGGTTGGATTTGGTGCCAGCGCAGCGATGAGTGAAGCCGCACCCTTTGCCCTGGAAATCCGGGACCTCGCCAAACGGTTCGAGCGCCCGGCCGTGGACGGGTTGGACCTGGCCATACCGGCCGGCGAATTCTATACGCTGCTCGGACCCAACGGCGCCGGCAAGACGACGACCTTGCGGATGGTGACGGGGCTCCTCAAGCCCGATCGCGGCAGGATCGCGGTGTTCGGCATCGATGCCCTCGCCGATCCGGTCGCAGCGAAGCGGATCATGGCCTGGGTCTCCGACGAGCCGATGATCTACGACAAGCTGACGCCGCTGGAGTATCTCGACTTCGTCGCCGGTCTCTGGACGGTCGACGGCGCCGACGCCGCGGCGCGGGCGAAGGATCTCCTCGATTGGCTCGGCCTCGCGCCGCATGCCCAGGAGCGCTGCGAAGCTCTCTCCAAGGGGATGCGCCAGAAGGTGGCGCTCGCCGGGGCGCTCGTCCACGATCCAAAGCTGATCATCCTCGACGAACCGTTCACCGGCCTCGACGCCGGTTCGGCGCGGCTCATCAAGGATCTGCTGCGCGAGCGTGTCCATGCCGGCTGCTCGGTGGTGATGACGACGCATATTCTCGACGTTGCCGAGCGGATGGCCGACCGCATCGGCGTCATGGCTGACGGTGCGCTGATCGCCGAAGGCACGCTCGACGAATTGCGCAGCCGCGAGGGCTCTGGCCTCGCCACGCTCGAAGACACCTTCCTCGCCCTCGTCGCGAAAAGCGCGGTCGAATGAGACCTGGCGGGATCGCCTGGCTCGCGCTGCACGAGGCGCGGCTCAGCTGGCGCGACTGGATCTATCTGATCACCGGCGGACATAGCCGGCGGGCGGTGACCTCGGGGCTGGTCTTTATCGTTTTCGTACTGTTCCTCCATAGCGTCGCCTACCTGATGCTCCGCTCGTCCGCCAACCTCGTCGGCGCGGCGGACACGCAGACCCTGGTGGTGATCACCGGCTCCTTGGCGATGTCAGCTTCGCTGATGCTGTCGCAGGCGTTGGAATCGGTGACAAGGGGGTTCTACGCGCGAGGCGACCTCGAACTGATCCTCGCATCGCCGGTGTCGGCGTGGCGCCTCTTCGCCGTCCGCATCATGGCGATGGCGGTCGCTGTTGGGGCCCAGGCGCTGGTGCTGGCGGCCCCCTTCGTCAACGTCCTGGTGTGGCTCGGCGGAGCGCATTGGCTGGGCGCCTACGCGGTCAGCGCGGCATTGGCGATGGACGCGGTCGCGATTTCAGTATTGCTGACCGTCGCCCTCTTCCGCGCCATCGGCCCGCGGCGCACGCGGTTTGTCGCGCAGATCCTCGCCGCGATCATCGGCGCCGCGTTCGTCATCGCGGTTCAGTTCGCGGCCATCCTCTCGATGGGGACGTTGTCGCGGTCGGCGGTGCTGCAATCGGCGGTATTGCTCAGCCTCGCGCCCGACCGCGGTAGCCTACTCTGGTGGCCGGCCCACGCCGTCCTCGGCGGTCCGATGGCGCTGATCACCCTCTGCGGCCTCAGCATCATTGCATTGGCCGGGACGATTGCCGTCTGCGCGCCGCGCTTCGAGAAGCTCGCGCTCGCCGCCGGCGCCATCTCGCGCGACGCGCCGTCGCGCCTCCGCCGCCCGGTGCGCCTCCACGCTTCAACGCCCAAGCAGGCGCTGCGCCGCAAGGAGTGGATCCTCCTCTTACGCGACCCGTGGCTGATGTCGCAGACCCTGATGCAGTTGCTCTATCTGCTGCCCGCCGCCTTCCTGCTGGCGCGCAATTTCTACGACGGCGGCGGCGCATCCTCGCTGCTCGTGCCGGTGTTGATTATGGCGGCGGGGCAATTGGGCGGGGGGCTCGCCTGGCTCGCCGTGTCGGGCGAAGACGCGCCCGAGCTGATCGCCTCGGCGCCGGTGTCGCGCGGCCGCGTGCTGCGCGCCAAGATCGAGGCGGTGCTGGGCGGCATTGCCGCGGTGTTCGCCCCCCTCGTCGTCGTCCTCGCGCTCTTTGCGCCGTTTGCCGCGCTGGTCGCCGCCGGCGGCATCGCGATCGCGGCGGGCTCGGCGACGGCGATCCAGTTCTGGTTTCGCGCCCAGGCGCGGCGCAGCCTTTTCCGCCGCCGTCAGGTCTCCTCGCGTCTCGCCACCTTCGCCGAGGCCTTGTCCTCGATCGGCTGGGCCGGCACCGGCGCCCTCGCGGCGACCGGCACCTGGCTCGCCATCATCCCCGGGATCATGGTGCTCGGGATCGTCGGCGGCACCTGGCTGATCAGCCCGGTCAGGAGCCCGTCGTTGATCTGAGCCAGGTCAATCCGGCCAGCGGCTGTGCAGCCAGAACCATTGTTCGGGGTGCTCGCGGATCCAGTCTTCGAGCGTCCGGTTGACCGCCGCCATCAGCGCCGCGACATCGGCGGTGCGCTCGCCCGTCTTTGGCACCTCTAGCGGCGGGTAGATCGTCAGCCGGAAATACGCGCCCGCCAGGCGCTCGACCCGCGCCGGCAAGACCGCACAGTCGAAATGCAAGGCGAGGAGTGCCAAGGCCGGGGCGGTCATCGCCTTGCGGCCGAAGAACGGCACCGGGATGCCGTCATTGAGCTTCTGATCGACCAGCAGCGTCAGATGCGCGCCGCGCCGGAGCGCCGCCAAAGCCCGGCGCGAGGCGACCCGGCCCTTCGGGATGAACTCGCTGCCGGCGCCGCGATACCGCGCGATCATGCGGTCGACGAGCGGGTTGTTGGCGGCGCGGTAGATCTGCGCAACATCGATGCCGTATTGCCCGGCGGCGAGCGCGGCGATCTCCCAATTGGCGAGATGCCCGCCAAAGATGATGACCTTCCGGCCCGCCGCGATGGCGCGGTCGAGATGCTCGATGCCGCCCGTCTCGACCCGCCCGTCCGGCGGAAACACCCGGATCCGCGGCAGATGCGGGTATTCTGCCGCGACCCGGCCGAGATTGTCCCACATGCCGCGCACCACCCGCTCGATATCCGCCTCCGGCAGCTCGGGCAGCGCGGCGGCGAGGTTGTGCCGGGCCCGCGCCGCGATGCCGAGCCGAGGTCCGATATGGCGTGCTACAAAGCCGCCGAGCGCTGAGGCGGCATCGATCGGCAAGGCCCGCATCGCCGCAAAGAATAACGCCGCGCCGCAGGCCTCGATCCGCTCGCTCCAAAGGGGCGCGGCGACCGGCGCTTCAGCCGCGTCGGTCCTATCCAATCGCGTGTCCGGGCTTGGGCAGGACATTGGCGACAAGCCCGGTCATGGCCGCCGCGTCGCGCCAGCGGATGTTGACCTCGAGCACGTCGATCCCATCGCGCAATCGCGGAGGGAGGCGCACCCAATCCTTCGCGGTCGTGACCAGACGGGCGTCGCTCTGCGCCGCCTCAAGCAGCAGCCGGGCAATCTCCGCATCGGCGAAAGGGTGGTGATCGGGGAAGGGGTGGGCCGCGACTGATGTGGCGCCGACCCGGCGCAGGTTGGCGAAGAATTTGTCCGGCCGCCCGATGCCGGCAAACGCGACGATCGCCGCGCCGGCGAAGCGCCCGCCATCGATCGGCTCCAGTTCGGCGCGGAAGACCGGGCAGCCCGCCTCGCGCACGCCCTCGGGCTCGCCCTCGCCGATGAGCACGATCGCATCGGCGCGGGCGAGGCCCACCGCGGCCGGTTCGCGCAACGGCCCGGCCGGGATCACCCGGTTGTTGCCAAATCCGTATTCGGCGTCGACGACGACCAGCGAGAGATCCTTCGCGAGCGCCGGGTTCTGAAACCCGTCATCGAGCAGGATCGCGTCGGCGCCGGAAGCGACCGCTTCGCGCACCCCGGCGACGCGGTCGCGCGCGACCCAGCACGGCGCGCAGCCAGCGATCAACAGCGCTTCGTCGCCGACCGCCTCGGCGTCATGCGCTGCAGGATCGACCCTGAGCGGCCCGCCGAGACGGCCCCCATAGCCGCGCGTGACGACCGCGATGGCGAGGCCCGTCGCGGCGATCGAGGCGGCGAGCGCCAGCACGACCGGGGTCTTCCCGGCGCCGCCGGCGACGAGATTCCCGACGCAGATCACCGGCACCGGGGCGCGGTAGGGCCGCGCCACGGCGCGCCGCAAGCGCGCCGCGGCGTCCCACGCGGCGCCGAGCGGCGCGAGCAGCCCGCCGACGAATTCACCCACGGGCCCGCTTCTCGCGTCCCAGAAGTCAGGAGCGCGCATCGGCCCGGGCGCGGCACGGCACGGCCGTCATTTCCTCGGCCACCGCCGGGGCGAGGGCATCGAGCCACGGAGCGATGCGATCGAGCACGGCGTCGAGCGCGCCCTCGCCCGCGGCTGCAATCCGTACCGCCGCCGCACCCCGTCGGTCGCGCTCGACCGGGTCGGCGAGGAGGTGCGACACCGCGCCGGCCAGGCTCTCGGCGTCGCCGACGGTCAGCGCTGCACCGGCTTCATCGAGGGCGCTCGCCATCGCGGCACAATTCGTCATGTCGGGGCCGTGCAGGATGGCGCAGTCGAGCCGCGCCGCTTCGAACGGGTTGTGGCCGCCCTTGCGGACCAGCGAGCCGCCAACGAAGGCAATCCCGGAAAGACGGAAGAAAAGCCCGAGCTCGCCAAGCGTATCGGCGAGATAGATTTCGGCATCGGCGGCGATCGCCTCGCCGGCCCCGCGCCGTGCCACGCGCAACCCGCGGGCGCGCAGCATGCCGGCGATCGCCGGGCCGCGCACCGGATGGCGCGGCGCCACGATGGCCAACAGGCCCGGGTGATCGCGCGCGATCCGGACATGCGCCGCGGCGACGATTTCCTCCTCGCCCGGATGGGTACTGGCGGCGAGCCAGACCGGCCGGACGCCGATCTGTCGGTGCAACGCTTTGAGTGCGCCCGGGTCGGCGGCGAGGGGCGCGGCGGCGGCCTTCAGGTCGCCGACGCTTGCTACCGGGGACGCGCCGAGCCGGCGAAACCGCTCCGCCTGCACCTCGTCCTGGGCAAGCGAAAGCGCGAAGGCCTGGAGGACCGGCCGCACCAATCCCGGCAATGCGCGCCAGTGCGACAAGGACCGGGCGGAGAGCCGCGCATTGACCAGCAGCATCGGCGTCCCGCGGCGCTGCGTCGCCAGCAGCAGATTGGGCCACAGCTCGGATTCGACCCAGATCGCGAGATCGGGGTGCCAGTGATCGAGAAAGCGCTCGACCGCGCGGGGCAGGTCGACCGGTACGAATTGATGCCGGGCGCGCGGCGGCAGCCGGCCTTCGAGGAGCCGCGCCGCGGCGACCGTCCCGGTGGTCATCAAGAGCTCGATGGCAGGCCGTTCGGCGAGGATCCGCTCGATCAGCGCCATCACCGAACTCGCCTCGCCGACGCTCGCCGCATGCAGCCACACCAGCGGCGCCGGCGGACGGCTCGCCGAGGCGATGCCGAAGCGCTCGCCGAGGCGCGCGCGGTCCTCCTTGCCGCGCCGGCACCGTGCGTTGAGGTAAAGCCTCACCAGCGGCGCCGCCGCAGCGGTCAGCGAGCGGTAGAGTGAGGGCCACAAAGTCCCGCTCCCGCACCCCCTCCCTAACCCTCCCCTCCCCGGGCTTGACCCGGGAATCACGGCGGAGGGAACGGTGGGGGTTAGTGCGGGAGAGAGGCTCTCATGTCCGACTCGGCGGTCGGACTCGCGCGCCAATTCGTTCATCCGGTCTTCGACGAGGAGGCGGGCGGCTTCGAGCCCGGCCGGGTCGAGATCCCGTGCGATCTCGATCGGTTCGCCCCACAGAAAGACGCCGCGGCCAAACGGCACGGCGAGATGGAAGCGGTCCCAGCTCTGCAGCACACGGCGCCGGCTGGTGGCAAAGACGACCGGCACGACCGGGGCGCCGCTGAGCCGCGCGACATTGATGATCCCGCTGCTCGCCTGCATCGCCGGGCCGCGGGGCCCGTCCGGGGTGATGCCGACGCACTCGCCCGTCGCGAGCCGTTTCAGCATCTGGCGCAATGCCGCCGAGCCGCCGCGCCGGCTCGAGCCGGCGATCGAATCGACGCCGAAATAGGTGACCGCGTCGGCGATGATCCGCCCATCGCGATGCGCCGAGATCAGCATGTGCATCGGCGCCAGGCGCTGCCAGGCCATCGGGATCATCAAGAGCCGGCCGTGCCAGAAGGCGAGGATGAAGCTGCGACCCTCCGCGCGCAGCCGGCGCGGCACCTCGGCGCCCTCCACACTCCAGCGATTGGTGGCGTAGACAAAGCGGATATAGAGATGGATGATCCAGCATGAAAAATGCCGCAGCCGGGGGCTCCGCAACAGGCGCCGTCCCCAACGGCTCGGCGCCTTCACGACCCCGCCCCGGCATCCGCTGAAGCCAGTTCGCGCTCCGCGGCGAACTGGGTTTCGTAGAGCCGCGCGTAGAGCCCGCTCTTGGCCAGCAGCTGGGCGTGCCTACCAGTCTCGACGATCCGCCCCTTATCCATGACGCAGATCAGATCGGCGCCGATAATCGTCGACAGGCGGTGGGCGATGACCACCGTCGTGCGCCCCCGCATCAACAGGCCAAGCGCCGCCTGGACCTGCCGCTCCGACTCGCTGTCGAGCGCCGAGGTCGCCTCGTCGAGGAGGAGGATCGGCGCGTCCTTCAGCATCGCGCGGGCGATCGCCAGACGCTGGCGCTGGCCGCCCGAGAGCCGGATCCCGTGTTCGCCGACCAGCGTGTCGTAGCCTTGCGGCAGCTCGCCGATGAACCGGTCGGCGCCGGAAGCGAGCGCGGCCGCCTCGATCGCAGCATCGGGCGCACTAAACCTTCCATAGGCGATGTTGGCGCGCACCGTGTCGTCGAAGAGGCTGACCTCCTGCGAGACCAGCGCAATCGCACCGCGCAGCGAGGCAAGCGTGACCGAACCGATCTCCTGGCCATCGATGGCGACGCTGCCTTGATCGACCTCATAAAACCGCGGGATCAGGTTGAGCACCGTCGATTTGCCGGCCCCCGACGGGCCGACCAGTGCCACCGTGCTGCCGGCCGGGACGGTGAACGAGATGCCGTCGAGCGCTACGGTCCCGGGCTGATAGCCGAACCGCACATCGCTGAACCGCAGCTCGCCGCCGGCGATTTCCAGCGGGCGGGCGCCCGGCCGTTCGCGGATCTCCGGCTCGATGTCGAGCACCTCGAAGACGCGCTGCGCCGCGGCCAACCCCTCCTGCAAAGAGGTGTTCAGGATGGCGAGGCTCTTGACCGGCTGGTAGGCGAGAAGCAGCGCGGTGATGAACGAGAAAAACGCCCCCGGTGTGCGCGCGCCGATGATCACCTCATGGCCACCGTAGAAGATCACCATCGCGATCGCTGCGCCGCCCAGCGCCTCCATCATCGGCGCGGCCCGCGAGCGGGTGCGGTTGGCGCGATCGACCAGCCGGAAGATGCGCTCGAAAAGGCCCGCGGCGCGGCGCTCCTCGTACCCCTCCATGCCATAGGCCTTGACGTGCCGCACGCCCTGGAAGGTCTGGCTTAAGAGGGTCGTCAGCTGGCCCATCTCGACCTGGGTGTTGGCCGAGACGCGGCGCATCCGCCGGCCGATCGCGACGATCGGGCGGATGGCGAGCGGGAACACGAAAAACGCGACGAGAGCGAGCGCCCAATCCTGGTAGAACATCACCCCGACGAGAAAAACCACCGTCACCGCGTCCTTGCCGATCCCGGTCAGCACGCTGGCGGCGGCGCTGCGCAACAGCCACACATCGTTCATCAGGCGCGAGATCAAGAGGCCGCTCGGATGGGCGTTGAAATAGGCTAGGTCGGCGCGGATCAGCCGCGCGTAAAGCGCGGTCTGGACGTCGGTGATGACGCGCTGGCCGACCCGCGCCATCAGCACGGTCTCGGCGTAGTCGGCGATCCCCTTGACCACCGCGAGCCCGAGCGCGGCGCTGCCGAGGAGCCACAGAAGCGACGAATCGCGGGCGATAAAGATGCGGTCGAGCACCGGCTCCATCAGCCAGGCGCGCAGCGCCGTCGACCCTCCGGCAACCGTCATGAACACAAACGCGAGCGCGATCTTGTACGCGTGCCGCCAGATGAACTCGCGCACCAGCCGGCCGATGAGCACGGACGAGCGTGCCCCGTTTTGCGGAATCCGTGAGTTATCGCGCATCGCTGCCCCCGCCAGTGTTAGAGGCGGGCAGCGGGATTGGCAAGGCCGGCGGTCAGCGGTCGGGCGTCACGAGCCGGCGACGGTCAGGTCGTCGATGCGCAGGGTCGGCGCATCGGCGCCGGTGCGGAATTCGAGGTCGTTGGCGGCGAGCATCCGAAGAAACATGTCGTTGAGGTTGCCGGCGACGGTCATTTCGCTGACCGGGAAGGCGAGTTCGCCATTCTCGATCCAGAAACCGGCGGCGCCGCGGCTGTAGTCCCCGGTGAGGCCGTTGACCCCCATGCCCATCAGCTCGGTGACGAAGAACCCGCTCTTGATGTCGGCGATCAGCTCTGCCGGGGTGAGGCTTCCGGGCTCGACCCAGATGTTGGTCGCGGAAGGCCCGGGCGGCGAGGAGGTGCCGCGCGCGGCATGCCCGGTTGATTTGAGGCCGAGTTGGCGGGCCGAGCGCAAATCCATCAGCCAGGTCGTCAGCACCCCCCGGTCAATCAGCGCACGCCGCCGGTTCGCGAGGCCCTCGGCGTCGAACGGTTTCGAGCGGTGGCCGCGTTGGCGGTGCGGGTCCTCGGTCAGGGTGATCGCCTCGGGAAAGATGCGCTGGCCGAGCTTCTCTTTCAGAAAGCTCGTGCCGCGCGCGATCGACGGCCCGGAGATCGCGCCCAGGAGGTGCGAGATAAAGCTGCGTGCGACGCGCGGGTCGAAGACGACCGGAACCCGGCCGGTCGGCATCTTGCGGGCGCCGAGCCGCTTTACCGCGCGCTCGCCGGCGCTCCTACCGATCTCGGCCGGATCGCGCAGATCGGCGGCGTAGACCGCGCTGGTGAAATCGTAGTCGCGCTCCATCTGCGTGCCGGAGCCGCCGATCACCGTCGCGCTGACCCCGTGACTGGACCCCGCATACCCGCCGGCGAAGCCGTTGGACGCCGCCAGCGCGATACGCGAGCGGCCCCAGCCGGCCTCGGCCCCCTCGGAATTGGTGATCCCCTCGACCGCCAGCGCCGCCTCCTCGGCGGCCCGCGCCCGCTCGATCAAGGTCTCGGCGCTCGGCTCCTCGGGGTCGAGCATGTCGAGAGCCGGCCACTCGTGCGTGATCTCGTCGGGATCGGCCAGCCCGCAGAACGGGTCCTCGGGCACCGCACGCGCCATCGCCAATGTTCGCTCGACCAATTCGGCGAGCATGGCGGGTGAGCGGTCGCTCGACGACACGATCGCCTGCCGCTTGCCAACGAGGACGCGCAGCCCGAGGTCCTGGCTTTCCGAGCGCTCCAGCTTCTCGGTCTTGCCGAGACGGCGGGCGTGCGACAGCGAGACGCCCTCGAACAAGACGGCGTCGGCGGCATCGGCGCCGGCCCGCTTGGCGCGGGCCACGAGGTCCTGCAAGAGGTCGATATCGTTCGCCGCTTCCTTACTGATTTGCTTGTCGGTCATCTTTGGTCCCAGAAAAAGAATTCATAATGAGGCAGTGAGGCGACGAGCCGAGTTTTAATCCCGCGTTCCCGGCGAAAGCCGGAACCCATTTGTCCGCCGATTGGGTGGTTGAGGAGTGGATCCCGGCCTTCGCCGGGAACGCAGTTTTGATTTGTTCAACTCTCACTGCCTCGCTGCCTCATTGTGGTTTGGTCACTTCCAGATCGGCTTGCCGCTTCCCGGCAGCCCGTAATCGGCCCATTTCTTCGTGACCTCGGCGATGATCTCGTCGGTCATGCGGATCGGCCGGCCCCAGGCCCGGTGCGTCTCGGGCGGTAATTTGGTCGTGGCGTCGAGCCCGATCTTGCCGCCGAGGCCCGCTTCGGGCGAGGCGAAGTCGAGGTAGTCGATCGGCGTGTTCTCGATCAGCGTCACGTCGCGCACCGGGTCCATGCGGGTCGAGACCGCCCACATCACATCCTTCCAGTCGCGCACCGCGATGTCGTCATCCACGACGATGACGAATTTCGTATAGATGAACTGCCGCAGAAACGACCAGATCCCCATCATCACCCGCTTCGCCTGCCCCGGATAGGTCTTGCGGATCGCGACCACGGCGATACGGTAGGAGCAGCCCTCGGGCGGCAGCCAGAAATCGGCGATTTCGGGGAATTGCTGCTGCAACAGCGGGATGAAGACCTCGTTCAGCGCCTCGCCGAGCACCGAGGGCTCGTCGGGCGGGCGGCCGGTGAAGGTCGAGAGGTAGATCGGGTTCTGCCGCATCGTCATCGCCGAGATGCGAAACACCGGGAACTCCTCGACCGCGTTGTAATAGCCGGTGTGGTCGCCATAGGGGCCCTCCGCGCCATATTCGTCGAGCGCGACGTGGCCTTCGAGGACGATCTCGGCCTCGGCGGGGACCTTGAGCGGCACGGTCTTGCAATCGACGAGATCGAGCCGCTTGCCGCGCAGGAGGCCGGCGAACTGGTATTCCGACAGGGTATCGGGGACCGGGGTCACGGCGGCGATGATCGTGCCGGGGTCGGCGCCGATCACGACCGCGGCGGGCAGCGGCTCGCGCTTGGCGGCGCGCCAGCGCTGGTGATGCTGCGCCCCGCCGCGATGCCGCAGCCAGCGCATCAAGGTCGTGTCGCGGCCGGTCACCTGCATGCGGTAGATGCCGAGGTTGAACCCGTCCTCGCGCGCCTTCCCGGGGCCGCGGGTCACCACCAGGGGCCAGGTGATCAAGGGCGCCGGTTCGTCCGGCCAGCAGGTCTGGATCGGTAAGAGCCCGAGGTCGATGTCGCCGCCGCGCAGCACGATCTCCTGGCAGGGCGCCGCGTTGACCGAGCGCGGCCGCATCGCCATCACCGTCTTCAACAGCGGCAGCATGTCGAGCGCCTCGCGCCAGCCGCCCGGCGGCTCGGGCTGCTTCAGAAAGGCCAGCGTCTCGCCGATCTCGCGCAGCTGATGGGGCTCGCGGTCCATCCCCCAGGCGACCCGCTCGACGGTACCGAACAGATTGACTAGCACCGGCGTAGCGATCGGCCTGCCGCCCTCGCGCACGACATTCTCGAACAGCACCGCGGGGCCCCCTTCCGCGAGGAGGCGGGTCTGGATCTCGGTCATCTCGAGGAACGGCGACACCGGCGCTCTGACCCGCGTGAGCCGCCCGCTCGTTTCGAGCCGGGCGATGAAGTCGCGCAGGCTGGCGTAAGGCATGGCCCGCTATA
>Ga0209415_10013530_pt1 | contig 13441 bp, 11 predicted proteins | sample PeaSoiSIISIP2007_FD_187696 | JGI IMG/M metagenome (GOLD analysis project Ga0209415, IMG submission 187696) | Peat soil microbial communities from Weissenstadt, Germany - SII-SIP-2007 (SPAdes) (version 2) | ecosystem: Environmental > Terrestrial > Soil > Wetlands > Peat | place: Germany... | reverse complement strand
CCCGCTTCTCCTCCCTGTACCACTACTTCCCCGGCGGTAAGGACGAGCTCGCGGCCGCGGTGATCGCCCGTTCTGGCGCCGACTACCAGCGTCTCGTCGAGAGCGTGTGGGACTCCCAGCCCGATGCCGCGACCGGCGTCCGCGAGGTCTTCGAGGGTGCCGCCGATGTGCTGGAGGGCACCGACTACGCCGACGCGTGCCCGATCGCCACCGTCGCCCTCGAGGTCGCGAGCACCAATGAGGAGCTCCGCCTTGCGACGGCGGACGTGTTCGATGCCTGGGTGGACTCCGCCACGGCACGGCTCGTCGTGGCGGGAGCGTCCGCCGGCGATGCCAGGACGTTGGCCCACGCGGTGATCGCTCTGCTCGAAGGGGCATTCATGCTCTGTCGGGCCACCCGGAGCACCGATCCGATGCGTGACGCCGCCCGCGTGGCGGCCAACCTCGTTCGCCAGGCGGTTCCCGCCGATGGCGCCCGGGGCTAGTTGCCCGACGCGACCTCACCCGCGTCGGGAGTCTGGAGGTGGCCGAGCTGGTGCCTTAGGCACGCCTCGAGACCCGGATGGCGGAACACGTGGCCCGCGGCGGAGAGACGGTCCGGGACGACACGTTGGCTGGCCTGCACCAGCTCGCTCGCGCCCTCGGCTCCGAAAAGGACCCGCGGCCCGAACGCCGGTACCGGCACGAAGGACGGCCGCCGCAGCACGTGGGCCAGCGTCGTGGCGTACTCGCGGTTGCGCACCGGGTGCGGCGCGACGGCGTTGACAGGCCCCACCAGTCCGTCGTCGACGAGGGCCCGGCCGAAAACGTCCACCAGATCGTCTATGCCGATCCATGACACCCACTGTGCTCCCCCGCCGACCGGTCCCCCGAGTCCGGCGGCGAAGAGCGGGCGCAGGAGCTTGAGCGACCCACCCTGCGCCGATTGCACGATGCCCGTGCGCACGTACACGACGCGGACGCCGGCGTCCCGTGCGGGCCGGCAGGCTGCCTCCCAGTCCGCCACCAGCTCGGCCAGAAATCCGGTCCCGCGGGTTCCTTCCTCGGAGAGCTCCTCTTCGCCCCGGTCCGCGCCGTAGAAGCCGATCGCCGAGGCGGTGACCAGGACGCCCGGCGGGTCGCTCATGGAGGCCATGGTTCGGGCGAGCATGCTCGTCGGCCCGACCCGGCTGTCGCGGATCTCCTGCTTGTGGCGGTCCGTGAACCTGCCGGCGATCGACGCCCCGGCCAGGTGGACCACCGCATCGGCGCCTTCGAGCGCGCCGGGGTCGGGGCGATGCGGCTGCCACTCCCTCTCGCCGCCGTAGCGGGGTGGGCGCCGCACGAGACGGATGACGCGGTGGCCGCCGGTGCTCAAGAACGCGCAGAGCGCGGTGCCGATGAGCCCGGACGACCCGGTGACGGCGACGGTGAACGGCCGGTCCGTCAACTCCGCCATGACCTGGTGTGCGGCGAGGTCGGCCGCCAGCTGGCTGTGCCGGTACCGGAACGCCTGCGTCAGGAAGGACCCGGGAACCGGGCTGTCGACCACGTCGGTCATCCGGGTCCGGGAGCTCTTCAGTGATTCGAAGCTGTGTATGTGGCGCCACCGCAGTGGCAGAGAGACGAGCTCGTCCACGAACTGGTGCGGCGGTTCGTAACCGCCATGTTGTGCCACCCAGCGCACGCCTCCGGGTAGCCGCAGCACGGCCTTCCCGTCGCGCAGCGACGACGATTCCGCCACGATCCGGATTGGCTGCCACGGTGGCACGAGGCGATGCAGAGCTCCGGGCCGCTCGTGCCAGGCAAACACCTCCGGCACGGGGGCTTCGATGACGCTCGAGTGACGCACTCCCATATCTATCCCATACTCGGCGCGCCGATGCCCGGCACGCCACCGATGGGCGCGGGATACCCGGCCCGGCTGGCTGTGGGCAGCCGCCACGTCGGGCCCGTCGGATCAGGTTGAAGCGACGATGGTCGCCGTCGGGGCTGGCCGGCTGCGGCAAGGCTGGGAAAGGATGTGGCCCAGCCCAGCGGAGGGAGCCAACGCATGTCCACGCTGCTCGTCGACCGACCCCACGACGGTGTCGTCCGGATCACGCTGAACCGGCCCGACAAGCTCAACGCAATGAATGCCGAGCTCATCGACGAGCTCCATCACGCACTCAGCGACATCGCGGCAGATGCCTCGTGCCGGGTCGTGCTGCTCACCGGCTCTGGTCGGGGATTCTGCGCCGGCCTCGACCTGGGTGGCTACGGCCACGCTCCGGGGTCGGAGAGCCTCGGCCGGGTGGAGGGCACCTTCGCCACCCAGACGCACATTGCTGCGCTCGTCCCCCGACTTCGCTCGCTGCCCCAGCCGGTCATCGCCGCCGTAAACGGGCCGGCCGCGGGCGGCGGCCTGGCGCTGGCGCTGGCCAGCGACATCCGGATCGCCGCGTCGTCGGCACGGTTCAACGTCGCCTTCGTCCGGCTCGGGATCTCGGGCTGCGACATCGGCGTGAGCTGGCTGCTCCCCCGCCTGGTCGGCGCCTCGCGGGCCTGGGAGCTGATGCTGACCGGCCGCATCATCGGGGCCGACGAAGCGGACCGCATCGGCCTGGTCCTGCGGGTGGTCCCCGACGACGAGTTGCTCGATGCCGCGCTGGAGACGGCCGGTTTCATTTGCGCCAACAGCCCCTGGGGTATCCGAATGACGAAGGAGGTGATGTGGTCGCAGCTCGAGGTCGGGTCCCTCCAGGCCGGCATCGACCTCGAGAACAGGACCCAGGTACTCTCCTCCATGACGGGTGACATGCAGGAGGCAGTAGCCGCGTTCCTCGAGAAGCGACCCCCTCGCTACGGAAGCACGGGGACTCCATCGCCGTAGTTCCGGATGGCGCGCTGCCTGTCGTGGTGGCGTGAACGGCTCGGCGTGGAGCCTTTCGGCGACCACTCCCCGCCAGCTGGAGCGATCCCGATACGAGTGCCCGCGTGGCTACGTTGGGACACCTGATGGGGGCCCCCACAACGTGACCGTTTCCGCCGTCGGCCGCGCACGGTGGCGGCTGGCCGTGGCGGCGATGCTGCCCCTGGCGTTGCTCCTCGCCGGCTGCTCGGCCGGTGGCCACTCCGGCGAGGGCATGGCCGACCCCTCCCACTCCGTCTCCCCCACGCCGAACTACACAGACGTATGCGCCCCCGTCGGCGCCGACACCTCCAGCCCGTGCCTGCGCATCACACTGGAGGCGATCGACTTCGCCCGGGCGAGCGAGGGCCTGGCCCCGATGAGGCTGCCGTCCGACTTCCCCCGCCTGACCGTTCCCGAGCAGCTCTTCGTCGCCGTCGACAGCGAACGTGTCGACCGGGGCCTCGCCCCGTTCACGGGACTGACCACGGCGCTCGACGTGAACGCCCAGAAGGGTGCCGACGCCGCGCAACTGCCGCCCCGCCCGGGCGCTGCATACGCATCAGTCGACACCGAATGGATCGGCGCAATCGACAACGGCCTCGACGCCGACTTCCAGTGGACGTACGAGGACGGCCCGAACAGCGGTGTCCCGGGCTGCTCGGGCGGCCAGAGCTCGGGGTGCTGGGCCGACCGCCAGATCGTGCTGGACCGGTTCGGGTCTCGTCACCTCGTGATGGGGGCCGCCTTCGACCCGGCCGGTGACACATCTCCGAGGGACAAGGGTGGGTCCTCGCTCGCAGCCACATTCGCGGAGAGCAGGAAGGGCGCCGGCGCGTACAGCTACACCTGGAGGGACGCCCAGGCGGCCATGGCGGCCGGGTCACTACGGCCGCTCCGGTCGATCCCGACCTCGGAGTCCGACACCGGCATCCCCGACCCGCGCGCCAACGTCCTGCCAGTTCCCGACTACACCCGCGTCTGCGCCAACGGCCTCGACGACTCCCCTGCGTGCGTTGATGCCGCCCTGGCCGCCATCAACCACGCGCGTGCACTGGAGGGAATCCGGCCCATGGTGCTCCCGTCCGGATTCGCACAGATGAGCGTGGCCGATCAGCTCTTCGTGGTCGTCAACCTCGAGAGGGTCGACCGGGGACTGCCGCCCTTCGGCGGTCTGACTGCGGCACTCAACAAGAACGCTCAACGAGGTGCGGACGACGCCAAGGATCCGCCCGACCCCGGACGGGCGTACGTGCTGGACGATGCAGAGTGGGCCGGTGGATCGTCCAACGGGCTCGACGCCGACTACGGATGGATGTACGACGATGGGTTCAACAGCGGCAATCTCGATTGCCTCCGCCGTGGAGCCCCCGGTTGCTGGGGGCACCGAAAGGGCATCCTCGACGACTTCGGGTCCGGAGCCAACGTGGTGATGGGCGCCGCCGTCAACACGAAGGGTGACACCCACAGGGGTGATGCCGGCGGCACCTCCATGGCAGTCACCTTGGCCGTCGCCGATGCACCGGCTCGGTCATTCACCTACGCCTGGACGCAGGCATTGGCGACCGCCTGGACGCAGGCATTAGCGACGATGCCGCCAGGCTCGAACTGAAGGGCCCGGTGGTCGCCGGCTCCTCCCAGCGTCCCCCGCCTATGCAGCGACGGCACTTAGGGTTGGCCCGCATCCACGGCGCGGAGAAGACGAGGAGGACTGTGGTGACCGGTTCTTTGGTGTTCTACGGAATCCTGGGCGTCGCCAGCACCGTGCTGGCGTTCGTCGCCAACCGGCGGCTGTTCGTCAGCGGAACGGCGGGCCCGATCACGTTGCTCGAGGGTACCTACTACTTCGTGGGCGTGTGCTCGCTCGTGGCCGGCTGGTACTTCAACATCCGCTACACCCACCTGTACGGTCACCGGGCGACGTATGTCAACTACACCAAGATGCTGTTCACGAACTGGGCGGCGGACTCGGCGGCTCAGGACTACGTCATCGTGAACGTGGTGCTCATGCCGCTGTGGACCATCGTCGAGGGCGGCCGGCGCGGCCTGAAGTGGGCTTGGATCTTCTTCGTCATGAGCCTCTTCACGAGCCTGGCCTTCGCGATCGCGATGTTCCTGGCGTTCATGGAGCGCCAGCTGCGCTACAACCGATCGCTCGTCGCCTCCAGCACGGCGTAGCCGCAGTTGTAGCCGGGAATGAAGGTCACGCCCGGTCCCCCGTGGCACCCAGCGCCGCACAGGTAGAGGCCGTCGACCGGCACCGGGTTATCGGGCCAGCCCCTCGGCCCCGGACGGAACGGGCCCATGAATTCGGGCTGCAACAACCCGTGCGTGAAATCTCCCCCGGTGCATCCGAACATCAGCTCGTAGGTGTAGGCGGGGTAGTTCAGCTGGCGCTCGATCAGGTCCGGGAAGTTCGGAGCAACGGAGGCGATCTTGGCCACCATCCGTTCGGCCATCTCGTCGCGCAGCCTTCCCTGTGACTCGCGGTCCGTTGCGACCGGCAGGTAGAACGCGAAGCTGCTCGCCGCGTGCATGCCGGCCGGGGCCAGACTGAGGTCATCGAGCGAGGGGATCTGCAGGTTGAAGGAGGGTGACTGGGGCACCAGGCCCCGGACACACCCCTCGAAGTCGAGCTGCATCTGCTCGGCCGTGCCGAAGAACGTCACGTTGCGCCCGAACTGACCGTCGTTCAGTGCCTCATACGGAGCGCGGTACTCGGGCAGCCCGCGCAGTGCGAAGTGGGCCTGGAAGTAGGCCGCCCGGTGGTCGATGGCCGCCACCCGGCGCGCAAAGGCTTCGGGAATGGCGTCGGTGTCGATCAACTGGGTGAACGTCGCGGTCGGATCGAGGTTGGACACCACGACGGGAGCGGTCGCCACTTCGCCGTCCCCGAACTCGACACCCTTGACCGCGCCCTCCTCGACGAGGATGCCGGAGACCTTCACATGACGCCGCAACTCGCCCCCGTGGCGTTCGAACAGCGCACAGAGGTGGTCGGCCATGGTGCCCAACCCGCCGCGCACCTTGGACATCGTCGCGGTCCCCGGCGAGGCGAGCGCGAAGGCGAGGCAGAGCGCGCTGCCGGGTGAGTACGGACCACGGAACGTCGAATTGACGGCCAGGAAGCTCAGCATGCTCCGCACCGGTGCGTGTTTGGACTTGTCGGGGAGATAGCGATCGACGACGTCCATGACGCTGCCGAACATGGCGGTCCTGATCGCCTCGCGCTCTGCCTCGTTCGCCGCGCAGTCCCACATCTCGTCGAGCGACTTCGGCGGCTGGCGTACGTCGAAGCGGCCGATGGCCCGAGCGGGTGCCTCGGCCCAGGCTGCCACCTCCGCCATACCGAGCACGGACTCCATGCCGAGCGTCGCGCCGAGGTGCTCGAGCAGGCGCTCCGGGTCCGAATAGAGGATGATCGGCTGCTGGTCGGCCTCACCGATGCTCGCCGACTGGACCTCCGGCTCATAAATGGGGCAGGACCCGAGATCGAGGTCCTCGAAGATCTGGTTGGGAATGGGGAACTGGATCGACCCGGCCAGTTCGAAGCGGTAGCCGCGGATGAGCTCGGTGGTCGAGGCCATCCCGCCGATGAAGTGGTTCTTCTCCAGACAGAGGACCCGCATGCCGCCACGCGCCATGATGGCCGCGGCCGTCAGACCGTTGTGACCCGCACCGATGACGATGGCGTCGTAGTCCGGCATCGTGACGGGACTGTAGCGACCTGCGACAGGCGCCGCGGCGTACACCGTTGGTCACTACGCCGGACGTACTATCTGCGCAGGGCTTCCCTATTGATACGTGTCCCGCTGCACGTAGTTGCCGCGGCCGTCTTCGACCACCGTGTCGTGGCGGGGGGTTCGTACCACCCGCTCCCTCCGCTCCAGAGTTGACCGTGACGGCAAAGTCCAAGATTGCGCCGACTGTGAACACGACACAAACACTCCCCCTGGGCGGCATCGCGCCAACGGGTTGATTCCCCTCCCGCGAGGGGAATCAACCCTTGTGGAGGCCTCGGGGCGTACCGGCGCACGCGGCGCGCACATGAACCGGGTCGGTCCACCGTCGGCTTGGCCGGGGCGGGCAAGATGTCGGGATGGCCGAGCCCGCCGGCAATCCGGTTCGCCAGGGTGAACCGCGGAGCGACGCAGACGCCGCCTTCCTCGAGCGCTTCGACGCAGCCTTCCGACTTCCCATCATCATCTCGGCCGTCCTGCCACTGATCGTCGCTCCCGAGCCGGGCAAGGTGGTCTCCGTCGTCATCGGCGTCGTGACGTGGCTCGTCTTCCTCGTGGACTACGTCGTCCACCTGCGCCGCGTCCAGCACTTCGGCCGCACGGGCTTCGGGCGTTTCGACCTGCTGATCATCGTCGCCACCGCCCCGTGGTTCCTGATCCCCGGGGCGCATGGCGGCAGTTTCGTCGTGCTCCTGCGGCTGGCCAGGCTGGGCCGGATCATCATGGCCAGCAAGCGCTCACGCCAGCTCTTCCAGCGCCTGGGCCGGGTCGGCACCGTGGCTGGCGGCGTGCTCGTGACCGCCTCGCTCGTGGCGTACTACGCCGAGCACCCGACCAACCCCGAGTTCGCCACGATCGGCGATGCGCTCTGGTGGGGCATCGTGACGATGACCACGGTCGGCTACGGCGACATCGTCCCCAAGACGCCGACGGGCCGGTGGGCGGCCGTGGTCGTCATGCTCACCGGTGTCGCGGTACTCGGGCTCCTCGCCGGGTCGCTGGCGAGCTTCTTCCGGCTCGGCCAGGGGGGCGCTCCGGGGGACGACACGGCTGACGGCGATGCATCGGGATCTCCTCCCGACTCGGCGACCGCCCTCGGTGCCCTCGTGGCCGAGGTGGCATCGCTCCGGCAGCAGGTCGCAGTGCTATCGGGACGCATCGCCGACATGGGGGATCCTGCCGGTCAGCTGACTCCTGCGCCACGCCAGGACGAGCCGTGACCTGACCCGCCGGTCCGATAGCGGACCACCCGTGTCGATCCACACCGCCCACCTCAGCGTCGGTCAACTGTGGGCGGTGTGGCGCGGCGTACCATCGATCGACTGATCCCGGCCCGCCTCGGGTTCGGTCGAGAAACGCTCGGCGCAGTGATCCGAGCAGAAGTAGAACCGCTCGCCGGCGTGGAGGAGAGAGGCCGGGGCGTGCGCCGTCTCGACCTGCATCCCGCAGACGGGGTCACGGACGTAGCCGAGCCCACCGCCCAGCTGCTCCCGGCGGCGATAGGTCCAGTACAGAAGGCCGAACAGGGCGAGGAAGACGATGTTGAGGTAGGTCGTGTAGTTCCAGGAGAAGTGCGCGGGCGCAATCATGGTCGGACGGACGGTCGGGACGAGACCGGCGGCCCGGAAGATCCCCTCGGTGATGAGGCCGGCACTCGACATCAGAGCCCAGAAGACTCCCAGCATGCGCAGCATGAGCCGCGTGCCGTAGTAGCGGCGGTAGATCATCAGGAGCGGGAAAGCGATGAGGTCGGCGAAGATGAACGAGATCACCCCGCCGAAGGAGATGCCGCCCTTCCACAGCGCGGCCGCCAGCGGCACGTTGCCGATGGAGCAGACGAAACTGATGATGGCGATGAACGGCCCGACGATGACGTTCTCCAGGCTCGTCCAGAAGCCGTGGCCGCTGATGAACACGGCCTGCCATACCGAGCTGGGCACGAGAGCGGCCAAGAAGCCGGCCACGACGTAGCCGATCACCAACTCGCGGCGCAGCATGGTGAGGTCGGACATGGTGTACGTCGCGCTGTCCGCCCACCCGCCCTTGGAGCGCAGGCGCACCGACCAGGGCTCACGCTGGAAGGCTTCGTCCTCGGCGGGGCCGTGCTGGTGCTCGGTGCCGCTATCGCGAGCACTCACGCGCTCCCGGGCCTCCACGATCCGGCGACCGCGCAGCCACAGACCTCCCAGGGTCGCCAGCAGGGCGATCATGATGATGCCACCGACGAACTCGCTGACGGCGAACTGCCAGCCCATGAGGACGATGAGCACGACGCCGAGCTCGAGCACGAGGTTCGTGGACGCGAACATGAACACCATGGCGGCGACGTAGTCGGCACCCTTGGCGAAGAGGGACTTGGCCATGGCCGAGGCCGCGTAGGAGCACGACGACGAGACCATGCCGTAGCCCGAAGCCCTCACCACGGCCACCGGGCGGTGATTGCCCAACTTCTTCTCCATGGCGTCGCGGCTCACGAAAGCCTGTACGGCGCCGGACAGCCCGAAACCCAGGATGAGGGGCCAGAGGGTCTCCCAGAACATGAAGAATCCCTCGCGCAATGAGCGCCCGATGTCCACCAGGACGGCGGCCGTCGCCAGCATGAGAATCAGGACCGCACCAGCCGCCCGATCGCGGCGGACGCCTCATTGAGCTTCTCGGCGGCCTCGTCCCCGCCCTGGCGCACGGCATCGGAGACGCAGTGGGCCAGATGGTCGTCGAGGAGCGCGAGCGCGACCGCTTGGAGCGCCTTGGTCGCTGCTGAGACCTGCTCCAGGATGTCAATGCAGTACCGGTCCTCGTCGACCATGCGCTGCAGGCCCCGGACCTGGCCCTCCACCCGGCGCAGACGATTCCGGAGGGCTTCCTTGTTGTCGATGTAGCCGGGCCCCATGTGCACTCCCTTCGCCTATACCCCTATAGGGTATAGGCGCCGCCGAGGCGCCGTACACTGCTCCGATCAGCCGAGGCCCTCGGCGATGCGGCGCATGCCCTCTCGCCAGGGCACATCGGTCCGCCCGAGGATGGCGTGCATGCGGGTGACATCGGGCCACAGCGGCCACGGGGCGTCGGCCTCGTAGCGGATCCGCACAGGACGCCGCACCAGCTCGCCCAGGTACGCGCAGTAGTCCTCCGCGCTCACGGTGTCGCTGCCGGCGAAGTTGACCACCACGGGATCCCGCGCGGCCACAGCCAGCGCACGGATGGCCAGGCGGACGTAGTCGTCCTCGAAGATGGGGTTGTAGTTGTTGGGGGCGTCGGGATGGAGGACGACCTCCTCGCCTGCCAGGATCCGCCGGAGGCGGGTGACGGGCGCTCCCCCTTCGGGCCCGTAGGTGGAGAAGATCCTGATGATCGTGAGCGGCGTCCCGCACCGGCCGGCGGCGTACCGCACCACGGCCTCCCCGGCGATCTTGGAGAGGCTGTAGACACCGAGGTGCACCCCCGGAGGGTCTTCCTCGGTGAGCGGGCGCCGGCCCTGGTAGGCGTACGCGGAGCCGCTCGAGCAGTAGACGAACGACGCGCCGGCCGTGGCGGCGACGAGGCGACCCGACGCCTGGGCGTTGGTTTCGAAGACCTGCTGCCAGTCCGTCGGCGACTCGCGGCCGAAGCGGGCTGCCGCGTGGAAGACGTGGGTGATGCCCTCCGGCAGCTCCCCGAGGTCCAGCGCGGCAAGGTCGCCCACAAGCGGTCGGATCCCCGCGTCGACCAACCGCTGCCGGTCGCCCGCGCCCCGGCAGCGCGCCAGCCCGAAGACCTCGTGACGGGCGGCCAGTGACCGGGCCACGGGGAATCCCACCCGGCCCGTCGCACCGGTGACGAGGACCCGCCATGCGTGGTGGGCATCCGCCCGATCGTCGACGCCTGCTTCGGCCTGCTCCACTCCCGCACCTCCTCGAACGGACCGAGATTACGACTCCGGCCTATCGTGGCCCGCCGAGACTGCTCCGGTCAGCTCGGCGCGGCGCAGCGGTTCAGCCGCCGAGGATCCCGAGCCCCTCCTCCCTGATCCCCTTTGCTCGCGCATCCGCGAATCCCTCGAGCCAGTCCCGCATCTCCTGGCTGCCCGTCTCGTCCGCCCAGCGCCGGGGCATGGCGGGAAACGAATAGTCCGGGGGCAGTGGGGGTGACTGGGGCTCGTTCGTGCGCCGCTCCATGGCGGCGTCGATCGCCGGCGCGAGACGGGCGGCCTTGGCTCGGACCTGTGCGTCGTCGCGCTCCTTGAAGGCGGGGAGCACCTCCCGACCGAAGAGCTCGAGAGACTCGCAGATGTGCTCGTGGCGGTTCTTGCCGGCTTGCACGACGAAGATGACCTGGTCGACTCCCGCCTGCTCGAACCGTTCGAGGTACTCGCGCACCTGCTCAGGAGTTCCCGTCGCGCCGCGCAGCCCGGTGCGGTCGCCCGCCGCCAACTTGGCGCCGAGCCGCTCCTGGCGCAGGGCGGTCTCGATCTCCGGCGAGTAGCCCTGCACGCCACGCCGGTCGACGTACTCGCTCCAGACGTCGGTCGAGCCGGGTCGGTGCTCCCCGAAGACGTAGTAGTGGCCGAGCGAGTAGCCGAAGAAGTTGCCGCCCTCGAGCCCGCGGTCAAGTGCCATCCTCTCGTCGGGGTGGCACATCATCTGGGTGACGCAGGCGATGTTGGGGTTGACGGCGAGCCCGACGGGGACGCAGCGCTCGGCGAGCGTCTGCTCGTAGTCCGACACCCACTTGTTCGCCTCTTCCGGATCGATGAAGGCGAAGGTGAGCGCGCCGATGCCCTTCTCGGCCGCCAGGAGGATGGTGTCGCGCCGGGAGCATGCCACCCAGAGGGGCGGGTGCGGCCGCTGCATCGGCTTGGGGACGACATTGCGCGGCGGCATCTGCACGAACTGCCCGTCGACGCCGGTGAACGGGGTCTCGGTCATGCACCGGAGGGCCACCTGAAGCCCCTCGAGCCAGGCGTCGCGCTTGGTCGCCGGGTCGACGAGGAAGCCACCGAGCTCGGCCTCCGAGCCCGACTCCCCCGAACCGAACTCGACCCGTCCGCCGGAGATCAGATCGAGGGTGGCTACGCGCTCTGCGGTGCGCGCGGGGTGGTTGTAGCCGGGAGCCGTTTGAATGATCCCGTGACCGAGCCGGATGTCCTTCGTCCTCTGGCTGCAGGCACCCAGGAACACCTCGGGTGCCGACGAGTGGCTGTACTCCTCGAGGAAATGGTGCTCCACCTCCCAGACCACGTCGAAGCCGAGACGGTCGGCCAGCTCGACCTGCTCGAGGGCATCCTGCATGAGCCGGTACTCGCTCTCATCCCGCCAAGGCCGCGGGAGCTGGTGCTCGTAGAAGATGCCGAACTTCATGCCGCACCCAGCGAGTGGAACTCCGCCAGGATGTCCGCCCCGTCGACGTGCCGTGCGCACCAGAACTCGACCTCGCCCAGGGCGGCCCGCCGGCCCTCGTCCCGGCCCGGCCCGAGGCTGTGGGCGAGGAGCGGCTCCCAGATCCGTCCGATCATGTCGCATCCGGCGTGGCGACGCCCGCGGTCGCCGATCCACGTGCGGTCCCGCATCTCCGAGAGAGCGGTGCGCAGGTACCCGACGTGTGGCGTCTCGTCCCCACGGATGTAGGAGACGAGGCGTGCGGCCTCGCCGTCGCCGGCCACGAGCTCGGTGTCGGACATCCACTGCTCGGCCCAGGCGAAGGTGTGGAAGGCCGAGATCTCGATGAAGAGGACTCGCACCATCAGCGACACCATCATCTCGAGCTCGAGCGGGATGTCGTCGGGGAGCAGCCGGGCGGCGCCGGCGCCGGGGCGACCTGGCCCGAAGCCCATCCGTGCGAGCATCGCCTCGATGTCGAGCTCCTGGCACGACCGGTCGAAGGCGATGTCGCGCGCGGCGAACCACATGTCCCTGTGCCCGGCCTCCTCGGCCCAGCCGGCCTCGTCGCGGCCGTGCGCCTCGAAGAGCCCGCCCCCGAGATGGTCGATCGCAGTCCCGCCGACGTCCTCGACGAAGTGACGCTGCAGGTGCGTGGGCTTGAGAAGGCGGATGTTGGCTCCGTACCCCTCGACGGTGCCGATCCGGGTCAGCGTCGCCATGAGCGGCTCCGGGACACCCGCGCTGATGAGGAAGCGCGCCTGCTCGACGTTGGGGAACGACCGCTCCCACCGTTCCAGTGGCACATCGATCAGCTCGCTCGAGAAGCGCTCGCCGTTCTGCTCCCCCCACGCCGCGATCGCGGGGACACGGAACCTCGTCCGGGGCGAGACGTAGGTGCCTGCCTCGTCGAAGCCGCCGTGACAGCGGACGCCGCCGGCGACGAGTGGTTCGGCGACCCGTCCGTCCGTCAGGAGCTCCGCCTCCGTGAACTGCACCTGCGCCGTGCCCATGCCGATCCCTCCCGGTGGTTCATCGGTGTTAACTCCTTAGTATATACTTACCCGTATACAGATGGAGAGCAAGCTGCTTCCCCGCGCCGAACGACGTGCCGCCATCCTCCACGGCGCGGCGCGTGCGTTCGCATCGTGCGGGTTCGCCGACACCTCCATGGAGGACGTGGCCGCGGCGTGCGGGGTCACCAAGCTCATCGTGTACCGGCACTTCGGGTCCAAGGAAGAGCTGTACCGCGAGATCCTCCAGCAGGTGTTCGACCATCTCGGTGAGGAACTGCGCAGCGAGTTGGCGCTGCCGAGCCGGAGCGGATTGGGTTCCCGGACGCTCCTGACGGTCGCCCGTGACGACCCGTGGGCCTTCACACTGCTCTGGCGCCACGCGGCTCATGAGCCGCAATTCGCGGCCTACGCCGCGGAGCTCAGGTCGGTCTCGGTGGCGGTAGTGCGCGACCTCACCTCGCT
>Ga0209415_10013528_pt1 | contig 13442 bp, 12 predicted proteins | sample PeaSoiSIISIP2007_FD_187696 | JGI IMG/M metagenome (GOLD analysis project Ga0209415, IMG submission 187696) | Peat soil microbial communities from Weissenstadt, Germany - SII-SIP-2007 (SPAdes) (version 2) | ecosystem: Environmental > Terrestrial > Soil > Wetlands > Peat | place: Germany... | reverse complement strand
CCGGCCGCTGGATGAGACCGAGCTCGACAACATGTTCGCTCTGATGGTCGTCGCCGGCAACGAGACGACACGTCAGGCGATCGCGCTCTCGACACTCGCGCTCGCGCGCCGTCCGGCGGACTACGCTCGCCTGCGCGATCAGCCGGCGCTGATCGGCGCCGCCGTCGAGGAGCTGCTGCGCTTCTGCCCGCCCGTGTGGTTCTTCCGCCGCACGGCGACGGCGGACACGCAGATCCGCGGCGTGCCGATCGCCGCCGGGGACAAGGTGACGGTGTGGTTTGCCGCGGGCAACCGCGACCCCGACCACTATCCCGACCCGCATCGTTTCGACCTCGAGCGAAACCCTGTCGATCACCTGACCTTTGGACGCGGCGGCCCGCACGTCTGCCTGGGCGCGCACCTCGCACGCATGGAGCTGAGGGTCTTCCTCGAGGAGTTCACGGCGCGCGTCGAGGCGGTGAGCGTCGAGGGCGACCCGCCGCGCCTTCGCTCGAACTTCTCGAACGGCCTCAAGCGTCTCGCGGTGTCGGTGACCGTCTGATGATCGTCGAGGGCGTCGAGGTCCCGACCGACCATTTCATCGACGGCCGGCGCGTCGGCGGTGGGCGGCGCTTCGAGGTGCGAAGCCCGATCGACTGGGACGGTCTGCTGCTGGCGGAGGTCGCGGCGGGCGGCGCGGCGGAGGTGGACCTCGCGGTCGCCGCGGCGCGGCGCGCGTTCCCGGCCTGGGCGGCGCTCGGGCCGCACGGCCGCCACCCGCTGCTGCTCCGCCTCGCCGAGGAGATCGACGCCGCGGTGCCCGACCTCGCGGCCGTCGAGTGCGTCGACAACGGGTCGCTGCACGAGGCCATGCGCGCGCGTGTGCTCCCGCGCGCCGCCAACAACGTCCGTTTCTTCGCCGACTGGGCGGTGTCGCGTCTCGAGGAGCCGCCGCGCACACTGCCCGGCGGCGAGCGCAACACGGTGCGCCACGACCCCGCCGGCGTCGTCGCCGTCTCGACGCCGTGGAACGCGCCCTTCATGCTCGCCACCTGGCGCGTGGGCCCGGCGCTCGCCGCCGGCAACACGGTCGTGCTCAAGCCGCCGGAGTGGGCGCCGCTGACGTGCTCGATGCTCGGCGATCTCGCGCAGCGCGCGGGCATCCCGCCCGGCGTGCTGAACATCGTCCACGGCAGCGGCAGCGAGGCCGGCGCGCCGCTGACCGGCCACCCGGACGTCGACCGCGTCGCCTTCACCGGCTCGCCCGCGACGGCGCGGACCGTCTACCACGACGCGGCAGCCGCGCTCACGCCCGTCTCGTTCGAGCTCGGGGGCAAGTCGCCGTTTCTCGTCTTTGCGGACGCCGACCTCGACGCGGCGGCGGCGACCGCCGCCTACCAGTACGACAACGCCGGCCAGGTGTGCCTCGCGGGGACGCGCCTGCTCGTGCAGGAGACGGCGCTCGAGCCGTTCCTCGAGCGCTTCCTGGACCGCGTCGCCGCGATCGTCGTCGGCGATCCGCGCGAGGCCGCGAGCACCTACGGGCCGCTGATCCATCCGGTCGCCCTCGAGCGTGTCACCGCGCGCGTCGCGCGGGCCCGTGAGCAGGGCGCGCGCCTGCGCTTCGGCGGCGAGCCGCTGCACGGGCTCTACTACCCGCCGACCCTCTTTGACTCGGTGGCGCCCGGAGCCGAGATCCTGCATACCGAGGTGTTCGGGCCCGTGCTCACATTGCAGAGCTTCGCCGACGAGACGCAGGCGATCGCGATGGCCAACGATGGTCCCTACGGGCTCGCCGCGACAGTGTTCACGGGCTCGCGCGAGCGGTCGGGCCGGCTGGGCGAGGCGCTCGTCGCCGGCACGGTCTGGGTCAATTGCTTCTACGTGCGCGACCTCGAGACGCCCTTCGGCGGCGCGCGCGACTCCGGCATCGGCCGCGAGGGCGGCCGGCACTCCTTCGACTTCTACTGCGACGTCAAGACCGTATGCGAGCGCTTCCCCGCGGACTGATCCTCAGCCACGGCGACCTCGGCCCGGCAGCGCTGCTCGGCGAGTGGCTCGATGAGCGCGGCCGGGCCTACGAGGTCCACGACCTCTCCAGCGCGCCCGTGCCGGCGCTGGGCGAAGCGCCGTTCGTCGCCTCGCTCGGGTCCGAGGAGTCGGCCAACGACGCGAGCGTCGAGTGGGTCGCGGGCGAGCTCGCGCTGCTGCGCGAGGCGGTGGCCGCGGACGTGCCCGTGCTCGGGCTGTGCTTCGGCGGCCAGGCGCTGTGCCTCGCGCTCGGCGGCGAGGTCTCCCGGGCGCCCGCGCCGCAGGTCGGCTGGTTCGAGATCTCCGGCGAGATCGCGCCCGGTCCGTGGTTCCACTGGCACTACGAGCAGCTCAGCGTCCCGCCCGGCGCGCGGGAGCTCGCGCGCAGCGCGGCCGGCCCGGCGGCCTTCCGCATCGGACGCCACCTCGGCGTGCAGTTCCATCCAGAGGTGACGGCCGGCGTGGTCGCCGACTGGTCGCGCTCCGCGGGGGAGCTGGCGAAGCTCGGCATCGACCCGGCGGCGCTCGTCGAGGAGACACGCCGGCGCGCCCCGCGGGCGCGCCGGTACGCCTTCGAGCTGTTCGACACCTGGTGGGACGGCTAGAGCCGCGCGGCCGCGTCGTGCACGGCCTCGATGATCGCGCGCACGTCGTCGTCACCGGTGCGGTGGTTGACGATGCAGGCGCGCAGGCACGCCACGCCGTCGACCGTCGCCGGCGCGAGCAGGATCCGGGCCTCGGTGTTGATCTCGCGCGCGAGCGCGGAATTGTGCGCCCGCGGGTCGGTGCCGGCGGGCGGGCGCCAGCGGAAGCACACCGCCGAGAGCTGCGGCTCGACGAGGAGCTCGAGCGCCCCGTCCCCGCGCACGAGGTCGGCGAGCATGCGCGCCTGGCTCAGGTTGCGCTCGACGGCATCGCGGATCGCGGCGGCACCATGGACGCGAAAGGCAAGCCACAGCTTCAGCGCGCTGAGCGGCCGCGAGTACTCGAGCGTGCGGTCGACCGGGTGGCTGGAGTCCTCGCGGTCGGTGTGGGGGATGTAGCTCTCGTCATGGGTGAAGGTCGCCTCGAACGCCTCGGGGTCGCGGATCAGCAGGATGCTGCACGGCTTCGGCACGTACAGCCACTTGTGCGCGTCCACGGTCGCCGAGTCGACGCGGTCGAGGCCCGCGAAGAGTTCGCCGGCCAGCGGCGTTGCGGCCGCGGGCAATCCGTACGCGCCGTCGACGTGAAGCCACACCTCGCGGGCTGCGCAGACCTCGCCGAGCGCGACCAGGTCGTCGACCGCGCCGGTCAGCGTGGTGCCCGCGGTCGCGACCACGGCCACGGGCACGATGCCCGCCCGGCGGTCGGAGTCGATCGCCTGCGCGGTGCGCTGCGGATCCATCCGCCGGTTCGCGTCGATCGGGATCATGCGCACGTTTTCGGAGCCGATGCCCAGGACCTCGGCGGCGCGGCGCACGGAGTAGTGCGCCTCCGCCGAGCAGTAGAGGGCGAGACGATGCCCGCTCGCGCCGCGGTGGCGGATGCCGGGGACCGCGCGCTCGCGCGCGGCGGTCAGCGCCGTCAGGTTCGAGATCGTCCCGCCGCCCGCGGTCATGCCGTGCGCGTCCGGCGCGAAGCGCACGAACTCGCCGATCCAGCGCACGGCCTGCTGCTCGAGCGCCGTCGCCGCGCCCGACTTGACCGCGACGTTGACGTCGTGGGAGGCCATCAGCGCGTCCGCGATCACGCCGATCTCGAGGCCCGACCCCCCGATCCAGGCGAAGAACCGCGGCCGGGTCTGCGAGATCGAGACGTCGAGCAGCGCCGCCGCCGCGTCCAGACCGGCAATGGGATCGAGCGGGTCCCACGGCAGCGGCTGCGCGAGCAGCGCGCGCTCGAGATCGCCCGCCGCCGGCTGCCCGGCCCGCGCCGAGTCGAACGAACGCCACGTCTCGAGGATCAGCGCCGCGGCGTGCTCGAGCACCTTCTCGCGGTCGGGCAGGGCGAGCGGGCTGCTCATCGGGGATCCGCTCCGCGGTGACCGAGCGGGGGCTCAGCGTGGCGAGCGTCGTCGACCTCACCTACGAGGCGATCCGCGAGCGCATCGTCTCCGGCGCGCTCGCGCGCGGGGAGCGCGTCCACCAGGAGGACATCGCGGTCGAGCTCGGCGTGTCGCGGACCCCGGTGCGCGAGGCGCTGCGGCGTCTCGCCGCGGAGGGGCTCGTGCAGATGCTCACCAACCGAGGCGCCCGCGTCGCCGACCTGGATCGCAGCGGGATGCGTGCGGCCTACGAGGCGCGTCTGGTGATCGAGCCCGGCGCCGCTCGCCTGGGCGCGCAGCGGCGCCCGCCCGAGCCGCTGCGCGCGATGCGCGCGGCGCTCGCGCGCCAGCGCCGCGGGCTGCGCGGGGTGCACGTCCGCTTCGAGGCCAACCGCGACTTCCACCTCGCGCTCGTCGCCGCGGCCGCCAACCCGTTCCTCGATCAGCTGGCCGGCGTGCTGTGGGTCGCGCGCATCGGCGAGGCGATCTACGAGGCGCAGGCGGAGAGCGCCGACCGGATGCGCCTCGACGCGGACGAGCACGAGGCGATCCTCGAGGCGGTCGAGCGCGGCCGCGCGCGCGACGCGGAGACGCTCGTGCGGCGCCACATCGCCGCGGCGATCGCTCGCTCGGCGCTCTGAGCTCAACGCTCCAGCGTGACCGGGTTCGCGAGCTCCCCGACTCCGCCGACCGAGATCTCGACCACGTCGCCCTCGCGCAGGTAGCGCGGCGGCTTGCGGCTGTCGCCGACGCCCGACGGCGTCCCGGTGGCGATCACGTCGCCCGGCTCGAGCGTCACGCCGGCCGAGAGGTACACGATCAGCTCGACGATCGAGAAGATCAGGTCGCGCGTGTTGGAGTGCTGCATGACCTCGCCGGAGACCGTCGTGCGCAGCTCGATGTCCTCGAGGTCGAAGCCATCGGGTGACGCCACGCACGGTCCCATCGGCGTGAACGTGTCGAAGCTCTTGCCGAGGGTGAACTGGCGCAGCGGCGTCTCGAGCTGCGCGCGCCGCCCGCTGACGTCGTTGACCGCGGTGATCCCGCCGACCGCCTCGCGCGCGCTCTCGGCGCTCGCGCGGTAGGTCCGCCGGCCGATCACGACCGCGACCTCGCCCTCGTAGTCCGGGCGCGTCTCCTCGCGCGGGATCACGATCGGCGCCCCGGGCCCGATCAGCGACGAGCCGAACTTGGCGAAGACGACGGGCACCTCGGGCGGGTCGAGGTTGGACTCCTGCGCATGTGCGCGGTAGTTGAGCCCGATCGCCGCGATCTTGCCGGGGATCACCGGGTGCAGCAGCGTGAGGTCGGAGACCGGCCGGGCCGGGCCACCGGCGGACCGGATCTGCTCCCAGCCCTCGGGCGAGGGAACGAACCCCCCGGGCCCGCAGGGCCCGCCATCAAAAACCGTCTCACCGTCGAGCGCGCCCAGGCGAGGCTCGCCATCGGGCCCGACGAAGCGCACAGCCTTCACCGATCGTCCTCCTCCTGTTGGGTCCGCAGCACCTTGATCGCGTTGACAGCGCGGGGCACGCCGGCGTACGGAGCGCTCTGCAGGATCGCCTCCTCGATCTGCTCCCAGCCTACCTGGATCGCCCGCAGCGCACGGATGTGCGCGGCGAGCTGGGGCTCGCACCCGCCGAGCGTCGTGAGCACGGCGACGATGATCAGCTCGCGCTCGCGCGCGTCGAGGCCGGGACGGCTGTGCACATCGCCGAAGGCGAAGTCGACGATCCAGTCGCCGAGCGGCCCCATGCGGGCGAGGAACTCCGCGCCGCCGGGCTCATCGCCCAGCTGCGAGAGGCGCTCGAGGCCTCGGGCGCGGCGGTCGTCCGAGCTTGACAGCCCGTCGGGCACGCGAATAATTTATCCAAACGTGACAGGCGCTCGCACGGGACGGGAGTACCTCGACGGCCTGGGAAGCGGCGAGCGCGAGATCTGGCTCGAGGGCGAGCGCGTCACTCACCCGCTCGAGCACGAGTCGCTGCGCGGCGCCGCGCTCTCGCTCGCCCGGGTCTTCGACCTCCAGCACGAGCACGCGGAGGAGATGCTCGTGCCCTCGCCCGACGATCCGGCGCTGCGCGTGGGCGCGACGCACGTGATCCCGCGCGAGGCGGCGGACCTGCTGCGCCGCCGCCGCGCGTTCGAGATCGTCGCCGCGAGCTCGGGCGGGATCATGGGGCGCACCCCGGACTACCTGAACGTGACGTTCGCCTGCTTCGCCGGCCGCGCCGACGTGTGGGCGCGGCGCGACAACGACGCCGGCGCGGCGAACATCGTCGCCTACCAGCGCCTGATGCGCGACGCCGACCTCTCGACGACGCACGCGCTGATGAACCCGACGGTCGACAAGCGATTGGCGGAGGCCGAGCAGGCGGCGGGGGAGGTCGCGCTGCACAAGGTCGCCGACACCGAGCGCGGGATCGTCGTGCGCGGCGCGCGGATGCTCGCGACGCTCGCGCCGTTCGCCGACGAGCTGCTGATCTATCCGGGCTCGGACATCCGCCCGCAGGACGGCCGCTACGCGCTCTCCTTCGCGATCCCGGTGGCGACGCCGGGGCTGCGCTTCATCTGCCGTGACAGCTTCGCGAAGCGCCGCGACGCGTTCGACTACCCGCTCTCGTCGCGATTCGACGAGCAGGACGCGTTCGTGATCTTCGACGACGTCGAGGTCCCCGCCGGACGCGTGTTCCTCGACGGGGACACGATCGGCTACAGCGAGGTGATCACCGACACCGGCTGGCGCGGCCACATCATGCACCAGGCCTTCACGCGCGCCGCCACCAAGCTGTCCTTCGCGTTCGGGCTCGGCCACCTGATGGCCCAGACGACGGGCACCATCCGCTTCGACCACATCCAGGAGAAGCTCGGCGAGCTGTGGATCATGGGCGAGCTCGCGCGCAGCGCAGTGGTCGCGGCGGAGGCCGGGGCGGCGCTCGACGAGGGCGGCGTCCTGTGTCCCGACCAGCGACCGTTCGTGGCGCTGCGGGGCGCGATGCCGAAATGGCTCCCGCGCGCGAACGAGATCCTCGAGCTGATCGGAGGCGGCAGCCTGATGGCGACGCCGTCGCGCGCCGACGTCGAGGGGCCGCTCGCCGAGCAGATCGCCGCGTACTTCCAGGCGGCGGGCGCCGACGCGACGCGCCGGATCCGCCTCTTCCGGCTCGCGTGGGACTTCGTCGGCTCGGACCTCGGCGGCCGCGGCGAGCTCTATGAGCGCTTCTACCTCTCGGACTCGTTCAAGATGACCGCGCTGGCGTACGCGATCGCCGACAAATCGCTCCCCGAGTCCCTTGTCGAGCAGTTCCTGCACGACTGACCGCGCAACCGAACGGAGACAGATGCCCCAGGTCCTGAGCGTGTCCAACCTCCACCACGCCGGCATCCGCCTCGTGCGCCTCCAGTACCCGGACCTGCATGGCATCTGTCGCGGCAAGGATCTCCCGGTCGAGGCCTTCGAGCACGCGGTCGCGGACGGCGTCAACTTCGTCGAGGCGATCATGACCGTCGACCTCGCGCACAACGTGGTCTCCGGGTTCGAGGTGGGCTTCCCCGACTTCCGCGCACGCCCCGACCTCTCGACGCTCGCAGTGCTGCCGTGGGAGCCGCACGTGGCCGTCTGCCTGTGCGACCTCTACGACGGCATCAGCGGCGAGCCCTACGGCGCCGACCCGCGCGGCGCGCTGCGTCGCATGCTCGCCGCGTACGCGGAGCTCGGCTACACCGTCGTGCTCGCCCCCGAGCTCGAGTTCTATCTCTGCGAGCCCGACGCGAGCTCGCCCACGGGCTGGCGCCCCTACGCGGGCAAGGACTCGCCGCCCTACACCGTCGGCCACCTCGCCGATCCGCGGGGCATCCTCGCAACGATGATGGAGGCGGCCGGGGCACTCGGGCTCGATGTGATCGCGGGCGCCCACGAGTACGGGCGCAGCCAGTATGAGATCAACCTCGGCCATGGCGAGGCGCTCGCGGCAGCCGACCGGGCGTTTCGCTACAAGGAGCTCGTGAAGGAGCTGGCCTCGCGCGAGGGCCTGCTCGCGACCTTCATGGGCAAGCCGTTCAACGGCGACGAGGGCTCGGGGCTCCACATCCACGTCTCGCTCTCGGGCAAGGACGGCGCGAACGCGTTCGCGGACCCGAAGGGCGAGGACGGCCTCTCGGCGCCGGCTCGCCGGTTCATGGCCGGGGTCCTCGAGCACGGGGGCGCGATGATGGCGGTGCTCAACCCCACGGTGAACGCCTACCGGCGCATCCACGCCGAGGCGCTCGTGCCGACGCGGGCGTGCTGGGGCCATGACCACCGCATGACGCTCGTGCGCGTGCCGCGCGAGCGGGGGAAGGCGACGCGCCTGGAGATGCGCGTCGGCGACGGCACCGCGAACCCCTATCTCGCGATGACCGTGCTGCTCGCAGCCGGGCTTGACGGGATCCGCCGCGAGCTCGAGCCGCCGCCGCCGGTGGCGGGGTTCATCTACGAGCTGCCCGAGGAGGCCCTCGGCGCGGCCCTGCCGACCTCGTTCGGCGAGGCGATGGCGGCGCTCGATGGCGACGCGGTGCTGCGTGAGGCCCTGGGGGAGCAGCTCGTCGAGACGTTCCGCGCGATCAAGGCCGCCGAGCAGGAGCGCTTTCGCACGTGGGTCACCGACTGGGAGTTCCGCGAGTACTCCGGGCGGCTGTAGGGCGGCGCGCCGCCCTCAGCAGAGCCCGGCGTCTTCGGCGGTACCGGCGCACGCGGCCGCCGCGCAAGCCGACTGATCAGCCGGCGAGCGCCGACACCCGCCTGACGGCGTCGCGGCACAGCGCGCCGACCTCGCGCGCGTCGTCGGTGAACTGCGAGGGCTTGAGGCAGAACGTGGTGAAGCCCAGCTCCATCTGCTCGGGGATGGAGGCCAGCGCCTCACCGAGGTCGGCGACGGAATTCGCGTCCGGGAATCGGGCGCGGGTTCCTCCGACCAGCTCGAGATCGGCGGGGTCGCGGCCGCCGGCGCGCATCGCCGCCGCCAACCGGTCGAGATCGGCGGCGCTGACGCGCCCGAGCGGATTGACGCCGCTGCCGTAGCGGACGATTCGCGCGATCAGGCGCTCGTGCATCGTCTGGGAGCCGAAGTGAAGCGCGACGCCGGATGGGCGGAACGGCTTGGGCTCGACGTGGACGCCCGCGAAGGCGTAGTGGCGTCCGTGGAAGCTCGCGGGGGAGGGCCCCCAGGCGGCGTGCCAGGCCGCGAGGTGCTCGTCCAGACGCTCGCCGCGCTGCGCGAAGGGGACGCCGAGCGCCTCGTACTCCGCCTCGTGCCAGCTGGGGGTCGGCAGCACGACGAGGCGGCCCTCGCTGAGCAGGTCGAGCGTCGCGAGCGACTTCGCGAGCGCGAGCGGGTGGCGCAGCGGGGCGATGATCGCGGCGGCCCACAGGCGCAGCGTCGTCGTCCGTGCGGCGATCGCGGCGAGCAGGATCTGCGAGTCCGGCCAGGGCATGTCCGGGTCCTGGTTGCCCGGAAGCGCGTACTCGCGCGGGTTGGCCATCGCGCCGGCGTGCTCGGCGCCCGCGCCGAGCACGATGTGCTCGCTCAGCATCACCGCGTCGACCCCGGCGTCCTCGGCCTCCTGCGCGATGCGCACGAGCGCCCGAAGATCGCGCGCCGGCGTCATCGTCCAGCACTCGCTGAGGACGAGCGCGATGCGCGGCGGTGCCCTCACGCGAGCTCGCCGCCGGCGACGCGCCGCTCGGCCTCCTCCTCGGGCATCGCGAGGGCCACGTGCAGCGTGTTGGCCGAGACCTCCGGCTGCTCGCCCGGACCGCTCAGGTCGACGTCCCACTCCTCGACGTGGTTGCGCAGCACCGGCATCCCGGAGATCTCGACCTCGACGACGTCGCCGGGTTGCATCGGGCGCGAGTTGGCAGGAGTGCCGGTGAGCACGACGTCGCCCGGCTCCAGCGTGACCAGCCGAGTGATGTCGGCGAGCAGGTAGCGGTAGTCCCAGATCACGTCGCGCTCGTCGGCCTCCTGCACGAGCTCGCCGTTGAGCCGGGTGCGCAGCGTGAAGCCGTCGTCGGGACGCCATTCGTCCGCCGTCAGCACCGCCGGGCCGATCGGCAGGAAGCCGTCCTCGCCCTTGACGCGCAGCATCGATCCGCGGTCGGCGTGGCGGAAGTCGTGCAGTCCGACGTCGTTGGCGGGCGCGAAGCCGTAGAGGTGCTCGAGCACGTCGCGCGCGCCGACGCCGTGCATGCGCCTGCCGACGACGACCGCGAGCTCGCCCTCGTAGTTGAGGAACCGCGCACCGGCCGGGCGGCGCAGCGGACGCAGGTGGCCGTTGAGCGTTCCGCGCGGCTTGAGGAAGTAGGACGGCTGCGCCGGCATCCGCGTCACTGCGTACTCGACCAGGCGCGAGCGGTAGGTGAGATGGACCGCGACGATCGTCGAGGCCGTGACCGGGGCGAGCCAGCGCGCGTCGGCGCCCGCGACGGTGCGCCCATCATCGGTGACGACGTCGTCCCCCTCGAGACGACCCCAGATGCACTCGCCGTCGATCTCGATCCGGACCCGCTTCACCGGCGCTCCCTGCGGCAATCCGCACGTTGACTGAGGTGATACGCGGGGTTACTCTAGGGATCAGCGTCGGCAGGGGTCAAGGGAGGACCGTCCGGCGCGCACAGCGGAGGGAGGGCACGTGTCAACACCCCAGGCGGGCGCTCTCGGTGAGCGCAGACTCTCCACGATCCACGCCGTCGGGCAGGCGCTCGCGATCGGGCCGATGTTCTCGTTCGCGCTGATCGAGGGCGGCATCTCGCGCCCGCAGTTCGGCGCCGGCTGGAACGCGACGTTGTCGGTCGTCGTCGCGTCGCTCGGGGTGCTCGCGATCGGCTACGTGATCGCGCAGTTCGCCCGCCAGTACGCGGGCGCCGGCGCGATGTACGAGTACCTCACGCGCGGCGCGCACCCGTCGGTCGGGATCTTCGCCTCGGGCATCTACTTCGCCGGCACGCTGTTCCTCGGCGGCGGCGGCATCTTCCTCGGCCTCGGAATCCTGATGAACGGGTTCTGGGTCGCCCACATCTCCGCGACCGGCGCGCCCGCGTGGTGGATCTTTGGGCTGATCAGCATCGGCTTCGTGCTGGTCCTCAACTACCTGGGCGTACGCATCGCGATCCGCGCGATGCTCACATTCGCAGGGCTCGCGGTGATCCCGATGGTGACGCTCGGCCTCGTGATCGTCGCCAAGGGCGGCCACGGCGGCAACACGCTGACGATGTTCGACCCCGGCCAGACGTCGCTGTTCGGCTTCGCCAACGGCGGCGTCTTCGGCGGCGTGCTGCTCGGCATCCTGCTCTTCGTCGGCTTCGAGGCGGCGGCCTCGATCGCCGAGGAGTCGCACGACCCGCGACGGTCGATCCCGCGCGCGGTCCTCTGGACGGTCGGCGCGGCGGCGGCGTTCTTCATCTTCATGGGCTACGCGTTCTCGATCGGCTACGGGAAGGCCGCGGTCGCGAAGGGCGCCTGGGCGCTTGACCCGTCGGCCGTCGACACCATGGCCACGCGCTACGTCGGCTCGTGGCTCGCGACGATCCTCGACCTGGTCGTGATCCTCGACGCGATCGCGCTCGCGCTCGCGATCTGCGTGACGATCGGGCGGGGCTTCTTCGCGCTCGGGCGCGACGGCCTGCTGCCGCGCGCGTTCGCGAGGACGTCGCGGTTCAACACGCCGTGGGTCGGCAACCTGATGGTGCTCGTCGGTGGCGCGGGCCTGATCCTGCTGGCGACGAACGCGAACTACTTCCACCTGTTCACGACGCCGGGACCCGGCGGCAAGCCGGTCCCCGTGTTCCCCAACGACCAGTTCGCGACGTTCATCATGGCCGCGACCGTCGGCTCGTTCGCTGTCGAGCTGGTGTACCTGATGCTCGCCGTCGCGATGACCCGGCTCCTCTACAAGCGCGGGGGACGGTGGTGGCAGTACATCGTCACGATCGTGGCGATGGCGACGCCGGTTCTCGGCTTCTACGGCGCGCTCAAGCCCGACCCGCACAACACCACCAACTACAACTGGGTCGCGCTGTACTACACGCTGGTGCTGATCGCGCTGGCGGTGCTGTGGTTCGCCGTCTGCCGGGTCCTCTACCCGGATCGCGTGCGCAACGCGGCGGCGCACGCGGTCGAGCATCACGGAGTGCCGCCACTCGACGAGAATCTCGACTTCACGCCGGCGGCGTAGACGGCCTGGGGGCCGCGGTACGCGCCGCGGCCCCCCGAATCAAGGACGGCACGTGCCCCACGGATACTCACTCCCGCTCTCGCCCCACGGCAGCGCGTCGCTCGTGCCGAGCCCGCCGTGGCACTACGTCGGCGACTTCCTCGTGATCGAGTACTGGGCCGACCCGGACGCGGTCGCGGCGGTGCTTCCGGGGGGGCTCGAGCCGGCGCCGGCGGACCCCGGACGGGCCGCCGCGATCTTCGCCGACTGGCAGAGCGCGAGCGAGGGCGGCGGCGAGCTGCTCGACCCCGTGCGCTCGCAGTACCGCGAGTGCTTCCTGGTCGTCAATGCGACGCTCGACGGCGAGCCGGTCACGAGCTGCCCCTACATCTGGGTTGACCGTGACTTCGCGCTCGCGCGCGGATGGATCCAGGGCTTCCCGAAGAAGCTCGGCTCGATCTGGATGACGCGGACATTCGGACTGCCCGGCGCCGCCGACCCGGGCGTGCGCGAAGGTGCCTCGTTCGCGGGGACGCTCGCGTCGGGCGATCGTCGCCTGGCGCAGGGGACGGTGACGCTCGAGCGCCCCTCGGAGAGCGGCCCCACGCACAACGGGCCGCGGCTTGTCAACGTCCGCCACTTCCCGCGCCTTGCGGCCGGCAGCCACGACGCGCCGGCGGTCCACGAGCTCGTCGGAGCCGTCTCGCGCGACCGGGCGATCTCGGAGGTGTGGGAGGGCACGGCGACGCTCGAGCTCTTCGACGCGCCGGGCGAGGAGCACGCGGCGCTCGCACCGCTGCGCGTCGGGCGGGGCTTTCGCTTCACGTTCGCCTACACGGTCGACGACCTCGAGACGCTCCGCGACCTGACCGCCACGCCGTGAACGTCCTGATCACCGGCGGCGGCAGCGGCATCGGCGCAGCGTGCGCGCGGCGCTTCGCGGCGGCGGGCGAGCAGGTCGCGATCAACGGCCGCCGCGCGGCGCCGCTCGAGGCGCTCGCGGCGCAGACCGGCGCGATCGCACTGGCCGGCGACTGCGGCGATCCGGCGCAGGCACAGGACGTCGTATCGCGCGCGTTGGCGGCGCTCGGCGGCCTGGACTGCGTCGTGCTGAGCGCCGGAATCGCGCGCCCCGGCACCGTGCTCGAACAGACCCCCGAGGGCTGGCGGGCGGTGATGAGCGCGAACCTCGACAGCGCGTTCCTCGTCGCGCGCG